>NNBV01000657.1_pt1 | contig 176729 bp, 159 predicted proteins | sample 1173771 | NCBI WGS metagenome assembly NNBV01 (sample SAMN07173938, study PRJNA388173) | plant metagenome | isolation source: symbiotic tissue sample KVS11 | place: Norway: Troms, Kvaloya island | reverse complement strand
GASGCCGACTGGTTCAGRGMTGCCCTTCAGRACAAAGGCATCAAACCATGCATTCCGGGACGGAAATCCCGTGCAGAGCCCATCAAATACGACAAGCGCCGATACAGAAGCCGCAACCGCATCGAGATCATGTTCGGCCGCCTCAAGGACTGGCGCCGCGTCGCCACCCGATACGACCGATGCCCAACGGTCTTCTTCTCCGCCATCGCACTCGCAGCCACCGTAATCTTCTGGCTCTGATCAACGAGTCCTGACCCTAGCAGGTCATACGAGCTCGTTCGACACGATATTCCCAGAAAAGTCGTCCAAGCAGATTTCCAAATGCTGGAACATGCGGCAGAAGACCAGGAAGCCTTTGCCAAGCTTTTTGGCATAACAACCGTTAGCGAACCTTCGGCTATCGCAGCGAATTATCCCCATACTTTAACCGCAGTGGGCATCGCACTGAAGTCAAATTCTTGGGCAAAAGCCCAGCAAGCTATAGATATTATCAGGGGCGCTCACAAAATTGATATCAAAACGAGTGATAATAGATATCATTGCGCTACAAAATACGGCAAGAGCACAATCCACAAATACTCGCAGGATGCAGTATATCTATTTGCGAAGGTGTTGAAGGGCGAGGCGTATGAACTTCATATGCCTGGCAGGCCGCCGATTGCGGTGCCCGCGAGGCTACCAACCGTTCGATAGGACTTACACATCGTCTTGCTGCTGATGTTATGCGATCACTCCGCCGCCAGCCTCGGCGGCGGCAGCGGCAGCTTCATCTGCGCCGCCCCGGCCTCTGTCTTGGCGTGGCCCTCTTCCGGCATCGCCTCCCACAGGCTCTCATCCTCCGGCTTGCTGAAGAAGCGGCCGAAGAGCCAGCCCGTGCCCTTCGAGAGATCGTCCATCACCGCGTAGAAGGATGGCACGAAGACGAGCGAGAGCACGGTCGAGACGAGCAGGCCGCCGATCACCGCGATCGCCATCGGCGCGCGGAACTCGCCGCCGTCGCCGACGCCATAGGCTGACGGCAGCATGCCCGCCGCCATCGCGATCGTCGTCATCACGATCGGCCGCGCGCGCTTGCGGCCGGCTTCCAGCAGGGCGGTGCGCCGGTCCTTGCCGCGGCCCTCTTCCTCGACCGCGAAATCGACCAGCATGATCGCGTTCTTGGTGACGATGCCCATCAGCATCAGCAGGCCGATATACACCGGCATCGAGACCGGGTTTCCGGTCGCGAGCAGGGCGATGACGACGCCACCAAACGATAGCGGCAGCGAGAGCAGGATCGTGATCGGCTGGAAGACCGAGCCGAACAGCAGGATCAGCACGACGAAGACCAGCATCAGTCCGGTCGTCATCGCCTGGACGAACCCGTCCACCACCTCGCCCTGGATTTCGGCATCGCCGGTGGCGGCGATCCAGACGCCCGGCGGCAAGCCGACATCCTTGACGATCTGGTTGAAGGTTTCCTGCGCAGTGCCGAGTTCGAAGCCGCGCTTGAGGTCGGCGCCGATCGCGGCGCGGCGGGCGCGGTCATAGCGGTCGATCGAGCTCGGCCCCTCGCCGAAGCCGATCTCGGCCACTGCGGTGAGCGGAATCGAGACGCCGTTGGTGTTGGTGACGCGCAGCGCCGCGATGTTGCGGATGTCGGCGCGGGCGGCCTCGTCGAGCTGGACGCGGATCGGCACCAGCCGGTCGCCGGCATTGAACTTGGCGAGATTGGCGCCGACATCACCGATGGTGGCGACGCGCACGGCCTCCGAGATGGCTTCGGGCGTGACGCCGAGGCTGGCGGCTGCTTCGAGCTTGGGCCGCACCGTCAATTCGGGCCGCGACAGCGAGCCCGAGGTGGCGACATTGATGTAGCCGTCGACCTTGCGCATCCGGCTCTCGATCCGCGCCACGGCCTCGTCCAGCGCCGCCCCGTCCTTCGACAGGATCGAGAAGGCCATCTCGCGCTCGCCGCGCTCGTTGACATACCAGGCGCGGACATCGGGCACGCTGGCGAGTTTCTCGGCGATGACGACCTTGAGGTCCTTCTGGCGGGCCTCGCGCTCCGCCTTCGGCTTCAGCAGGATGGTCACGGCAGCGCGCCGGACCTCGCGCTGGCCGGTCGGCGAGGCACCGCCGAGCACGAAGACGTTGGTCACTTCGGGAATGGTCTTGAGCGCATCGACCAGCTTGTCGCTGGTGATGCGGGTGTCCTCCAGCGTCGAGCCCGGCGGCAGTTCGACGCTCGCCACGACGCGCGAGGTGTCCTCGTCGGGGATGAAGCCGGTCGGCAGCAGGGCCGTGGCGTGGATCGACGCCCAGAGGAAGCCGAAGCCCAGCACCAGCGTCAGATACGACATGTTGAAGGGCACCGAGCGCCAGCCCCCGCTGCCATCGAAGCGCGGCAGCAGCGGGATGCGGCGCGAGGCGGTGGTCGCCCTGAGCAGCCCGACATAGCCGCGCATGACGATGCCGTCCTTGGCCTCCTCATGCTTCACCGGCTTCATCAGATAGGCCGCCATCATCGGCGTGATCAGCCGCGCGACCAAGAGCGAAAACAGGACCGCGACCGCGACGGTGAGCCCGAATTGCCGGAAATACTGGCCGGCAACGCCGCCCATGAAGGAGACCGGCGCGAAGATCGCCACAATCGTCAGGGTGATCGCGATGACGGCAAGCCCGATCTCGTCGGCGGCCTCCATCGCGGCGCGATAGGGCGACTTGCCCATCTTCATGTGCCGGACGATGTTCTCGATCTCGACGATGGCGTCGTCGACCAGAATGCCGGTGACGAGCGTGATGCCGAGCAGGCTGACGAGGTTCAGCGAGAAGCCCATCAGCTCCATCGCCCAGAAGGTCGGAATGGCCGAGAGCGGCAGCGCGATCGCGGTGATCAGGGTCGCGCGCCAGTTCTTCAGGAACAGGAAGACCACGAGCACGGCCAGCGCCGCGCCCTCCAGCAGCGTGCCCATCGCCGCCTTGTAGTTGCCGTAGGTATAGGCGACGGCATCGTCGATCGGCTTCAGCGTGATGTCGGGGAAGCGCTTGTTGAGATCGGCGATGCGGGCGGCGACCACGTCCTTCACCGATAATTCGCTCGACCCCTTCGAGCGGAACACCGCGAAGGAGACCACGGGGCTCTTGTCGAGCCGGCCGAAGGCGCGCGGCTCGGAATTGGAATCCTCGACGCGGCCGAGTTCCTTGAGCCTAACCTCGCGGCCGCCGGTGAGGGTGATCTTGGTCTCGGCCAGCTCGGCGACGGTGCGCGCGCCGGCCAGCGTGCGGATCGCCTGTTCCTGCCCGCCGACCTCGCCACGCCCACCGGCGAGATCGACATTGGTGGCGCGGATCTGGCGGTTGACCTCTCCGGCCGTGGTGCCGAGCGCCAGCAGCCGGTCCGGGTCCAGCGAGATGCGGATCTCGCGGTCGACGCCGCCATAGCGCTCGACCCGGCCGACGCCCTTCAGCCCCTGCAGTTCGCGGGCGACGACATCGTCGACATGCCAGGAGAGCTGTTCGAGCGTCATGCCCGTCGAGGCCGCGCCGAAGGTGATGATCGACTGGCCCTCGACGTCGATGCGCTGGATGATCGGCTCGTCGATGGTGCGCGGCAGGTCGGCACGGATCTTGGCGATCGCATCCTTGACGTCATTGACGGCGCGATCGGTGTTGGTCTCGAGCCGGAACTCGATCACGGTCGCCGACGACCCGTCGGTCAGCGTCGACATCACATGCTTGACGCCGGTGATGTTGGCCACCGCATCCTCGACGCGCTTGCTGACCTGGCTCTCCAGTTCCGAGGGCGCGGCGCCCGACTGCGTGATCGTCACCGAGACCAGCGGCACGTCGATGTTGGGGAAGCGCGTCACCGGCAGCTTCGAGAACGACAGCAGGCCGAGCACGCACAGCACGAAGAACAGCAGGATCGCGGGAACCGGCTTGCGGATCGACCAGGCGGAAAAGTTGATGTTCACGGATGTCGCTCCCGTCAGTTCGTCGCGACGGGCGTGATGACGTCGCCATCGCGCACGAAGGTGCCGGCGCGCGCGACCACGGTCTCGCCCTCGCTGACGCCCGAGACGATCTCGGCCCGGCCGTCCCCGGCCAGCCCGAGCTGAACGGTCTTGGTGGTGACCTTGCCATCGGTGACGCTCTGCACCGTCGCACCCGAGCGGGTATAGGCGATCGCCGACAGCGGCAGCGTGACGACGGTCTTGCGGCCGGTCTCGATCACGCCGCGCGCGAACGAGCCGATCGCGACGGGCGGATTGCCGATCAGCGCGACCCGCACCCGTCCCAGCCGCGAGGCCTTGTCGACCTCGGGCGCGATCAGACGGATCGTGCCCGCCAGCGCCTGCGTCGCGCCGGCCGGCGTCACCGCCACGGGCTGGCCCAGCTTGAGGCCGGGCAGTTCGACCTCGGCGACCTCGGCCTCCAGCTCGACGGCGCCGTCGGCGACGATGCGGAACAGCGGTTCGACCGCGGACATGGCAGCCGTCGCGCCAAGCTTGGCGCTGCGCCGGCTGACGATGCCGCCCTGGGGCGCCTTGATCTCGGTGCGGCCGAGCTTGACCTCGATGTCACGCCCCTGCGCCCTCGCCAGCGCCATGTCGGCGGTCGCGATGGCAAGCGCCTGCTTCGAGGAGTTGAGCTTGGCCGCGGCGGCGCGGGCGATGGCATCACGCTGGTCATAGGTCTCGTTGGAGACGTTGCCGGTGCTGCGCAGGGCCTTGGTGCGGTCGAAATTGTTGTCGGCGGCGACAAGATTGGCCTGCGCCTCGGCGATCTGGGCAGTGGCCTGGGCGATGCCGGCGTCGGCCCGCGCGATCTGCGCGTCGTTCTGGGTTTTCTGAACCTCGAGTGTGGTGCGCGACAGCTTGGCCAGGACCTGCCCGGTGGCAACGCGGTCGCCTTCTTCCGCCAGGATCGCGACGATGGACAGGCCATCGACCTCCGGCTGCACCAAGACCTCGTCACGGGCGATCATCGAGCCGGACACGACGACGCTCTGGACGATCTCCGAGACCTTCGCCTTGGTCACGGTGACCGAGGGGCCAGCCGCTGGCGCTGCTTGAGCCGATGCGGCGGCCGGCGTCTGGGCCTGTGCAGCAACGTGCCCGGCGGCCAGCGCCAGCAGCGACAGGCCGGCGATGCGGGAGGCGGAGAGAACAGACGTCATCGGACGGACTTTCCGGGAGGGAGAAAATGAGGCGATCACGGCTGAGGGCTCGTGCCGTGGGGCAGCAGCGCTGGCTCAGGCAGCAGGAGCACCTGCGCCAGACCGCGCATGGCCTTGAACAGGGTCTCGGCCGCCATGACGGCGTCGAAGCCGGGATCGGTGGCGCGGCGACAGAAGAAGCCGTCCGCCATCATGAAGACGGCCTGCAGGAAGCGCGCATCGTCGAGATTGTCGGGCAACTCTCCGCTGGCCTTGGCGCCGGCGATGGCGCGCGCCAACCCACCGACCACGGTGCCGTCGATCGACGCGCACATCTGCGCCATGACCGGATTGCGGGAGGCCTCGGCCCAGATCTGCATGCAGATGACGGCCTTCTCCCGCGGCTCCTCGATGAGATGCTTGCGCCCGAGCGTCTCTAGCTGTTCGAGCACGCTGCCCCTGGCGGGGTCCAGTTCGGCGAAGTCGGCCGCGATCAGCGTGCGGTCGCGCTCGGCCATGCCGGCGATGATCGCGTCCTTGGAGGCGAAGTAGCGGTAGAGATTGCCCGGGCTCATCGCGGCCTCGGCGGCCACGTCCTGCATCGTCGCGGCATGAAATCCGGCGCGCGCGAAGACGCGCTCGGCTGCGTCGAGAATACGGGTCTGGCGCTCGGACGGGGCGCGCTCGGGCGCAGAGAGGGCGGCGGGGGACAGCACGCGATACCTTGGAAACATGAGAATGAACGTTCATTCTCATGTCGAAAATTCAACCTGAAGTCAAGTGGAACGCGGCTTCTCATTGGTTTCCGAGTGTTGCCGATCACGTGCCCGCCTCGAATGGCATGCGCCCCAAGCGGCCTCGCCATGCGGCTAAGGCCCATTAATTGCTTGCCTCTGCATTACAGCGACTTCATTCTTGGAAGATGGCATCGCGTGCTGCGCATTTCCCCTTCAAGACCGCTCCGGGGCGACCCTGATCTCGCGATGAACGACCACGCGCTTTTAACTCCTCCCATCCGCAAGCTTCGCACGACACCGCGTTCGCGTCGGCCTGTGCTCAAGCTGCCCACGCTCAAACCCGTGCTGATCGTGCTGCATCAGGAGCATTCGACGGCAGGCCGCGTCGGCCGTCTGCTGCTGGCGCGCGGCCATGCGCTCGACATCCGCAAGCCGCGCTATGGCGATCCCCTGCCGCAGACGATGCGCGACCATGCCGGCGCCGTGATCTTCGGTGGGCCGATGGGCGCCAACGATCCCGAGGATTTCGTCAAGACCGAGATCGACTGGATCGGCACCTGCCTGAAGGAAGACGCGCCCTTCCTCGGCATTTGCCTGGGCGCGCAGATGATGGCCAAGCATCTCGGCGCTCGCGTCTACACTCATGGCGAGGGCCGCGCCGAGGTCGGCTATTATCGTCTCGACCAGACCGACGATGGCAGGCTCCACGCCGCAGAGGCCGGCTTCGACTGGCCGGGCACCGTATATCAATGGCACCGGGACGGCTTCGATTGTCCGACCGGGGCGCAATGCCTCGCCACCGGCGGCGATTTCCCGATTCAGGCGATTCGCGCCGAAAGTCGCTGCTACGGCATCCAGTTTCACCCGGAGGTGACACCCGCGATGATGTGCCGCTGGTCAATCCGCGGCCATGAGCGCACGCTGATGCCCGGCGCTCAGCTCCGGCACCTGCATCTCGAGGGCTGGTACCAGCACGATCCCGCGATCCGGCTCTGGCTCGACCGCTTCCTCGACCACTGGCTGAAAGCCCCGTCAGAGACTGAATCCGCGTGACACGCACCGCTATCGTTCTCGGCGCCGGCATGGTCGGCGTTTCCTGCGCGCTCTCGCTCCAGCAACGCGGCTTTGCCGTGACGCTGATCGACCGGCGCGAACCCGGCCGCGAGACCTCCTATGGCAATGCCGGCGTGCTCGCCCGCTCCTCGATCGTGCCGCTCAACAATCCTGGCCTGTTCGGCAAGCTGACGGACTATCTCGGCAACCGCCACCCGGCGCTGAACCTGAACTGGAAGCGGGCGCTGACCCGGCCCGGCTGGCTGCTGCGCTTTCTCTGGGAGGCCCGGCCCTCGCAGGCCGCCGCCCGGATCGCCGCGCTCGAATCCCTGACCGCGAGCACGCTGGAGCGCCATCGCACCCTGATGGCGCAGGCCGGCGTGTCGCACCGCTTGCGCGAGACCGGCACGCTCAAGGTCTGGCGGACGGAGGCCGGGCACGCCGCTGCCAAGGCCGAGCAGGACTTTCTCACCGCGCATGGCATCGCCTCGCAGGTGCTGGATCGGCAGGGCATCTCGGGCGTCGAGCCGGCGCTCAACCCGATCTTCCACGCCGGCCTGCTCTGCCTCGAGAACGCCTCGGTGGATTCACCCGGCGCCGTGACGCAGGTCTATGCTGACCTCTTCGCCCAGCGGGGCGGGCGGATTGAGCAGGCGCAGGTCGAAAAGCTCACCCGCAACGGCAGCGGCTGGCAGGCGCAGACCGACAAGGGCGCCTTCGACGCCGAGATCGCCGTCGTCGCGCTCGGACCGTGGAGCATGGACCTGCTGGCGCCCATGGGGCTCGACAGCAAACTCGATGTCGAGCGCGGCTATCACCGCCATCTCCAGGCGGAAGCAGGCGCGCGGCTGTCGCGCCCGGTCTATGATGTCGATGCCGCCTATTTCATGGCGCCGATGGAGCAGGGCTACCGCATCACCAGCGGCGTCGATCTCAGCCATCGCGACGCGCCCGATGACCACCGCCAGATCGACATGGTGACGAAGAGCGCCCGCGAAGCCTTCCCGCTCGCGGAGTTCAAGGGCGAAACCTGGCGTGGCGCGCGGCCGACCCTGCCGGATTCATTGCCGATAATCGGCGAAGCCCCGCGCAATCCTGGCCTCTGGCTGGCCTTCGGCAACCAGCATCTCGGCTTCTCGACCGGCCCGATCACCGGGGAGATCGTCGCCGCGCTGGTCTGCGGCGAGACGCCGCCGGTCGATCCCAAGCCGTTTGCGCCGGGGCGGTATATCTAATCGTGCGGTAGAACCACGCCGTCATCCTGGACAAGCCGCGAAGCGGCGCCGATCCCGGCACTCCGCTTCCCGCTGCGGCCGGGATGACGGCGCGGGAATGCAAAGCGCCGGAGCAAGCCGCCTCAGACCTGCCGCGTCACCATCATCTTCTTGACCTCAGCGATCGCCTTCGCGGGGTTCAGCCCCTTTGGGCAGGCATTGGCGCAGTTCATGATGGTGTGGCAGCGATAGAGCCGGAAGGGGTCTTCCAGATCGTCGAGCCGCTCGCCGGTCGCTTCGTCGCGGCTGTCGATCAGCCAGCGATAGGCCTGCAGCAGCGCGGCCGGGCCGAGATAGCGGTCGCCGTTCCACCAATAGCTCGGGCAGGAGGTCGAGCAGCAGGCGCACAGGATGCACTCGTAGAGGCCGTCGAGCTTCTCGCGGTCCTCTTTCCCCTGCGCCCATTCCTTTTCAGGCGCCGGCGTCGTCGTCTTGAGCCAGGGCTCGATCGAGGCGTGCTGGGCGTAGAAGCGCGTCAGGTCCGGCACGAGGTCCTTGATCACCGGCATATGCGGCAGCGGGTAGATCGCGACCTTGTTGGCCTTGCCGCCGCACTCATCGATACCGGTCGTGCAGGCGAGCCCGTTCTTGCCGTCCATGTTCATGGCGCAGGAGCCGCAGATGCCCTCGCGGCAGGAGCGGCGGAAGGTCAGCGTCGGGTCGATCTTGGACTTGATCCAGATCAGCGCGTCGAGAACCATCGGCCCGCAATCCTCGCGGTCGACGAAATAGGTGTCGGTGCGCGGATTCTCGGTGTCGTCGGGGCTCCAGCGATAGACCTTGAACTCGGTCAGCTTCGCGGCCCCGGCCGGCTTCGGCCAGGTCTTGCCCGCGACGAGGCGGGAGTTCTGCGGGAGATTGAATTCGGCCATCTGTCAGATCGTCCTCAATACACCCGCGCCTTGGGCTTGATGTACTCGATGTCGTTCGAGAGCGTGTAGGTGTGGACCGGGCGGTCGTCGAGCGAGACGGTGCGGTTCTCGTCGTCGATCCAGGACAGGGTGTGCTTCATCCAGTCCTTGTCGTCGCGATTCGGATAATCCTCGCGGGCATGGGCGCCACGGCTCTCGGGACGGTTCAGCGCCGAATCCATGGTGACGACCGCCTGGGTGATCAGGTTGTCGAATTCCAGCGTCTCGATCAGGTCCGAGTTCCAGATCAGCGAGCGGTCGGTCGTGCCGATGTCGGTGATGCCGGCCCAGACCTCGTGGATCTGCTTGTGGCCCTCTTCCAGCGTCTCGCCGGTGCGGTAGACCGCGCAATTGTCCTGCATGGTCTTCTGCATGCGGCCGCGCAGCTCGGCGGTGGGCGTTCCGCCCGACGCGTTGCGATACTTGTCGAGGCGCGTCAGCGAAAGATCGGCCGAGTTCTTCGGCAGTTCCGGCTGCTTTTCGCCCGCCGTCACCGTTTCGGCGCAGCGCAGGCCGGCCGCGCGGCCGAACACCACGAGGTCGATCAGCGAGTTCGAGCCGAGGCGGTTGGCGCCATGGACCGAGACGCAGGCGGCCTCGCCGATCGCCATCAGGCCGGGAACCACCGTGTCGGGGTTGCCGTCGACCTTGGTCAGCACCTCGCCGTGGAAGTTCGTGGGGATGCCGCCCATGTTGTAATGCACCGTCGGCAGCACCGGGATCGGCTCGCGCGTCACGTCGACGCCGGCGAAGATCTTCGCGCTCTCGGAGATGCCCGGCAGGCGCTCATGCAGGATCTTCGGGTCGAGATGGTCGAGATGCAGGTAGATGTGGTCCTTGTTCTTGCCGACGCCGCGCCCGCCCCGGATTTCCATGGTCATCGAGCGCGAGACGACGTCGCGCGAGGCGAGGTCCTTGGCTGACGGGGCATAGCGCTCCATGAAGCGCTCGCCTTCGGAATTGGTCAGGTAGCCGCCCTCGCCGCGCGCGCCCTCGGTGATCAGGCAGCCCGCGCCGTAGATCCCGGTCGGGTGGAACTGCACGAACTCCATGTCCTGCAAGGGCAGGCCGGCCCGCAGCACCATGCCGCCACCGTCGCCGGTGCAGGTATGGGCCGATGTCGCGGAGAAATAGGCGCGGCCATAGCCGCCGGTCGCCAGGATGGTCTGCTTCGAGCGGAAGCGGTGCAGCGTGCCGTCATCCATCTTGAGGGCGATGACGCCCCGGCAATGGCCGTCCTCGTCCATGATCAGGTCGATGGCGAAGTATTCGATGAAGAACTCGGTGTTGTAGCGCAGCGCCTGGCCGTAGAGCGTGTGCAGCATGGCGTGGCCGGTGCGGTCGGCCGCCGCGCAGGTGCGCTGGGCCGGCGGGCCCTCGCCGAATTCGGTGGTCATGCCGCCGAAGGGGCGCTGGTAGATCTTGCCGTCCTCGGTGCGCGAGAACGGCACGCCCCAATGCTCGAGCTCATAGACGGCGGCCGGCGCGTTGCGGACGAGATATTCGATCGCATCCTGGTCGCCGAGCCAATCCGACCCCTTGACGGTGTCGAACATATGCCACTGCCAGGTGTCCTTGCCCATGTTGCCGAGCGACGCGGCGACGCCGCCCTGGGCCGCGACCGTATGCGAGCGCGTCGGGAACACCTTGGAGATGCAGGCGGTGCGCAGGCCGGCCTGCGAGCAGCCGACGGTGGCGCGAAGGCCGGCCCCACCGGCGCCGACGACGACGACGTCGAAGGTGTGGTCGGTGATCGCATAGGCCTGGCCGGCATAGGCCGGGACCGGCCGGGACTTGGTGATCGCCATCGGATCAGCCTCCAAAAGAGAGCTTCAGCACCGCGAAGACGCAAGAGGCGCCGACCGCGATCGCGAAAAAGGTATTGGCCATCACGGCCGCGATCTTGGCGCCTTCGCCATGGATGTAGTCCTCGATCACGACCTGCATGCCGATGCGCATGTGCACGGCTCCCGATACGATGAAGAGCAGCATCAGGATCGCCACCAGCGGGTGCGACAGAATGGCGATCGCGGCCGGATAAGGCTTGCCGACAAGACAGATCACGACCCCGAGGAAAATCACCGTCAGGATGACGTTGGCGACCGCGGTGACGCGCTGGATCCAGAAATGGCCGGTGCCGGATTTGGCGGAGCCGAGGCCCCGGACGCGGGAGAGCGGCGTGCGCATGGAGGAGTTGGACTGCATGATCTCAGCTCCTCAACGAACGGCGTAAGCGACGATCCAGACGAGCAGCGTCAGCCCGCCTGAAACGAGGACGCTGTATTTCGCCATGTTCATCCGGGTCTGCGGCTCGTAGCCGTGTCCCATGTCCCAGACGAAATGCCTGAGACCGCCGACCATGTGGTGCAGCAGCGCGAAGGAATACAGGAACAGGACGAGGCGGCCGAGGATCGAGCCCGCGACCGATTGCGCGGCATCGAAGGCGGCGGGGCCCGATGCGGCGGCGACCAGCCAGGCCGCGATCAGCACGGTGCCGGCATAAAGACCGATGCCGGTGACGCGATGCGCGATCGACATCGCCATGGTCCAGGACCAGCGATAGATCTGCAGATGCGGCGAAAGCGGACGTGCCGCCTGTTTGACCTCGGCCAAGATCGTTCTCCGGCTAGAGCGGCCCGGCAGCAGGCCTGATCCATTTGGGATCGTTCTAGAGTGTTTGGCTCTGTAACGAAACCGGAACCCTGCTGCAATGCGGCATGGTCGCGGCAAAGTGACAGAATACAAAATCTGTCACTCGTTACCGATGCGGGTCGATCGCGCAGCGGACGCAGCGCCCGCTTTGTCGCAGAAGAAAGACTCCAAACGCTTAAGCGCGATGATGTCTGCCACAACTCTCCACTCAATCTGGCCCATCCTTGCGAGCGCCGCGAACTCTCTACCGTGGCAGCAGGGCCCAGTAGTCGAGATCGAGGATCACGTCGGCGGCATACTGGTCGCCCGTTTTCAGCGGATGGTCGCCGCAGGCCCGGTTCTTCGTCGCGACAAGCCGCAGCCGCAGGGCCCCGACGTCCTCGCGCCCGGGCAGCTCCGCCACCTCAAGCACCTCGCTCCAGGCAAAGACGGTATCGCCCGCAAACAGCGGCGCGACATGGCGCCCGCCATTGATCGCGGCGATGTGGAAGGCGTTGCCCAGCCCGTTGAAGGAGAGCGCCCGCGCCAGGCTGATGACATGGCCGCCATAGATCAGCCGCTTGCCGAAGCGGGTTTCGCGCGCGCCATGGGCGTCGAAATGGACCTTGGCCGTGTTCTGGTAAAGCCGCGTCGCGAGCTGGTGCTCGGCCTCCTCCACCGTCATGCCGTCGACATGGTCGATGCGCTCGCCCACCGCGTAGTCGCCCCAGCGGAAGGCCGAGCCCGCGAGCGCGTCGTCATAGCCCGTGAGTTCGATCGCGGGGCAGCCCTCGCCGAGTTCCTCCGGCAGCACGGCCCTGGGCAGTTCGGGCACCTGCTCGGCATGGGCCGGCGTGCCGGGCTGGCGCTTGCGCACCAGAACCCAGCGCGCATAGCTCAGCACGATCTCGCCCTGCTGGTTGCGGCCGATCGAGCGGACATAGACGATGCCGGCATCGCCCGCCGAGGTCTGCTTCAAGCCGATCACCTCCGACGTCGTCGAAAGCGTGTCGCCAGGGAAGACCGGCTTCAGGAAGCGGCCATCGGCATAGCCGAGATTGGCAACCGCGTTGATCGAGATGTCCGGCACGGTCTTGCCGAAGACGATGTGGAAGACGAGCAGGTCGTCGACTGGCGCGGCGGGGTAGCCGATCGCCCTGGCAAAGGCATCCGAGGACTGCACCGCGAAACGCGGGCCGTAGATCGCCGTGTAGAGCGAGACGTCGCCGGAGGTCACCGTGCGCGGCGTCGCATGCACGATCGCATCGCCGAGATGAAAATCCTCGAAGAAGCGCCCGGCGCTGGTCTTTGCGACGGGGTGGCTGGCTGATCCGGACATGGGCTCGCTCGCGATGGGCTGTTCGCGATTGTGCGCCGCACCGGCTGCCAGCGTCCAGCCCCGGCAATAAGCGTGCGTCATTCCGGGGCGCCGCTATGCGGCGTGTCCGGAATGACGGCGCGGGGATGGTCAGGGCATGAGGGGTGGCGAAATCGCTCGATTGAGCGGCTCCAACAACCTCGATGCCCTCAGATGTACTGCCCGTGGCAGTGCTTGAACTTCTTGCCGGAACCGCAGGGGCAGGACTCGTTGCGGCCGACCTTGCCCCAGGTCGTCGGATCGTCCGGGTCGCGGTCGAGCACCGCGACATCGCCCTCGATGGCGGCGTATTGCATGCCACCGGAACCGTAATCGCCGAAGGGCGAGGGCAGCGTGTCCTGCGGCGGCGGGCCGGCCTCCTCCGGCTGCTCGAAGCGAACCTCGATGCGCATCAGGTTGCCCGTCACCTGCTCGCGCAGGCGGTCGGTCAGCGAGTCGTAGAGCTCGAACGCCTCCTGCTTGTACTCCTGAAGCGGATCGCGCTGGGCATAGCCGCGCCAGCCGATGACCTGGCGAAGATGGTCGAGCGTGACGAGATGCTCGCGCCAGAGGGTGTCGAGCGTCTGCAGCAGCACCTGCTTCTCGACATAGGTCATGACCTCGTCGGTGTTGCGCGCGATGCGCGCCGCATAGTCCTCGTCGGCGAGCTTGCGGATGCGCTCGCGCAATTCGGCATCGGCGATGCCCTCTTCCTTGGCCCACTCCTCGATGGGGAGGTCGAGATTGAGGAACTGCATCACGCCTTCCTTGAGGGCGGCAGTGTCCCACTGCTCGGGATACGCCTCCTCGGGAATGTGACGGGCGACGAGATCCTCGGCGACGCCCTGGCGCATGTCGTCGATCGTCTCGCGCACGCTCGCCTGGCGCATGAAGTCGCGACGCTGCTCGAACACGACCTTACGCTGGGAGTTCATGACGTCGTCGTATTTCAGGATGTTCTTGCGGACGTCGAAGTTGCGCGCCTCGACCTTGCCTTGAGCCTTCTCGACCGCCTTGTTGATCCAGGGATGGACGATCGCCTCGTCCTCCTTGAGGCCGAGCTTCGTCAGCATCCCGTCCATGCGATCCGAGCCGAAGATCCGCATCAGATCGTCCTGCAGCGACAGGAAGAACTTCGAGCGACCGGGGTCGCCCTGGCGGCCGGCGCGGCCGCGGAGCTGGTTGTCGATGCGCCGGCTCTCATGGCGCTCGGTGCCGACAATGTAGAGCCCGCCCGCCTTGATCACCCGCTGCTTGAAGTCGATCACCTCGGCGCGAATCTCTGCCTCGCGCCGCGTCCGCTCCTCACCCTCGGGCATGTCGCCGAGATCGTGCTTGATGCGCATCTCGGCATTGCCGCCGAGCTGGATGTCGGTGCCGCGGCCGGCCATGTTGGTGGCGATGGTGATGACGCCGGGAGCCCCGGCCTGCGCCACGATATAGGCCTCCTGCTCATGGAAGCGGGCGTTCAGCACGGCGAAATAATTCGACGGCTTGCCCTGGCGGGCCGCCGCATAGATCGGCTCCAGCGCGTTATCAGCCGAGAAGTCGATCTGCTGGAAGCCGTCCTTCTGCAGCATCTCGGCGACGAGCTCCGAGCGCTCGATCGAGGTGGTGCCGACCAGCATGGGCTGGCCGAGCTTCTGGGCTTCCTTGATCTCGCGGATGACGCCGCGGACCTTCTCCTCGAAGGTGCGGTAGACCTCGTCGTCCTCGTCCTTGCGGGAGACGGGGAGGTTGGTCGGGATCTCGACGACCTCAAGCTTGTAGATCTCGAAGAACTCGTCGGCCTCGGTCGAGGCCGTTCCGGTCATGCCCGCAAGTTTGGAATAGAGACGAAAATAGTTCTGGAAGGTGATCGAGGCCAGCGTCGCGTTCTCGGGCTGGACCGTGACGTGCTCCTTGGCTTCGAGCGCCTGGTGCAAGCCTTCCGAATAGCGCCGGCCCGGCATCATGCGGCCGGTGAACTCATCGATGATGACGACCTCATCGCCACGGACGATGTAGTCCTTGTCGCGCGTGAACAGCGAATGCGCCCGCAGCGCCTGGTTGACGTGGTGGACCAGCGTGACGTTCTGCGCGTCATAGAGATCGCCCTCCTTGAGCAGACCGGCTTCCCGCATCAGCTCTTCGATATGGTCGTTGCCCGCTTCGGTCAGCGACACAGCGCGCTGCTTTTCGTCGACCTCGTAATCGCCCGCCACCAGGCCGGGCAGGATCTTGTCGATCGTGACGTAGAGGTCGGACTTGTCGTCAAGCGGGCCGGAGATGATCAGCGGCGTGCGAGCTTCGTCGACCAGGATCGAATCGACCTCGTCGACGATCGCGAAATGATGGCCGCGCTGGCTCATCTGCCCGACTTCGTATTTCATGTTGTCGCGCAGGTAGTCGAAGCCGAATTCGTTGTTGGTACCGTAGGTGATGTCGGACGCGTAGGCCCTCTGGCGCTCCTCGTCCTCGATGCCATGGACGATGATGCCGACGCTCAGGCCGAGGAAGTTGTAGAGCTTCGCCATCCATTCCGCGTCGCGGCGGGCGAGGTAGTCGTTGACCGTGACGACATGGACGCCCTTGCCTTCGAGCGCGTTCAGATAGGTCGGCAACGTCGCGACCAGCGTCTTGCCTTCGCCGGTCTTCATCTCGGCGATGGCGCCCTCGTGCAGCACGATGCCGCCGACCAGCTGGACGTCGTAGGGCCGCTGGCCGAGGACCCGCTTGGCCGCCTCCCTGACCGTGGCGAAGGCCGGAACCAGCAGATCGTCGAGCTTGGCGCCATTGGCGAGCTGCTGCCGGAACTCGGCCGTGCGCGCCTGCAGCGCCTCGTCGCTCAGCGCCGAGACTTCTTTTTCCATCGCGTTGATAGCCGCGACCCGGGGCCCATAACCCTTGACGCGTCGGTCGTTAGACGAACCGAAGAGTTTCTTTGCGAGCGCGCCAAGCATGTTGGGCCTTTCGATGGTATGGCCTTCAGGCCGCGCGGCCGGGTTCCCGCGCGCAGCCCAAAACCTGAATTCTCAATGCGACCGCGTGTTTAGACGCGTGCGGGGGCGGGGTCCAGCGCTGCCTTGCGACGCTTTTGCGACCCGCGCCGGAGGCGCGGCGCAAGACGACCGGATTTGGCCCCGATGTAAGGTTTCGAGCGCCCGCTTCCAAGACCATCCTCGGGAGGAACCGCGTGATGCAATGTCGGCACATCGCGGGCCTGTCAGCAAAGCTGCGTGATGCCGTAAATCAGCGCCTCTCCATGCCTTGCCTTTGCCGCGTTCAACTGGCAGTGCAGCCGCGACCACCGGTTTCGGCTCTATTTCGCAAAAGGGCATCCCCATGAAGTTGTCTCGTCTCGGCATGCTCTCGCTCGGCCTCGCGCTCGTCGCGACGCCGGTCTTCGCACAGGCCGACAAGGTCATCGCCAAGGTCGATGGCATGAACATCACCGAGCGCGAGATCGATCTGGCGACGGAGGATCTCGGCGAGAGGCTCGCCCAGCTTCCCGACGAGCGCAAGCGCGACGAGGTGATCAACTACCTCGTGGATCTGAAGCTCGGCGCCAAGGCCGCTGCGGCGGCCAAGATCACCGACAACCCGGACTTCGCCGCCCGTCTCGCCTATTTCCGCGAGAAGATCATGCTCGACCAGTATCTGACGTCCGAGGCCAAGAAGGCCACGACGCCGGAAGCTGCCAAGAAGCTTTATGACGAGACCACCAAGGCGCTGGCGCCGGAGGAAGAGGTCAATGCCCGCCACATCCTCGTCGAGGATGAGGCCCAGGCGAGGGTCGTGGCCGAGCGCCTGAAGAAGGGCGAGGACTTCGCCAAGGTCGCCGCCGAACTCTCCAAGGACCCGGGTTCCGGCAAGGAAGGCGGCTCGCTCGGCTGGTTCACCAAGGACCGCATGGTGCCGGAATTCGCCGAGGTCGCCTTCAAGCTGACCAAGGGCCAGGTTTCCGATCCCGTGAAGAGCCAGTTCGGCTGGCACATCATCAAGCTCGAGGACAAGCGCGCCAAGCCGCTGCCGGATTTCGCGGCGGTGAAGCCCCAGATCGACCAGTATCTCGAGCGCAAGGCGCAGCAGGACATCATCGTAGCCCTGCGCGACAAGGCCAAGGTCGAGCGCCTCGACAAGCCGGCCGCGCCCGCCACGCCGGCTCCGGCCGAGCCGAAGAAGCCCTGAGCCGTAGCGAGCTTCGCATCCGTTCAGCGAAACAAGAAGGGCGGCCTCACGGCCGCCCTTCTTGTTTTCGTCGTCTGCCTGCGGCAAACCGGCCTCCCGCACAGGAGATGCCCCGATGGCCGGCAAGGATGTTCCCGTTTCCCCGCTCGCGCCCAAGCGCCAGCCCAAGGTTCCAGCCGTGCCGGGCGTCCGCTTCGCCACCGCCGAGGCCGGCATCAAGTACAAGGGCCGTACCGATGTCTGGCTCGCCCTGCTCGACGAGGGCACGCAGGTCGCGGGCGTGTTCACCCGCTCCAAATGCCCCTCCGCCCCAGTCGACTGGTGCCGCGAGAACCTGAAGCAGGGCTCGGCGCGGGCCGTCGTCGTCAATTCCGGCAACGCCAACGCCTTCACCGGCCTCAAGGGCCGCGACTCGGTCGCGCTGACCGCGAAGATTGCCGCCAAGGCCGCCGGCTGCAAGCCGGAGGAGGTTTTCATCGCCTCGACCGGCGTGATCGGCGAGCCGCTCGACGCCACGAAGTTCGAGGGTGTCCTGCAGGATTGTGCCAGCCGTGTCGCCGACGGCCCCTGGATCGACGCCGCCCGCGCGATCATGACCACCGACACTTTCCCCAAGGCCTTGACCCGCAAGGCCAAGATCGACGGCCATGAGGTCGTGCTGGCCGGCATCGCCAAGGGCGCCGGCATGATCGCGCCCGACATGGCGACGATGCTCTCCTTCGTCTTCACCGACGCGCCCATCGCCGCCCCGGTGCTGCAGGCGCTGCTCTCGAAGGGCGTGAAGGGCTCCTTCAACGCCGTCACCGTCGACAGCGACACCTCGACCTCGGACACGCTGATGCTGTTTGCGACGGCTAAGGCCGCCGCGCGCGGCGTGCCGGCGATCAGCGAGATCGGCGATGCCCGCCTGTCAGGCTTCAAGCGCGCGCTGAATTCGCTGCTGCTCGAACTCGCCCATCTCGTCTGCAAGGACGGGGAGGGCGCGCGCAAATTCGTCGAGATCCGGGTCGCGGGCGCCACGTCCGCTCGCTCGGCCAAGCGCGTCGCGCTGTCGATCGCCAATTCGCCGCTGGTCAAGACCGCCATCGCCGGCGAGGACGCCAATTGGGGCCGCGTCGTCATGGCCGTCGGCAAGGCCGGCGAGCCGGCCGATCGCGACACGCTCGACATCTCCTTCGGCGACATCATGGTCGCCCAGCAGGGCGCCCGCGCCGCATCCTATGACGAGGAGGCGGTCTCGACCTATATGCAGGGCGAGCACATCGTCATCACGGCCGATCTCGGTATCGGCCGGGGCAAGTCGGTCGTCTGGACCTGCGACCTGACCAAGGCCTATGTCGAGATCAACGGCGACTACCGCTCCTGAACTGCCGGACGCTGCGCGTCATTCCCGGACTTCTCTTCGCTCGTCCGGAGTGACGTTATGTGAGGGCCATGGTTTTCAACGGCTGGAGTTGCAGCCCGCCCGCCGTCCCGGCATCATCCGGCAAGGACAAGCTGCGGGGGCAGGACGTGCTGAAACTCACACTGGCGCTGTGCGGCGCCCTTCTCCTGTCGGCCTGCGTCGAGCGCAAGCCGGCCACCGTCGCCTTTTCCGTCGAGGAAGCCGCCTTCATCAAGAAGCCGGGCACAACGACCGTGACCGGCCACGCTTTCCGCTCCAAACCGAGCGGCGCGGTGGTGAATGCGGCGGGCGAGGTGATCAGGCTCATCCCGGCGACGGCTTACGCGCGCAAGCGCTTCCGCAATTTCTACGGCGCCCGCAAATACGTTCCCCATCGCGACTATCCGCGCGACGATACGCCGGACCCCGCCTATGGCGAATATACCCGCACCACCAAGGCCGAATCCAATGGCCGCTTCGGCTTCGAGCAGGTGCCTCCCGGCGAGTATTTCGTGACAACCCAGATCATATGGGGCGACGAGGACGCGCTCTTCCGCGAAGGCGGTTCGGTCTATGACAGCATCACCGTGACGGGTAAGGAGACGCAACCCGTCCACGTCATCCTCTCCGGATCCTGAGCCCGCGCCCTTGAAATTGCTCCTCGTCGTCGCCTGCGCCCTGATCGATGCCGACAACCGCGTCCTCGTCGCGCAGCGTCCGGAAGGCAAGTCGCTGGCCGGCCTGTGGGAATTCCCCGGCGGCAAGCTGGAGCAAGGCGAGCGGCCGGAACCCGCCCTGATCCGCGAACTGGCGGAGGAGCTCGGCATCACCGTGAAGGAGGACTGCCTCGCGCCGCTGACCTTCGCCAGCTACGCCTATCCCGATTTCCACCTGCTGATGCCGCTCTATATCTGCCGGCGCTGGGAGGGTGCGGTCGCCTCGCGCGAGGCGCAGGCGCTGAAATGGGTCCGCCCCGGTAAGCTGCGGGAGCTTGCCATGCCGCCCGCCGACGAGCCGCTGATCCCGCATCTGATCGATCTTCTGGGTGCGTGACGCGACGCCTCCGTCATTGCGAGCGCAGCGCAGCAATCCAGGGGCCGTCGAGCGAGCCCATCTCGATTGCTTCGCTGCGCTCGCAATGACGTTCAGGCATCGTCTGGGGAGACAGGGACGGCGACGTCCCTCGCCAATTGAAACCGCTCGAACCGCTCCAGCGCCTTCTCGATCGCGACCTTCCTCTCCGCGCTGTCCTGCCCGGCGAGCCAGCTCCATTGCTGGATCAGGAGCTTGCCGGCCTGGCGATCCGTCTTGAGGTCGAGCACGGCGACGATCCGCTCGCCGATCAGGACAGGCAGCCCGAAATAGCCGAAGACGCGCTTCTCCTTCGGCAGATAGGCCTCGAAGGCATGGGCGTAGCCGAAGAACAGCTTCAGCCGCCTGCGCTGGATGATCAGCGGGTCGAACGGCGAGAGGATGTGGACGAGGTCGGAGGTTGGCGCCTCCTCCAGCGCGAGGCCATCGCGCGGCATCCAGTGCGGCACGGTGGAGTCCGCGATCTTGACCGGTATCAGTTCCCGCCGCTTGACCCGCGCCTCGATCAGCTCGGCCACGGCCTTCTTGCGGGGCGCATCGAGATGGCAGATCGAATCGAGGCTGACCACGCCCTGCGCCCGCAAGGCGCGGTCGAGAAGATAGGCGGTGACCTGTCGGTCGGAGGCCGGTGTCGGCCTTTTCGCCCAGCCGAAATGCCGGTCCATCAGCTCATAGGTCTTCAGCATGCCCGAGCGTGCGGAGACAACGAGCTCGCCATCGTAGAAGGCGCGCTCCAGCAACCCCTTGGAGGGCTTCTTGCTGGCCCAGAGATGCGCCTTCTCGACCAGCACGTCGGTATCGATGTCGCGGATGGTGAGCGCGCCATCGCGGCGGATGCGGGACAGGAGCTTGCGGGCCTCGTCGCGCCCGCCCACCGCCGACCAGCGCCTGGGCTCCTCGCGATGCGCCTTCATCGCGCCGAGGAAGCAGCGGATGTCGCGCGTCGGCACATAGGACAGCGCATGCGTCCAGTACTCGAAGACGCTCTTCTCGACCGACTGCGCTTGCACGAGATGCCCGCGCTCATAGTCCGGGATGCGGCTGTGCAGGATGTGGTGGTGGCAGCGCTCGATCACGTTGATCGTGTCGATCTGGACATAGCCGAGATGCTCGACCGCGGCCTTCGTCGCCTCCGGCCCGGCGCCGAAGGGGGCGGCCACGTCGAGCCGCTGGGCGTTCAGCCAGATGCGGCGGGCCTGCTCCTGAGCGAGGGTGATCGTCTTGGACGTGCGGGGCGGCATGGCAGGCCTGTTCTGGGACGACGCGAAGGGAATGCTGCCGGAGTCTAGGCCGCCCCGTCCAGGGATATGTCAGCAGGCTTGTTCCTCCAGCCTTGCCCCCACATCGCCGCCGCCTGTCACGGCGGGAACAGCGCCCGCCCGCGCGCCTCCCTACAGCTTGCATCCATCGGCGAAACGGGTTCGCCGGCCGCCCCAGGATGCCGCCATGTTCCGCAAGACCCTCACCACCGCCCTGATCGTCATGGTCTCGGCCGGCACGGTCCTGGCCAAGGCCCCGCTGGACGGCCCGGTCCGCCGCAGCGACACCGGCTCACTGCGCATCCTTGGGCAGCAGACCGGCCCCAAGCACACGCTGCGCTTCAAGGCGCCTCGCGCGGTCAATCTGCGGACGGCGGAGATCGAACGCATCCAGCGGGTCGCGATCGGGTGAGGGGACGCGGGGGCTGATTGAAATGGACGGCTGATTTCAGTGGCTGTGCGCCGGCCCTTTCCGCACCGTCATTCCCGGACAAGCCGCGTCAGCGGCGCCGACCCGGAATCCCTCGTAGAGTTCGGCGCCCTCCGATGGATTCCGGAGCTCCGCTTCGCTGCGACCGGAATGACGGCGCGGGGCTTCTCGATATCGCGCGATTCACAGCTGGCTCGGCGGACTCTCTTGATCGAGAAGCTCCCGCAACGCCTCCCGCGTCACCTCGCCCATTGCCATCTGCAGCTTGAACGCCCTGGTCTTCTCGCCCGGGTTCATCACCAGGATCACCGTTTCGGTGCCCGGACAGGCCGGATCGGCGCAGAGGATCTCGTTGACCGCGATCGCGGCCGCCTCCGGCAGCCCCAGGATCTCGCGCATCTGCGCCTTGATCAGCCTGGCCTGTTCCAGAGCCAGTGCCTTGTCAGCCCCGCCTTTGCCGAACAGGCCCAAGCGCATCGGCGTCGCTCAGACCGCCGGCAGCGTCAGCACGCCGGCCGCGCCATCCTCCGTGCCGAAGGCGAGGCGCTTGCCGTTCTTCTCCCAGGCGAAGGCGGTGATGCCGCTGCCGCGCAGGGCCGGCCGCACCAGCAGTTCGGAGGCATCGGTCAGGCGGATCATCAGGATGCAGCCATCGTCATAGCCGACCGCGAGCACCAGCGCCCGGGGATGGAAGGCGACGCGCGTGACCTTGGCGTGGCGGGCGCCGCATTCGCGCGGCGCCTTGCCCTGCGGCCCCTCGCCCTGAAAGGGCCAGACGATCGCGGCATCAGCGCCGCTGGACGCGAGCCAGAGCCCGTCATGCGACCAGGACAGCGAGCGCGGCTTGGCCGGATAGCCGGTCATCCGCATATGCGTCGGCTTGTCGCCGAGCTTCCAGCCATGCAGGGCGTTCTCCTGCATCGATGACACCACGAAACGCCCATCCGGCGACCACATCACGTCGAGATGGGCGCCCTTCCATTCGAGGAATTCCGGCTTCGCCTCGGTCGCCGGATACCAGAGGCTCACTCCGTTCATCTGGCCGATCGCGAGCCGGTAGCCCTTCGGCGCGAAAACGAGGCCTTGCGGCGTCGTGCCGACATCGAGCGAGCGGACCCTGCCCTTGTCGTCGCGGGCATGGACGGTCTTGCCGGTGTTCCAGGCGATGCTGCCGGAGCCTGAAAGCGTCACCGCGTCGATCCAGCGCCGCTTCTCGTCGCGGGCGATCTCGGTGGAGGCGCCGTCGGCCACGGTCGCGACCACGCGCCCGTCATCGCCGCCGGTGATCAGCCGCTCGCCATCACTGCCGCTGCACAGGATGCCGCCGGCATGAACCTCGGTGCCGTCGAGTGCGCCATCGGTCCAGCGCAGCACACGCCCGTCGGCGAGAGCCAGTGCCAGCATCGATTTGAGCCAATGGGCACCGACGACATGCGCCCCGGCCTCGACGGGGACGACATGCTCGCGCAGCGAGATGGGGGCGTTGGTCGTGTTCATGGGCGGGGTCTAGCGCAGCTTGTTTGTCATGGGAACCGCACCGTCATTCTCGGGCGCAGCGAAGCGGAGACCCGAGAATCTCTGGCCGGAGATGCTCGGGTCAAGCCCGAGCATGACGTCGAGGGCTCACGCCGCGCAGGCTTCGAAGCCCTGGCGCAGCTCGTTTTCGTTGAGGTCGCGGCCGATGAAGACGAGGCGGCTTTCGCGCTTCTCGTCGGCCTTCCAGTCGCGCTGCAGGTCGCCGTCCAGGATCATGTGAACGCCCTGGAAGACGAAGCGGCGCGGCTCGTCCTTGAAGGCGAGGATGCCCTTGGAGCGCAGGATGTTGGGCCCCTGCGCCTGGCTGATGTCGTTGATCCAGGGCATGAACTTCTCGGGATCGACATCGCCAGGAATCGTGAACGACATCGAGCGCACCTCATCCGAATGATGGTGGTGATGCCCGGATTCGAGGAAATCGGGCTCGATGTCGAGGATGCGGTCGAGGTCGAAGGCGTTGCGGTCGAGCAGCTCAGCGATCGGCACATCGCAGTGCGTCGTTTTGTGCAGCTTGGCATAGGGGTTGATGGCGCGGATCGCGGCCTCGACCGAAGCCAGTTCCTCCGCGCTCACCAAATCGACCTTGTTGAGGACGATCACGTCGGCGAAGGCGATCTGGTTCTTCGCCTCGGGCGCGTCCTTGAGCCGGTCCTTGAGCCATTTGGCGTCCGTCACGGTGATGACGGCGTCGAGCTTGGTCGCGTCGCCGACATCCTGGTCGACGAAGAAGGTCTGCGCGACCGGGGCGGGGTCGGCCAGCCCCGTCGTCTCGACGATGATCGCGTCGAACTTGCCCTTGCGCTTCATCAGCCCGTCGAGGATGCGGATCAGATCGCCGCGCACGGTGCAGCAGATGCAACCGTTGTTCATCTCGAAGATTTCCTCGTCGGCGCCGACGATGAGGTCGCCATCGATGCCGGCCTCGCCGAACTCGTTGACGATGACGGCGAACTTCTTGCCGTGATCCTCGGTGAGGATGCGGTTCAGAAGCGTGGTCTTGCCGGCGCCCAGATAGCCGGTGAGCACCGTGACGGGGATTTTCTCGGACATGGATTCGACCTGATGCGTGGCGGAGGCGGCTCGTGGCACGGCTCTCAGGCCGGGCCGGCGGCGAGCGCCTTTTCGATCTCGCTTATATTGTGTTTCATCATCGCGATGTAAGTCCCGGCCGGCCCGGCGGCGTCGGAAAGCGCGTCGGAATAGATTCGTCCGCCGACCTTCGCCCCGCTCTCCCGCGCCATCTGCTCGACGAGGCGCGGATTGGTGACGTTTTCGAGGAACACAGCCGGGATTTTCTCGGCCTTGATCTGCCGGATGATGCGCGCCACGTCCTTGGCCGAAGCCTCGGCCTCGGTCGAGACGCCCTGCGGCGCGATGAAGGCAATGCCATAGGCCTTGACGAAATAGCCGAAGGCATCGTGCGAGGTGATCGCCTTGCGCCGGTCGGCCGGAATGCGGGCGACGGCGGCCTTGACCTCGCTGTCTGCGGCATCGAGCTGCGCCAGATAGCGCGTCGCATTGGTCTGGTAGGTCGCCTGCCCGGCCGGATCGGCCTTCACCAGCGCATCGCGGATATTGGCGACATAGATCTTGGCGTTGGCGACGCTCTGCCAGGCATGGGGATCGACATCATGGTCATGGCCATGCCCGGCCTTGCCGTGATCGGCATCGCCTTTCAGGGGCGTGATCCCGATGGTCGCGGTCGCCACAGCTGCCTTTGCACCCGACGACTTGACCAGGCGGGTCATCCAGCCCTCGAATTTCAGGCCGTTGACGACGATCAGCTTCGCCGCCGCCATCGCCTTCGCATCGGCGGGCGTCGGCGAATAGACATGGGCATCGCCATTGGCGCCGACCAGCGTGGTGACGCTGACGCGCTCGCCACCGACCTCACGCACGAAATCGCCGAGGATGGAGAAGCTGGCGACGACCGGCAGCTTGTCCTGGGCGAGAGCCGCCAGTGGCATGGCGGTGAGGAGCAGCCCGGCGGCAAGTGCCCCGATGAGGGCGCGACGGTTCGGCATGGGAATCTCCAGCGAATAATGAAATACTATAACATTACTAGCGCTGGAGATGCGCGTTCGGCAAGAGGCGTCGCAGCAATCCGCCCTGCGAGCCGACCAGGAGCGAGCCGAGATAGAGCCCGCCCGCCGCCAGGATGATGGCCGGCCCGGCCGGCAGGTTGCTGCCGGCCGAATAGGACACGACCAGCCCGGCATAGCCCGCGACCATGCCGAAGCCGCTGGCGAGCAGGATCAGCCGGGTGATGTCGGCGGTCCAGAACCGCGCGGCGGCCGCCGGCAGCATCATCAGCCCGACAGCGAGCAGGGTGCCGAGCGCATGGAAGCCGGCGACGAGATTGAGCACGACGAGGGCCAGGAAGGTGAGGTGGACGACGCCGCCCGAACGGCTGACGGAGCGCAGGAAGCCGGGATCGACGCACTCCATCACCAGCGGGCGATAGAGCGCCGCCAGCGTCAGCAGCGACAGGCTCGCGACGCCCGCGAGCAGAACAAGCACGTCGTCGTCGAGCGCCAGCACATTGCCGAACAGCACATGGAAGAGATCGACCGCCGAGCCGCGCAGCGAGACAATGGTCACGCCGAGCGCCAGCGAGATCAGGTAGAAGGCGGCCAGCGACGCATCCTCCTTGATCACGGTCACGCGCGCCACGGCGCCGGCCGCGAGCGCGACCGCAAAGCCTGCGGCGAGCCCGCCGAGCGTCATCGCCGGCAGCGAGAAGCCGGCGACGAGATAGCCGATCGCGGCACCCGGCAGGATGGCATGGGCCATCGCATCGCCGGTCAGGCTCATCCGCCTGAGCATCAGGAAGACGCCGATCGGCGCGCCCGACACCGATAGCGCGACGATGCCGACCAGCGCCCGGCGCATGAAGTCGAACTCGGCGAAGGGGCCGATGAAGAGGTCGTAGAGCGAGGCAATCAAGGGTGTGGTTCCCGACTCCGTCATTCCGGACAAGCCGCGAAGCGGCGCCGATCCGGAATCCATCCTAGAGCGCTGTCGCGACCCTATGATGGATTCCGGGTCTCCGCTGCGCTGCGCCCGGAATGACGGCGTCCTTGTCTTGCAGGAGGATGGAGGTCAGAGAAAAACTACGCCGCGCTACGCTCGCAAGGGGCGGCATGGCTATCGAAGGCCTCGACCATGCGCCGTGCCTTCAGCAAGTTGGCCGGCGTCAGCACCTGCGCGGTCTCGCCCCAGGCGACCGTCTCGCGCGCCAGCAGCAATGTATGTGGGAAGGCGCGGCGCACCGTCTCGATGTCGTGCAGCACGGCGATCACGGTGCGGCTCTCGCCATGCCAGCGCTGGACCAGCGCCAGCAGATCGGCCGTGGTGCGCGCGTCGATCGCGGTGAAGGGCTCGTCGAGCAGGATGATGTCGGCGTCCTGCAGCAGGAGTCGCGCAAACAGGGCGCGCTGCATCTGCCCGCCGGACAAGGCCCCGATCGGCCGACGCTCGAAGCCGGCGAGCCCGACTGCGGTGATCGCCGCTTCGACCTTGGCGGCGAAGCCGCGCCCGATGCGCCCGAAGATACCGGCGCTGTTCCACAGCCCCATCGCGACGAGATCGTAGACATGGATCGGGAAGGAACGGTCGAGCTCGGCCGATTGCGGCAGATAGGCCAGGCGTTTTCCGCCAGCGACCGAGACATCGCCACCGAGCGGCGACAGCGCGCCGGCGATGCCCTTGAGCAGCGTCGACTTGCCGGCACCGTTGGGGCCGACGATTGCCGTCAGGCTGCCCGAGGCGATCTCGCCCGACAGGTGATGCACCGCCGGATGGCGATCATAACCGAGCGTCAGGTCGGTGAGGCTGATGGCGGACACGGGATTGGCGACCTTCTTCACAGGATGACGGCAAAGGTCGCGAGCCACAGCAGCCCGACGATTCCCGCAGCCAACCCGACCCGGCCCAACGCCGACAGGCGCAGCAGCGACCAACCCGGATCTTCCGAGACGGCGCGGGAAACGTGGTGAGCATGGGCATGGGCCATACGCGATGATATAATGTTACGAACAGCGCGGAGCAAGCGGAGTCTGTGGACGGCCCCGTTGCTCCATCGTCATGCTCGCCCATTCTGAACACCGCCCTCGACCAAGGAAGACGTGGATGGGCGAGACAACAAGCCCGGACATCACGCCGAAGGCGAGGCCTGATGGCTGCGTCAGAACGGCAGGTATTGATACAGCCAGGTCTCGGTCAGCACCGCCTCGCCCGCCTTCAGGAAGCAACGCATCTCGACGGGGTCGCTGCCCTCGACCGTGAGATCGAACTGCGCCCGCCAATGGCCGGGCACGTCGTTGGGCACCGCTTCCGCGAAGACGTAGGAGAACGTGCCGCGCGAGGAAGACAACACGACCTCGGGCTTCACGCCGAAGGGGATCGACTCCAGCGCGGGCCCCCTGAACTCGATCATGAACTTCCGCACGCCCTTCGGACGGGTCGTGCCGGGCTGGCCGCCATTGCCGAGCCGCGTCGCGACGACGCGGCCGAGCGGCGTCGGGAAGGGCTCGTCGGCGAGCCAGTGCAGCCTGTAGCGGAAGGCATAGGACGCGCCGGCCCTGGCCGGGCCGGCCGGCACCCACATCGCCACGATGTTGTCGTGGATCTCGTCATCGGTCGGGATCTCGATGAGCTGGACCGCGCCCCGACCCCAATCGCCTTGCGTCTCGACCCAGAGGCTCGGCCGGCGCTCGTAGAAGACGCCGTCGAGATAATGCCCGACCTCGCGGTCGCGCTGCATCAGGCCGAAGCCGCGCGGGTTCTCGTCCACGAAGGCGGAAGCCGTGGTGCGGGAGGGATTGTTGAGCGGCCGGAAGGCGCGCTCGCCCGTGCCGGTCCAGAGCGCGAGCCCGTCGGAATCATGCACCTCGGGGCGCCAGTCGACCGCTGTGGCCTTGGCCGTCTCGGAGTACCAGTACATCGAGGTCAGCGGCGCGATGCCGAGCCGCTCGACGTCCTTGCGGAGGAAGAGCGCCGTCTCGATTTCCATCGTCACGCCCTTGCCGCGGTGCATGCGGAAGCGATAGGCGCCCGCCACGCTCGGGCCCGAGAGCAGCGCGTAGACCACGACGAACTCGGCGCCGGGCTGAGGCGTCTCGAGCCAGACATGGGTGAAGTCGGGAAATTCCTCCGCCCTGCCTCCGACCGCCGGATCGATGGCGAGCCCGCGCGCCGAGAGCCCGTACTGGTAGAGCTCGCCGATGGCGCGGAAATACGATGCCCCAAGAAACGCGACCCAGTCGTTCTTCTTCCAGTCGAGCGCCTCGCCCTTGCGACCGGGATGTCCGGTGCGGCTCTCCTGGAAGCGGAAGCCGGCAAATCCCGCGCCACGCGGGAGCTCGCGCGCCGGCGAATCCGCCGGCATCTCGAAATAGCTCTCGTCATAGACGATCTCGCGGGCCCGCCCGCCATCGAGCACATGCATCCGCACCGGCTTCTGGAAATAGCGGCCGAGATGGAAGAAGGTCACCGGCCAGGGCGAGGGTCCGTCCGCCCAGAGCGCCATCTCCGGCTTGAACTTGATCTTGCCATGGGCGTCGTAGTCGATCCGCTCCAGCACGTCGGGGCGCGGACTCGGCGGCACCTGATAAGGCTGGGCCGCCAGATCGCGGGCTCTGCTCTTCAACGCTTCGAAGCTGAAGGCGTCCGGCTCGCCAAGCCGCAGGCCCTGCTGCGCCAGCGCCTCGGGCGAGAAACCGAGCGCGGCCAGGGCCGCTGTCGCGCTGGCGCCGGCCAATAGCATGCGGCGGTCGGGGCGGGGCGGTCTGGCGCTGGGATGCATGGCGGGCGGGGCTCATCGGGCTGGCGACGGCGACGCCGTCAGGGCTGAAATCGGGCTAGCCTGTCCCTGCGGCAAGGGCAACCGGGAAGGACTGACAGGAAGGCGACCGGGCTTCGATGGCCGATAATCATGGCGAAAGCGTCACGCTGGAGGGGCGCACGCCTAATGACGGGGGGCGGGCGCCTTTCAATTTCACGCCCGCCTGATCTACAAAGCATGGGAGACCGATATTCAGCGTCGGCATTATCACTGGGAGGTGACATGACACAGCTTGTATCCCGCCGGAATCTCGCCGGCATCGCCACTGCGGCACTGATCGCACTCACCCCAGCGGCAGCCCGCGCGCAGGACTTCATCAACGTGCTGACCGGCGGCACCTCGGGCGTCTACTACCCGCTCGGCGTCGCGCTCTCCAAGATCTATGGCGACAAGATCAAGAACGTCCGCCCGACGGTGCAGGCCACCAAGGCCTCGGTCGAGAATCTGCAATTGCTGCAGCAGGCCAAGGGCGAGATCGCCTTCACCCTGGGCGACTCGCTGGCCGCCGCCTGGAAGGGCGATGAGGAGGCCGGCTTCAAGACGCCGCTGAAGAAGCTGCGCGGCATCACCGCGATCTACCCCAACTACATCCAGATCGTCGCCTCCAAGGATAGCGGCATCAAGACCCTGGCCGATCTCAAGGGCAAGCGCCTGTCCGTCGGCGCGCCGAAATCCGGCACCGAACTGAATGCCCGCGCCGTGCTTGCCGCCTCCGGGATGAGCTACAAGGACCTGAGCAAGGTCGAGTACCTGCCGTTCGCCGAATCGGTCGAGCTGATGAAGAATCGCCAGCTCGATGCGACGCTGCAGTCGGCGGGCCTCGGCGTCGCCTCGCTGCGCGATCTCGCGACCTCGGTCGAGATCGTCGTCGTCGAAGTGCCGGCGGCCGCTGTCGAGAAAGCCGGCCCGCCCTTCGTCAAGGCGACCATTCCGGCCAACACCTATACCGGCCAGACGGCGGCGGTGCCCGCCGCGGCGGTGATGAACTACCTCGTGACCCATGAGGGCATGAAGGAAGAGACGGTCTACGAGATGACCAAGGCCATCTACGACAATCTCGGCGACCTCGGCGCCGCGCATGCCGCAGCCCGCTCGATCAAGCTCGAGGGTGCACTCGAAGGCATGCCGATCCCGCTGCATCCCGGCGCGGCGCGCTACTTCAAGGAAAAGGGCCTGAAGGTCGGCTCCTAGCCGATCCCTTCCGCCACCTGACGGGCGAGGCCGGTTCTCCGGCCTCGCCTTTTCTCTGGCATACACAGCCATAGCCACGAGCGGCCGGTTTCTGGCCGGCACCGAACCGGAACACCCAGATGAGCCAGACTGACACGCGACCGCTCGCGGTTCCCGACATCGCCGGCGCGCATGGCCAGACTCCAGTGCCTTACGACCCCGAGCACGGCCTGCCCGCGACCTTCGGCGCCGGCTGGCGCGGACGGCTGCTGTTCTGGATCGCGGTCGGTTTTTCGTGTTTCCAGATCGTCACCGCCTTCGGCATTCCGCTCGACACGCGGCTCGGCGGCCTGGCGGACTGGCTGACGCCGATCACGCTGATCCGCGCGGCCTTCGCGGTCTGGCTGGTCTGGATCGTCGTCGGCGCGGCGCGCGGTCGCCTGATGGGCGACGCGATGCTCGCCCTTCTGATCCTGTTTGGCGCCTTCGAACTGGTCTCGCTCTACACCGGCACTTTGCCCAACCAGGTGGTTCGCACGCTGCATGTCGGCTTCCTGTGTCTCACAGCCTGCGGCCTCCTTGCCAATGCGGAGGAAACCTCGCCCGCCGGGCGCCTGTTCTGGTGGGGCGTCGGCATCGCCGGCTTTGTCGTGGGCCTCTATCACTGGTGGAACTATGTCGAGCTGGTGAACCGCGCCGGCGAGGTCACCACGGCCGACGCCGTCGTCGGGCTGACGGCGCTCGTCGTCCTGTTCCTGCTGGTCTGGCGGGCCATGGGCATCGCGCTGCCGCTCGTCGCCGGCACCTTCCTGGCCTATTGCTTCTTCGGCCAGTATCTGCCGGCGCCCTTCAACCATCGCGGCTACGGTATCGACCAGGTCCTCGAGCAGATGACCTTCGGCACCGAGGGCATCTACGCCACGCCGACCGCCGTTTCCGCCACCTTCATCTTCCTCTTCATCCTGTTCGGCGCCTTCATGGAGCGTGCCGGAGTCATCGACTTCTTCAATGACATCTCGATGGCGATGTTCGGCGGCAAGCAGGGCGGGCCCGGCAAGGTCTGCGTCGCTTCGTCGGGGTTGATGGGCATGGTGTCGGGCTCGGGCGTCGCCAACGTGGTGGCGTCCGGTCAGTTTACCATTCCGCTGATGAAGCGCTCCGGCTTCAAGGGCGCCTTTGCCGGCGGTGTCGAGGCGACGTCGTCCATGGGCGGCCAGATCATGCCGCCGGTCATGGGCGCGGTCGCCTTCATCATGGCCGAGACCATCGACGTGCCCTATTCCAAGATCGTCGAAGCGGCCATCATCCCTGCTCTGCTCTATTTCGCCGCCTGTTACTGGGCCGTGCATCTCGAAGCAGGCAAACTCGGCCTGACCGGTCTGCCGAAGTCGGAGCTGCCCAATCTGCGCACCGAATTGCGCAAGAACTGGTACCTGATCGCTCCGCTGCTGGTGCTGGTCTATCTGCTGTTCGCAGGCTTCACGCCGCTCTTTGCCGGCGCGATCGGGTTGGCGCTCACCGTCGCGTTGATTCTGGGTCTCGCGATTTCGGCTGGGCTCGGCACCACGGCCTTGCGTGTCGTCTTCTGGGTCGGTTTCGCCTTGATCTCGGCCGCCTCGATGACGATCAGCATCGCGACCGTGCTGATGGTCGTCCTCGTGCTGGTGATGTGGAACGTGCTGCGCGGGGCGTCGGGCCGCGAAGTGCTGGCCTCCTGCATCCAGGCCCTGGCCGACGGCGCACGCCAGGCGCTGCCGGTCGGCCTCGCCTGCGCACTCGTGGGCATCGTCATCGGCACGATGACGCTGACCGGCATCGGGACGATCTTTGGCTCCTGGCTGATCGGAATCGGCAAGGAGAGCATGTTCCTCGCGCTCGTGCTGACGATGATTTTCAGCCTGATCCTCGGCATGGGCATCCCCACGATCCCCAACTACATCATCACCTCGTCGCTCGCAGCGCCTATCCTGCTGCAGCTCGACGTTCCGTTGATCGTCAGCCACATGTTCGTGTTCTACTTCGGCATCATGGCCGACCTGACGCCCCCGGTGGCGCTGGCGGCCTTCGCGGCGGCGCCGATGGCCAAGGAATCGGGCATGAAGATCGGGGTCCAGGCGGTGAAGATCGCCCTGCCGGGCTTCGTCATTCCCTATATGGCCGTCTATGACCCGACTCTGATGCTGCAGCCGGTGCCGGGGCTGGAGGGTGCGAGCTATTGGATGGCGGTGGTCTATATCGTCGCGAAAGCGACGCTGGCGATGATCTTGTGGGGCGCCGCCTTCGTTGGCCAACTGACGCGGCGGCTGGCCTCTTGGGAGCGCATTCTGGCTGCCGTGGCGGCCGGCTTCCTCGTCGCGGCGGTGCCTTTGACGGACGAGATCGGCTTTGCCCTCGCTGCCGTTATGATCGGCCAGCATCTCTGGCGCGCACGCATGGCAAGGCGCGTCGCCGCATGAGCCGGTCGCAAGCATGAGCCTGTGCCTGGCGGCCGGGGCCCTCATGGTGTCGCTGGGCGCCGGCGAGATCACGCTTTCCTGGCGTCATTCGGTCCAGAAGACGCTTTGGGAAGAGGTCTGGCGGGATACGCCCGCCGGGCTCGTGATGGCGGAAGCGCGCATCCAGGGCTCGGGCGCCGGCATGGAGGCCCCGCCGGAGGCCAGGCTCATCGACGGTTTCTGGCGCTGGGTGCCCAATCTGCCGGCGCAGCCGAACATCGTTATGCGGCGCTCGGGTGCAACGGCCGACTGGCAGGTCTGCATCGTCGGCGCGTGCCGGCCGATGGGGGATTATCTGCCTGATGAGGCCGATCCGGTTGTCCTGAAGGCGTGCCCCTGAGGCTCAGCCGCTTTCGGTCAGCCGCTCGATCTTGAGCACGCGGCGCATCAGGTTGATCATGGCGTAGCCGGCGAACACCGAAAACAGCGCCATCAGCACGTAGCCGAAGACATGGCCGAGCTCGAACAGGCCGGCCAGCGCCCAGCCCGAGGCCAGTGCGACGCCAAACAGCTCGACCGCGATCAGGATTCCGAGCGAAACCACCATGATCAGGTTGCGCCAGTTGGTATGCCTTGCGGCCATGCTCTCAGTCCTCAAGCGTGGGGCGCGCGCGCACCCACTTTTCGGGCGCAAGCTCTAGCGAAGCCGGCTTCGGCATGCAACAAAATCGCGCCGCCCGGCCGAAATGGTTGTTCCCGCAGACTTTGAAAAGACCCTGATGATCGATACGCCTGTCTTCGGCTCAGCAGCCGCCGCCGCGCCCCACCATCTCGCCTCGGAAGCCGGGCGCGCCGTCCTCGCCGAGGGGGGCAACGCCATTGAGGCCATGGTCGCCATGGCCGCCACGATCTCGGTGGTTTACCCGCATATGAACGCGATCGGCGGCGACGGCTTCTGGCTTGTGCATCAGCCCGGCGGCAAGGTCCATGCCATCGAGGCCTGCGGCGCGGCCGGGTCGCTCGCCACCATCGAGCGCTACCGCGAGAAGGGATATGACGTCATCCCCCAGCGCGGTCCGGACTCGGCCCTGACGGTCGCTGGCGCGATCGGTGGCTGGGAGGCCGCGCTTGCGCTCTCGCAGTCCCTCGGCGGCCGGATGCCGCTGAAGGACCTGCTGGCCGACGCCATCCGCCATTGCGAGGAGGGCTACGAGATCTCGCCCTCCGAATTGCGGACCTGGCCGCAGCAGGTCGAGGCGGTGAAGGAGGCGATCGGCTTCAGCGAGTTCTTCTGGCCCGGCGGCGAGCAGCCCAAACCGGGCGCGCGCCGCAAGCCCGACGCGCTCGGCGCGACCTTCCGCCAGCTCGCCGACGCCGGCCTTTCCGATTTCTATCGCGGCGACATCGGCCGCGAGATCGCCTCCGACCTCGACCGTATCGGCGCGCCCGTCACCCGCTCGGACCTGGAAGCGTTCACGGCGCGCCTCGTCCAGCCGCTCCAGGTCAGGCTCCCCGAGCTGACGGTCTATAATTTCGCGCCGCCGACGCAAGGCGTCGCCTCGCTCCTGATCCTCGGCATCTTCGAAAAGCTCGGCATCACCCGCGCGGAAGGCTTCGACCATCATCACGGGCTCGTCGAGGCGACCAAGCGCGCCTTCGCGATCCGCGACAGGATCGTCACCGACCCCGCCTTCGCGACGGTCGATCCCATGAGCGTCCTGACCGACGCCGTCTTCACCCGCGAGGCCGCGGCGATCGACCGCAAGCGCGCCGCCTCCTGGCCGTTCAAGACGGGCGACGGCGATACCGTCTGGATGGGCGCGATCGACGGGTCGGGGCTGGCCGTCTCCTATATCCAGTCGATCTACTGGGAATATGGCTCGGGCTGCATCCTGCCGCGCACCGGCATCAACTGGCAAAACCGCGGCGTCTCCTTCTCGCTCAACGCAAAGGCGTTGAACCCGCTGAAGCCCGGCCGCAAGCCGTTCCATACGCTGAATCCGGCCTTCGCCGGTTTCGACGACGGCCGCATCATGTCCTACGGCGCGATGGGCGGCGACGGCCAGCCCCAGTTCCAGGCGCAGATCCTGTCGCGCTACCGCTTCGGCCAGAACCCGGCCACCGCCGTCGACGCGCCGCGCTGGCTCTTTGGCCGGACCTGGGGCGCGGGCTCGATCTCGCTCAAGCTGGAGAGCCGCTTCGACCCGATGCTGCTCGCGCGGCTGACCGGCGCCGGCCACCCGGTCGAGGAGTATTCCGAAGCCTATTCCGACCAGTTCGGGCACGCGGGCATGCTGGTGAAGCACCCGAAGGGCCATGTCGAGGCGACGCATGATCCGCGTTCCGACGGCGATGCAAGAGGGGTGTGAAGTCCATGGCGTTCGACGATCCGTTCCGGTGCTTCGTCCCCTATCCCGACGCGCCCGTGAAGAATGCGCCGGCCGGCCCGCTCGCCGGGCTGACGCTGGCCGTGAAGGACCTGTTCGACGTCAAGGGCTACCCGACCGGCGCGGGCTCGCCGATCGTGCTGGCGCAGTCGGGCATCAAGACCAAGACCGCGCCGCTCGTGAAGACGCTGCTCGAGGCCGGCGCGCGCTTCGTCGGCAAGACCCACACCGACGAACTCGCCTTCTCGCTCAACGGCAAGAACGCGCATTTCGGCGCGCCCATCAACCCGGCCGCGCCCGATCGGATCACCGGAGGCTCGTCCTCCGGCTCGGCTGCGGCAGTGGCCGGGCGACTGGCGGATGTCGCGCTGGGCTCGGATACCGGCGGCTCGGTGCGTGCGCCGTCGAGCTATTGCGGCCTCTTCGGTATCCGCCCGAGCCATGGTCGCCTCTCGCTCAAGCGCGTCTGGCCGCTGGCCGAGAGCTTCGACACGCCCGGCTGGTTCGCGCGTGACGGCGAGGTCTTCGCCCGAGTAGGGGAGGTCCTGCTCGGCAAGGACAAGGTCATCCTGCCCGAGACGCCGCGCCTGCTTCTGGCCGACGAGCTCTTCGCCCAGGCGGTGCCGGAGGCCGAAACCCTTCTGCGCGATGTCGTCCAGCGCATCGTGCCCCAGTTCGGCGAGCCGCTCTCGGTGACCGTGGCGCGCGATCTCGACGGGCTTTACTGGGCCTCGCGCCGCATCCAGGGCCGCGAGGCGTGGCTGAATGACGGGCCGATGATCGAGCGCTTCGGCGCACCGCTGGGACCCGGCGTCGCCGACCGCTTCGCCTATGCCAAGGCGATCACGGATGCGGATTTCGCGAAGAGCGAAGGCGTTCGCAAGCGTTTCCGGGCCAGGCTTGCCAAGCTGCTCGGCAGCGACGGCGTGCTGCTGCTGCCGACCGTGCCCGACATCGCCCCGCTCGCCGCTGCCGACGAAAGCGAGCTCGACGATTTCCGCAACCGCGCGCTGCGCCTGCTCTGCCTCGGCGGGCTCTCGGGCTTCCCGCAGATCTCGGTGCCGGTCGCACGGCGCGAGGGCGCGCCGCTCGGCCTGTCGTTGATCGGCCCCAAGGGCTCCGACGCCTCGCTGATCGCGCTCGCGGTCCGGCTGGAGCGGGCTGCGCGGATCAGGATTGCTTGATAGGTTTCTTAGGCTGCATCCTTCGAGACGCTGGCTCGCGCCCGCTCATCAGGATGAAGGCTGTAGGTTGGACGGGAGAGAACCCATGAGCGGTCACCACCACGACCACGATCACCATCACGACAACCACTTCACCCCGATCGAGGCGCGGGTGAAGGCGCTGGAATCGCTGATGGTGGCGAAGGGCTATGTCGATCCGGCAGCTCTCGACGCCATCGTCGAGACCTATGAGACGAAGGTTGGCCCGCGCAACGGCGCCCGCGTCGTCGCGAAGGCGTGGACCGATCCGGCCTTTGCCGAAAGGCTGAAGGCGGACGGCTCGGCCGCCGTCGCCGAACTCGGCTATGGCGGGCGCGGCGGCGAGCACATCGTCGCCTGTTTCAACACGCCCGAGGAACACAATCTCATCGTCTGCACTTTGTGCTCCTGCTATCCGTGGCCGGTGCTGGGCCTGCCGCCGGTCTGGTACAAATCGCCGCCCTATCGCGCCAAGGCCGTGATCGACCCGCGCGGAACGCTCGCCGATTTCGGCGTGACGCTGCCCGAGGGCCAACGCATCAGGGTTTGGGATTCGACAGCCGAGACCCGCTTCATCGTCATCCCGATGCGCCCCGCCGGCACCGAAGGCTGGTCGGAGGAGAAGCTCGCGACAATCGTCAATCGCGACGCGATGATCGGCACCGGGCTGCCCCGCGTGGAGGACGCACGATGAACGGCGGGCAGGATCTCGGCGGGCAGATGGGCTTTGGCCCGGTCGCGCCGGAACCCAACGAGCCGATCTTCCATGCCGATTGGGAAAAGCGCGTGCTCGCGATCAACGTCGCGGCCGGCGCCATGGGCGCCTGGACGATCGATGGTATCCGCGCCGCCCGTGAGAGCCTGCCGCCGGCGCAATACCTGTCCTCGTCCTATTACGAGATCTGGCTGGCGGGGCTCGACAAGGTGCTCGTCCAGCATGGTTTCCTGACACCGGAGGAGATCGCACAGGGCCAGCCGCTCGCCCCCGCCAAGCCGCCCAAGCGCGTCCTCAAAGGCGAGGAAGTGGCGGGCGTCCTGCGTCGCGGCTTCCCTTTTGAGCGCGAGGCGGAGGCGCTGGCCAAATTCGCGGTCGGCGACAAGGTCCGCACCCTCGTCATGCATCCGCAGCATCACACCCGCCTGCCGCGCTATGCGCGGGGCAAGCAGGGCGTGATCGAGCGCGTCACCGGCTGCCATGTCTTCCCCGACACCGGCTCGCAGGGGCTGCCGGAGACGGCGCAATGGCTCTACACCGTCGTCTTTACCGGCCCCGAACTCTGGGGCCGCGACGCGGATCCGACATCATCTGTCTCGATCGAGGCCTGGGAGAGCTATCTTGAACCGGCCTGACGCCACCATCGCACTCGCCGCCGACACGCCGATCCCGCGCGATGCGGAGGGGCCGGTCTTCGCCGAACCCTGGCAGGCGATGGTCTTCGCGCTCGTCGTCCAGCTGCAGGAGCGCGGCGTCTTTACGGCCGAGGAATGGGCGCAGGCGCTCGGCGCGGAGATCCGCGAGGCGGTCGCCCATGGCGGCTGCCGCGACGGCTCGGATTATTACGAGCGCTGGTGCGAGGCGCTGGAGCACCTGCTCATCGAGAAGGGCCTCGCCTCGCATGACCGCGTCGACGCGCTGGCGGCGTCATGGGCGCGCGCGGCCGAGGCGACGCCGCATGGCCAGCCGATCCTGATTGAGAACGATCCGCAGCGGGGGTGACCGGCTTCGCCCAAGGAGCGTCCAGTTCGGAACCTCTGCGTCATCCCGGACCAGCCGCGAAGCGGCGCAGCTCCGGGATCCATCGTAGAGCTCCGAAGCCCTCCGATGGATCCCGGGGCAAGCCCGGGATGACGATGCGGTTCAGAGCAAAGTCACGCCACGCCTAGCGACAACAGATCATGCACATGCACCAGCCCGACCGGCCGCTGGTCCGCATCGGCGACGATCAGCGCGGTGATTCTGAGCCGGTTGACCATTTCGAGCGCCTCGCCCGCCAGCGCATCCGGCGCGATGCGGCGGGGGTTGGCGCTCATCACGTCCCGCGCCCGCTGGGCGAGACTGCCGCCGATCAGCTTTCGGCGCAGATCGCCGTCGGTGACGACGCCGGCGAGCGCTCCTTCCGGATCGATCACGATGGCGCAGCCGAAGCCCTTGGCCGAGATCATCGCGATCACATCCGGCACGGCTGCATCGAGCCCGACCACCGGCAGGGCCGCGTCGCGGTGCATGATGCTGGCGACCGTCTTGAGCTGCGCGCCGAGCTTGCCGCCGGGGTGATAGACGAAGAAGTCCTGGCGCGAGAAGCCGCGCGCCTCCAGCAGGGCTACCGCCAGCGCATCGCCGAGCGCCATCTGCATCGTCGTCGAGGTCGTCGGCGCCAGCCCGTTCGGGCAGGCTTCTTCCGCCTTGGGCAAAAGCAGCGTCACATCCGCCTCGCGGCCGAGCGCGCTGTCCGCGTTGGCCGTGATGCCGATCAGCCCGACGCGGAAGCGCCTGGTATGGGCGACGATAGCGGCAAGCTCCGCCGTCTCGCCCGACCAGGACAGGGCGATCACCACATCATCAGGCTGGACCATGCCGAGATCGCCATGGCTGGCCTCGGCCGGGTGGACGAAATGCGCGGGCGTGCCGGTCGAGGCCAGGGTCGCCGCGATCTTGCGCCCGACATGGCCTGACTTGCCCATGCCCGAGACGACGACGCGCCCGCCTGCCGCCCGGATCATCGCGACCGCCGCAGCGAAGGGCTCGCCCAGGCCGTTGCCGAGCGCGGTGTGAAGGGTATCGAGGCCGGCGCGCTCGGTCGCGATGGTACGGAGCGCGGAAGCGCGGATATCGGCTGTCATGGCGGGCGCTCTAGCACAATCCTCGATGGGCTTGCCAGCATCGACGCGGATCGCGGCGCTTCATTGACGCGCCGTTAACCGAGTTCGTTCTAACTCCGTTAACCATGCGCGCTCTTCCTTGCGCGCCTTAAGCCCATGCCTTGGAGCGTCGACCATCGTGTCCCGCCGCGCAAAGATCCTGCTCCTGACCGGCGTCACCGCCGCGAGCCTCGCGCTCGCCGCGACCGCCGTCCAGGCCCAGCAGGCGCGGCGGACGACGCTACGCCCGACCGTGCCAGCCTCCATCGCGCAGCAGCCCGCGCCGGAGCAACTCGTCGTGAACCCGGTCTCGGCGACACCCGCGGCGATGAACGACCCCGCCACGCCGATCCAGGGTCAGCCCTCGGCGATCTCGCGCCGCGCCCCGCCCAACGCCAGCCGGCCGGTGCGCGCGACCTCCGTGCGCGGCGTCACCCAGCGCCAGTTCCGCGCGCCGCAGGCGACGGTCTCGGGCCTGCCGCCGGCGTCGCCGCCGCCGCCACCTCCGCCACAGCGCCGACGGCCGGTTGCGGAACTCGACCCCTATGCGCCGATCGGCCTGCGGCTGGGCAGCGTCGTGCTGAAACCTTCGCTCACCACCGGCATCGGCTACGACACCAACCCGGAGCGCAGCGCCGGCTCCACCCGCAAGGGCTCGCCCTTCAGCCGGACGGACGGGGAAGTCGAGATCCAGTCGGACTGGAACGTCCACGAGCTCAAAGGCAAGCTGCGCGGCGGCTACAGCGAATACTTCCGCAACCGCGACGCCTCGAGACCCGATGGCGAGGGCCAGCTCGACCTCAGGCTCGACGCCTCGCGCGACACCCGAATCCTGCTGGAAACGCGGGCGAAGCTCGACACGCAGCGTCCCGGCTCGCCCGATCTCACCGCCGCCGTCACCGGGCGGCCGCTCGTCTATCAGTACGGCGCCTCGGCCGGCGTCACCCACGACTTCAACCGCCTGCAGATGACGCTGCGCGGCTCGGTCGATCGCAGCGACTACGAGGACGGCAAGCTGAGCAATGGCGGCACCGTCAGCCAGCGCGACCGCAACCAGACGCAACTCGGCCTGCGCCTGCGCGCCGCCTATGAGGTGACGCCCGGCTTCAAGCCCTTCGTCCAGGGCGAGATCGACACGCGCGAATTCGACCAGGCCGTCGATTCGAGCGGCTACCGTCGCTCGTCGGACGGCGCCACGGGCCGTGTCGGCTCGACCTTCGAGATCAGCCGCCAGCTTACCGGCGAGGTCTCGGTCGGCTACCAGGACCGCAAATACGATGACAACCGTCTGCGCAACCTGAAGGGCCTCATCGGCGATGCCGCGATCCTGTGGTCGCCGACGCCGCTGACGACCGTGACGCTGCGCGGCACGTCCGAACTCGGCGACACCACGATCGCCGGCTCCTCGGGCACCACGGCGCGGCGGGTCTCGCTCGAGATCGCCCATGCGTTGCGCCGCAACCTCACCGTCACCGGCCTCGCGAGCTTCGGCCGCACCGAATATGACGGCCAAGGCCTGCGCGAGGATTTCAGCAGCTATGGCGCCCGCGTTGAATACAAGCTGACGCGCACCTTCTCGGTGCGCGCGAGCTTCACCCAGGAGCGCCTGAACTCGACGGCGCAGGGGGCCGACTACACGGCCAATGTCGCGCAGGTAGGGCTGCGGGTGCAGTTCTGACCACCCGCGTCATTCTCGGGCGTGACCCGCGAATCTCGGAAGCCAGCGCCCTCCGGTCATGAGATGGCCGGGTCAAGCCCGACCATGACGCGGAAGCGCCCCTACTCCATCCCCTCCAGCTCGATGATCATCCCCTCGATCATCGTCAGGCCGATCTGCCAGAAGGCCGGATCGCGCGCATCGAGCCCGAACGGCGCCAGCAGCTCGGCGTGATGCTTGGTGCCGCCTGCCGACAGAAGGGCAAAATAGCGCTCCTGGAAGCCCTCCGGCGCGTTCTGGTAGACGCCGTAGAGTGAGTTCACCAGGCAATCCCCGAAGGCATAGGCGTAGACGTAGAACGGCGAATGGATGAAGTGGGGGATGTAGCACCAGAACGGCTCGTAGCCGGGGCCGAGCCGGATCGCTGGTCCCAGGCTTTCCGCCTGCACGCTCATCCAGAGTTCGCACAGCGCCTCGGCGGTCAGCTCGCCTGACTTGCGCGCCTCATGCACCTTCCGCTCGAAGGAGTAGAAGGCGATCTGTCGCACGACCGTGTTGATCATGTCCTCGACCTTCGCCGCCAGCATCGCCTTGCGTTGCCGGAGATCCCGCGTGCCGTCGAGCAGGCGGCGGAAGGTCAGCATCTCCCCGAAGACGCTCGCCGTCTCGGCCAGGGTCAGCGGCGTCGGCGCCATCAATGCGCCATTGGGCGCCGCCAGAACCTGATGCACGCCATGGCCGAGTTCATGGGCGAGCGTCATCACGTCGCGCGGTTTGCCCTGGTAGTTGACCAGCACGTAGGGATGTGCGGACGGCACCGTCGGATGCGCGAATGCGCCCGGCGCCTTGCCGGGCCGGGCCGGCGCATCGATCCATTTCTCGTCGAAGAACCGCCGGGCGATGCCGGCCATGACGGGCGAGAACGCCCCATAGGCGTCGAGCACCGTATCGCGCGCCTCCGTCCATGGGATGGTGCGCTGCTCGACCTGCGGCAGCGGCGCGTTGCGGTCCCAGAAATCCAGTTCGTCGCGGCCGAACCACTTGGCCTTGAGCTTGTAATAGCGGTGCGACAGCCGCGGATAGGCTTCGCGCACGGCTGAAACGAGCGCGTCGACGACCTCGCGCTCGACCCGGTTGGCGAGATGGCGCGAATCCGCGACATCCTCGAATTTGCGCCAGCGGTCGGAAATCTCCTTGTCCTTGGCGAGCGTGTTGGTGATCAGCGCAAAAGTCCGCAGATGGACGCGGAAAACCGCGCCCAAGGCCTCGGCCGCCGCCTTGCGCACCGCGCCGTCAGCGTCCTGCAGCCGGTTCAGCGTCAGTTCGAGCGTCAATTCCTCGCCGCCGATCTGGAAGCGCAGCGAGGCGATCGTCTCGTCGAAGAGCCGGTTCCAGGCGGCATGCCCGGTCATCGACTTCTCGTGGAACAGCGCCTCGACCCTGTCCTCGAGCTGATGCGGCTTGTCCTTGGCGAGATCCTCGAGCCAGGGCTTCCAATGCGACAGGGGCAGCTTCGAGGCGATGCCCGCCAGCAGCGCGGGCTCGATGCGGTTGAGCTCCAGTTCGAAGAACAACAGCTCCGTCACCGCCGCATTCAGCCGGTCCTGCGTGTCACCATAGAACTTGGCGCGCTGCGGATCGGTGGTGTCGCCGGCATAGACCAGGCCCGCATAGGCGCCGATTCGCCCGAGCAGGTCGCTGAGGCGCTCGAACGCCGCGACCGCCTCGGCAAGCACGATGCTGGCATCGTCGCGCGCGGCGAGCGCCGGGAGCTTGCCGCGATACTGGGCCGCGAAGCTCTGCGAATCGGTCATCGCGCGGTCGAGATCGGCTTTCAGCAGGGCTGAGTCCATCGACGGGTAGAGATGGCTGAGATTCCATTCCGGCAAGGTGCCAAGCGCCTTGGCCGTCTGGGCCGCCGCAGTCTTGGCCGCGGCGCTCTCGGCAGCGCTGGCGCGCATCGCCCCGTCAAACGCAGTCGTCATCTCTGGATCACCTCGTAAGCTCGGCCGGCTCTGACACTCATATGCGCGGAGCGAGGAGCGCGATCAACGCTGGCGTGAGGCCGACAGGGTCGCAGGGCGCCGCGTCGCGCTTAAGCACCGCTTAACCGTTCTGGCCGAGGATGCCCCAGAACGGAACAGCGATTCCGCCGCCCGTCGATTTTTAAAACATCCCATTGCGGGCCACCGAGGTGACATGACCGCCACCGTTCTCGTCGTCGATGACGATCCCGTCCAGCGCCGCCTGCTCGACGCCATGCTCAAGCGCTTCGGCTACGACGTCGTCACCGCCGACACCGGCCATGTCGCGCTTCAGGAGCTGGCCGGGCCCGGCGGCGACCGCTTCGACGCGATCGTCCTCGACCTCGTGATGCCCGAACTCGACGGCATGGGCGTGCTCGCCGCCATGCGCGAGCGCGGCATCGAGACGCCGGTCATCGTGCAGACTGCCAATGGCTCGATCGAGACGGTCGTGCAGGCGATGCGCGGCGGCGCGGTCGATTTTGTCGTCAAGCCGGTCGGCGCCGAGCGCCTGCAAATCTCGCTCAAGAACGCGCTGAAGCTCGGCGCGCTGGAGCATGAGCTGCGCCATATCAAGCGCCGCAATTCCGGCACGCTCGGCTTCCGCGACCTCGCCACCAAGAGCGCCGACATGGCCCGCGTCGTGCGCCTCGCCGAACGCGCGGCCAAGTCGAACATCCCGATCCTGGTCGAGGGCGAATCCGGCGTCGGCAAGGAGGTCCTGGCGCGCGCGATCCAGGGCTCCAGCGACCGCAAGGGCAAGGCCTTCGTCACGGTGAACTGTGGCGCGATCCCGCATAATCTCGTCGAATCGATCCTGTTCGGCCATGAGAAGGGCTCCTTCACCGGCGCGACCGAGCGTCATATCGGCAAGTTCGTCGAGGCCAATGGCGGCACGCTCTTCCTCGACGAGGTCGGCGAACTCCCGCTCGACGCACAGGTCAAGCTGCTGCGTGCCATCCAGGAAGGCGAGGTCGATCCCGTCGGCGGCAAGAAGTCGGTGCGCGTCGACATCCGCATCATCTCCGCCACCAACAAGAGCCTGCTCGACCAGGTCAAGGCGGGCGAATTCCGCGAGGATCTCTATTACCGCCTCAACGTCTTCCCCATCACGCTGCCGCCTTTGCGCCAGCGCCGCGAGGACATCCCCGATCTGGCGCGCGGCTTCCTCGCGCGCTTTGCCGCAGAGGAAGGCAAGAAGCTGCGCGGGATCAGCGCCGAGGCGCTCTCGCTGATCAGCGGCTATGACTGGCCGGGCAATGTCCGCCAGCTTGAGAACGCCATGTTCCGCGCCGTCGTGCTGGCCGACGCCGACGAACTCACCGTCGCCGAATTTCCGCAGATCGCCGCGCAGATGGAGGGCTTCGACGTCCGCATCCCTCCGGCCCCGGCATCCCTGCTGCATTCGGACGCGCGCAACGACACGCCGCGCATCATCCAGATGCCTGTTCGCGATCCCAACGCGCTCGATCTCGTCGAAGGCACGGACATGCGCAAGCTCGACGATCTCGAGCGCGAGATCATCAAATTCGCACTGGCGCATTATCGCGGGCACATGTCCGAGATTTCGCGCAAGCTCGGCATCGGCCGCTCGACGCTCTATCGCAAGCTCAAGGATTACGGGCTGATCGAGGCCGAATCGAGCGCGGATGAAACCGACGCGGCCTGAGCCGCGACCAAACGAATGCGGCGGCGTGTTGCGCTGCCGCATCTTGTCGAAACAGACCGAGTCACGCAGGGATGGCGGCACTCGGCAGAATCTGGGGATAGCGACCATGCGTCGTCGCCAATGGGCGAATCTGGCTTGCGTCTCGGCTCTGGCCCTGTCGCTGGGATGCGTTGCAGCCCTCGCCCAAGGCACCGCCGGAACCGACCCGATACTGGGCATCCCGCTGCCGGAACAGCCCGCGCTCATCATCCTCGACGATGAAAAGCCCGCTCCGGCAAAGGCGCAGGCTGAGCCGGACAGGACCGAGGACGCGAAGGCGCAGACCGCCGACGTCGCGCAGCCCGAGCCCGGCATGGTGACAGGCGCGATCACGCCCTCCATCCGGCCCCATGGCAGCCTTGCCACGCCGGAGCTGCCGGCCGCCATGGTCGCGACGCCAGATCTGCCCGTCACGCTCGACATCCCCGAGATCGAACTGCCGCCCTCCGCCCCGGCGCTGATCCCGGCTATCAAGCCTCAAGCCGCGCCCGAGCCGTTGCGTTCGGCAGAGCCGCTGATCGCGCCGCCCGACCTGCCCAAGGTCGTGGTCGATCTGCCGCCTGCTTCCGAATTCGCCGCCGACATCGCCGCCCGGGCCGCCGAGGCCCTGGCGCTGCCGCGTCTGGGCGAGCGCGAACGCGCCGACATCCTCGCCGCCTACCAGGCCAACGACAACCGGCCGCTCTGGATCGACGGCAAGGGCTGGAGCGAGGCCGGCAAGCGCCTGGCCGCCCAGCTCGGCCGCGCCGGCGAGGACGGTCTGCGACCGACCGATTATCCGCTGCCGGCCTTCGAGGCCAGCGACAAGGGCAGCCTCGCCGAGGCCGATGTCCGGCTCTCGGGGCTCGTCGTGCTCTATGCTCGCGATGCGCGCGGCGCCCGCCTCGATCCGCGCCGCCTGTCGAAGCTGCTGACGCCGACGCTTACCCTGCCGTCCGCCACCGAGGTTTTGTCGGAGCTGACGGGTGCCTCCGATGCCGGCGCGGTGCTTGCCGCCTACAACCCGCCCCATGAAGGCTATCGCCGCCTCAAGGCCAAGCTCGCCGAACTGCGCGAGCATCTCGACGACACGCCGCTGGTCCGCATCCCGGCCGGCCCGGCGCCGAAGCTCGGCATGCGCGATGACCGCGTGCCGCTGGTCCGCGCCAGGCTCGGCCTCGGACCGACCGAGGAGCCGGTCTTCGACCGCTCGACTGCGACCGCGCTGGCCACTTTCCAGAAGCAGGCCGGCCTGCCCGCCAACGGCATCCTGAGCCCCCGGACGTTGGCGGCGCTCGGCACGCCGGCTACCGCGCGCGGCGAGCAGGACATCGTCGCCCAGATGGAGCGCTGGCGCTGGCTGCCGGCCGATCTCGGCTCAAGCCACATCATGGTCAACGTGCCGGAGTTCCGGGTCCGCGTCATTCGCGACGGCCATCTCGTCCACGAGACGCGCGCGATCGTCGGCAAGCCCGAATCCGCGACGCCGATCTTCTCGCACAAGATGGACCACGTCATCGTCAATCCGTCCTGGTATGTCCCGCCTTCGATCCTGAAGAAGGAGTTCATCCCCGGATTGGCCGCCGATCCCGATTACGCGGCCAAGCGCGGCTATGTCGTCACGCGCGGCAAGGGCGGCAACATCTCGGTGCGCCAGCCGCCGGGCGAGCGAAACGCGCTCGGCTGGATCAAGTTCATGTTTCCCAACGACCATGCCGTCTATCTGCACGACACGCCCAACCGTCGGCTTTTCGCCAATGAGCGGCGCGCCTTCAGCCATGGCTGCGTGCGCGTCGACAACCCGTTCCTGCTTGCCGACCAGGTGCTGGGCCCGGAATGGACGCATGAGCGGTTGAAGCGGCTGATCGGCTCCGGCGAGCGTCGCATCAACCTGCCGCAGCCGCTGGCGATCCACCTCGTCTACAACACGCATGTCGTCGGCCCGGACGGGGCGCTGACCACGTTCGAAGACCTCTACGGCTTCCACCGCATGGTCAGGCAGGCGCTCGAACAGCGCAGCTGATATGCTGCGGCGATGGTGGCGAAACGCTCGCGAGGCAGTCACGGCACCATTTCGCCACGATCCACAGTTAGCCAGCGATCGCGCAGAAAATGATGGCATGCCGATCGCCGGCTTGCTAACCAATCGTTAACGCTTCTCCGCAACTGTTCGTTCACGTTCATCCGCGCCGCTCAGCCGGGGCATCGAGACGGGTCAAGCAGATTGGGCAGGTCAAACGCCACGCTTTCGGGACGACTCCTGTCGCGCTCGAAGCCGGTTCTTCGTCGGGCGCTGGCCTTGGGTGTGGCGGCGGGTGCGCTGTTGCTTGGCGTGCGCGGCACGCAGGATGCGATCGCCAATGGCGATACCCGCACGATCACCATCAAACACATGCACACCAAGGAGGAGACGACCGTCACCTTCAAGCGTGACGGGCGCTATGTCTCCGAAGGCCTCGAAAAGCTGAACTGGGCGCTGCGCGACTGGCGCACCGACGAGCCGATCCGGATGGATCCGCGCCTGTTCGACGTCGCCTGGGAGGTGCAGCGCACGGTCGGCTCCGAGCAACCCTTCCACGTCGTCTCGGCGTATCGCTCGCCGGGCACCAATTCGATGCTGCGCCGACGCTCGAGCGCCGTGGCCAAGAACAGCCAGCACATGCTCGGCAAGGCGATGGACTTCTATCTCCCGGATACCCCGACCGCACGCCTTCGCGAGGCCGGCATGCGGCTCCAGCGCGGCGGCGTCGGCTTCTATCCCGGCGCCCACACGCCCTTCGTCCATCTCGACGCCGGCTCGGTGCGCTCCTGGCCACGCATGACGCGCGACCAGCTCGTGCGCCTGTTCCCCGACCAGAAGACCGTCCATCTCCCGGCGGACGGCCAGCCGCTCGGCGGCTACGAACTGGCCAAGGCCGACATCCTCGCAGGGGGCGGCGCTGTCGCCGGCTATGCGGCGGCCGATCTCGATGAGGGCGCGGTGATCTCCTCGGGCCGCAAGAGCCTCTGGGCCTCGCTGTTCGGCGGCGATGACGAGGAGGCCGACGCGCGCCCGGTCCGTGGCCGCCGCGCCGCGCCTAAACCGCAACCGACCGTCATGGCCTATGCCAATAGCGGCTATATCGACAGCAATTCCTCTGATGGCGGCCGCTTCGCCGTGGCCTCCGTCGCACCCGAACCCGCCACGCGTTCGCTGGCGCGCGATCGCGCCGAGCGGCTGGCGCCACGCGCAGCCGAACCGCCGGCGACGCAGGCCGTCGCCCCGGTCAATGCCGCGGCCGCCCCTCCGCCACCGCCGCCGCAGGAGAACCGGCCGTCCCTGGTCGATGCCCCGCTGCCGCTCGCCCGCCCGCGTGGCCTGGCCCTGCCGCAGCAGCCCGGCGAAGCCGATGGCGCCGTCCAGGTCGCGGCGCTTCCCACAAGCGGCGGCGCGCTCGCCTTCGCCCAGCAGCCCGTGCCCGCCGACCAGAAGCTGATCCTCGCCGCCCTGCCACCGCGCCGGCCTGGCGAGGTCGCGGCGCTGACCGAGTCCGTGATCGCCGGGAGGCCAACCAACGCGCCCCTGCCGCCGACACGGCCGGCGGCTCTCGCGCAGTTCGCTTTGGCCGGCAGCTCAACGCCGTTGGGCCAGTTGGCGCAGACGGGCCTGCGCGGTTCCGAGCCCACCGCTCAACCGCCCGTTCCCGAAGGCCGCCTCGTCACCGTGTCCCATCCGCTGCCGCCCAGCCGCCCGCACGCCGGCGGCGTCACGGTCGCGGCCTCGGTGCCGGCCCGCGCCGCGCCCACACCGATCGTCGCGCAGTACGACGCCGATCGCTCGGGCCTCGACTCCCTGTTCGCAGCGGTGGCACGCACCTCGCCACCCAGCGACCGGTCGGTGACGGTCGCCACGGCGCGCTCCAGGACGACCGCGCCTGCCAGCAACCCGATCGCGGGCCCGAGCCCGGCCGCCGCGCTCGGCTTCAGCCACGCCGAGCCCAACGACGCCCGAACTGGCTCCTTCAGCGGCCCCGCCGTCCGGCCGCTGCCGACGAACTTCGTCCAGAACTGAGCAATCGCCTCGCATTAACGGATTGCTGACCCTGTTCGCGTCACACTGCCGGCGATTCGCCAACAGTGAGAGTAATATGGGACAGGTTCTTCAGTTTCGGCTTCCGCTCGCGCGGGCAGCGGCCCCAGCCGGCGACGCGCTCGATCTGCTGTCGGCGGTGGATTTCGCGCTGCGCGACCTCATCGACATCGGTAACCATGTCTCGCTGGACGCCGTGCGCGAGCAGGCGGCCGCCTGCCGCCAGATGCTGGCAGCCGCATATGAGGCGGAGCTAGAGCACGGTTGAGATCCGAAAAGCCGGTTCGCGGCCCAACCGAAGGCCAGGTCGAACTGGCCACCACGAACGGCGTGACGATCAGGAATGACGTCATCTCGGGGGATAATTCCACCAAGGCCGGCAAATCCCGCTGGTTTCAGCGGCTTGCGAAGGGCCTTGGTGGAGCTGAGGGGAATCGAACCCCTGACCTCTGCAGTGCGATTGCAGCGCTCTCCCATCTGAGCTACAGCCCCGAGGCGCTGGCCTTCTAGGCCTTGCGTCGCGTGTCTGTCAATCGCCCGCGCCATGAGTTTCATGCGGCGCATGGGGACAACGCGCGGCTGTCCAACGACGATCAAGAGGAATGCCGATGCGTGCCGTTCTCGACGTGGTGCTGCTTGCCTTGCAGATCTACACATGGCTGCTGATCATCTCGGCCGTCCTGAGCTGGCTGATCGCCTTCAACGTCCTCAACACCCGCAACCAGTTCGTCTCGACAGTCTGGGACATGCTGTACCGGATCACCGAGCCGGTCCTGCGCCCGATCCGCAACATGCTGCCCAACATGGGCGGCATCGACATCTCGCCGATCATCCTGCTGCTGCTGATCTTCTTCATCGAGCGCGTGATCGTGCTCTATCTCTACCCGGCCGTTTTCTGAACGCGGTCGGCCTTTCCGGGTGACTGAGCCCTGGATCGACGTCGGTGGCGGCCTGCGGCTGACGGTCAGGCTCACCCCGCGCGGCGGCCGCGACGCGATCGACGGCATCGAGACGCTTTCCGATGGCAGGCCCGTCCTGAAGTGCCGGGTCCGCGTGGCGCCCAGCGAGGGCGAAGCCAATGCCGCGCTGATCGCGCTTCTCGCGCGCGAACTGGACCTGCCGCGCGCGGCCATCGCGCTCGTTTCCGGCGCGACCGCCCGTCTCAAGACGGTGGCGCTGACTGGCGATGCGCACAGCCTCGTCGCCCGGTTGCAAGCGCGGATCGCGCCGCGTTGATCCAGCTTCAGTCTTCCCGCACTGCAGCACGCGCTTGACGAAAGCGCGCGCCTCCTGTTCGAAGAAGCCATGGACAAGCCAGAAGCCTCTTTTCCCGACCGGCTGACCGAAGGCTACCGCGCCTTTCTCGACGATCGTTTCGACCGCGAGAAGGATCGCTACGAGCAGCTCGCCGAAAGCGGCCAGACGCCGAAGATCATGCTGATCGGCTGCTGCGATTCGCGCGTCTCGCCGGAGGTCATTTTCGATGCGCGGCCCGGCGAGATGTTCGTCGTCCGCAATGTCGCCAATCTGGTGCCGCCGTTTTCGCCCGACGACCAGCTCCACGGCACCTCCGCGGCGCTCGAATACGCCGTGCAGGCGCTCAAGGTCGAGCATATCGTCGTGCTCGGCCATGGCCGCTGCGGTGGCATCCGCGCCTTCGCCGACGATACGCAAGGCCCGCTCTCCTCGGGCGACTTCATCGGCAAGTGGATCACCCTGATCGGCCCCGCTGCCGAACGGACCGGCGGGCGCGGCCGCCACGAGACGCTGGACGGCTATGTCGAGCGGCTCGCGCTGTCATCGATCCAGCAGTCGCTCGCCCATCTGCGCACCTTCCCTTGCGTGCAGATTCTCGAGGGCAAGGGCCGCCTGCATCTGCACGGGGCCTATTTCGCCGTCGCGACCGGCGTCCTGATGCTGCTCGACCCGCAGACCGGACACTTCGTCCCCGCGATCGGCGAAATGCCGCGCAAGGCGATGCCGATCCGCTGCGACTAGAGCAGACGGACCGTCGCCAGCAGGGCCTGCCCTTCGTCCACAGTCAGCACGACATCCGCATCGGCGTCGATGCGCAGCGCGTGTCCGGCGGGAACGCTGAACGCCTCCGGGCCGCAGCGCCCGGCGACGGCTTTGCCCGGCGCATAGAGGATGTGGATTCCACCGCTCAAGACCATGCCCCGGCCCGCCATCGGCACGACCATGTCGGCGGCGCACAATGCCCGGTCGACCATCAGGTTCAGCACCTCGACCGGCCCGTTCTCCAGCCGGCTGACGAGGGGAATGCCGCCGTCGTAGCGGACCGGCCGGAAGGGCTGGCGCAGATCGACCTCGCCGTCTGCCCCCTCCAGCACGAGGCCCGAGCCGACGATCACCGCCTGCAGCCGCTCATAGCCGGTGAGGTCCGAGAACGGTCCGGGCGCGACGATGGCGGTGCGGCCGAGCCGCCAGATCATGCCATCCCAGCCCGCCGGGTCCGTGCCGGTGCGGCAGGCATCGGCGATGTCGAGCGTGACGCCGCCGCCATTCTTCCAGGGCTTGCTGCGGAAACTCTCGGGCGAAATCGGCGTCAGCTTGGGCTGTGACAGGGCTGGCTGGGTCATCTCGGTCTCGCTTCAGGTCTCGTCTGCCAGGGGATGCAGGTCTCGCACCATGCTCTTGAGGCGGTCGTCGAGGACATGGGTGTAGATCTGGGTCGTCGCGATGTCGGCATGCCCCAGCAGTTCCTGCACGACGCGCAGATCGGCGCCGTTCTGGAGCAGATGGCTGGCGAAGGCATGGCGCAGCACATGCGGGCTCAAGCTCGCAGCCGACAGCCCGGCGGCGCCGGCCAGCACCTTGAGATCGCGGCCGAAAGCCTGGCGGGTGAGGTGGCCGCTCTCGCCCTCGGCCGGGAACAGCCAGCGGCTGTCGGCGGCGCCGGTCTCGCGCCATGCGACGAGCCAGGCGCGGGCGGCCTCGCGCGCCGGCTCGTTCAGAGGCACCAGCCTGTCCTTGTCGCCCTTGCCGCGCACCACCAGAAAGCGCTCGCGCGTCGTCGCGGCCGATAGAGGCAGCGCGATCAGCTCGGAGACGCGCAGGCCCGTGGCGTAGAGCATCTCGATCAGGCAGCGCATCCGCAACGCCCGCAGCCGCGCGGCGCGCGTCATCCCCTCGCGCTCGCAGGACAGCCGCGCCGTCTCGATCAGCCGGTCGACATCGCCAACCGAGATCACCTTGGGCAGCGGCCGGCCTTGCCTCGGGCCCTCGATCGCGGCCGAGGGATCGCCTGGCGAGAAGCCCTCGGTGTAGAGGAAGCGGTGGAACTGGCGCACGGCCGAGAGCCGGCGCGCCGCCGACGAGGCTTTCAGTCCGCGCGCGGAGATATCGGCGAGCCAGCCGCGGATATCGTCGGCCGCGACCTCATCGAGCACCCGCCCGCCCAGGAACTCCAGATAATCGTCGATGTCGCGCTGATAGGCTTCAAGCGTGTTGCGGGCGGCGCCGCGTTCCGCCGCGAGCATGTCGAGGAAGCCGTTGAGCCGCGCCCGCGCGATGCGGCTCATTTCGGCTGCAGCCGCGAGGGCGGCACTGTCTCGACCATCTCGCGCGGCACCGGCTGCACGAAGGCGACCAGCGCGACCATGCCGCCGAAGACAAGTCCCCCCAGGAGGGCAAGGAATGCGACGAATCTGAACAGCGTCGGCACGGTGAGGCGGCCCTCGAATCGCTTCGCATCCCCGATGGGGAAGCCCCATCGCTTATCTGCGATGCCCGCCCCCGGATGCAAGGGCCGGCCGGAGCCGCAAGCCACCGAACCCTGCCAGCGCGGGGGCATGACGCCACATGATCCCTCATGCTAAACGGGCTCTCGAGGATACGCCAGAATGACCACAGCCGACCCCATCGACAGCCTGGACAGAGACGAATTGCGCGCCGCGATCGGTAGCCGCGCGATCGTGCTCGTCGGCATGATGGGCTCCGGCAAGAGCTCGGTCGGCCGGCGGCTGGCGACGAAGCTGGGCCTGCCCTTCGTCGATGCCGACACCGAGATCGAGACGGCCGCCGGCATGACGATCCCCGAAATCTTCGCCCAGCGCGGCGAGGCCGAGTTCCGCAACGGCGAGCGCCGGGTCATCAGCCGTATCCTGATCACGCGCAGCCCCCTCGTGCTGGCGACCGGTGGCGGCGCCTTCATGAATGCCGAGACGCGCGCGCGCATCGCCGATCTCGGCATTTCGATCTGGCTCAAGGCCGACCCCGACGTGCTGATGCGGCGGGTTCGCAAGAACGCGAAACGGCCGCTGCTGCAGACCGCCAATCCCGAGGAGACGCTGCGCCGGCTGCTGCGCGAGCGCGAGCCCGTCTATGCCCTGTCCGACCTGACGCTGGTTTCGCGCGACGAGCCCCATGATGTCGTCGTCAATGCAGCGATCACGGCGCTGGACCGGCATCTACGCGCCGCGCCCGACCGAAAGCAGCTGCCATGACCACTCTTTCCAACATGACCGCCCCTGCCAACGAGACCAGCCCTGTCAACGAGACTTCTGGCGCTCGGATCGTGGTTCCGGTCGCGCTGGAGGGCCGCGGCTACGACATCCATATCGGCCGCCACCAGCTCTGCGAGGCGGCCGCGCTGATCGCAAGAATGGCGCCCGGCGCGAAGGTCGCGCTGGTCACCGACGAGCGCGTGGCGGCGCTGCATGCCCCCGCCTTCGAGGCCTGCCTGCAGCAGGAAGGCATCCATTCGACGCGCATCACGGTGCCGCCGGGCGAGGCGACCAAATCCTATGCGCAGTTCATTTCGCTCTGCGACGCGTTGCTGGCGGCGAAGATCGAGCGCGACGACCTCGTCATCGCGCTCGGCGGCGGCGTGGTCGGCGACCTCACCGGCTTTGCGGCGGCCGTGCTGCGCCGGGGCGTGCGCTTCGTGCAGATCCCGACAACGCTGCTGGCGCAGGTCGATTCCTCCGTCGGCGGCAAGACCGGCATCAATACGAGCCATGGCAAGAACCTGATCGGGGCCTTCCACCAGCCGGCCCTGGTGATCGCCGACACCGCCCTGCTCGACACTCTGAGCGAGCGCGAGTTCAAGGCCGGCTATGCCGAGGTGGTGAAATACGGGCTGATCGACGACCCCGCCTTCTTCGACTGGTGCGAGGTGAACTGGAGCCGGATCATCGCGGGCGGGCCCGAGCGCGACCATGCGGTCGCTGTCGCCTGCAGGGCCAAGGCGGCCATCGTCGCCCGCGACGAGCGCGAGGAGGGCGATCGTGCGCTGCTCAATCTCGGCCACACCTTCGCGCATGCGCTGGAGCGGCTGACGAACTACGACTCCGCCCGGCTGGTGCATGGCGAGGCGGTCGCGGTCGGGCTGGCGCTGGCCTTCCGCTTTTCGCAGCGCCTGGGGCTCTGCTCAGGGCAGGACGCGGTTCGTGTGTCCCGCCATCTCGACGCGGTCGGCCTGCCGAGCACGCTCCAGCAGGTGACGGGCGGGGCGGGGACGGCCCACGAGATCGTCGCGGCCATGGGCCAGGACAAGAAGGTGAGGCGCGGCGTTTTGACCTTCATCCTGGCGCGCGGCATCGGCCGCAGCTTCATTGCCCATGGCGTCGCGGCGGACGAGGTTCAGGCCTTCATTGAGGGCGAACTGATGAGCGACGCTCAGGCCCGCTGACAGGTACCCAAGACGTCGGGCGTGACAAGAACGGTCGCGCCGTCGACCCCAGCGGCTGGCCAACCCCACCCCGCCATGGCTCTCAAGGCGGCTCTGTTCCAAGCGCCGTCCGCACGGGCAGCGCCTGGAACAGGAACTGACGCCGTTGCCTTACGCCGGCAGGACGACCACCTTCGACTTGACCGGCGTGCGATCGTAGAGGTGGATCATGTCCTGGCTGAGCAGGCCGACGCAGCCGCTGGTCATGCCCGTGCCGATCGTCTCGGGGTCGCTCGAGGCGTAGATCGTGTAGAGCGTGTAGGCGCCGTTCTGATACAGATGCAGGGCGCGGGCGCCGAGCGGGTTGTCGAGGCCTCCGGGCATGCCGCGGGCGTATTTCGCCGCCTCGGGCTGGCGCTTGATCATTTCCTTCGGCGGCGTCCAGGTCGGCCATTCTGACTTGCGTCCGACATAGGCCTCGCCGCTCCAGCGGAAGCCGTCGCGGCCGACATTGACGCCGTAGCGGGTCGCGGAGCCATCGCCCTCGACGCGGTAGACATAGTAATTGCCGGGATCGACGATGATCGTACCGGGCGCTTCCTTGCCGTCATAGGCAACCGTCTTGCGGAAATATTTCGGATCGACCTTGCTGACATCGGCCGCGGGAATCGGGAATTTTTCCTCGGGCACCGGTCCATAGAGCTTCTCCGCCTCGGCGAGGCTCATGCCGTCGGATGTCACGCACCCGGCCAGCCCGGTTGCGCCGAGACCGACAGTCGAGCCAACCAGAAACGACCGGCGGCTGAGAAGCCCCGCCCGACGCCCGGCCAGAGCGATCTCGTCCATCTTGCCGGATTCGGCATTCCCACCGTTCATGATCATGATTTTGCAGTTCCCATGTCCTATTGCCCGGCGGGAAGGCACTCCAAGCCTACACCCGCTGAACGTCTTGCTGAGTTGAGATTGCCGTCACGCGGCTCGATTGGCAAGTTCGGGCCTTCGCTGCGCGGGGCTTTTCGCCCCTCTACGGGCTGAACACCAGCACCAGGAACACGAAGAACACGCTCAGATGCACCGCGCCCTCCAGCATCGTCGTGCGCGTGCCGGTGAAGGTCAGTGTGCTCAGGAGCAGCGTCATCGCCAGGATGACCATGTTGGCGCCCGACAGACCCAGAACCACCTCCTGCCCCGTCAGCAGGCCGATCGCCAGCACGGCGGGCACGGTCAGGCCGAGCGTCGAGGCGGCGGCGCCGAGGCACAGATTGATCGCGCGCTGGAGCTGGTTTGCGCTGATCGCCCGGAGGGCCGCGATGCATTCCGGCGTGAACACCACCATCGCGATCAGGATGCCACCGAGCGCGACGGGCGCGCCGAGCTTGATGATGCCGAAATCGAGCACGGCCGCCAGGCTCTTCGAGAGAATCACGATCGGCAGGATATTGGCGAGCAGGAGGGCGACATGCGTCCACGTCGCACCGCCGGAGTGCCCCTCGCCTTCGGGGGGGTCGAGATCGACCGCCTTGTCGGTGCGGGCCGGGGTGCGCGGCAGCGGGGCCTGTTCACGGGTCGGCTCCTGGAAGAACGACCGGTGCCGGCCGGTCTGGAGCACCAGGAAGGCGCCGTAGAGCGCGATGGTGAACACCGAGAACGAGACCGACTGCAGCGTCGTCAGCGTGCCCGTGCCGGTCGAGGTCGTGAAATTGGGCAGTACCAGCGGGATCACCGTCAGCGGGATGATGACGGCGAGATAGGATGAGGCCCCCTTGAGATTGTAGCTCTGCGCGAAATGACGCCGGCCGCCGACGATCAGGCCGATGCCGACGACGCCGTTGAGCACGATCATCAGCACCGCGAACATCGTGTCGCGGCCCAGCGTCGGCGCGCCCTTGGCGCCGAGCATGACGGCCGAGATCAGCGCCACCTCGATGATCACGATCGAGAGCGTCAGGAGCAGCGTGCCGTAGGGCTCGCCGAGCCGCGTGGCGAGGAGCTCCGCCTCATGCACCACGCCGAACGCCGCCCAGATGATCACGCCCAGCAGCCACAGGAAGATCACCGCCGAGATCAGCGGCGCGCCGAGCTGGCCGAGCAAGCCGCCCCCGAACAGCAGGAAAGCGGCAACGGTCGCCCAGGCGCAGGCGAGACGCAGGATCATGGTGCGCAATGGTCCATCCCGGAATGAAGGGGCTTGAAAAGGGCGTGCGGAAACAGGCCGCCAAAAGGCAGCCCGTCTTAGCCTAACGCATTCGGACGACGTTTTGTTCGCTTGTTGGAGCTCGCTGATTTTGCGTGGAAACGCGCGTCATCCTGGGCGGCCGGCGGTGGACCCGAGATCGATCACAAGGCTGGGTCGTGTCGTGTGATGGATCCCGGAGCTGCGCGGCTTCGCCGCTTGCCCAGGATGACGCTGCGGCTCCGAGGCAAGCCAGATCAAGGCTTGCGATAGGCGTCCAGCACCGCAGCGCCCTCCGCGCCCGCCTTCTGGCGCCAATCGTCGACCACGGCCTTTCCGGCGCTGGCCAGAGCCTGTGCGACCGCCGGTGGCACCTCGGTCAGGATCGCGACCTTGTTGGCGCGCATCCGGGCGTAGTTCTCATCGAGGCGGGTCACGATGGCCGTCCATTGCCGCTTCTCGGTGGCCCGCGCCGCATCGTCCACGAGCTCTCGCAGATCGCCCGGTAACGCTTGATAGGCCGCGAGGTTGACCGTCGCGATCGAGATCGGCAGCGCGTAATTGACCTCGGCGAAGTTCGGCAGGAAATCCCAGAGGTTGCGCCCGGCGCCGCCATCGCCCGAGGACAGGACGGCTGTGACGCTGCCATCCTTCACCTTCGGCATGGCATCAGTGAAGGAGAGGTTGATCGCCTTGGCGCCGGCTGCGTTCATCACGGAGGTGGAGGTCGCGTCATAGGTTCGGATCGAAAGCCCCGACAGCGCCGTCGGTGCCGTCAGCGCATCCTTCGACCAGATGCCCGAGGCCGGCCAGGGGGTCGTGTAAAGGATCTTCTGGCCGAACGCGGCGAGCCGCTTGTCATAGGCGGGGCGGGCCAGATCGGTGAGCTTGCGTGCCTCCGCGATCGAAGTCGCCAGGAACGGCAGCGAGGACAGCCCAAACAGTGGATCGACGGAACCGAGCGCGCCGGCGAAGGCGTCGCCCGCCGCGACATCGCCCTTCTGGACGGCTGCGATCATCGCCGCCGACTTGATCCCGCGCGCCGCGTCGAAGCTCGGCTTGATCGTCAGCCGCCCGCCGGATTTCTCGTTCACGATGCCCGCGAAGGTCGCGACGCCTTCGCCCGGGATCGCGGACGCCGGATACTCGGTCGGCATCTCCCACACGGTCTGGGCGCCCGCTCCGGTCGCGAGCGTCAGCGAGACCGTCGAGAGCAGGAAGCCTGCGATAAACGCGCGCATGGTCATATCCTTTCGTGATGGCGGCGGCCGAGGCTGGCCTCCGACCCGTTCCGCAGGCAACGCCATGCAAGATCGGGGCGAGAGCCCCGCGCTTCAGTCGAGCGTGATCTTCGTGGCGAGTGGACTGATCGCGTCGTCCGTCGCAGGCGCCGCTGGCTTGTCGGTGACGAGATACTGCGCCCGCGCCAGCGCCGCAAAGCGCCCGCCCTTGGCGACGAGCTCCTCGAAGGAGCCCATTTCGATTACCCGGCCCTGCTCGAACACCAGGATGCGGTCGGCATTGCGGATCGTGGCGAGGCGGTGGGCGATGACGAAGGTGGTGCGGCCCTTCATCACCTCTTCCAGGGCCTTTTGCAGCTTGACCTCGGTCGAGGCGTCGAGCGCCGAGGTCGCCTCGTCGAGGATCAGGATCGGCGGGTTCTTCAGAAGCGCGCGTGCAATCGACAGGCGCTGGCGCTCGCCGCCCGAGAGCGTGCGGCCGCGCTCGCCGACGAGCGTGTCGAGCCCGTCGGTCTGGCGCGCCATCACCTCGGTCGCCTGCGCCCGGTCGAGCGCCTCCATCATCTCCTCGTCGGTCGCATCCGGCTTGCCGACGGTCAGGTTCTCGCGGATCGAGCGCGCAAACAGCATCGGCTCCTGGAAGACGACGCCGATGTTCCGGCGCAGCGAGAGCAGCGAGATTTCGCGGATGTCCTGCCCGTCGACCGTGATGCGTCCCGATTGCGGATCGAAGGCGCGGTGCAGCAGGCCCAGCGTCGTCGATTTGCCCGAGCCGGTCGAGCCGACGATCGCGATGGTCTCGCCGGGCGCGACCGAAAACGAGACGTCCTGCACGGCCGCGCGCTTGCCGTCATAGGAGAAGGAGACGTCCTCGAAGGCGACCGCGCCCGTAAGTCTTCCGGCATCGGGCGCGCTGGGCAGGTCTCGCACGGCCGGCAGCGTGTCCAGAACCTCGAAGAACTCCCGCATCTTCGGCGCCTGCATGAAGATGAAGTTCACGAAGGCGACGATCTGCTCCAGCCGGCCGACCAGCATGGTGGCGAAGCCCATGAAGGTGACGATCTCGCCGACCGTCGTCAGCCCCTGCATCAGCAGCCAGGCGCCGACGACGAAGATCGCCAGCACCGTCAGCGTCGCCGAGGCGCGGGTCGCCACCGTCGCGATCGCCCACCAGGACAGGACCGGAAGCTGCGCCTCGAGCAGGCTGGCGATGGTCGAGCGCAGGCCGCGCACCTCCGCCTCGATGCGGGTGAAGCTCTGGATCACCGGAACGTTGCCGAGGGCGTCGGAGGCGCGCTCGGCGAGGTTCGAGTGATAGGCCTCGACATTGCTCTGCAGCTTGTCGGTCTTGCGCAGCACATAGGCCGTCAGCAGGCCAAACAGCACGACGAGGCTGATCAGCAGCAGGCCGAGCTGCCAGTTTTTCCACAGCGTGAAGGGCAGGAGGATGAACAGCGCGACCAGGCTGGCGCAGTGCTCGCGGAAGAACGACAGCCACAAAGCCCACATGCCGCTGGTGCCGTCGAGCATCACCTTGAGCACGCGGCCGGAATGGGTCTGCGTGTGATAGGCCAGCGGCAGGGTCAGCGCGTGCTCGAAATAATTCGCCATCACCGCGAGCCGGCGCCGATGCGCCAGCCGGTCGGAATGCAGCGAGACGAAGACGGAGGCGGCGATGGTGAACAGGCCGAACCCGACCCAGGCCATGATCAGCGGGCTGATATCGCCCCAGCCCAGCTTCTGCCCGGCCCCCTGCACGCTCGACAGCTTGTCGATCAGCGCGCCGAAGAGCATCGGCTCGGCGAAGGACGCTGCCGCCAGCAGCACGTTGGCGAAGGCCAGGATCAGCCCCAGCCGCTTTTCGGGGCCGAGCTCGCCAAGGACGCGGGTGTAGATCGAAAACAGCGACATGGTGCCAGCCTTGGACATGCCGAGCAGCTTTAGCTGACCGGGGCTCGTGAACAAGCCCTCAACCTCGATGCTTCTTTCAAGGCCGGCTGCCTATCGTCGCCGCTGACAACAAATGCGCCGCCGCTGCCCCCAATTTAAACCCCTGCTATCCCCGGGTTCAGGGCGCCAGGATCAACGCCCAGTAGACCTGGTATTTCGAGCCCGGCGCATAGGCCGTGGCGATGCCCATGCGCGTCGCGCCCGGCGTCTTCATGACCCGGTCGTGCTGCGGCGAATCCCGCCAGCCCGAGAAGGCCTCGGCGAGCCGGCGATAGCCGGCCGAGAGGTTGGCCTCGGCCCCCGCCTGTCCGCCGCGCGCCAGCCGCGCCTTGACCGCCTCGGCCTGCGCCGGCTTGTCGGCGGCGGCCATTGCGCTCGCCTCCTGCTGCGCGGCGGCGACCAGATCGGGATCGAGGACCAGCGTGTTCAGCCCGCCATTCAGCCGGTAGGCCGAGATCATGGCGCGAGCCTCGTTGGCATCGACGCGGGCCGAGGCGGAGCCGAGATCCCGGTAGAAGGCCGGCTGGCTGGTGCGCGCCGGCTCGGTGCAGCCCGCGACGCCCAGAAGCGCGAGTGCCCCCGCGAGCAGGACGGGACAGGTCATCGCGCGGGCTTTCGCCACGCCATTGTGGAGGCTGAACATCGCATCATTCCTTGCTGTCGTCCTTGGCCGGCTCCAGCGGCGCGGGAGCCGGCGGCGGCGCCTGGCCCGCCTCGGTTTCGTCGTCCTCGTCGGCAGGCTTGGTCGACGCGCGACGCCCGGCGCTGGCCCGCGTAGCCAGCTTCGCACCCCTGGCTGGCGCGGTCGTGCCCGCCTTGCCTTCGCGGGTGACGGCGGCGGCGATGCTGCCCAGCGACTGCTCGACGCCTTCGAGCCCCTTCACCAGCAACTCCGGCGTGCCGGCCGCGGGCTCCATCTCGATCAGCCGCTTATGGATCGCGAAGTTCAGGTCGCTGGTGACGCGCCCGACGATGTCGACCTCGGCCACGATGCAGATCAGCTCGAAATCCATCGTCGTCGTGCCGATCTTCTTGAACATGACCGCCGGCGGCGGCTTCTGCATCACGTCGCCATGGGCACTGGCGACATCGCTCAACATGCTGCGGATGTCGGAGGCGTCGAGGCTTCGCGGCACGGACAGCGCGATCAGGATGCGCCCCGTGCGGTCGTTGCGGACGCGGTTGCGCACGACCCCGGAGATGAGGTTGGAGTTCGGGACGATCACCGAAGAGCGGTCGAAGGTCGCGATCTCGGTCGAGCGGACATTGATCTTCTTGACGATGCCCTCGGCGTCGCCGACCACGACCTGGTCGCCGACGCGGATCGGCCGCTCCCAGAGCAGGATCAGCCCCGAGACGAAGTTCGACACCACCGATTGCAGGCCAAAGCCGATGCCGACGGACAGCGCGCTCGCCACCAGCGTCAGGCGCTCCAGGCTCAGGCCCAGCGCCGAGACCGCCAGCGCGACGGCCGCGATATAGCCGACATAGCCAGCCGCGGTGGTGATCGAATTGCGCAGGCCCGTATCGAGCTGTGTCGTCGGCAGGAACTTGGCCTCGAGCCAGCCCTGCATCGAGCGGGTGGCGGTCAACCCGGCGGCGAACAGCAAGCCCGCGATGATGATCGAGGACAGCGAGATCGTGACGCCGCCGACCTGGAAGCCGAAGAAGGCCGCCCGCAGCGACGTGAAGAAATCTGACGATTCCAGCCCCCAGGGCGCCAGCACCAGGAGAAAGGTCACGACGATCAGGACGAGTTTCAGCAGGCCCGTCGCGATGACGGCGATCTTGTCCAGGGTGCCGGTGCGGATGCCGAGCCCCGCCTTGAGCGTGAGCGCGAGCCGGCCCTTGCCGGTCAGCGCATGCGGAATGCCGAGATCGACGAGTTGATAAGCCAGCAGGAAGATGCAGGCCACCATGCCGATCCAGAGCACCTGCTCGGTCAGGAAGGAGGCGAAGATCACGTAACCGCTGAGCACGGAGAGCGAGATGACGAGCCCGACGATCCAGCCGAAGATGCGGATCGGCCCCAGGCTCGCCCCATCGACGGCGACATAGGGCCCAAGACACGCCTCTTCCTCGACCTCCTCGTCGTCGCGCAGCTGAAACAGGCCGGCGACAAGCGTCAACGCGAAGATGACGATCAGGATGCTGCGCAGGATGATCGAGGCCGCCAGCCCGGCGGCGATCGCCGTCAGCCAGGCTTCGAGCACCTTGCTGACCGAGAGCACCAGCGCCAGCGACGTCCCCATCCAGACCACGATGCGCGCGGTCGAATCCATCACGCTGACCAGCCGGCGCTGCGGCTGGCCCGGCGCGAACAGGGCATCGAGCAGAGCCTGGACGAAGGCGACGACAGCAAACCCTGCAACGACGGCCGCGATCACCGGCTGGATCCGCAGAGGCAGGAGCCCGGCGGTGTTGAGCGCCGAATAGATCAGCCAGCTCGCCAGCGCCGGCGGGGCGGCACCCGCGACGACATGGGCGAGCGCGACATAGAGGCAATGCAGGCTGCCCGTGTCCTGCGTGTTGCCGAAGCGTGCCTTGAAGCGCGGCAGATAGCGGCTGCGCGCCAGGTAAAGCAGCAGGGCGCCGATGAAGGAGAGCGCAACCAGCCCGCCGCGCACGCCCGACATCGCCTCGACCACGCCCGACAGCCAGCCGCCGAAGATATAGCCGGAGGCGCGCAGATCCTCCGGTACCGTCGATATCGCGCTGCCCCACATGTCCGGGTTGAACACGGTCGGGCCGGCAGCGAAGAGCGCCTTGGCGAAGAGTTCGCGGCGGCGGTCGCCGATTGCGGTCTGGAGCTGCTCGGCCTGCAGGAAAGCGGCGCGGGCAATCTTCATGGTCTCGTCGGCGTCGGTGAAGGCCTTGAGCCGCGCCTCGCGCTCGTGCAGCACATCGGCGCTCTCGGCCGGGGCGGCCGCATCGGGCTTGGGACCGAGCTGGTCGAGCCGCAGCCGGGCCTGCTCGACGCGCGGAGCCTGCTCCTCGATGAGCTGGCGCAATTGGTCGAGCGAGGGCTGCAGGCGCACGCGCTGCCGCTGCAATTCGGCTTCCGTCGCCGTCGGCGCGGCGAGCGTGGTTTCAATCTGCGTCAGCTCGAGCCGGATCGCATCGAGCCTTGCGCGGGCCGGCACCGCGTCGGCCACAGGCTGCTGCGCGAACACCTGTCCGGCGCCGAGGAGGGCCGCCAACAGCATCGCCAGGACGAGGACAAGGCCCTGGAGGCGGGGCCTGGGTGAGGGCGCTTGCCCGATGCGCGCAGCCATTCCGGTTCGGCCTCGCTCGGCATGGTGATTCGGTGCTGGCTCGACCGTCGCCACAGCTCCGTTCCCAAGGCAAGCGCGACGCAAAGGATCGAAGGGCAAGGGCGAGACCTGTCTGGACGGTTGGAAGCAGCGCGCGGCGTTCGGTGGCGCCCGAGATGCGCGCGAACCGAGCCTTCATTCCCTCCCAAACGGGACATCATCATGGCGCGGCGGCGGCAAAGACGGCCCCGCCCGACGCGTGACGTCAGCCTTTCGCCCCGGACTTATCCTTCTCGGCGCCCTTATCCTTGCTCTTCGGCTTCGTCCGGTTGCGGTAGCTGGCATTGCCGAGCCCGGTCCCGATCGTCAGCACCGCCCAGTTTTCGACATCCTGCATCGATGGCATCTCGCTCAGGCCCTGGATCACCGCGTCGTTGTGCATCGTCACCTGCGTCTCGTGATCTCCGATCTGCGGCACCAACTCGCGGATGCTGTCGACGAGGTTGAAGCGGCTGCTCTCCCAGTTGCCCGGAAGGTTCTGCGCGCCGCGCTCGATCGCGCCGTCCGGCTGGATCAGTCCGGGACAGCCCACGCCGATGAAGGGGGCGACGCGCAGGCCGTCCTTCTTCGCCTGCTTGAGCTGGGCCTTCAGCATCTCGCCTAGCCGCTTGATCGCCTCGTCCCGGCTCGGTTCTTCCTCCGCATGCCGCCAGAGTTCGGAAGACGAGACCCGCGCCTTGCCGAGATCGGGCGCCTTGTCCTGCCTGAGTTCGACGATGCCGGCGCGGATGTTCGAACCGCCGATATCGACGGCGACGAGGCTGTCATAGGCCTCGAAGATCCATTTCGGCGCGAGATGAGCGCTGCCCACCAGCCCCGCCTCGTCGGGGTGGTGGGAGACCGGCAGGAGGTCGATCTTGTGCCCGTCGGTGCTCAGGATAATGCCCGCGCGGCCGATGGCCAGTTCGCCGACACGGCTGTCGCGAAACCCACCGCCGACGACGATGCGCTCGACCGGCGCCCAGCTCTTGAGCCGGACAAAGCGGCGGACGACAAAGGCGAGCGACTGGGCGAAGCGCTCGATCGCACTGAGCACCAGCGCCGCCTCATGCGGGTCGCCGTCCTTCAGCAGCGCGTCGAGTTCCTTCTTGCTGACTTCGGCCGTCTCGCCCTTCAGCGGATCGCCGCCCTGCTCGCGCAGATGCAGGCGCAGCGCATCGAGATGCTCGACGAAGGCGCTGCGGCTCGCCTTGTCGCCGATGAAGCCGTCCTCGTCGCGGATCTCCAGATTATAGCTGGTGACGCTGACCGAGGGCAGATCCTCCGCGCCATGGAGCCCGTATTGGCGCGCCTCCCGGCTGCGTGTCGTCCCGGCCGTCGTCGTGCCCATGTCGTCATCCCCCTGAACGGCTTTGTCTTGGGCAACCCCGGATGCCCCAGCGAGGTTCCCGGAATCTCGCGACGCAAGGGCGGCGACGGCGCCTGACGCATGGCGCGCCTGCGCCGGTCGCGGCGCTTTCGTCGCCCGCGCCGGTTGACCCGCCCACTGGATCACAGCTCCATGGACACGACTGCAAACGACGCCGTGAACCGGCGCATCAAGGGAGCCGGCGCTCCGCGCTCCGGGGGGATGACGACATGATGGATTTCGTGGTTCGGGCGGTGATCATCGGCGTCGGTGCGACCGTGCTGCTGGATCTCTGGGGACAGCTCCTGAAACGCGCCATCGGCTGGCCTCCGACGAACTGGGCGATGCCCGGACGCTGGCTGGTCCATCTGTTTCGCGGGCAGCTGGTCCATGAGGACATCGCCAAGGCGGACCCAGTCCGAAACGAACTCGCCATCGGCTGGGCCTTCCACTACGCTGTCGGCATTCTCTTCGCCGCAGGCCTTCTGGCGATCTGGGGCGTGAGCTGGGCCCGCAACCCGACCTTTCTGCCGGCGCTGATCGTCGGTCTCGTCACCGTCGGCTGTGGCTGGTTCATTCTGGCGCCCGGCATGGGCGCCGGCATCGCCGCCTCGAAGCGGCCCAACGCCAACCGTATCCGGCTGATGAACATCATCGGCCACATCGTCTTCGCGATCGGCCTCTACGGCACCGCGCTGCTCACCCGCTAATGTCACCTCCACCCATTTTTCATCGAGACAGACCATGGCCAGCACGCTCTTCACCAATGCCCGTATCGTCGACGGCACCGCGCCGGAAGCCGGCGCGCCCGTCAGCGTCCTCGTCGAGGGCGGCACGATCCGCGAGGTCGGCAAGTCGGTCGCCTCCGCCAAGGCTCGGGTCGTCGATCTCAAGGGCAAGACCCTGATGCCGGGCCTGATCGACGCCCATGTCCATGTCGTCGCCGGCGTCGCCGATCTCGGCAAGAACGCTTTGCTGCCGGATTCGCTCGTCACGGCGCGGTCCTTCGTCATCATGCGCGAAATGCTGATGCGCGGCTTCACCACGGTGCGCGATGTCGGCGGCGCCGATTTCGGCCTGAAGCAGGCCACGGAAGAGGGCCATTTCCCGACGCCGCGCCTCGTCATCTCCGGCAAGGCGCTGAGCCAGACCGGCGGCCATGCCGATTTCCGCGGCCGCTATGACGACACGCCGACAGCGCTCACGCGTCATCGGCTGGGCGCGCTCGGCCGGACCTGCGACGGGCTCGACCAGGTCCGCCGCGCGGCGCGCGAGGAGATGAAGGGCGGCGCCGACTTCATCAAGATCATGGCCAATGGCGGCTGCGCCTCGCCGACCGACCCGATCCACTTCCTCGGCTTTTCCGTCAGCGAACTCGAGGCGATCGTCGAGGAAGCCCGGATGGCGGGCACCTATGTCTCCGCCCATGTCTACACCAAGGAGGCGATCCGCCGCTGCGTCGAGGCCGGCGTGCATTCGCTGGAGCATTGCAACCTGATCGATGCCGAGACGGCCGTCCTCGCGGCGTCGAAAGGCGCGGTCGCGGTACCCACCCTCGTCACCTACGACAAGCTGGTCTCTGATGGACCCAAGCTCGGCTTCCCGCCGGATTCGGTCGCGAAGGTCGACGTCGTGCGCTCGGCGGGCATGAACTCGCTGGCGATCATGAAGAAGGCCGGGCTCGCCATGGCCTATGGCAGCGACCTGCTCGGCGAGATGCACCGCTACCAGTCGGAGGAGTTCGTGATCCGAGGGCAGGCGCTGCCGGCCCATGAGGTGATCGGTGCCGCCACCCATGTCGCGGCCAAACTGCTCAAGCTCGAGGGCAAGATCGGCACGATCGCGCCCGGCGCCCATGCCGATCTGATCGTCGTCGACGGCGATCCGTTGAAGGATCTCTCGCTGCTGACCCGCCAGGGCAAGCACATGCCGCTGATCATGAAGGGCGGCGCCTTCATGAAGCGCGCCAGCCTGGGCTGAGGCGGCAGGGCGTCATGCTCGGGCGAAGACCCGAGCATCTCTCGTAACCAGATGTCTCCGGCGCCTCATCCGTCCGTAATTCTCGGGTCAAGCCCGAGAATGACGGACGGAAATCACCCCGCCAGATCGAGGATCCGCGTCTCATAGGCGTAGATCTGGCGGAAACCGAGCGCGCCATAGAGCCCGAGCGCGACCGCATTGGTCTGGTCGACCTGGAGATAGGCCTGTTCGCAGTCCATCGCGCGGGCCCAGCCCATCAGTCCGGCCATAAGGCGCCGGCCATAGCCATGGCCGCGATGGGCGGGATCGACGACGACGCTGCCGATCTCGGCCATGCCGCGCTCGGCGACGCTCATCCCGAAGGCGACCGGCTCGCCCGCCACAAGCCAGGTCGCGAAGGCCGCCGGCAGGCGCACCGCATCGACGATGGCGGAGAGCTTGTCGGGATCGGCCTTGATGCCGGTCTGGCGCGCCGCGACGCCGGCAATCCACTCCTGGCTCGGGCGTGCCTCGATTTGGAGTTCGGGCTCAGCCGCGGGCACGACATCGGCAAGCGACCTGATCAGGCCCAACGAGGCATCCTTGACCCGGTAGCCCCGCGCCAGAACGGCCGCCCGCGTCGCCGCGCCGACGAGGGGGGTCAGGCGGATGCAGGGCGGCAACCCGTCGGCCCGGTAGAGTTCCTCGATCAGCGCCAGAGTCGCCTCGTCGAGTTCGGCGCCGGGCTTCAGCGGGGAGGCGGAATTCGCCCGGCCCGAATAGCCGCTGGCGAAACGCACCACCCAGTCGCCGATCAGCAGCGTCGCCGGCGAGGGCCAGGCGTTGACGATGCGCCGCTCGCAGTCGAGCACAAGGTCGAGATTCGGCGGATCCTCCGCCATCACGCCGCTCCTCCCAGCTTGCGCGGCGTCGGTCGCCAGTTCGGCGGCGCCATCTCGAAGGCCGAGAAGACGAAACCGGGCGCCACCGTGCAACCGACCAGGGTCCAGGCGCCGAGCGATGTCGCGCTCTGCCAGCAGTTCGCGGGCACGACGAATTGCGGCCGCTGCCCGGCAGCGAGATCGGTGCCCAGATGGTGCGCCGAGGCATCGTGCCCGTTGGGCGAGACGCTGATCACCATCGGCGCGCCGGCATAATGGTGCCAGATCTCGGCCGCATCGACTCGGTGCCATTCCGAGGTCTCGCCGGTATCGAGAAGGTAGTAGATCGCGGTCGAGACACTGCGGCCCTCGGTCTCCCGTGGATCACGAAACGTCTCGCGATAGTGCCCACCCTCGGGATGGGGCTTGAGATCGAGCCGTGCGATCACCTCGGCAGCGGTCAGGCCGTTCAGCGTCATCGCGGAGGTCCTTTCAGAAACGGTTCTTCTCAGAAACGATTCTTAGCTTCTCAGAAACGGTTCTTGGCTTCGCGCAGCGCGGCGAAGACATCGCCCGCCGACGCGCCGACAAGCCCGACCGCTGCCGCAAGCGCCCCTTCACCGGCCCGGAAGAAGGGATTGGTCGCGGCCTCCTCTGCAACGGTCGTCAGCGCCCAGAAGCGACCGGTGGCCTTGGCCGCTTCGGCCTCCGCGAGCCTTGCCGCCAGCGCGGCATTGGCCGGCTCCATCGCGGCGGCGAAGCGGGCATTGGAGAGGGTATAGTCATGACCGCCGAGCAGGCGGGTGTCGCCGGGCAGCGCCATCAACCGCGACAGCGAGGCCCACATCGCCGCCATCTGGCCGGGCTGCACGCGCCCGCAGCCCATCACGAAGACCACGTCGCCAACCAAGGCGAGCTTCGCCCCGCGCGAGACGAAGCTGAGATGTCCTTCGGAATGGCCCGGCGTATGCCAGATCTCGAAGCTGTCCCCGCCAAGAGACACCCTATCGCCCTCGCCAATGATGCGGTCGAGAGGCGCCGAGGCGGCGGCGTCGGCCGGCCCGCAGACCTTGGCTCCTGTCGCTCGCTTCAACTCGGCCACGCCCTGGGTGTGGTCGTGATGCGCGTGGGTGACGAAGACGTCCGTGATCGCCCAGCCCTTCGCCTTCGCGGCCGCCATGACCTGCCCGGCATCGGGCACGTCGACTGCCGCGCAGGCCTTGGTCTCGGGGTCGTAAAGCAGCGCCCCGGCATTGTCGCCGAGCGTGCGGAAGACGTGAAGATCGAACGGCATGGGAGGCTCCGGAAAACGGGCTGGCCCATGGCGAATAGCGAATCGAGCAGCCTGAGACCAGCCTCTCCAGCCACGAGTCATAGGCATGCGTCATAGGCATGAGTCATGGGCCGCACTCTTGCGTTGGCCGCGCCGCCGTTCCATCTCACGCTCATGTCCCTCGACGTCGCCGATCTGCGTGCCTTCTATGCCAGCCCGCTCGGCCATGTGGCGCGGCGCTTCATCGGCACGGCGATGCTGCGCTTCTGGCCCGATTGCGCGCGCCAGCGCGTGCTCGGCCTGGGCTTCTCGACGCCCTATCTCTCGGTCCTTGGTGTCAATGCCGAGCGGGTGATCGCCTTCATGCCGGCGGCTCAGGGCGTGGTGAACTGGCCTTCGAGCGGGCTGTCAGCCTCGGCCCTGGTCGAGCCGACGCTTCTGCCCCTGCCGACGGCCTCGATCGACCGGGTCGTGCTCGTCCATGCGCTGGAGGAGACCGAAAGTCCCGACGACCTGATCGAGGAGGTCGGGCGGGTGCTCTCGCCCGGCGGCCGGATGATCCTGGTCGTGCCGAACCGGCGTGGCCTCTGGGCCCGGATGGACGGCACGCCCTTCGGCCAGGGCCGCCCGTTCAGCCGCTCGCAGCTTGAGGCGCTGATGCGCGCCGGCGAGTTCTCGCCCGAGAACTGGGCGGAAGCGCTCTATGTGCCGCCCTTGCGACGCCGTCTGCTGATGCGCTCCGCTGCAGCCTGGGAGCGCGCGGGGGCCGGGCTCTCGCTGCCCTTCGCGGGCGTGCATGTGATCGACGCGACCAAGCAGGTCTATCGCCGCATTCCGCTGCGCGCGACGCGCCGCAGCTTTGCCTTTCGCCCCATCCTGATGCCCCAGCCGACTCCGACGCAGCGCATCGACGCCGGCCGCGACGGCACGCCTCCGGGTTGACAAAAAAGCCGGGGCGCGGCCAAGGTCCGCCGCTTTTCGCAAGCCCGGTTCCGGAAGACGCTTTCATGCGCTGAGGACCAGCCCGGCGCGGAACCTGAACTGGATCACGATGCGTAGCTATCTGGATTTCGAGAAACCGGTCGCTGAACTGGAGGCGAAGGCCGACGAGTTGCGGGCCCTTGACGCCAAGGGCGAGGGCTACGCCCTCTCCGAGGAGATCGACCGGCTCGAAGCCAAGGCGGGTCAGGCGCTGAAGGACGTCTATGCCGCGCTGACGCCCTGGCAGAAGACGCTGGTCGCGCGCCATCCGCAGCGGCCGCATTTCAAGGATTACTGTGCCGCGCTGATCGAGGAGTTCACGCCGCTGGCCGGCGACCGTGCCTTCGGCGAGGATGAGGCGATCGTCGGCGGCTTCGGCCGCTTCCGTGGCGAGCCGGTCTGCATCATCGGCCAGGAGAAGGGCGATTCGACCGAGACCCGCATCCGGCACAATTTCGGCATGGCCAAGCCCGAGGGCTACCGCAAGGCGGTCCGGCTGCTCGAGCTGGCCGACCGTTTCGGCCTGCCCGTCCTGAGTTTCGTCGATACCGCCGGCGCCTATCCCGGCATCGAGGCGGAAGAACGCGGGCAAGCCGAGGCCATCGCCCGTTCGACCGAGGCGTTTCTCGGCCTGCGCACACCCAGCGTCGCGCTGGTGATCGGCGAAGGCGGCTCGGGCGGCGCCATCGCGATCGCCGCCGCCAGCCGCGTCATGATGCTGGAGCATGCGATCTATTCGGTGATCTCGCCGGAAGGCGCCGCCTCGATCCTCTGGCGCGACACTGGCCGCGCCCAGGACGCCGCAACCGGCATGAAGATCACCGCGCAGGACCTGCTCCGATTCGGCATCATCGACCGGATCGTCAGCGAGCCCACGGGCGGCGCCCATCGCGACAGGCAGGCCACGATCGGACGCGCCGGCGATGCCATTGCCGCGTCGCTGTCGGAGCTTGCGGGGCTGTCGAAGGACGGCATCGTCGACCGGCGCGCCGACAAATTCCTGGCGATCGGGCGCAATCTCTGACGGTGCGAAACGTCCACTGGAGCGACTTGCGGCGGCAGGCGATTTAACCCGGCCTTGACCATGTGGCCTTAAGCAGGGACCCTGTGGTAAGGAACCTTCAAGGCTAACGCTTCTAAAACGAGGCGGCGGGCACAATTTGGCCGTCTTGCGAAGTCACAGGTCGCGCTCCTGGCCGGCCTCTCGATGGGATTGACGACGTGGCATTCAAGCAACTCGCGCTCGTGGCTTTTGTTGCATTGGCTCTGGGCGCCTGCGAGGAGGACCGTTATCGCGGCTCCGCCCGGCACCACATCCCGATTCCGTCGGCGACCTACACGCTCATGTCCGAGAAGGGCATGAACAAGGACCAGCCGGTCCTGATCCGCTCCTACAAGAAGGAGTCGGAGCTCGAGGTCTGGAAGCGCAAGCCCAACGGCCAGTACGCCCTGCTCAAGACGTATCCCATGTGCCGCTGGTCCGGCCAGCTCGGTCCGAAGGTCCGCGAGGGTGACCGCATGGCCCCGGAGGGCTTCTATGCGATCAGCCCGGCGCAGATGAACCCGAACTCGTCCTATTACGTCTCCTTCAACATGGGCTATCCCAACGCCTACGACCGCTCGCATGGCCGCACCGGCGCGCATCTGATGGTTCATGGCGCCTGCTCATCGGCCGGCTGCTACTCGATGACCGACGACCAGATCGGCGAGATCTACGCGCTCGTCCGCGAGGCGCAGAACGCCGGCCAGAAGGCCGTGCAGATGCAGGCGCTGCCGTTCCGGATGACGCCGGAGAACCTCGCCAAGCACCGGCTCGATTCCAACATCGCCTTCTGGAAGAACCTGAAGGAAGGCACCGACTATTTCGAGGTCACCGGCGATGAGCCCGCCGTCGGCGTCAACGGCGGCCGCTATGTCTTCAACGGCGGCGGCGCGGACCCCTCCGTTGCCCAGGCCGTGCAGCAGAAGCGCCAGCAGGACGAGACCCAGGTCGCTGCCCTCGTCGCCCGCGGCACGCCCGCCATCAAGCTGCTCTATGACGACGGCGACCAGCACAGCTCCTTCAAGAGCGCCCTCGTCGCCGGCGGATCCGATTCGCTGAACCGCTCCGTGTCCTGGGCGTCGCGGGATGTCGGCGTCAGCCGTCCCGACGCGCTGACCATCGGCCCGCGTGTCGTCGTCCTCGACGACACCGGCAAGGCGAAGGCGACCGTGCGGGCCGCCTCGGCCGACAATGACGCCGTGCTCGCCGCCGTCTCGGCCGCAGCCGCCGAGGCGCCGGCCGCCAAGTCCGAGCCTGTCAAGCCCGAGCCAGCCAAGGTCGAGGCGCCGAAGCCTTCGGCGGCCCCCGCCGCGACGCAGCTCGCCAGGGTCCAGCCGGGCGGCGCCGCACCGGAGCCCACCACGACGGGCTCGTTCGGCACGGCTTCCGACGAGAGCCAGCCCTTCTATCGCCGCGCGCTCAGCTTCGTGCCGCTGATCGGCGGCGCCAAGCCTGCCGAAACGCCGGGATCGGCGCCCGTCGCCTCGATCGTTCCGGAAAGCCCGACCAACGTCCGGGCGCCCTTGCCGCCCCGTCGCACCGACAAGCTGCGGACGACCCGGTTGGATCAGCCCGCTGCCGCCTTCGCCAGTCAGCCCGCCACGCGCTGAGGACAGCCGAGCGCCCAGATTGTGGCGTGATCGAAATGCAACATCGCGTCGCTTTGTCGGCATGGACTATTTCTCAGGCGCAGAGGCCCCGCATTGCGGGGCCTTTTGCTTAAGTCCTGAGCACGCTGCCGAAAACCTCGTCTTGCCGATAATTCGAAAGGGCCGCCTAGTTTTGTGACGGAAATGCGCTGAAAACGCAGCTTAATTGTCACGGAGCAGATCATGGTCTTGGATTTCGTCCGTTCTTCGGTCACTGGCCTGACCCTGTCGCTGGCGGCCTTCGCCGGCGCAGCGCAGGCTTCCGATCTCCCCAGCCGCAAGGGCGCGCCCGTCGCCCCGATCCCGCCGAGCATCACCTGGATCGATGCCGCGATCAGCATCAAGGGCGTCACCGACTACAACTTCCGCGGCATCTCGCAGACGGATCGTAAGCCCGCGATCCAGGGCGGCGTCGAACTGCAGTTCTATGACAACCTGTTTTATGTCGGCGTCTGGGGCTCGAATGTCGATCTCGCGACCAGCCCGCCGGCCGAGATCGATTTCACCGCCGGTATCCGCCCGAAATTCGGGCCCGTCACCTTCGATCTTGGCGTGATCCAGTACTACTATCCCGACGAGAAGCGCTTCATCGACTCGCTCGGCGTCACCTGGACGCCCCGCAACACAGACTTCATGGAAGTCGTCGGCAAGGTCTCCTACAACTGGGAGGACAAGGTCACCATCGGCGCCAACGTGTTCCATGCCTGGAACTGGCTCGGAACGGGCGCGGAGGGCACCTACGCCTCGGCAACTGCCAAATACGCCCTGCCTTTCCTCGAGGGTCTCTCGGTCTCCGGCGAGTTCGGTCGCTACTGGCTCGGCACCACCAATACCAACATCGCCTTCCCCACGCCGATCCGCCTGCCCGACTACAACTACTGGAATGTCGGCCTGTCCTACACCTACAAGAACCTGACGGCTGACATCCGCTACCACGACACCAACCTGTCGAAGACGCAGTGTTTCACGCTGACCTCCGATCCGCGCGGCATCAACCGCGGCAATGCGGGCGGCAGCTTCAGCTCGAACTGGTGCAACCCGACCGTGGTCGGCTCGCTGTCCTTCGACATCACCGCGAGCAGCATCGGCATCTTCGCCCCGGCCAAATAGGCCTGCGCGATTTGGCGACAGACATGTAAAAGGCCGCTCGCGAGAGCGGCCTTTTACATGTCGGCGGGGTTCTGAGTGGCTGTGCGGGGAGCGCCCGCGCCCGTGCTGCTCGGGAGGCCAGAGGTCGCTTCGGATTTCCGCCAGGCCTGGGCTTACACCCAGCCCATCAGCTCGCGCCGCACAACCGCCTCAAGGGCATCGACGCCCTCGGACGATGCATTCAAGCAGGGCAGATAGGCGAATTGCTCGCCGCCATTGTGGAGGAAGAACTCGCGGTTCTCGACATCGAGTTCCTCAAGCGTCTCCAGGCAATCGGCAGAAAACCCCGGCGCCACGATGGCCATGGATTTGGTGCCTCCCTTCGCCAGCGCCTTCACGGTCTCGTCGGTATAGGGCTGCAGCCATTCGTCGGGCCCGAAGCGCGACTGGAAGGTCAGTCTGAAGCGCTCGCGGCTGAAGCCCAGCTCCTCGCGCAGCAGCCGCCAGGTCTTGGCGCAATGGCAGTGATAGGGGTCGCCCTTGAGCAGATACTCCTTCGGCATGCCGTGGAAGGAGCACAGGATCACCTCCGGCTCGAAATCGAGCTTCGCCAGCGAGGCGCGCATCGAATCCGCCAGGGCTTTGATATAGGCCGGGTCGTCGTGATAGGGCGGCGCGACCCGCACGGCCGGCTGCCAACGCATCGTCATCAGCGCGCGGAAGGCCTGGTCGCAGGCCGTGGCCGAGGTCGGCGCGGCATATTGCGGGTAGAGCGGCACCATCAGGATGCGGTCGCAGCCCTGGTCGAGCAATGCCTTCAGCCGGCTTTTGACGTCCGGAAAGCCGTAGCGCATCGCCCAGTCGAAGACGATGCGCTCGCCCATCTCCGGCCCGAGCCGGGCGGCGAGCTGTTCCGTCTGCGAGCGGGTGATCGTCTTGAGGGGGCCCTCATCGCGCTCGTTGTTCCAGATCGAGGCGTAGTCCTTGCCCTTGCGGCCGGGGCGGGTCGTCAGGATGATCAGGTTGAGCAGCGGCCACCACAGCCAGCGCGAAGTCTCGATGACCCGGCGGTCGGAGAGGAACTCCTTCAGATAGGCCCGCATCGGCCAGTAGCTCGTGCCTTCGGGCGTGCCGAGATTCATCATCAGCACGCCGACGCGTCCGGTCTTGATGGGCGGATGGTCGGCGGGCAGCGGCACCGCGTAATCGGCGGCGGGGGACGTCTTCGAGGTCATGGCACGCTCTTTCATCTGCAGCGTGATTTAGACGAGTTCCGGCTTTCGTCCAGTCACGACAGCGTCTGAAAGCCGGGGTGCGACACTGCGCAACCCCGCGCAGCCTGCAAGGCGATGGCCTGAAGCCAGATCGATGCTCGCGCTGGTCAGCACGGCGCAAGCTTTGCTAGGCTGGAGTGGTTCTCAACCAGAGGCATAACCTCATGACCAAGCTGACCCGCCGCAATGCCCTCGGCGTCATCGCCGCCCCGGCCGCGCTCGCCGCCACGGCTCCGGCCGCGATCGCCCAGACGCCGGCGCCTGCCTTCACGCTGCTGCTGGTCAACGACATCTACAAGATGAGCGACGACAAGGGCCGCGGCGGCTTCGCACGCGCCGCCGGCATCGCCAAAGCTGAACGCGCCAAGGGCGTGCCGCTGCTGTTCTGCCATGCCGGAGATTGCTACTCGCCCTCGCTGATGTCGGGCTTCGACCAAGGCGCCCATATCGTCGCGATGCAGAACAAGATGGGCCTCGACGTCTTCGTCCCCGGCAACCATGAATTCGACTTCGGCAAGGACAATTACCTCAAGCTCACGGCAGCCCAGAGCTACCCGACCTTCGCCGCCAATCTGCGCGATGCGGCGGGCCAGCCCCTGCCGGGCCACAAGGACTCCCAGATCTTCGAACTCGGCGGCTTCAAGGTCGGCGTCATCGGCACGGCCTATGATCCGACGCCGCAGATCTCCAATCCCGGCGACCTGAAATTCTCCTCGACCATGGAGGCACTGCGGCGCGAGGCGCGTGCACTGAAAAGCCAGGGCGCCGACATCCTCGTGGCCGTTGTCCATGCCGACCGCGCGATGGACATCGAGATCGTGCGCTCGCGCGTCGTCGATATCGTGCTGACCGGCCACGACCACGACCTCGCCATCGCCTATGACGGCAAGGTCGTGATGGTCGAGTCCAACGAGGAGGGCAACTACGTCACCGCCATCGACATCGCCGTCAGCGTGCGCGGCGAGGGCGCGGCCCGGCAGGTCTCCTGGACGCCGACCTTCCGCGTCAACGACTCGCGCGGTGCGACGCCCGATCCGGAGGTCGCGGCCCTGGTGAAAGGCTACGAGTCGGAGCTCTCCAAGGAACTCGACATCGATGTCGCGGTGCTGGCCGCCCCGCTCGATTCGCGCACCGGCGTCATCCGCACGCAGGAGGCGGCGATCGGCAACCTCATCGCCGACGCGATCAAATCTGCCACCGGCGCGCAACTCGCCATCACCAATGCCGGCGGCATCCGCGCCAACAAGCAATATCCGATCGGCCACAAGCTGACCCGCCGCGACGTGCTGAGCGAGCTGCCCTTCGGCAATGCCACCGTGATGGTCGCGATCACCGGCAAGGATGTGAAGGATGCCATCGAGAACGGGCTTCGCCCCGCGCCGCAGGGCTCCGGGCGCTTCCCGGTGGTGGCCGGCATGACGGTCGAGGCCGATCTGAAGCTGCCGCCGGGCTCGCGCGTGACGTCGATCAAGATCGATGGCGCCGAGATCAAGCCGGAGCAAAGCTTCACCGTCGCCTCCAACAACTTCATGCTGGAGGGCGGCGACGGCTACACCTCACTGGCGCGGGGCAAGACGCTGATCGGCCTGACCGACGGCAAGCTGATGGCCAATGAGGTCATGGTCTATCTGCGCAAGCTCGGCACGATCGATGCCAAGGTCGAGGGTCGGATCGTCCTGAAGTGAGCAGCCGAACCGAGCTCGCGGCCTTTCTCGCGAGCGACCAGGCCAGTGGCTGGCGCGATCTGCCTGTCTTCGCGGCTGGCGCCCAGGCCGAGCGGGCCTGCGCCGCCGTCGATGCCGAGCGCGCCGCCGGCCATGTCGTGGCGCCTTCGCCTGAGCGCATCTTCGCGGCGCTGGCGCTGACCCCGCTCGACAGCGTCCGCGTCGTCATCCTCGGCCAGGATCCCTATCCGACGCCGGGCCACGCCAACGGGCTCGCTTTCTCCCATGTCGGCCCGCCGCCGCTGCCGCGCTCGCTGATCAACATCTACAAGGAGCGCGGCGACGATCTCGGCCTGGCCGCGCCCGCCGATGGCGACCTGACGCCCTGGGCGAGGCAGGGCGTGCTGCTGCTCAACACGGCGCTCACGGTGCGCGAAGGCGCCTCCAAGGCCGGCTCGCATCTCCTGCTGGGATGGGGCGCCGTGACCGACGCGATCATCGCCGTGGTCTCGCGCCAGCGACCCCATGTCGTCTTCATTCTCTGGGGCAACCCGGCACAGGCGAAGCGCCCGCTGATCGACGAGAGCCGTCATCTGGTGCTGGCCAGCGTCCATCCGTCGCCGCTCTCGGCAAGGCGGGGGTTCTTCGGCTCGAAGCCGTTCTCGAGAGCGAATGCGTGGCTGGAAGAGAAGGGAGAGCAGGCGATCGCGTGGTGAACCGCGTCATTCTCGGGCGAAGCGAAGCGCAGACCCGAGAATCTCTTTCAGCAGATGCCCGGGTCAAGCCCGAGCATGACGGCCTCACCCCACGGGCCGCTCGTCGGCGATGACCTTCCCGTCATTGGGCAGCGCGCCCAGCGGCAGGATCTCGACCGCGCCGCGCAGCTTGGTGATCTGTTGCAGGCTGGCTGAAACCGCATCGATCAGCCCGGCGGGCTCGGCATAGATTTCCGCCTTCAGGGTCATCGTATCGACCTCGTCGGCTCGGCCGACGACGAGGCGAAGCTTGTGGATCTCGCTATGGCGCCGGGCGATCTCTGCGACCTGCTCGGGCCGCACGAACATGCCCTTGATCTTGGCCGTCTGGTCGGCGCGGCCGAGCCAGCCCCTGATCCGGGCATTGGTCCGGCCGCAGGAACTGACACCGGACATCACGGCCGTGAGATCGCCGACGGCGAGCCGGATTTGCGGGTGATGCGGGTCGAGATTGGTGACGACGATCTCGCCGACCTCGCCCTGCTCGACCGGATCGCCCGTGCCGGGCCTCACGATCTCGACGATCAGGTTCTCGTTCAGCACCATGCCCTCACGGGCGGACGTCTCATAGGCGATGATGCCGACATCGGCTGTGGCGTAGAGCTGATAGGCGTCGATGCCGTGCTCGCGCACCCAGGCCTGGAGAGAGGGCGGAAAGGCCGCGCCCGAGACCACCGCGCGCTTGATGCAGGCGATGTCGACGCCGCGGCTCTCCGCTGCCTCGATCAGGATCTTCAGGAAATCGGGCGTGCCGGCATAGGCGTTCGGCCGGTAGGCGGAAATCACCTCCATCTGCTGCTCGGTATTGCCGGGGCCGGCCGGGATCACGGCGCAGCCGAGCGTGCGCGCGCCCGAATCCATGATGAAGCCGCCCGGTGTCAGATGGTAGCCGAAGGTGTTGAGCACGATGTCGCCGGCCCGGAAGCCGGCAGCAAACAGACCTCGCGCCGAGCCCCAGGGATCTGAACCAGCCCCCTCGGGCTCGAAGATCGGACCGGGCGAGGTGAAGAGCCGCCCGAAGGCGCCGGGCTGGCCGGGCACGAAGCCGCCAAAAGGCAGCCCCTGCTTCTGCAGCGCCGGAAGCTCGGCCTTGCGCAGCACCGGCAGCGTCGAGAGTGCATTGCGGTCGGTGATGTCGGCGGGGTCAATCCCGGCGAGCCGCTCCGCATAGGCGGGAGCCTTCATCGCCGAGGCCAGAACCGCCGGCAGCCGTGCGAAAAGATCGGCCTCGCGGGCGTCCGGCGAGCGGGTTTCGAGAGCGTCGTGATGCTCGGTCATCGGCCTCGTCCTCGGGAAATCTTGCAACCTTCATCCAGCGTCATCCCGGACAAGCCGCGAAGCGGTGCCGATCCGGGATCCATTCCGGAACGCAAATGGGAGAGGCTCCGGAATGGATCCCGGGTCTCCGCTTCGCTCCGCCCGGGATGACGGCGCGGGTGACGTCCCAGTTCAGCAGAATTCACGACAGCCACCGCTTGCGGCGCTTGTAGCTCTTGACCTCGCGGAACGACTTCTTGTCGCCGTCGGAGACGCCGAGATAGAACTCCTTGACGTCCTCGTTCTCGCGCAGCATCGCGGCCTCGCCGTCCATGACGACGCGGCCGGTTTCCATGATGTAGCCATAGGTCGCATAGCGCAGGGCCATGTTGGTGTTCTGCTCGGCAACCAGGAAGGAGACGCCGTCTTCCGCATTCAGCCGTCGCACGATCTCGAAGATCTCCTCGACGATCTGCGGCGCCAGCCCCATCGAGGGCTCGTCGAGCAGGATCATCTTCGGCTTCGACATCATGGCGCGGCCGACCGCGCACATCTGCTGTTCGCCGCCCGAGGTGTAGCCGGCCTGCGAATTGCGGCGCTGCTTCAGGCGCGGGAACAGTTCGTAGATCTTCTCGAGGTCGCGCTTGATCGCGGCATTGCCGTCGCGGCGGGTGAAGGCGCCGGTCAGCAGGTTCTCCTCGATCGAAAGGTGGCCGAAACAGTGCCGACCCTCCATCACCTGGATGCAGCCGCGCCGGACCAATTCGTTGGGCGACATGCGATCGACGCGCTCGCCCTCGAACACGATCGAGCCCTTGGTGACCTCGCCGCGCTCGGCCTTGAGCAGGTTGGAGATCGCCTTCAGCGTCGTCGTCTTGCCGGCCCCGTTGGCGCCGAGGATCGCGACAATGCCCTTGCGCGGCACATGCAGCGACACCCCCTTCAGCACGAGGATGACGTGATCGTAGATCACCTCGATGTTGTTCAGCGACAGGATGTTGTCGCTGGCGGGGGTGGTGGCGGTCGACTGGTCGAGTGTTGCGGTGGACATCTCGCGCTCCTTCCTTCTCCCCTCCGGGGGAGAAGGTGGCCCGGCGTCAGCCGGGTCGGATGAGGGAGGGACGGATGAGGGGAGTGCGAGACTTCCCTCATCCGTCTGCTTCGCAGATACCTTCTCCCGCGAGGGGAGAAGGGTCAGATCACGACGACTTCTCGCAGGGTTCGGTGCGCTTGGGCCAGTTGCCGGCCTTGTCGGTGTAGTCCTTGGCGTTGGCCTCGATCAGCGGCCGGACCTCGTCCTTCAGCGGCTCGAGCCAGTCGCCCTTCTTGGTCCATTTCGTGCCGTCCCACTCCGCGACATAGGCCTTGCTGTGGCCGGAATGGTCGGTGCAGGAGATCGTGGTCGGCGTGGCGAAGCCTTCCATGCCGATCTCCTTCAGCCTGGCCTCGGTGATGTTGAGGCTCTCCAGGCCGCGGCGCATGTCTTCGCTGGTGACGACCTTTTTGCCGGTCAGTTTCTGGGCGTTGCGCATGGCCTCGACCACGAGCATCGAGTTGTAGACGCCGCGATTATAGAGGTTCTCGCCGACCTTCTCCTTGGGGGCGAGGCTCTTGCCCTTCTCCACGACATATTTCTGGATGTCCTGGATGACCGGGAAGTTGGTGCCCGCCGCGTTCAGGTTGAGCGACTTGTAGCCCTTCGCCTCCGGCCCGCCGGCGCGCGCATCGTCGTCGCCGCCTGCCCACCAGACGCCGACCAGCTTGTTGATCGGGAAGTTGTTCTTGATCGCTTCCTTCACGGCGGTGGGATTCATCGCGCCCCAGCCCTGGTTGTAGAGATAGTCGGGCCGGTCGCGGCGGATCGAGAGCCAGAGCGAACCCTGGTTTTGCATGTCGGCAGCGGCCACCGGATAGAGCTTGACCTCGAAGCCGTATTTCTTGGCGAGGTTCTCGAGCACCGGGATCGGCTCCTTGCCGAAGGGCGCGTCGAGATGGATCAGGCCGAGCTTCTTGCCCTTGAGCTTGTCCATGCCGCCGAGTTCGGCCGCCATATGCTTCACCATCAGCGAAGCGCCGTCCCAGTAGGTGAAGGGCGGGATGAAGACCCAGGGGAAATTCGTGCCGTCGGCCGAGGCCGAGAGGCCATAGGCCATTGAGAGGATCGGGATCTTGTCGATATGGGCACGCGGGATCGCGGCCAGCGTCGCGCCGGTGGACCACGGCGAATAGACGATGGTGTTCTTGCCCTTCGCCTGTTCGTAGCACTCGATCGACTTCTTGGTGTCGTAGCCGGTCTCGCACTCCTCATAGACGATCTTGACGCCGCCAACGCCGCCATCGCGCTCGTTGATCATGGTGATGTAGTCGCGCATGCCGTCGCCGATCGGAATGCCGGAACCGGCGAAGGGCCCGGTGCGATAGGCGTTGTTGGCGAAATAGACTGAATCCTGCGCGCTGGCCGGAGCGGCGAGGCCGGCGGCGGCGAGCAGCGCCCCGAGCGCGGCGCCCTTCATCAGATGGCTTGTCTTCATTGGGTTCATCCTCCGTTCGTTTCCTCCAGCGGTGGCGTCAAGGCCCCGCCGGTCTGCTTTTCGCCCGCGTCATTGAAGGCCGACGCGGATCGTTTCTTGGGTCGCCCCGTCAGATCATCGGAGCGATGCTCTAACGTCTTGTTTTGCATCAGCATTTCCAAAAGCCGCATTCCACTTTTTGGGCCGATGCTCTAGCCTCAATAGGGGAACGGCCACGTCCGCAATTTCTGCTTCCCGATCTGCCAGAGCCGCGCCAGGCCGTGCGGCTCGACGATCAGGAAGACGATGATCAGCGCGCCGACCAGCATGAAGGTGACATGCTCGGCGGTGGCGCCCGACAAGGGGACGCCGAGCGCCGGCAGGCCGAATTTCATGATCGTCGGCAGGCTGGCGATGAAGGCGGCTCCGAAGAACGAGCCGATCAGCGAGCCCAACCCCCCGATGATGACCATGAACAGGATGTTGAAGGAGAGCCGGATGTTGAACACGTCGGCCGCTTCGCCGCCGCCATACCAGAGGAAGATCATCATCGCGCCGGCGACGCCCGCATAGAAGGACGAGACCGCGAAGGCGAGCAGCTTGGCGTTGAGCAGCTTGATGCCCATCAGCTCGGCGGCGATATCCATGTCGCGCACCGCCATCCAGGAGCGGCCGATCTTGCCGTGGACGAGGTTCGAGGCGAACCAGGTCATCACGATGACCAGGACGAGACAGACATAATAGCGGGTCTCAGGACTGGCCGAGGCGCCGGTCACGGGGATGCCGAGCAGGAGGCGCTGCGGCACCTCGATCGCGCCCGAGGCATTGTAGTTGAACAGCCAGGGCACGCGCACGAAGGCCCATTGCAGGAAGAACTGCGCGGCCAGCGTCGCGACCGCCAGGTAGAAGCCCTTGATCCGCAGCGAGGGCAAACCGAACAGCACGCCGATCGCCGCTGAGAACAATCCGGAGACCAGGATCAGGACGATGATGTTCACGCCCGGAAAGGCCGTCGTCAGCTTGTAGCAGGCATAGGCGCCGACCCCCATGAAGGCCGCGGTGCCCAGCGAGATCAGCCCGGTATAGCCGGTCAGGATGTTGAGCCCGATCGCCGCCAGCGAGAAGACGAGGAAGGGGATCATCACCGAGGTGATGAAGAAGTCGTTGCCGATCAGCGGGATGCCGATGAAGGCCACAGCCAGGATGACGGCGAGCCCGATCCGGTCCTGCCGGATCGGGAACACGGCCATGTCGGCGGCGTAGGTGGATTTGAACTGGCCGGCCTCACGATAGAACATGGCTTGCCCCTCAAATCCGCTCGATGATCTTGTCGCCGAACAGGCCCTGCGGCCGGAACAGCAGGAAGCCCAACGCGATGAAATAGGCCAGCCAGCTCTCGATGCCGCCGCCGACCAGCGGGCCCCAGTAGAACTCGCCCATCTTCTCGCCGATGCCGATGATCAGGCCGCCGATGATGGCGCCGGGGATCGAGGTGAAGCCGCCGAGGATCAGAACGGGGAGTGCCTTCAGCGCGACGATCTCGAGCGCAAAGGAGACGTCCGAGCGCGCGCCCCACATGATGCCGGTGATCAGCGCGACGATGCCGGCGGTGAACCAGACGATGACCCAGATCTGGTTCAGGGAGATGCCGACGGAGAGCGCCGCCTTGTGGCTGTCGGCGACCGCGCGCAGCGCCCGGCCGATGCGGGTGTACTGGAAGAACAGCGCCAGCACGGCGATCATCACCGAGGCGATGATGGCGGCAGCGATGTCGATCTTCTGCAGCGAGACCAGCCCGCCGAGGATCTTCAGGTCGACCGCGCCCTTGGGCAGCCAGAGCTGGTCGGCGATCATCTGCTTGGGGCTGCCGCCGAAGACGGATTCGCCCAGCCCGATCAGGAAATAGGTGATGCCGAAGGTGGCCATGAACAGGATGATGTCGGGCTGGTTGACCAGTGGCCGCAGCACCACCCGCTCGATCGCGACCGCCAGAGCAAACATCACGCCGAGCGTCAGGATCACCGCCAGGAAAGCCGGCACGCCCTTCTCATGGAGGCCGACCAACGTCAGCGCCGCGAAGACGACCATGATTCCCTGGGCGAAGTTGAAGACGCCCGACGCTTTGAAGATCAGCACGAAGCCGAGCGCGATCAGCGCATAGAGCACGCCCGAGACCAGCCCCTCCCAGACGGTCTGCGCCAGCAGGTCCGGCGCGGAGGCCATCTGCTCGAACGGGTCGATGAAGATCTTGTAGAGCGTGCCCGAGGAATCGAGCCTCGCGCCGAGGATGGCGGCGGCGACGAGGCCGGCCAGGATCAGCCCGGCCTTGATCCAGGGGTTGGCGAGAAGGTTCGGTGCGGGCCGTGCGGCGACGTCGCTCATGGGGCGGTATCCTGACGACTGGTCAAACCCTCGCCGTCATTCCGGACAAGCGGCGAAGCCGCGCCGATCCGGAATCCATCGTAAAGAGCCGGAGCCCTATGATGGATTCCGGGTCTCCGCTTCGCTGCGCCCGGAATGACGGCGCGCATTTGCAGGGAACGGGAGCGGACGAAGATCGTCATCAATGTGCCACTCCCAGATAGGCATCGATCACCTTCTGGTCGGCCTTGACCTCGGCCGGAGTGCCGTCGGCGATCTTGCGGCCGTATTCGAGCACCACGACGCGGTCGGAGAGGTCCATGACCACGCCCATGTCGTGCTCGATCAACGCAATGGTCGTGCCGAATTGCTGGTTCACGTCGAGAATGAAGCGGCACATGTCCTCCTTCTCCTCGAGGTTCATGCCGGCCATCGGCTCGTCGAGCAGCAGAAGCTCCGGCTCCATGGCCAGCGCCCGGCCGAGCTCGACGCGCTTCTGCAGGCCGTAGGGCAACTTGCCCACGGGGAGCTTGCGGATGTGCTCGATCTGCAGGAAGTCGATGATGTCCTCGACCACGCGGCGGTGCTCGATCTCCTCGGTCATCGCCGGGCCGTGGCGCAGCGCCTGCCAGAAGAAGCCGCGCTTCATCTTCAGCGTGCGCCCGGTCATGATGTTGTCGAGCGTCGACATGCCCTTGAACAAAGCGACGTTCTGGAAGGTGCGGGCGATGCCGGCGGCGGCCGCGCGATGCGGCTTCATCTTGTCGCGGCGCTGGCCCTTGAAGGTGATCTGCCCCTCCTGCGGCTGGTAGAAGCCGTTGATGCAGTTCAGCATCGAGGTCTTGCCGGCACCGTTGGGGCCGATGATGGCGCGCACCTCGCCCTTGCGGATGTCGAAGGAGACATCCGAGATCGCCTTCACCCCGCCGAAGCGCAGCGAGACGTTCTGGACGGCGAGCAGCACCTCGCCCTTCTCGCGGATCGGATCGCCGGTCACGTTCATCGGTTCCGCGTTCATGCTGCCCTCGCCGGAATCGGGCGCTCGGGCGCGGTCACGGGGTAGGTCTTGGCGTCGCGCACCTTGACGCGGGCCGAGATCACCCCCTTGCGGCCGTCCTCGAAGGTCACCTCGGTCGAGATGTCGGCGGCTTGCGAGCCGTCATAGAGCGCGTTGACCAGCGGCGCGTAGCGCTCGGCGATGAAGCCGCGCCGGACCTTCTGCGTGCGGGTCAGCTCGCCGTCGTCGGCATCGAGTTCCTTGTGCAGGATCAGGAACCGCCTGATCTGCGCCCCGCCCATCAGCGGCTCGGCGGCAAGCGAGCGGTTCACCTCGTCGACATGCTCGGCGATCATGTCGTAGACGAGATCGTGCCCGGCCAGCTCCTGATAGGAGGCGTAGACGACGTTGTTGCGCTCGGCCCAGTTGCCCACCGCCGTCAGGTCGATGTTGAGCGCCACGGTGGCAAAGTCGCGCCCTTGCCCGAAGGCCACGACCTCCTTGATGTTGGGATAGAACTTCAGCTTGTTCTCGATGTATTTCGGCGGGAACAGGCCGCCGCTGTTGAGCTTGCCGACATCCTTGGCCCGGTCGATGATCTTGAGGTGGCCTTCCTCGTCGAAGAAGCCGGCATCGCCGGAGCGGACATAGCCGTCGGCGGTCATCGTCTCGGCGGTCTTCTCGGGGTCCTTGTAGTAGCCGCCGAAGATCGAGGGCGAGCGGTAGAGCACCTCGCCATTGTCGTCGATGCGGATCTCGACCAGCGGCGCCGGGCGCCCGACCGTGTCGGCCCGGATCTCGCCATTGGGCTGCATGGTGATGTAGACGCCGGCCTCGGTCTGTCCGTAAAGCTGCTTCAGGTTGACGCCGATCGAGCGATAGAAGCGGAAGAGTTCCGGGCCGATGGCCTCGCCGGCGGTATAGCCCACCTTGATCTTGGTCAGGCCGAAGCGGTTGCGCAGGGGTCCGTAGACCAGGATGTCGCCGAGCATGTAGAGCAGGCGACCGCCGAGCGGGACGCTCTCGCCGTTCAGGATCTTCTCGCCGTATTGCTTGGCGACACCGAGGAAGTAGTGGAACATCTTCCGCTTCAGCGCGCCCGCATCCTCCATCCGCACCATGGTCAGCGTCAGCATGGTCTCGAAGACGCGCGGCGGAGCGAACGCATAGGTCGTGCCGACCTCGCGCCGGTCGTCGATCACGGTTTCCGGCCCTTCCGGGCAGTTGACGCAGAAGCCTGCGACGATCGCCTGCGCATAGGAGAAGACATGGTCGCCGACCCAGGCGATCGGCAGATAGGCGATGATCTCGTCGCTCTCGTTGAGCCCGTCGAACTGGCAGCCGATCTCGGCTGCCGTGATGACGTTGGTGTGGCTGAGCATGACGCCCTTGGGCCGGCCTGTCGTGCCCGAGGTGTAGAGGATGATGCCGAGGTCGGAGCCCTTGCCGGCGAGCATCTCGTGCTCCAGCGCCGCCTTGGCCTCGGGGCTTGAGGAAAGGTCCTTGCGACCGGCCGCGATGACCTCGTCGATCGCATGCAGCTTGCCGTGGTCGTAGTCGCGCAGGCCACGCGGCTCGTCATAGAGCATGTGGCGCAGGTTCGGCAGGCGCTCCGCGATGGAGAGGATCTTGTCGACCTGCTCCTGGTCCTGCACGCAGGCGAACACCGCCTCGGCATGATCCAGCACATAGGCCATCTCGTCGGCGACGCTGTCGGCATAGACGGGCACCGGCACGGCCCCCAGCCACTGCGCTGCGGCCATCGACCAGTAAAGGCGCGGCCGGTTGTAGCCGATGATCGCGACCTTCTCGCCGCGCTTCAACCCGAGGTTCTGCAACTGCCGCGCGAAGCTGCGGACCTGCTCGGTCACTTCAGCCCAGCTCCAGGACTGCCAGATGCCGAGGTCCTTGTGCCGGAACGCCACGCGACCGCCGCGCTCGCGCTCATTGCGCAGCAGCAATTTCGGAAAGGTATCCGCCTGGCCGGCGCTCGCGCTTGCCATCGTCCATCTCCACCCTGAGCGGCCGGCGTACATGGCGCCAGCCTTCGTTCGGGCCGTTTCGGCCCTTGTCGTTGGGTAGAGCCTCGCAGCCACGCATGCGCTTTGCAAGGGTGGGCTTGACAGACAATGGGCCTTTTGAAGACTATCGTCTTGCGGAGTTACGACCGTCGTCGCCAGAACGTGATTGACTGCGTTCAGGGACGCGCGACGAAGAGAGGTTCTCGGCAGCCCTCAGCCCCACCAGCTATGCAATCTAACTCGTGCGCGAAGCCCGTCTGCCAATGGCGATGGCGAGCGCGCAGGCGACCAAAAGTGCCGCCGTCGCAAACGTCGTCCGCATGCCGCTCGCAATGGCATCCGGGCCGGCCGTCGCGACGTCGGCCGCCGCCGACGCCAGCGCGAAGATGGCGCCCATGGCCGAGGCCCCGGTGACCAGCCCGAGATTGCGCGCGAGATTGAGCATCCCGGAGACGACTCCGCGTTGCTCCGGGACGACGCCCGTCATGACCACGGTGTTGTTGGCCGTCTGGAACAAGGCATAGCCCGCCGTGACCAGCACCATCGGCGCGACATAGCCGGGGACGCCCAAAGTCACCGGAACCAGCGACAAGGCCACGCAGCCGGCCGCCATCAGGCTCAGCCCCAGCACGGTCACACGCGTCGCGCCGAAACGGTCGGCGATACGTCCGGCCGGCACGCCGGTCAGCGCGGCGACGAACGGACCGACGGTCATGACGAGGCCGAGGCGCGCGCTGTCGAGCCCGAGCGCGCCGGAGAGATGGAACGGCCCGACCACCAGCGTCGCCATCATCACCGTCGCGACCAGCACGCTCATCGCAAGCCCTGCCGCGAGACCGGGTTCGCGGAACATCGCAAGCCGGATCAGCGGCGACGCCACTTTCGTTTCAACCGCCAGGAACAGCCCCGCGCCGGCGAGGGCCGCCGACAGCAGCACGAGGTTGAACGGCCCGAAGCTGCCTCGGCCGACCGTCATCGCGAGCGTATAGGCAGCAAGCGCCAGGGCCAGAAGCACGGCTCCGACGACATCGAAAGCGCCCCCGGCGGCGCCCGGCATGCGGCGATCGGCCGGCAGATGGCGCCATGCCAGAAGGAAGGCCGGAAGTCCCAGCGGCACGCCGATGACGAAGACCGCCCGCCAGCCGAACACGGCGATCAGCAACCCTCCGAGCGAGGGACCCAGGGCCGTGCCGATGGCCGACATCGCTCCCAGCAGCCCCATGGCGCTGCCGACCCTGTCCTTCGCCACCGTCTCCGCGACGAAAGCCATGGTCAAGGCCATCATGATGGCGGCTCCCACGCCCTGTACGGCCCGGGCAGCGATGAGCCATGACAGGGCAGGCGCCGCGCCGCAGGCCGCCGATGCCAGCGTGAACAGGGCTATTCCGAACAACAACAGCCGGCGGCGGCCGATCAGGTCGCCGAGCCGCCCGATGCCGACGATCAACGTGGTGATCGACAGCAGATAGGCGAGCACGACCCACTGGACGTCCTGGAAGGGCGCGGAGAAAGCCTGGGCTAGGCTCGGCAAGGCGACATTGGCGATGCTGATCCCGAGAGACGAGAGCAGCATGGCGAGCGAAAGCGCCGCCAGCGCCCAGCGGGCGGAAGCTGGCGAGACGCCGGCCTCGCCGACGGGCGCCTGCACTGGCGAAGAGACCTGCATCGTCATCGCCTCTTCACCGAGGCAAGGCCGAACACGGCGGGGGCAAAGCGGGCGTACAGCATCAGGACATCTCCTCATCGGGTTTCCAGACAGATAGTCCGCGAGATGGCATGGCGGAACGCGCAGCATTTGCACTTCATTCGTGCACCCAGCGCCACATCTTGTTAGAGTGGGTTCCATGCCGAGACCCGATCTGAACCTGCTCGTCACGCTTGATATCCTGCTCGCGGAAGGCAGCGTGGCCCGCGCCGCCCGCAGGCTGCGGCTGAGTCCCTCGGCGATGAGCCGGGCGCTCGCCCGCCTGCGCGAGGCGACCGGCGATCCGCTGCTGGTGCGGGCGGGGCGCGGCCTCGTCGCCACCCCCCGCGCCCTCGCATTGCAGCAGCAGGTCGGCCAGCTCGTCGAGGCCGCCGAGGCGGTGCTGCGCCCGGCCGAGACGCTCGACCTCGCACGGCTCGTCCGGATCTTCACGCTCCGCACCAGCGAGGGCTTCGTCGAGACCTTCGGACCCAGGCTGATTGCGCGGCTCGGCGCGGAGGCGCCCGGCGTGCGGCTGTGTTTCCTGCAGAAACCGGACAAGGACAGCGCGCCGCTGCGCGACGGCGGCGTCGATTTGGAAACAGGTGTCGTCGGCAAGGAGACCGGGCCGGAGATCCGCGCGCAAGCCCTGTTCCGCGACCGCTTCATCGGCGTGATCAGGGCCGGTCACCCCCTGAGCCAGGGCGTGGTCACGGCCATGCGCTATGCCGAAGGCAGGCACGTCTTCGTCTCGCGGCGCGGCCACGCCACGGGCAGGATCGACGAAGCCCTCGCGTTGTCGGGGCTGACACGGGACGTCGTCGCGATCGTTGGCGGCTTCGCCACGGCGATCGCTTTGGCACGGCAGACCGATCTGATCGCGAGCGTGCCCGAGCGCCATACTGAACCCCTGCGCGCCGGCATGCACAGCTTTGTCCTGCCCGTCCCGCTGCCGGAACTCACCCTCTCCCTGCTCTGGCACCCTCGGCTCGACGCCGACCCGGCTCATCGCTGGCTGCGCGGCTGCGTCCGCGACGCCTGCGCCGACCAAGCCGCCCGTTCCGGTGGCGTTCAGCTCTCGTAGCGGGCCAGCCTGTTGACATCCAAAATCGTCACGCTGCCATGCCCGACCTCGAGCAGCCCGAGTTCGGCGAGCTTTTGCAGCCCCTGATTGGCGATCTGGCGCGACATGCCGGCGAGCAGGCCGAGTTCCTCCTGGCTGACCTCCAGCGTGCGGCCCTCGTCGGGATAGAGCGTCGGGTTGAACAGCCAGGCGAGGTTGCGCGCCAGGCGACCGGTCGAGTCGAGCGTGCGCTCGGTCTCGGCCAGCGCGATGAACTGGGCCAGGCGCTCGTTGAACTGGTGGACGAGGAAACGGTTGAACGCGGCCGAATGTTCGAACAGCCACAGGAAGGTCGAGCGTCGCATCAGCGCCAGCCGCGTTTCGCGCAGGGCGACCAGCTCATACCGGCGCAGTTCGCCCTTGATGACCGTCCCCTCGCCGAACCAGGCGCCGGCGCGCATCCCGGCGAGCGTCGCGGATTTGCCGGTCTTCGACGTCGTCGACATCTTGACCAGCCCCTCGGCGACGCCGGTCCAGGCCTCCATCCGGTCGCCGACATGACAGATATTGGCGCCCTTGCCATAGGCCTTGAAGCTGATGCCGCGCCGCGCCTCCTCGAATTCGTCTTCACCAAGGTCACGCGACCAGGCGGCGATGCGGCGCAGTTCCTCTGGCAGGATCACGATGGACTCGTCACCTTTCGCGAGCCGGCAGGCTCAGGCATGGCGCGAGAGTATGGGGCGGGTGGCGCCGGAAACTCAAGTTGGCAGTAACGTCAGCTGCATGGCGGCGCCTGCGTCCGATCGGCGCTCACCTGCATCGACGGCGAGGCCGCCGCGATTCGGCCGCCTTTATCGGCGATCCCACATCGGTGGCCGCGCCAGCCGATCCGTGATTTACCCGGCGTTAACCATGCTGCGCCAGTTGTCGCGCATGCCGAGGACACCGACCGTGGCACGACGCCCTGCCCATGCCGCCCCGCTGGCCGCCCTGCTGGCCATCGCCGCACTGGTTGGCCTTGCCGGCCCGGCGGCAGCCCATCCCCATGTCTTCGTCACCGCGCGCGCCGAGATCCTCTATGCGCCCGACGGCACCGTGCGGGCGCTGAAGCACATCTGGAGCTTCGACGAGGCCTATTCGGCCTATATCACGCAAGGGTTGGACAAGAACGGCGACGGCAAGCTGACGCCTGACGAGCTGGTGGAGCTCGCCAAGGTCAATGTCGAATCCCTGCCCGATGTCGGCTTCTTCACCACCGCCAAGGCCAATGGCAAGGCGCAGGAATTCGGCACGCCGGCCGATGCGGGCCTCGTCTTCGACAACAAGATTCTGACGCTGACCTACACGCTGCCTTTGAAGGTGCCGGCCCATGCCAACCGCTCCTTCGGCATCGAGATCGGCGACCCCTCCTATTTCGTCGCCTTCGATATCGTCGATGCGCCTGACGCGGTGATCACCCGCGACGCGCCGAAGGGCTGCATCGTGCGCGTCGCCCGTCCGCCGAAGCTCGACCCGACGGTCCAGCAGAAGCTGGCGCAGGAGGACGTCACCGCGACGCCCGACACGAGCGGACTGCAGGTCACAACCCGCGCGCTGGTCGCATGTCCCTGAGCCCCAGATGTCCCTGAGCGCATTCCGCCCGGCCCTGATGCCCTGGCCGGCGCTGTCGCGACGCCTGATCGTCATGGCGCTCGCCATCGCGGTCGTCGCCGGCGGCCTCGCGCTGCTGGCCGCCGCGATCTCCGGCTGGACGCCGCCGCCGCCCCCGCCGCCGCGCAATCCCTTCGGCGTTCCGCTGCCGCGCGAAGCCCCGCCCTCGACGACTGGCATCGGCGGGATGATCCTCGCCTGGCAGTCAGTGTTCTATCGTGACCTGATGGCGAGCCTGAAGGCCGTGGCTGCGAGCCCGGCCGCGCTCTGGGGCCTGCTCGGATTGGCCTTCGGCTATGGAGTCTTCCATGCGGCCGGGCCCGGCCATGGCAAGGCGGTGATCTCCGGCTATATCGTCGCCGATGATCGCAGCCTGCGGCGCGGGCTGGGCTTGAGTTTCGCCGCCGCGATCCTGCAGGCGCTGGTCGCGATCGCGCTGGTCGGCACGCTGACCATCGCCCTGCGCCAGACGGTCCAGACCATGGCCGCCGCCACCGACATCGTCGAGCGTGTGAGCTTCGCGCTGGTCGCGGTCGTCGGCGCCTTCGTGCTCTGGCGCAAGGCCGGGGCGCTGCTGGCGCTCGGCCATGGCGCCCAGGCCCATGATCCGTCCTGCGACCATGTCCACATGCCCGGCCCCGACGAGATCGCCCGCCTGCGGAACTGGCGCGAAATGGCCGGCGTCGTCGTTGCGGCGGGCCTGCGCCCCTGCGCCGGCGCCCTCATCATCCTGGTCTTCGCCGCCTCGCAAGGACTGCTCTGGGCCGGTATCGCCGCCACCTTCGCCATGGCGCTCGGCACGGCCCTGACCACGGGCGCGCTGGCGGCGCTCGCCGTCTTCTTCAAATTCGCGGCGCTCAGGCTGGCCGGCGGCTCCTCGTTGCGCGCCGCAAGGACCCTGGCCGGGCTCGAACTGCTGGCGGCCGCCTTCGTCGCGGTGCTCGGCGTGGCGCTTTTCCTCGGGCTGGCGATGAGCGGGCAGGGCGGTTGAGGCGGAAGCCGCGCCGGTCCTGGTCCTAGCTCGCGGTGACGAAGAAAAGCCCCTTGGCATTCAGTTTGTTCGTCATGTTGAAGCCGATCTTCGAGCGATTCTGCCCGTAGCTCATGATGTCCTCCAGCTCTTTCAGATTTTCGTCGCTGTCACGAACATGGACGCCTGCGGCATGTCCGATCTCATGCAGCAAGGTGCCCGAGTCCGACTTGGGATTGGCGACGTTGATGAAGACATAGGGCCGGCCCTTGATTTGCGGCGTGGTCCCGTGAGGGGAACTTGCACATGTCCGTCCCGGCGAGCATTCGGCGGCCGTCGTCCTGCAGAAGAAAACGCTGAGGCGGTTGGCTGTCTGGGGCACCAGCTTTTCGGCCATCGCGATGGCGTTCTCGACATCGGGCTGGCCAAGCACCTCACCCTCGAAATCGATCTCATAGCGGAAGGGCAGCACCGCGAGGTCATGCGTCGGCAGGCTCTCCCGCAGGATTTCGCGCGCCCTCTGAATCAGGCGGCCGGAAATCGTCTCCCCGAGAGCGGCCTTGGTCCAGTACAATGTCAAATGGATCGTCTTCTTCGTGCTCTTGGCAGGCGCGGGGACGGCATTCTTCTTGAGGTAATCGCGCGCTTGCTGAACCTGATCCGATGGCAGCCAGGATGGTGGCGTCGGCAGCTTGCGGTTGGTCACGACATCCATGGCGAAGCGGATCCGCTCCATATTGGGCCCGCCCCAGACATCGTAAACCGCCATCTGTGCGCGCATATCCCTCACTGCGAGAGGGCCGATCTCCTGCAGAGCCGTCAGCATACCGGGCATATTGTAGCCGTTGATCAGGTCGTAGGCGTTCTTCCAGTCCTTGGCCTTGGCGAAAGCGACAAATGGGGCAAAGTAGCTCATCGATCCCTCCTTCGCGCAGGACGATATCATCCGGGTGTCGCGTGCAGGTTGTTCCGACCATCTTCAGCCGTCGCCACGCAGCCCGCAAGCACGATCCCTGCGCCACCCGCACTTCACGGCAGGCGGCTTTTGCGTAGACTGCCCCGGCTCGGATCGAGGCACGCCTCTTGCGTCGCGCGGCCCTCAACGAAAGGCCTACCCACTTGACTGAACCCTGCGAACTCAGCGCCGTCGAGGCCCGCGCCTTGATCGGAGCCAAGAAACTCTCCGCCGTCGAGCTGCTCGAAAGCTGCATCAAGCGCACCGACGCCGTCGATCCCGCCGTCAACGCCATGGTCGCCCGCGACGACGAGCGCGCTCGCGCTGCCGCAAGGCAAGCCGATGCGGCCACCATGCGCGGCGATGCGCTTCCCGCCCTGCACGGCCTGCCGATCGGCATCAAGGATCTGGAGAACGTCGCGGGCCTGCGCACGACCTATGGCAGCCCGCTCTTTCGCGACCACGTTCCGGCTGAAGACCAGCTCATCGTCGCCAAGGTCCGCCAGGCCGGCGCGATCGTGCTGGCTAAGACCAACACGCCCGAATGGGGCGCCGGCGCCAACACCCGCAACGCCGTCTATGGCGCCACCGGAAACCCGTTCGATCCCGCGAAATGCGCCGCCGGATCCTCTGGCGGCTCCGGCGTCGCGCTGGCGACGAACATGGTGCCGATCGCGACCGGCTCCGACACCGGCGGCTCGCTGCGGAACCCGGCCGCCTATAACGGCATCGTCGGCTTCCGGCCCTCGCCCGGCCTCGTGCCCAGCGAAAAGCGCCCGCTCGGCTGGAACCCGCTCTCCGTGCTGGGGCCCATGGCGCGCACCGTGCCCGATCTCTGCCTGCTGCTCTCGACCATGATCGGCGACGATGCCGCCGACCCGCTGGCGACGACGATCCACGGCCAGACCATCCGCCGTCCGGAGGACTTCGCGCGACCCGCGTTCATCGACCTTGCCTCGCTCAAGGTCGCGATCACGCCGGACTTCGGTTTCGCGCCGACCGAGAAGCACATCCGCAAGGTCTTCGCGCAAAAGGTAGGCGCCTTCTCCTCGCTCTTTGCCGTGGCCGAGGAGGCGACGCCCGATTGCACCGGCACCGACGAGACCTTCGAGGTGCTGCGCGCGATCTCCTTCCTGGCCGGCATGTATGAGCGCGTGCGCGACACGCCGGAGCTGGTCGGTCCCAATGTCCGCGCCAATGTCGAGGAAGGCCTGCGCTATGGCGCGCTCGACATCGTGCGGGCGCTCAAGCAGCAGACGGTGCTTTACCAGAACTGGCAGCGCTTCTTCGACGACTACGATGTCATCCTCTCCCCGGCCGTGACGCTGAGTCCGCGGCCCTGGTCGGAGCTCTATCCGGCCGAGATCGACGGCACGCCGACCCGGACCTATTTCCACTGGCTGTCGCTGGCCTATGCCGTCACCACGGTCGGGCATCCCGCGATTTCGCTGCCGGTGGGGCTCGACGACAACGGCATGCCCTTCGGCCTGCAGATCGTTGGCCCGCGCGGCGGCGACGCCAAGGTTCTGGCGGTGGCGGCCGCGCTCGAACAGGCGCTGGCCGGCGATCCGCTGACGGCCCGCCCGGTGCCCGACATCGCGAGGCTCAAGGCCGCGCGCCCGATCAGCGGCGCGCCCGGTTTCCTGGGCTTCGATTAAACCATTGGTCCTGTGCAGGAGGACAGACGATCTTGGATGGCAGTAACGTCCAAGACAGCCTCCCTCATGCGCGCTTCCGATACCGTCATCGACGAGAACACAAAAGGGGTCAGCATCCATGAAACGCCGCACATTCCTGAAGGGGGCGACCGCCCTGACGCTCGCAGGCCCAGCCGCCATCGGCCGCGCCTCCGCACAATCGGCGACCACGCTGAAATTCGTGCCTCAGGCCAATCTGACGGCGCTCGACCCCGTCTGGACCACCGCGACCGTGACCAGCAATCACGGCTACTACGTCTATGACACGCTCTACGGGCTGGATCTCGCCGGCAAGCCGCAGCCGCAGATGGTCGAAAGCCACGAGGTCGCGCCGGACGGCAAGAGCTGGCGCTTCAAGCTGCGCGACGGGCTCGCCTTTCACGACGGCGCAGCCGTCAAGGCCGCCGATTGCCTGCAGAGCCTGAAGCGCTGGGTCCAGCGCGACCCTTACGGACAGCTCCTCGCCCGGGTGATCGAATCCTCGACCGCCGTCGACGACCGCACCTTCGAGATCAAGCTCACACGCGCCTTCCCGATGATGCTCGACGTGCTGGCCAAGGCGGATTCGCCCCTGTTCATCATGCCCGAGCGCCTGGCCACGACGGAGGCGACCAAGCAGGTCACAGAGGTGATCGGCTCGGGCCCCTACCGCTTCCTGCCGGCCGAATATGTTTCGGGCAGCAAGGTCGCCTATGAGAAGTTCGAGGCCTACAAGCCCCGCAGCGAACCGCCCAGCCGCAATGCCGGCGGCAAGGTCGCGAACTTCAAGCGCGTCGAATGGCAGATCCTGCCCGACCCGGCGACGGCCGCCAACGCCCTGATCAAGGGCGAGGTGGACTGGTGGGAGCGTCCGCTCAGCGATCTCCAGCCGATGCTGGCCAAGAGCGCCGACATCACCCGCGAGGTCACCGACGAATCCGGTCGCGGCGCCATCATGCGGCTCAACCACCTGCATCCGCCCTTCAACAATCCGAAGGTGCGCGCCGCTGTCCGCATGGCGGTCAACCAGGAAGACTACATGCGCGCCACCCAGGGCGACGACACCTCGATCTGGAAGACCTCGCGCAACCTGTGGTTCCGCGGCACGCCCTATTACGATGGCGAGCTGGAGGACCTGATGCCGCAGAGCATCGACAAGGCCAAGGCGGCGCTGAAGGAGTCCGGCTATAATGGCGAGAAGGTCGTCATCATCAGCCCGACCGACTTTCCCGACATCGGCCCGCTCGGCGACGTCACCTATGAACTGCTCAAGAGCATCGGCATGACCGTCGACTTCGTCGCGAGCGACTGGGGTACCGTGATCCAGCGTCGCAACAGCCGCGAGCCGGTCGAGAAGGGCGGCTGGAGCATCTTCCACACCACCGGCTCGGCGATGGGCTGGAGCAACCCGGCCCTGTCCTATATCGTGCGCGGCCAGGGCGCGAAGGGCTGGTTCGGTTGGTATGACAGCGCCAAGGCGGAGACGCTGGCCGAGGAATGGCTCTACGCGCCCGACGAGGCCTCGCAGAAGAAGGCCGCCGCCGCGCTTGGCCGCCTGGCGCTCGAGGATACCGCGACGATCCCGCTCGGCGTCTTCATGATCCGCACGGCCTATCGCAAGAGCCTGACCGGCATGCAGAAGGGCTCGGCGCCCTATCCGTGGGGGCTGAAGCGGGTCTGAAGAACCGTCATTCCCGGGCGGTGCGAAGCACCGGCCCGGGGATTTTGCGACACGAAGACACTGGTTGCAACGATGGTCGGGTCAAGCCCGACCATGACGCCAAATGATCAGCCCTATCCCTTCGCCGCCACCGCCGCCGACCAGGGCGAGACCACGTCGCTGATGCCGTCGGCGCCGTCGGCATCGACGCGGATCAGGTTGGGGCAGGCGAAGTTGATCGGCAGCACGCCATGCTCGACGACGACGAGCGGGCCCGCCGCCTCCAGCGCGGCCAGCGTGTCTGCCGACAGGCGCAGATCGGCGCTGGTCTGGTCGGGACCGGAGACGTCGATGCGCGGCCAATGCGCCGCCTCTTCGAGACCGACTTCGCAATCCACAGTCCAGGCGAGCATCTGGTAGACGCTCGCCAGGATGCGCCGCCCGCCCGACGAACCGCCGGCATAGCGCGGCCAGCTGCCGTCCTTGGGCGTCACGATCACCGGGCACATATTGCACAGCGGCCGGGCACCGGGCGCGATCGCATTGGCGCTGCCGGGACGCGGGTCGAACCACATCATGCCGTTGTTCATCAGCACACCGGTATCGGGCAGCACGACGCGGCTGCCCATCGAGGAGAGCAGCGTCGTCGTCACCGACACGAGCGTGCCCTCGCCATCGACGACGGTCAGATGCGTTGTGCAGGTGTCGCCGGGCTCCTTTGCTACCTGGGCAGCGCCGAGCCCTTCGAGGCGGCTGGCATAGGCCTCGCGCATCACGCGCGACAAGGTCGCGAACCATTGCGCGTCGGGGCCGTGCGGAGCAGGCTTGTCGGCGGCCATGCCCTCGACCACCGCCTCCAGCGTCGGCGCCGCCGTCAGGCCACCGGCGGTATGGACGAGATGGGTGCCGCGCCAGTCGATCGTCGGCGCATCGCGCACGATCGCCTTGCAATCCGCGAGGTCCTGCGCGTCGACCACGCCACCCATCGCCTTGATGTCGGCCACCAGCCGGCCGGCGAGTTCACCATGGTAGAAATCATCCAGGCCCGCCGCGGCGAGGCGCTCCAGCGTCGCCGCCAGATTGCCGAGCGGCAGGAAGCCGGGCTTGCCCTGATAGGGCGGCACCGGCGGCAGGCCGCCCGGCAGATAGATCCGTGCGCTTTCCTCATAAAGGCGCAGCACCGCTGCCGAAGAGGAGACCTTGAGCGTCGTGTACCAATCCTGCGCCAGACCGCGTTTGGCGAGCGTGATCGCGGGCGCGAGCAGCTGCGCGACAGGCATCTTCGTGCCGAAGCTCTCCTTCAGCGCCGCATAGCCGGCGACGGAGGATGGGATGACGAAGGAGAGCGGGCCGTGGATGTTCACGTCGCCGATCACCTCGGGCCAGGTGAACAAATCCTTCTTCATCTGCCCGGTCAGCGGATAATCGGCCGGGTTGGCGCGGCGCGGGGCGACCGGCCCGAAATCGACGACCTTGGCGGTCGTCTCGTTCGCCTTCAGGACGACCGCGAAGCCGATGCCGCCGAGGCCGCTGTTCCAGGGCTCGACGGCGGCCAGCGCGAAACAGGCCGCGACGGCGGCATCGGCCGCATTGCCGCCGGCCTCGAGGATCGCCGCGCCGGCCTCCGCCGCCTCGCGGTTCTGCGAAACGACGATGCCGTGGCGCCCGCGCGCCATCGGCTTGCCCAGCGTCCAGTTCTGCGTGCGGTAAGGCACTTCTTTGATAACGGCCATCGGCGACAATTCCCCCATCATGCGCGAGCGCGGCGCGACGCCCTCCGGAGACCGGCGGGCGCGGCGACGCGATTCCCAAAGATATATGACAGAGCGCCGGGACGAATGCGCCAGCCGGATTGGCCGGGGGGCATGTCGGAGCGGCATGCCGAGATGGCATGCCTCTTCCGCTTGCGCCTCGCGATCAGGCGCGGACGCTGATCAGCGCCGATCTTGAGCCGCAGGCTCCTTCTTGCGCTTCGCCTCGTCGTCCATGAGTTCGTACCACATCGCGTTCAGTACCGCGAAAGCGGCCGCGAGCGGCAGGCCGAGCAGCCAGGAAAAATACCACATAGCGTGTCTGCCTCCTTGTTCAGTAAGCGTGGCCGGATTCGTCGCGGATCGCCTGCTCCTCGACCTTGCCCCACAGCACCCGGTAGACCCAGGTCGTGTAGGCCAGGATCAGCGGCAGGAAAATCGCCACCGAGACCAGCATGATGAAGAGCGTCATATGGCTGGACGAGGCATCCCAGACCGTCAGGCCGGCCTTCGGCTGAACCGAGGACGGCAGGATGAAGGGGAACATCGAAACGCCGACGCTCGAGATGATGCCGAAGATTGCAAGCTTGCTCGACAACAGCGTCAGCACCTCGCGGCGCCCGCCGCGCTGCCCGAAAAAGGCCCCGATGGCGCCGAGGAAGCCGAGCGCCGGCGCGATCAGCAGCCAGGGCCGCGCCGCGTAATTGGCAAACCAGGCCCCGCTGTCGAGCGCGACGGTCTTCAGCAGCGGATTGGAGGGACCCGTCGTGTTCACCGCGCTGGTGATCCTGTAGCCGTCGATGCCGAGCCAGAGCCACAGGCCACCCAGCGCAAACAGCACGATCGTCACCAGCGCCGCGACGCTGCCAAAGCGCCGTGCGCGCGCAGAGACTTCGCCCGAGGTCTTGAGCATCAGCCACCCCGCGCCATGCATCGTCAGCATCGCCACGGACAAGAGCCCGCAGAGCAAAGCGAAGGGGTTGAGCAGCCCGAAGAAGCTGCCGTCATAGAAGATGCGCAGATCGTCATCGAGCCGGAACGGCACGCCCTGCAGGACATTGCCGACCGCAACGCCGAAGATCAGCGTCGGCACGAAGCCGCCGATGAACAGCGCCCAGTCCCAGCCGCTGCGCCAGGCCGCGCTCTCGCGCTTGGAGCGGTACTTGAACCCGACCGGCCGCAGGATCAGCGCCGCGAGGATCGCAAACATCGCGAGATAGAAGCCCGAGAACGACACCGCGTAGAGCGGTGGCCAAGCGGCGAAGATCGCCCCGCCTCCCAGGATGAGCCAGACCTGGTTGCCCTCCCAGACCGGCCCGATGGTGTTGATGACGACGCGCCGCTGCACGTCGCCTTTGCCGACGAAGGGCAGGAGCATGCCGACGCCGAGATCGAACCCGTCGGTGACGGCAAAGCCGATCAGCAGGATGCCGAGCAAAAGCCACCAGATCAGGCGCAGCGTGTCGTAGTCGAGGAGCTGATGAAGGATCATGATGGCGTCACTCCGCCGCGACGAGGTTTGCGGGAACGAGCGCGGCTTCCGGCTCGTGGTCGGGCTCGGGGCCCTTGCGGATGGCGGCCAGCATCAGCTTCATCTCGATGATGAGCAGGATCGTGTAGATCACGACGAAGCCGATGATGGTGGCGAGCACAGTGCCGGCGCCGAGGCTGGAGACGGCGGCGGCGGTGGGCAGCACGCCCTCGATGATCCAGGGCTGGCGGCCGACCTCGGCGACGAACCAGCCGCATTCGATCGCGACCCAGGGCAGCGGGATGGAGAACACCGCGATTCGCAGCAGCATCGGATAGCGATCGAGCATGCGCCGCGCCGACAGGACGAAGAACACCGCCGTCAGCAGGATGAAGAGCATTCCCAGCCCGACCATGATGCGGAAGGTCCAGAACAGCGGCGCGACCATCGGCACCGTGTCCCAGGCCGCCTTGTCGATCTGCTCGGGCGTGGCCTTTCTGGGATCGTCGACATAGCGCTTGAGCAGAAGGCCGTAGCCGAGCCTCGCGCCATTGTCCTCGAAGGCCTTGCGCACATCTTCCGGCACCGCGCTCATGCTGCCGGCGGCCCTGATCGCCTGGAGCGCGTCGAAGGCGATCACGCCCTCCTTGATCCGGATCTTGGCAAGATCGACGAGTTCCTTGATGCCCGGCAGTTCCGTGGTCAGAGAGCGCGTGCCGATCAGCCCCATCACGCCGGGGATGCGGACGGCGAAATGCGTCTCGCGGGCCTTGTCGTCGGGGAATCCGAAGAGCGTGAAGGCGGCAGGCGCGGGCTCGGTGTGCCACATGGCCTCGATCGCGGCGAGTTTCATCTTCTGGTGCTCGGAGGAGAGATAGCCGCTCTCGTCACCCAGAACGACGACCGACAGCGACGCGGCCAGCCCGAAGGACGCGGCGACCGTCATCGAGCGCTTGGCGAGCTCGGCATGGCGCCCCTTCAGCAAGTACCAGGCGGAGATGCCGAGCACGAAGATCGACGCTGCGACATAGCCGGCCGAGACGGTGTGGACGAATTTGGCCTGGGCCACGGGATTGAACAGCACCGCGGCGAAATCGGTGATCTCCATCCGCATCGTCTGCGGGTTGAAGGCCGAACCGACCGGGTTTTGCATCCAGCCATTGGCGATCAGGATCCACAGCGCCGAGAAGTTCGAGCCGATCGCGACCGCCCAGGTCGCGGCGAGATGGCCGATCTTCGTCAGCTTGTCCCAGCCGAAGAAGAACAGCCCGACGAAGGTCGCCTCCAGGAAGAAGGCCATCAGCCCCTCGATGGCCAGCGGCGCGCCGAAGATGTCGCCGACATAATGGCTGTAATAGCTCCAGTTCATCCCGAACTGGAACTCCATGACGATACCGGTGGCGACGCCCATCACGAAGTTGATGCCGAACAGAACGCCCCAGAATTTGGTCATCTGGCGCCAGATCGGCCGGCCGGTCATGACATAGACCGTCTCCATGATCGCCAGCAGGACCGAAAGCCCGAGCGTCAGTGGCACGAAGAGGAAATGATAGAGCGCCGTGAGTGCGAATTGCAGGCGCGACAGCGCGACAATGTCGAGGTCCATATGCGTCCCGGCTTAAATGCCCGGCCTCCTGTGAGCCACCGGCGCGGCGGGAATGCCGCACCGGCAACGAAATTCGTCTTCAGTCCGGCCGCAAGGCGGCCAGCGCCGCCGCGAAGGCCGGCTCACCACGCCGCGTCACCGACACAACATGCCCGCGATCCATGACGATCAGCCGGTCGGCGCCGTCAGCCTCGCGCCGGACATGGCTGGCGATGACGACGCAGCGCCCCTGCGCGCAGGCGCTCAGGCGGCCCATCACGTCACGCGCGGTCGCCCCGTCCAGGCCTTCCGTCGGCTCGTCGAGCAGCCAGAGCGGCGTGTCGCGCAAGATCAGCCGGGCCAGCGTCAGCCGCCGCGCCTGGCCTCCAGACAGCCCGAGCCCGTTCTCGCCGAGGCGGGTGTCGAGCCCATGCGGCAACGCCTCGACATCGGCTCGCAGGCCGGCGGACGCCAAAGCGGCCATCAGGCGCGCGTCGTCGGCAGTCGGGTCGGCCAGCAGCAGATTGTCGCGCAGGCTGTCCTGGAACAGTTCGCTGCGCTGCGTCAGCAGCGTCGCCGGGACAGCTTCGACAGAACCCTGGCCCGGCATGATCTCGCCGGCGATGACGGCGAGCAGCGTCGACTTGCCGGCCCCGCTCGGCCCGACGATGGCGACGGTCTCTCCCAGCCGCAGCGACAGCGAAAATGGCGCGAGGGCGGGCAGCGCCGCGCCTTCATGCCAAACCGTGACGCCCACGAGCCGGGCGGCCAGCCCCGGGTCTGATGGTGCGGTCGTCACAGGCGCTGCCTCGGCAGCGGCCAGCCGAGGCCCGATCCGCCGCGCCGCGAACAGCGTGCGGCCGAGTTCGAGCGCGCCGCGACGCAGGGCCGCGAAGGGCTCCAACGCGGCGAGCGCGATCAGCACCCCGAGCGCGGCCACCGGCGCCCCGATCCGTCCCGCTTCGACAAGCCCTGCCACTGCGAGCAGCGTGCCAGACAGAAGCAGCGCTGAGGCCAGCCCGAACCCGATGCCAACGCGGGTCTCGATCCGGTTGAGGGCGTCGTCGCTGTCCGCCTGCCGCCGGTCCGCCGCCGCCATCGCGACGCATTGGGCCGGAAGCCGGCCGGCCATGACGAGATCCGTCTGGCCGGCGACGAGATCGATGGCGCGCGCCCGCAGCGACTCGTTGGCATGGGCCCTTCGGCGTGCCGGCTTGAGCGCCCGGAACGCCGCCAAGACGGGAAGGCCGAGCCCCGCTAGAAGCAGCCAGGCGCCGGCGCCGATACCCAGCGCTGGATGCAGCGGCGCCAGCGCCAGCATCACGACCAGCGCCGTGCACAAAGCTGCCGCCATCGGCACCAGAACGCGCAGGTAAAGCGAGTCGAGCGCGTCGATGTCGGCCGTCAGGCGAAACAGCAACCGCGCCGGGCGCAGCAGCAGCAGGCGCGCCGCGCCGGGCAACGCCCAGCCCCGGAACAGGCGCTCGCGCAGGCCCGCCAGCAGCCGCAGCGTCGCGTCATGCGTCACCAGCCGCTCGCCATAGCGCGAAGCGGTGCGGCCGAGCGCCAGCAGGCGGATGCCGGCCGAGGGCGCGAACACGTCAAAGGCCAGCGCAGTGGCAGAGGAGACACCGGCGATGGCGGTCGCGGCGATGAACCAGCCCGACAGGCCAAGCAGCGCGACGCCCGCCAGAACCGTGACAGCGGCCAGCAGCGCCCCGCCCAAGAGCGCGCCGCGGCGCTCGACGACGAAGAAGGCCAGAACCGGCCGCAAGGGGCGCAGGAACGCGATCATGCCGCGCCCTCCAGCCGTTCGGGATCGAGCCTGATGATGCGGTCCATCCGCGCCGCCAGCACCGGATCATGGGTCGCGACGAGGAGGGTGCGCCCGGCCGCGAAGGCGAGCAGCCGCTCGGTGATCTCGCGCGCCGTTCCGGCATCGAGATGGGCGGTCGGCTCGTCGGCGAGGATCAGCCCGGCATGCGGGTTGGCGGCGCCGCGGGCCAAAGCGAGCCGCGTCCCCTCGCCGCCGGACAGGCCAGCGCCGCCCTCGCCGATCGAGACGCCCGCACGCGCGGCGGCGAGACCGTCGAGCGCAGCCATGCGCAGCGCATCGGCGACGCCCCCGAGGCCGAGCCCAGTGCGTCCCAGCGCGACATTGCCGGCGAGCGTCCCGGCGAAGAGATGCGGTCGCTGGCCGATCCAGGCCAAGCGCCGGCGCAGTGCGACGGCGCTTGCGGGGCCGAGCCATGTCCCGTCGATGACGATGCTCCCGGACTCGGCGGGGGCGAGGCCGGCAATGAGCGCCAGCAGCGTCGATTTTCCGGAACCGCTGGGGCCGAGGATCGCGACGTGCTCGCCGGCTGCTATCCTGAGGTCGAAGCCATCCAGAACCGCGTCGCCGGTGCCGGCATGACGGAAACACAGGCCCTCGATCCGCAGGTCGACCGCACCGCCCTTGGCTACCGCCGCATCATGATCCGCTTCTGAGGCGCCAACCAGCGCGAGCCCCCGATGGGAAAGGCCGTCGAGCGCCGCGATCGCGGCCTGCCCGGCAGCGCGATCGTGCCAGACCGAGGACAATTCCCGCAGCGGCTCGAAGAAGGCCGGCGCCAGCAGCAGGATGAAAAGCCCCTCGCTCAGCTCCAGCTTCTGTCCCCAGGCCCCGAAGGGCAGCGCATCGAGCAGGTGAAAGCCGACATAGACCGCGACCATCGCAACGCCGAGCGCGGAAAACAGCTCCAGCACCGCCGAGGACAGGAATGCGATGCGCAGCACCGCCATGGTGCGCGCCCGCAGATCCTCCGCATTGGCCCGCAGCCGCAGCGCCGTCGCATCGACAGCGCCAAGCGCCCGGATCGTGGCGAGCCCACGCAGGCGGTCGAGCAGGAAGGCGTTGAGGCCGCCGGTCTCCGCCAGCTGCGCCTCGCTCGCGGCCTTGGCGCGCCAGCCGATCAGCGCCATGAAGATCGGGATCAGCGGCGCCGCCAGCAGCAGAACCAGCGCCGCGACCCAGGACAGCGGCAGCACGGCGCAGAGGATCACGAGCGGCACAACTGTCGCCTTGAGGCGCGCCGGGCCAAACCGCGCCAGATAGGGCACCAGCGCCTCGGCCTGCTCGGTGACGACGCTGGCGGCCAGGCCCGAGGCCGGCCGGGCCCGGTCGAGCGGCGAGCCGGCCGCGAGCGCCGCGACCGCCTGCTCCCGGCGTCGGGTCAGGCTGGCGCGGGCGGCGAGGAAGGCCTGTCGTCCGCCGATCGCCTCGAGCGTCGCGCGCGCCACGCCGAGCACCAGCACGCCTGACGCCGGCAAAAGCGCCTCGCGCAGGCCGCCCCCCTCGGCAAGACGACCGATGACGAAGGCGATCAGCCCCGCCTGCGGTAGCCAGAGCAGCGCACCGGCTGCCTGCAGGAGCATCGCGGCGCGGCTGCCCTGATCCGTCGGCTTCGAGGCGGGAACGCTGGCGAACGCCGCCGTCATGATGCCGGCGCCTTCTCGGACGGGCGACGCGGACGGGCGATCGAGACGATCCTGTCCTTGACCTCGAGGAATTTCGTGACGCGGGCGCCCAGGCCCAGCAGCATGGCCAGCCTGTCGGTCTCGAGCATCTTGACGTCGTCATACCAGGTGGTGAGCTGCTCGATCAGCCCATGCATCTCGGCCATACGGGCCTGGGCATGCTGCTCGGCCTCGTCGGTCGGTGTCTGCATCAGGATCTCGCGCAGCACCGACAGGGTCGGATCGACCTCGCGCTTTTTCCGCTCCTCGGCCAGCGTGCGCAGGATCTGCCAGACATCGTCGGGCGTCGTGAAGAAATCGCGCCGGTCACTCGGCAGATGCTTCAGCAGCACGAGATTCCAGGCCTGGAGCTCGCGCAGGCCCATCGAGACATTCGAGCGGGAGACGCCGAGCCGCTCGACGATATCATCGGCGCAAAGCGGCTCCGACGAGAGATAGAGCAGCGCATAAATCTGCCCGACCGTGCGGTTGATGCCCCAGCGGCTGCCCATTTCGCCGAAATGCAGCACGAAGGACTGGGTCAGCGGCGAGAGTCTCATCAGTCTTCCAAATTTTCTGTATTTTCAGGAATTACTGAAATTGATGTACAGACAGAAACACGCTTCCGCAAGCTGGACCAGCAAGGCGGGCGGCGTTGCGATGGATCAAGCGACGCTACGGTCGGACGCGGCTATACCGTCGGCGCAGCGTGCGCCCTCGACGGAGGGCCGCCATGCACCAGCTCGGCATAGCGCTCCGGATCGGTCGCGCCTTCGGTGTTCACGACGAAGATCCGCGAGCTCGCATCGAGCCCCAGCTTGCCCCGGATCGCGGGATCGGCCGCTGCCGCGATCAAACCGGCAAGCCCGGCGCCGCCGCTTTCGCCGGCGACCACCACGGGATCATTGCCTGCCGGCCGCGCCAGCCGGTTCATCACGGCGACGGCATCCGCGTCCTCGACCGTCATGAAGGCGTCCGCCACCCGCGACAGGATGCGCCAGGCGACGAGCGACGGCTCGTAGCAGTCGAGCATGGCCATCACGGTCGGCTCTCCGACCGCGGCCTTGACCGGCTTCCCGACCCGCGCGCTCTCGTACATGCAGGCGGCGCGGGCGGGATCGACCGCCACGAAGACCGGCCGCTTCTCTCCCAGCACCAGCGCGAAATGAGCCGCGACCGCCGCCGCAATGCCGCCCACGCCGACCTGCACGAAGACATGCGTCGGCGGTTGCGGCATCTGGCGCAGCGCCTCGGCGACCAGTGCGGTGTAGCCCTGCATCACCAGCCCCGGGATGCGCTCATAACCCGGCCAGGAGGTGTCTGAGACGACGATCCAGCCCTTCTCCGCCGAGACGCGCGCGGCTTCCGCGACCGAATCGTCATAGGTGCCTTCAGCCCGGATCATCGTCGCGCCGAAGCGCGCGATCGCCGCGATGCGCTCATCGCTGACGCCGGAGTGCACGAAGATCGCTGCCTGCGCGCCGACGAGTTGTGCGCCCTGCGCGACCGAGCGGCCGTGATTGCCATCGGTCGCGCAGGAAAAGGTCATGCCGGCCGCGACCGCCCGCACCTCCGGCGCCTGAAGTTCGACGATGTCGACCGGGCGCCCGAGCCGGCGCGAGGCCTCCTCCAGCACGAGCTTGACCACGACATAGGAGCCGCCGAGCGCCTTGAAGCTGCCCAGCCCGAGCCTGTGCCCCTCATCCTTGACATGCACCGCCCCGACGCCGAGTTCGGCCGCCAGCGCCGGCAATGCATGCAGCGGCGTCACTGCGTAGTTCTCGCGATGGCGAAGCTGGCGTTCGACCCCGTCGGCCGCCGCGCCACCGAGACAGTCGGCATCGGCAGGCAGCAGCGGCTTGCGGTGGTCGGGATGCGTGTTGAGCAGGAACATGGCGGTCTCGCGCTGAGGAAGGCAGGAGAAGGAATGCGAGCGGCGGCTCGCCGGAACGGCGCCATCCTGCATAGCGCAGACGGGCCGGTCCATTGGCGTGACGCCGACTCTGCACTAGATTCGCCGGACACCGTGAGCCCAGGCGTCCCCATGACCATCCATCAACGCAGCATTTCCGCATCGATCGACCCCGAGAAGCTCGACAGGCTGGCCCAAGTCGCCATCCGCGTCGGGCTGAACCTGCAACCGGGACAGGACCTGTTCCTGACCGCACCCGTCGCGGCGCTGCCGCTGGTGCGCAAGATCGCCGAGCACGCCTACCAGGCCGGCGCCGGCCTCGTCACGCCGATCCTCTCCGACGAGGAGGTCACGCTCGCTCGCTACCGCTATGCCAGCGAAGACAGCTTCGACCGCGCGGCCGGCTGGCTGCATGAGGGCGTCGCCAAGGCGTTCTCCAACAACACGGCGCGGCTGGCCATCGTCGGCGACGACCCGATGCTGCTCTCGCAGCAGGACCCGGCCAAGGTCTCGCGTGCCAGCAAGGCCAATTCGGTCGCCTACCAGCCCGCGCTGGAGAAGATCGCCGGCTTCGACATCAACTGGAACATTCTGGCCTATCCGACGGCGTCATGGGCGAGGCGTGTCTTCCCTGATGACGCCGAGGACGTGGCGGTCGGAAAGCTCGCCGACGCGATCTTCGCGGCCTCGCGCGTCGAGGCCGGCGACCCGGTCGCGGCCTGGGCCGCGCACAACGCCGCGCTTCGCACCCGCACGCAATGGCTCAACGGCCAGCGCTTCCAGGCACTGCATTTTTCCGGCCCCGGCACCGAGCTGACGGTCGGTCTCGCCGACGGTCATGAATGGCAGGGTGGTGCCTCCACGGCCAAGAATGGCGTGACCTGCAACCCCAACATCCCGACCGAGGAGGTCTTCACGACGCCGCATGCGTTGCGCGTCGATGGCCACGTCGCCTCGACCAAGCCGCTCTCCTATCAGGGCACGCTGATCGACGGGATCCAGGTTCGCTTCGAGGCCGGCCGCATCGTCGAGGCGAAGGCGACGCGCGGCGGCGATGTTCTCGCCAAGGTGCTCGACACCGACGAGGGCGCGTCCCGGCTCGGCGAGGTGGCGCTGGTGCCGCATTCCTCGCCGATCTCGAAGAGCGGCTTGCTGTTCTTCAACACCCTCTTCGACGAGAACGCCGCCTGCCATATCGCGCTCGGGCAATGCTATTCGAAGTGCTTCCTCGACGGCGGCAAGCTCACGCCCGAGCAGGTCGCGGCGCAGGGCGGCAACAAGAGCTTCATCCATATCGACTGGATGATCGGCTCGAACCTGATCGACATCGACGGCGTCCACGCCGATGGTCGCCGCGTACCGGTCTTCCGCAAGGGCGAATGGGCCTGAGGGGAACGAGGCTCAGGCTCACCACGCACGCGCGTCATCCCGGGCGCGCGGCGTAGCCGCGCCGCTCAGGCGACGCGGCCGAGCGCGGCGCGCAGAAGCGTGACGATCTCGTCGATATGCGAGGGCTCGCAGATCAGCGGCGGCGACAGCGCGATGATGTCGCCGGTGACGCGGATCAGCAGGCCCTTCTCGAAGCAGTCGGTGAAGGCTTCATAGGCGCGCGCGCCGACGGCACCGGGACGCGAGGCAAGTTCGACGCCGGCGACGAGACCGATGGTGCGGATGTCGATGACATGCGGCGCGCCCTTCAGCGAGTGCAGCGCCTCTTCCCAGAGCGGGGCGAGCGTGGCGGCGCGGGTCAAAAGCCCCTCGTCGGCATAGATGTCGAGTGTCGCGATGCCGGCCGCGCAGGCCACCGGATGGCCCGAATAGGTATAGCCGTGGAACAGCTCGATGGTGGCTTCCGGCCCGGCCATCAGCCCGTCATGCACCTTGCGGCTGGCGAAGACCGCGCCCATCGGGATCGCGCCGTTGGTGATGCCCTTGGCCGTCGTCATCATATCCGGCATGACGCCGAAATATTCGCTGGCGAAGGGCGTTCCCAGGCGCCCGAAGCCGGTGATGACCTCGTCGAAGATCAGCAGGATGCCGTGGCGGGTGGCGATCTCGCGCAGGCGCTGGAGATAGCCCTTCGGCGGCACGAGCACGCCGGTCGAACCGGCCATCGGCTCGACGATCACGGCCGCGATCGTCTCCGCGCCGTGCAGCGCCACGATCCGCTCGAGATCATCGGCGAGTTCGGCACCATGTTCCGGCTGGCCTTTGCTGTAGGCGTTGCGCTCGAGGTCATGGGTGTGGCGCATGTGGTCGGCGCCGGGCAGCAGCGGGAAGACGCGGCGGTTGTTGACGAGGCCGCCAACCGTGATGCCGCCGAAGCCGACGCCGTGATAGCCGCGCTCCCGGCCGATAAGACGCGTCCGCGTGCCCTGCCCAATCGCGCGCTGATAGGCGACGGCGATCTTGAGCGCGGTATCGACCGATTCCGAGCCCGAGCCGGTGAAGAAGATCCGGTCGAGCTTCGCCGCACCTTCGCCCGGCGCGATGGCCGCGAGCCGCTCGGCGAAATCGAAGGCGATCGGGTGGCCCATCTGGAAGGACGGCGCATAGTCGAGCGTCGAGAGCTGGCGCTCCACCGCTTGCGTGATCTGCTGGCGGCCATGGCCGGCATTGACGCACCAGAGCCCAGCCGTGCCGTCGATCACCTTGCGGCCATCCTCGGTGGCGTAGTGCATGCCTTCAGCCGAGGCGAGCAGGCGTGGAGCCGCCTTGAACTGCCGATTGGCGGTGAATGGCATCCAGTAGCTCTCGAGCGAACGGGCGTTCTGCAAGGCCTTGGCGCTGTGCAGGTCCTTCGGCGGCGTGGCGATGGTCATGATGATCTCCTCTGCGCGGCAGGGGAGCACCGTTTTGCAATGACCAACAAGTCTGTTTCAATGCGCCCGCAAGATACTGTTTTATATGGATCTTGTGGCATATTGTTGCGGATATCGAACAAGGAGAACGCCCCGCGATGAGCGACACCGATCTCGGCGCGCGCCTGCGCTACCTGCGCACGCGCCACGGGCTTTCCCAGCGAGCGCTGGCCAAGCGCGCGGGCGTGACCAATTCGACGGTTTCGCTGATCGAATCCAACGGCGTGAATCCGTCCGTCGGCGCGCTCAAGCGCATCCTCGACGGCATTCCGATCGGCCTGTCCGAGTTCTTCGCCCTCGAGCCGGATCGCCCGCGCCAGGCCTTCTACCAGGCCGATGAACTGGTCGAGATCGGCAAGGGCGGCATCTCCTACCGCCAGGTCGGCGAGAGCCTGTTCGGGCGTGCGCTGCAAATCCTGAAAGAGCGCTACGAACCCGGCACGGACACCGGCCGCGTTCCCCTGACCCATGAGGGCGAGGAAGGCGGCATCGTGCTCAGCGGCAGGCTCGAAGTCACGGTCGATGACGAGCGGCGGATCCTGGGACCCGGCGACGCCTATTACTTCGAGAGCCACCGCCCGCATCGCTTCCGCTGCGTCGGGCCTATCGCCTGCGAGGTCGTCAGCGCCTGCACGCCGCCCTCGTTTTGAAACCCTGTTTGGAAGGTCCCCCAGGCGCGACGCAAATTCAAAGCTCCGCGCGCAGCGGGCGGGCCAGCAGGGCCGTGACCGCATCGCGCACGCCGCTGGTGCCGGCGATGATGCTTGCGACCGCCTCCGCGATCGGCATCTCGATGCCCCGGCTACGGGCCATCTGCGCCAGGATCGAGGCGGTGAAGGCGCCTTCCGCCAGCGTGCCACCGGCCGCTTCCGCGATCGTCCGACCTTGTCCCAACGCCAGTCCGAAGGCGAAGTTGCGTGACTGGGCGGAGGCGCAGCTGAGGACGACGTCGCCCAGCCCCGACAGCCCCATGAGCGTCTCGCCCTGCGCGCCATGGGCTTCACCGAAGCGTCGCAGTTCGGCGAAGCCACGCGCCACCAGCGCGGCGCGCGCGCTCTCGCCATAGCCCAATCCGATCGCGATGCCGGCTGCGATGGCGAGCACGTTCTTGGCCGCGCCGCCGATCTCGACGCCGCGCGGATCGGCGCTGCGGTAGATGCGGAAGGCTGGCGAACTCAGCGCCTCCGCCAGCGCCTGGGCCAAATCGGGGTCGTCGGCGGCCAGTGTCACTGCGGTCGGCAGGCCCTGCCCGATATCGGCGGCGAAGCTCGGGCCCGACAGGATCGCGGGCACCGCGCCGGGAAAGGCCTGCGCGATCACCTGCGTCGTGAACAGCCCGGTGCTCTGCTCGATGCCCTTGGCGGCCGAGATCACCGGCTTGCCGGCCGGCACAGCATGGGCCAGAGCGCCACAGACCTGCCGCAGGCTCTGCGTCGGCACTGTCACGAGGAGGGCGTCGGTGGTCGCCAGCGCGGCGAGGTCGCCAGTGGCGGACACGGTTTCGGGCAGGCTGATGCCGGGAAGGCGAGGGGCTGTCCGGGTCTGCTCGATCGCGGCGACGGTGGCCGCGTCGCGGGCCCAGAGCAGCACCTTGCGGCCCGCCCGAGCCGCCGCGAGCGCGAGCGCCGCGCCATAGGCGCCCGCGCCGACGACGCCGATGGTGTCGAAATCGCCTGGGGTCGTCATTCCGCGACGCTGGTCGTCGCCGGTGCCGCGTCCTGCGGCCGCAGTTCGTCGAGCGGCCAGCGCGGGCGGGCGAGCGCGCTCATATCGTCGACCATGCCGAGCCGCAGCCGCTCGATTCCGGCCCAGGCGATCATCGCGCCATTGTCGCCGCAGAGGTGCAGCGGCGGCGCGACCATCGGCAATCCCGCTTCGGTGGCGAGACGGGCCAGACCGCGCCGGATCGGCTGGTTGGCGGCGACGCCACCGGCCACGACCAGCGTCGAGGGCGTGATGCCGGCCGCATGGCAGGCGCGCAGGCCCGCCCGCGTGCGGTCGACCAGCACATCGACGACGGCAGCCTGGAACGAGGCGCAGAGATCGGCGACGTCGCGATCGGACAGGGGCGCGATACGCTCGGCGACCAGCCGCACAGCCGTCTTGAGGCCCGACAGCGAGAAATCGGGATTGGGCCTTCCCTGCATCGGCCGGGGAAAGTCGAAACGCTCGGGATCGCCCTTGAGCGCCTCGCGCTCGACCGAGGGGCCGCCGGGATAGGCCAGGCCGAACATCTTGGCGATCTTGTCGAAAGCCTCTCCGACCGCGTCGTCGATGGTGCCGCCGAGCTTGAGATAGTCGCCGACGCCGCGCACGGCGAGAAGCTGGGTGTGCCCGCCCGAAACCAGCAGCAGCAGATAGGGGAAGGCGAGGTCGTCGGTCAGCCGCGCCGTCAGGGCATGGGCCTCGAGATGGTTGATCGCGATGAAGGGGCGGCCGGTCACCAGCGCGATGGCCTTGGCGGTGGTCAGGCCGACCATGACGCCCCCGACGAGACCGGGGCCGGCTGCGGCCGCGACGGCGTCGATGTCGGCGGGCTTCAGGCCGGCGGTCTCGAAGGCGCGCAGCACGATACGGTCGATCGCCTCGACATGGGCGCGGGCGGCGATCTCGGGCACGACGCCGCCGTAAGCGGCGTGAGCGGCGATCTGGCTCAGCACCTCGTTCGACAGGATCTTGATCTCGCCGGAGCGCTCGACCGACACGATGGCGGCCGCGGTCTCGTCACAAGTCGTCTCTATCCCCAAAACGCGCATGATCGGTCGACAAGGTCTCGGGAACGGGTGAAGGGGGCAAAAGCCGAGGGGGGCCAGAGCCGGCGATGGACAGCCCGGCGATCTCGCGCCGGGAGCACTCCGTATAGTGCGCCAGCACGCAGAAGGCCAAGGGGATCGGTCGCGGCCTGGCCATGAGCCCCGAACGGCGGCCTCCAGCCATGATTTCGACCGTCGCGCGATCGCGCGTGGCGCCGGGCACAAACCGCGCGCTTGCACGTTATGGCGGCACGCGGGATTGATGCGCGGGGAACGCGCGGCGACAAGGACCGCAGGGCAATAGGCCTGCGCGACAAAAATGGGCCCGAGGGCAAGAGGAGACCGCATGCGCATTTTCGTGTTCCGCCCCCCGGCCGAGGCCGAGCGCACCGCCGCCGCGATCCGTGCGCGCGGCCATGAGCCGGTGCTGGCGCCGCTGTTCGAGGTCTCGCGGCTGCCGGAGCCCGCGCCGGAGGGGCCTTTCTCGGCGATCGTGCTGACCAGCGGCAATGCCGTGCCCGCGCTGGCCGACCTGCCGCCGGCCTGGCAGGATCTGCCGGTCTTCACCGTGGGCGCGCGTACCGCCGAAAAGGCCCGCGAGGCCGGCTTCGAGGATGCGCGCAGCGCCAGTGGCAATCGCGACGACATGGTCGCCCTGATCCGCGACAATCTGAAAACGCCGGCGCGGCTCCTGCTGATCGTCGGGCGCGACCGCCACGAGGATGTCGCCGACAAGCTGGAGGCTGCCGGTTTCGAGGTCGCGAGCTGGGTCGCCTATGCGGCGCAGGCCGTCGCGACGTTCCCGGCGGAGGCGCAGGCGGCCTTGCGTCAGGGGGGGATCGACGGCGCCCTGCATTATTCGGCGCGGGGCGTGCGGACCTGCCTCGCATTGGCGCGCGATGCGGGCCTGACCGAGCCGCTGCTCGACCTCACCCATGTCGCGCTGTCGGCGGATGTCGCCGGACCGCTGATTTCGGCGGGGGCGAGCACCGTGCTGGTCGCCGAACATCCCGAGGAGGCCGCGCTGTTGGCGGCGCTGGACCAAGTGTCCGCTCGCAATCGCCTCGGCGGGGATGTTACAGAAGGCGCAGTTGCGCCGGATGGCGTCGAGACGGACAAGGACGCGATGAACGATCCCGAAACGCCGAGCGGCACTCCTGACGGCAAGTCCAGTCCCGAGACCCATTCCAATCCTGGGGACAAGTCCGGCAGCAGGACACGCAGCCGGTCGGGCCGGACACCGCCGACGATCGAGCTGACGGCGCGGGACGCGGCTTCGACTGATACAAGGACCGAGGCTGCCGTATCGCCGGCCGGGGCCGATATCGCGCCGGAAGCGGTTCTCCCGACTGAGGCGCTGCCGCAGGAATTCACACCCACGGCGAGCACCGGACCGGTTCCCGGCGTCGAGCCTGCGGCTGTCGTGCCGCCGCCGGCGCCCGCCCGACCGCGTCTCCCGATGCTGGCGCTGGCAGGTCTCGTCGGCGGTGTGGTCGGCGCTGGCGTCGTGATGCTGGCGATGAGCCGCATCACGCCCACTGTGGGTCCCGAGCAGATCGACGCGCTGCAACGCCGCCTCGACACGCTGCAGGGCGCGGCGACGGAGCTCGACCGCAAGGCGTCCGCCGCCTCCGACGCCGCTGCCAGGGCCGGAACGGCCGCTCAGGCGGCCACTGCCCGTGCCAACGAGGTCGCTTCAGCCCAGGCGCCCGATGCCGGCGCCATCGCCGGGCTCAACGCGCAGGCGCAGCGCGCCGAGGCGGCCGCCCGCGCGTTGGGTGAGCAGCTGGAGCGAAACGCCGCCCGGATCGGCACGGTCGAAACCCTGGCGAAGGCCGCAGCCGGCCCGAGCCCGCAGGGGCTCGCCGCGGCGCGCATCGTGCTGGCGGAGCGCGTACAGACGGCACTCGCCTCGGGCCAGCCTTTCGCTGGCGATCTGGCCGCCCTGATCAAGGGCGGCGGGGCGGCAGAACACATCGCGGCGCTGAACGCTGTCGCCGCGTCAGGTGCTCCGACGAAGGATGCGCTGCTGTCGCAGCTGCGCGGCCATCGGGCGATGTTTGCCCGCGAGCTCATGCCGGCCACGGCGGGCTGGCAGGATCGGTTGCTGGGGCTTGCCAGCCGCATCGTCAGCATCCGCCCCGTCGGCGACACCGGCGTCAACGATCCCGCGACGCTGCCGATGCGGCTCGAAAATGCCATTGTGAAGGGCGACATCGCCGCCGCCGCTGTGTTGTGGGGCCAGTTGCCCGAGCCGGCGCGCCGCGCCAGCGCGGATTTCGGCGGCGCCTTGCAGAAGCGGGGAGCGGCGGATGCGGCGATTGCGAAAATCGCACAGGATGCGGTGGCCGCGCTCGGCGTGGCTGGCTGACGGAGGATAGAGGTTCATGGTTCGCGTACTGCTCTATCTCGCCGTCTTCGCCGCCCTTGCGGTCGGCGCCGTCTGGTTGGCCGACCGGCCGGGCGAGGTCTCCGTGCTCTGGCAGGGCTACCGGATCGAGACCAGCGTCGCCATCGCCGCCATCGGCGTGGTCGTGCTCGCCATGCTGGCGATGCTGGCCTGGGGCCTGGCGCGCTTCGTGCTCGGGCTGCCGGGTGCGTTCAGCTTCGCCTCGCGCGCCCGGCGCCGGGCGCGCGGCTTCGAGGCGGTGTCGCGCGGCATGGTCGCGATCGGCGCGGGCGATCCGATCGCGGCAGGCCGTCACGCCGTCGATGCGCGCCGCTTTGCCGGTGACGAGCCGCTGACGCTGCTGCTGGAGGCGCAGGCCGCCCAGCTCTCGGGCGATCGCGGCCGGGCGGAAGCCGCCTTCAAGACCATGCTCGACAAGCCGGAAACGCGCGTGCTCGGCCTGCGCGGGCTGTTCGTCGAGGCCAAGCGTCGCGGTGACGGGGCCGCCGCCCGCGCCTTCGCCGACGATGCCGTGCGGCGGTCGCCCTCGCTGGCCTGGGCCAATGACGCGCTGCTTGATTTCCATACGCACGCCGGCGACTGGCAGGCGGCACGAACCGCCGTCGAGCGCCGTGCCGCGCTTCGCCTCGCCGACAAGGCGGACGCCAAGCGGCAGCGCGCGGTTCTTCTCGCGGCCGAGGCGCTGGAGGCGCGCGGCGGCGAACCGGAGAAGGCGCTGGCAGCCGCGCTCGAAGCGGTCAAGCTCGCGCCCGGCCTGACGCCGGCTGCTGCCCTTGCCGGACGGATGCTGGCCGAGCGTGGCGACATCCGCAAGGCGGTCAAGCTGCTGGAGGCCGCCTGGAAGGAGGTCTCCCATCCCGATCTCGCCGCCGCCTATCTCGATGTCCGCCCTGGCGATAGCGCGCAGGACCGGCTGGCGAGAGCCGTGACACTGGCGAAGCTGCGGCCGTCCGATCCCGAAGGCGTGCTCGCGCTGGCGGGCGCCGCGATCCATGCCCGCGATTTCCAGAAGGCGCGCGAGGTACTGAAGCCGCTCCTGGCCGGCGGCGCCTCGGTGCGCGCTTGCCTGCTGATGGCCGAACTCGAGGAGGCCGAGCACGGCGCCGCCGGTCGCGTCCGGGAATGGCTGTCGCGGGCGACACGCGCGCCGCGCGATGCCGCCTGGGTCGCCGACGGGCTGGTCTCCGACACATGGATGCCGGTCTCGCCGATCTCGGGCCGCCTCGACGCCTTCGTCTGGACGGTGCCGCCGGCGACGCTCGGCAGCCAGGCGCCAGCGCTCGACGACGTGCTGGCCGATCTCGACGATTCGACGCCACTGATCGAGGCGCGGGCCGTGACGGTCGAGCCGGAGCCCGTGGTGAAGGAGGCGGTTGCCGCGCCGCCGCCTCCACCGCCCCCAGTGGTCGAGCAGCCGAAGCAGGAGGCTCAGGCCAGTCTCTCGCCCGCGCCTGAAGCCGCGATTCCGGCGCCCGTCCAGGCGCCCGCCGCTGTGCCCGCGGCCGAAACGAACAAGGCCGTGCCCGAGTCCGTCGCCGCGACTGCGCCGGATGTAAGGGCCAAGCCGGTGATCTTCCCCGTGGCGCATGCGCCCGACGATCCCGGCCCCGACGAGGCGCCGCCGGTCGACGACAAGAAGGGCAAGTTCCGGCTGTTCGGCTGAGGCGACGGCTTTCCCACGCGAAAAGGCGTGCGGCTGGCTGCCGCACGGCCTATAGCGTGCGTCATGACATCCGAAACGAACGTCGAAGCGGCGCCGGCAGATGCCGGCGTCACCCTGCATGTCGGTGCCGAGCAGGCCGGCGAACGCCTCGACAAGGCGCTCGCCATGCTGGCCAGCGAGATTTCGCGGGCGCGGCTGCAGCAGGTCATCAAGGACGGTGGCGTGCGCCTCAACGGCGTGATCGCCAGCGACGGCAAGCGCAAGGTCGTCGAGGGCGACGAGATCGCGCTGGTCATTCCCCCAGCCCGCCCGCCCGATCCGATCGGCCAGGACATCCCGCTCGATGTCGTCTATGAGGACGACCACCTCATCGTGATCGACAAGCAGGCCGGGCTCGTCGTGCATCCCGCCGGAGGGCATGAGGACGGCACGCTGGTCAACGCGCTGATCGCCCATTGCGGCGCGAGCCTTTCGGGCATCGGCGGGGTCCGCCGGCCCGGCATCGTGCACCGGCTCGACAAGGATACGAGCGGGCTGCTGGTCGTCGCCAAGAATGACCGCGCGCATCAGAAGCTCGCCAAGCAGTTCGCCGATCATGGCCGCACGGGGCCGCTGCAGCGCGCCTATCTCGCGATCGTCTGGGGTTTTCCGCGACGCCCGCATGGCACGATCGCGACCCAGATCGAGCGTTCGAACAAGAACCGCGAGAAGATGATGGTGGTCGGCGAGGACCATGGGCGCGAGGCGATCACCCATTTCAGCGTGATCGAGCGCTATCCGCCGCTGCTCAAGGGTGGCGAGGAGACGGAACCCCTGGCGAGCCTGGTCGGATGCCGGCTGGAGACGGGGCGCACCCACCAAATCCGCGTGCATATGAGCCATCTCGGCCATCCGCTGCTCGGCGACCAGCTCTACGGCTCGGGTTTCGCGACGAAGGCGAGCCGCCTGCCCGAAGCGGCCCGCGAGGCTTTGACCATGCTCGGGCGCCAGGCGCTGCATGCGGCGGTGCTGGGATTCGAACATCCCGTCACCGGTGAGGAGATGCTGTTTGAGTCGAAGCCGCCAGTCGAGTTTGCAAATCTGCAAGCAATGCTCGCGAGGCTGTGAGCGAATCTGGCTTCATCGCCTCCTTTCCGCCAAGCTCTCTTGGCATATACTGAGGGTCGGATGCGGATGGCCAAGGGGGCGCCGCACATGATGGCCAGGCGCGAACTCTCACGGGGGTTGCCGCGTTGGGTCAGGTTCATGACATCCGAACCTGCGCGAAGGTTGATCGCGCGGTGGGTCTGCCGCGAAGCGGGGGCCCGTGTAGGAGAACGCGCATGGCGAGTGCCTCGCTGCCCGTCCTGTCCGCCGAAGGCGGGCTCTCACGCTATCTCGACGAGATTCGCAAGTTCCCGATGCTGGAACCGAATCAGGAATTCATGCTGGCCAAGCGCTGGCGGGAGCATGGCGACCGCGAGGCCGCCCACAAGCTCGTGACCTCGCACCTGCGGCTCGTCGCCAAGATCGCCATGGGCTATCGCGGCTATGGCCTGCCGATCGGCGAGGTCGTCTCGGAGGGCAATGTTGGCCTGATGCAGGCGGTCAAGCGCTTCGAGCCCGACAAGGGCTTCCGGCTCGCGACCTATGCGATGTGGTGGATCAAGGCCTCGATCCAGGAATACATCCTGCGCTCCTGGTCGCTGGTGAAGATGGGCACGACCGCCAACCAGAAGAAGCTGTTCTTCAACCTGCGCAAGGCCAAGAGCAAGATCTCCGCGCTTGGCGAGGGCGATCTGCGCCCCGAGCAGGTCAAGACCATCGCGACCAAGCTCGGCGTCAACGAGCAGGACGTCATCGACATGAACCGCCGCCTCGGTGGCGACGCGTCGCTGAACACGCCGCTGCGCGAGGATGGCGAGGGCGAGTGGCAGGATTGGCTGGTCGACGATAGCGAGAGCCAGGAGCGGCGCCTCGCCGATTCGGAGGAAGCCGACAACCGCCATTCGGCGCTGCGCGAGGCGCTCGACGTGCTGAACCCGCGCGAGCGGCGCATCTTCGAGGCGCGCCGCTTGGCTGACGATCCGATCACGCTGGAGCAGCTCTCCGAGGAGTTCGGCGTGTCGCGCGAGCGCGTTCGGCAGATCGAGGTGCGTGCCTTCGAGAAGGTGCAGGACGCGGTCAAGAAGGCGCTGACGCGGATCGAATCGCCGCGCATGGCGCTGCCGGCGGCGTAACGGTTTCCGACTGCTACTTGAGTTCAGGGGCGCGGATTCCGCGCCCCTTTTTTATTGCGTTCTTCCCGACCGAATGTCCCGGCGTGGTGTCAGTGTGGACGACCGGTTCGGAGCGTTTCAGTACAGCGCCGGCAGCGGCTGCAGGGGCAGGCGGATCGGGCCGAGATAGACGCGGCCCTCGCGCAGCACGATCGGCGGAAGGGCGGTGAGGCCCGGGGCTACGCCTGGCAGTTGCGCGCTCAGGCGCCCGCCGAGAAGGCCGCCGAGGCCGGCCGCGATGCCGCCGACGGGAATGCCGGCAATCTGCCTGATGCCCGCGAGCGAGGCCTGGAGCTGTCCGGCGGGGCGGTGGGTCTGGTCGATCAGGAACTGGCCGGTCGCCTCGATGCGGGCCGGGCCCTTGATCGAGACCAGCCTGGTGACTTCGATCTGCCCTGCCGCATTGCGCCAGGCTTCGAGCGCATCGGGGTTGAGGCCGATGCGGAACGCCTCGGTCTGGGTCGCCGTCGCCTGGATGTCGACATCGCCGGGTTCGGTGGTGCCGAGAAGCGCATCGAGCGCCGGCAGGACCGAGCCCTTGGCGGTGATGGCGAGGTCGACCGCCTGGTCGGTCGCGGGCCGTGTCGGGTTGCGGCGCAAATGGGCTTCCAGCGAGGCGGCCTGCCAGGTTTCGGGCGTCAAGCCCGGCGCGGAAAGGCTCGCGGTCGGGGCGGTCACGACGAGCGAAAGGCGCTCGGGATCGCCGCTGCGATGCGTCAGGCTGGCTTCAAGCCGCGTCCAGGCGAGATCGAGCTTGCGCCCCTCCGGCAGCGTCGCCTGCAACGGCCCGGTGATCTGGGCGATGACGAGGTTGGGCGTGTAGATCTGCCCGATGGCCACGGCCGGGCCGGTCTGGACGCGCACGGCCTCGCCCCAGCGGGCGGAGGCCAGTGCCAACGTGCCGCAGCGCAGTTCGACGCGGAAAGGGAAGCCCTGGACGCTGCGGTCGGTGCAGGTCCAGCTTCGGCCAACGCCCGCCTCCTTCGCCAGCGCCGTATCGACGGCATCGATGACGCGGCCGCGCACGACGAACCAGAATCCGGTCCAGCCGGCGGCGACGAGGGCGAGCAGCACGAAAGGCGCGTAGAGCCAGAATCGGCTCCTGCGGCGACGAGAAGCGGTATCGGTCATGCGGTGGCGGTCCATTGCGCTGATGCGGGGAGATTGTTAGCTCCCGCCGTGGACGGACGCCAGCCGACCGCTGGGGGCAGCGCCGGACATCAAGCAGCCCGGCGGGGCCAAATTATGGGACGCTCCAAGGATGGGATGGATATGACATCGCAGTTCGGCGCATCCGATCTCTGGGTTTTCGGTTACGGGTCGCTGATCTGGCGGCCCGGCTTCGCCTTCGAGGAGAGCGTTCCGGCGCGGCTTCACGGCTACCACCGCTCGCTGTGCATCTTCTCGCATGTGCATCGCGGCACGCCGGAGCGGCCGGGCCTCGTGCTCGGCCTCGATCGCGGCGGGGTCTGCCGGGGGCTCGCCTTCCGGGTGGCGGCGGAGCGGGCGCAGGAGACGGTCGACTACCTGCGCGCCCGCGAGCAGGCGACGGCGGTCTATCTCGAACGCCAGATGCCGGCACGGCTGGAGGATGGTCGCAACATCACGGCGCTGGTCTATGTCGCCGACCGCAAGCACCTGCAATACGCCGGACGCCTGCCGCGCGAGCAGCAGATCGAACTGGTGCGCCATGGCCGGGGCAGTTCGGGCGAGAACCCCGATTACGTCCTGCTCACCGACGAGCACCTGCGCAAGATGGGCATCTTCGACCCGGTGCTGGCCGGGCTGGCCCAGGCGCTCGCGCCTGGCGCGGCGCCGCGACCGAAGGTTTAAAAGACGTCCGGCCTCACACTTCGGGCATCAGATCGAGCAGGGCTGCGCGTCGGCTGATGCCGTCCTCGGCCAGGAGATGGACGTGGATCTCGCTGGCGCCGGCCTGGGCGACGGAGCGCTGCCAGCGCGTCAGCGCGGCCTCGATGCCGAAGGGGCCGCTGTCGCGGGCCGCCAGGATGCACCGATCGGCGGAGACCGCCAGCAGGACGGCGTCGGTGAAGCCGAGCGCATGCTCGTCGCCGACCGCGAAGATCGAGGCGACATAGCGCCGGCCGGACCGGCCGCGCCAGGCGGTGAAGCGGCGCTCGCCCAGGCCGGCGGTGCTGCGCATGGGCACTTCGCGCGCGGCCTGGACCCGCTCCTCCTCGGCCAAGAGGTTGTGGGCGAAGAGGTCGGCCTGGTGAGACGGCGGGCGGTGATCATGGTGTCGATAGGCGAGAGCGGCCATATCGTTCCTCCTTTGTTCTGAAGACAAAATGAGAACGAACGTGCTGCGAGTCAAGGGCTGTCGATGGCGGGGATCAGACCTGCTGACGCATCCTGTCAGCAGTCTCGTCGATCGGCTCAGGTCTTGTCGATTGGATCAGGTCTTGTCCGCGAGATTAAGTCTTGGCGAGCGGGTCCAGCCCCAGCCGCGCCAGTTCGGCGCGGCCCTGTGCGAGCAGCCGGTCGCTCGCGGTCTCGATGCGCTCCTGCAGCAGCGCCTGGAACGCGGCTTTGCCCAATCCTGGCGCGATCGGCGGCAGGATCTCGAGGCGGATCGTTCCGGGCAGGCGCAGGAACTTGCGGCGCGGCCAGTAGAGGCCGGAGTTCAGCGCGACGGGCAGGCAGGGCAGGTTCAGTTCGGCATAGAGATGGGCGACGCCGAACTTGTAGGCCGGGGGCGCGCCGGCGGGGCGGCGGGTGCCTTCCGGGAAGATCAGGAGCTGGCGATGGTTGTCGCGCAGCTCGACCTTGGCGCGGCGTGTGACCTGGGCGAGCGCACGCGCCTTGCCGCCGCGATCGACCGGGATCATCCTGAACTTCAGCAGGCACCAGCCGAAGAACGGAATCCGCATCAGCTCGCGCTTCAGGATGAAGATCGGATCCTTGAAGAGCATCATCATCACGAAGGTTTCCCAGAAGGACTGGTGCTTCGCGGCGACGATCATGCCGCCCTCGGGGATGTTCTCGCGCCCCGTGATCTCGTAGCGCGTTCCGGCGACCACCCGCATCAGCCAGAGCGCGGTTGTCGCCCAGCCGACCGTGACCGCGAGCAGGGCGCGGCGCGGCAAAAGCAGTGCCGGGAAGGCCGCGAAGACCAGCCAGAGGGCCAGGTTCACATAGAACAGGATGTTGAAGGCGAGCGAGCGGAGGATCAGCATGGCGCGCAGAAAGCTTGCCGCCCTGCCGCCGTCAAGCGCCGCGGCTGCGTTCAGCCGTCCTGCCGGCCGTTTTTCACCTGGCTGCGTCTTTCCTGCTCCGGACCGATCAGTTCGGCCGGCTTCGTCGAGACCGGCTTGCGGCCGCCGATGATGATCGAGAGCCGCGAGGTCTCCGGGTCGCGCTCGACGGCGCCGCGCAGGCGCGACGCGATGTATTTGCCGTATTCCGGCACGAGCACCTTCACGGTGCTCCAGCGGTTCCACCAGCTGCCGGTGTCGATCTGGTCGGTCACGACGGGATGCGGCACGAGGCGGATACCGGGCATCGCATGGGCGAACTCGGCGATGGTGCGCGGCATGTGATAATTGGAGGTGACGACCAGCAGCGAACGGAAACCGTGCTTGCGCTGCCAGCGCCGCGCCTCGATGGCGTTGCCGATGGTGTTGCGGGCGCGATAGTCGAGATCGACGCAGCAGGCGAGGAGTTCGCGGGCCGACGGGTTGAGCTTGGCCAGTTCCTCGCGGCCGGTCTTCTCGTTGACGCCTGATATCAGCAGGCGCGAGCCTCTCTCGGCGCCGAGCAGGCTGATCGCGTCGCCGATGCGCTGCGAGCCGCCGGTTACCACGACGATCGCGTCGGTACGGGGCACGGCGACAGGTTCGCTGCCGACGATGCCCGATGCGAAGCGGACATAGCCGAGCGCGAGCGCCAGGCCGGCGAGCACGGGCAGCACCAGCGCGCTCCAGAGCGCGACACGCCAGAAAGTCGCGCGCCGTGCGGCTACGGCAGGTGCCGGGATCAGGCTGCGCGCGGCATAAGACAAATCTTCGTGCCTGGTTCCGATCATTGCCATGACATCCGCTGGATATAGCGGCAATCGGGCATAATAACGGCATGAAGGGCGCGGATGTGCTGGGCGTGGATGTGCATCAGGCTGCCCCCCCGGCCAGCACGCGCAGATAATGCCTCACGGTGAAGCGCGAGACGAGGCCCGAGATCGCGGCCACGACCACCGCCACGAGAATAACCGCGACATAGCCCGACCAGCCGATCTCGAAGGCGCCGAACATCGCCTGGAGCTGCTCGGCTTCCGGCGCGGTGCTCCAGCGCGACGACAGAAAGCCCAGCAGGGCGATGACGACGATCGCGGCGAATCCGCCAATGGTCCCACCCCTGAGGCCCAGCCTGACGAAGCGGCTCTGGAATTCGCGCGCGATGAACGCGTCGTCGGCGCCGACGAGGTGCAGCACCTCGACGCTGTCGCGGCTGCCGGCCATGGCGCCGCGCGTCGCAAAGGCGACCGCCAGCGCGGCTGCCGCCAGGACCAGCAGCACGATCGCCGCGCCGGAGAGGATGATCGTGTTCGCCATGGTCGAGAGCCTGCGGACCCAGAGGCGGTGATCGTCGAGGATCGCGGTTGGCACCTCGCGCCGCAGCGCCGCGCCGAAGGCGGCCAAATCCGGGCCGGCGCCGGATCTGAGCCTGAGCACGATCAGGCGCGGCACGGGCAGCTCGACGAGGTCCAGCCCCGTGCCGAGCCAGGGCTCGAGCAGCTTGTCGGATTCGGCCCTCGGCACGGCGCGGACCGCTTCGATGCCGTCGACGGCCCGCGCCATCGCCAGGGCGCGCGCGATGTCGGCCTCGATGTCGCGGCGCGAATCCGGCCTGATCTGGATCGTCATCTCGTTGGCAACCGCGCCGCGCCACTGCTCCGAGGCGCGGGCCGCGAGCACGGCGGCGCCGGCGCTCAGCGCCGCGAGAAAGGTCAGGATCGCGATCACCGCCATCAGTGCGCGCCCCGCGACCGAATCGATCGGGACCAGCGGCTGGTCGCGCCGCAGATTGCTCGGCAGCGCGCGTTCCTCGCGTTCGTATTCCTGGTGGCCGGGGTCAGGCATCGACATGGAGATGGCCGTCGGCGAGGACGAGGCGCGGCGCGTCGTAGAGCTCCATGAGGGCCAGATCATGCGTCGCGATCACCACGGCGGTGCCGAGCGATTGCAGTTCCATGAACAGGCGCAGCAGGCGGCGGCCGAGCGCGGGATCGACATTGCCGGTGGGCTCGTCGGCCAGCAGCAATTCGGGACGCCCGATCAGCGCCCGGGCGATGGCCGCGCGCTGCTTCTCGCCCCCCGACAGGACCGGCGGCACGGCATGCATGCGTTCGCCCAGGCCGACCCAGCGCAGGAGCTCTACGACCTCGGCGCGGTAGCTGGTCTCCTCCTTGCCGAGTACGCGCAGCGGCAGGGCGACATTCTCGTAGAGGGTCAGGTGGTCGAGCAGGCGGAAGTCCTGGAAGACCACGCCCATGCGGCGGCGAAACGCCGTCAGCGTCGCAGCGTCAAGCCGCGAGACGTCCTGCCCGAACAGGTTGACGAGGCCGCGCGTCGGCTGCAGCGCCATCAGCACGAGGCGCATCAGGGTCGTCTTGCCGGCGCCCGACGGCCCGGTGAGATACTGGAAGGAGCGCGGTTCGATGCTGAAGTTGATGTCCTTCAGCACCTCCGGGCCCATGCCGTATCGCAGGCCGACATTCTCGAACCGAACCAAATCCCCGTGTCCTTGCCCGTGTCTGTGCCGTTCCTGGCCGGCAGTCCGGCCGGAGTCCGCGAATCTCCGCAGCCGATCCTACACCCGTTGTCGGCCCGACCGGAAAGCGCGCCGGACATGACCAGCATGGGGCAGAGTTCTTCACGGGGCGTTAACCATGATCGCGGTCAATGAGGGACACGCCTGAAGCGCCCCCATCTTGAAGGGGCGTCGTCCCGCCCGGACTTGCAAGGACACCGCCGGCCGCCATCATGCTGATCGTCTGCCCATCCTGCGCCAGCCGCTATGAACTCGACGGGGCCAAGCTCGGCCCCGATGGCCGCAAGGTGCGCTGCGCCAGCTGCCAGACCCTGTGGCATGTCGTGCCCGAGCCGGATTTCCCGGCCATGCCGAGCGCCGAAGAGACGCAGGCGCTGCTCAACGCGGAGCTGGAGCAGGCGGCGGCGATCGAGGCTGAGGTTTCGGCGCTGGCCGACGAACAGTCCGTCACGTCTCTCGCCGAGCAGGCCGTCGAGCCTCCCGAGGAGGCGCCGGGTCGCGGCAAGCGTGGCGCCGGCCGGGCATCCCGCAAGGCTTCAGGCAAGGGCAAGGGCAAGAAGCCGCGTCTGCAGGCGGTTTCCCTGCCCGCCGCGCTGTCCCTGGCGGGTCTCGCCTTGCTTGGGGTGCTGCTCTGGCAGCGGGAGCGTGCGGTGCGCGCCGCGCCACAGCTGGCCTCCGCCTTCGAGATGCTGGGCTTGCCCGTCAATGTGCGCGGCCTGAAACTGAGTTCCATCGAGAGCGGGCTGGTGGAGGACCTGGCTGGTCGTTTCCTCGTCGTCGAAGGCGATGTCACCAACGTGACCAAGGGCAATGCCAGGGTGCCGTCGATCGAGGTCGCGGTGAAGGATGCCGCCGGGCAGACGCTCTACAGCTGGAAGACCGATCCGCCGCGCAGCGAGCTCGAGCCGTCCGAACTGATGCGCTTCCGGGCCAGGCTGGCGTCCCCGCCTGCGACCGGACAGTCGGTGCTGGTGCGTTTCGCGGGGGGCGGTCCCAGCGCTGCCGCGAGCGCGCACTGACGCAGCCAGCCCTCCCTGCGGTGCAGCATTTGCCGCCTGGCCCTATCCAGTTCCGGTCAGGCGCTTTAAATCTCCTGCCACGAGCCCATCCCATGAACCATGGCGGCGCCCTGTCTCGACGAGCCCGACCGACGCCATGGCGCGAAAGGACGACGACACCATGCCCGAGCCCAGGCGCATCAGGGTGCTTTACGACGAGGCCGCGATCGCGCGCCGCAACGAGGAGATGGCGGTGGCCATCGCCGCGACCGCGCCGGCCGACCTGCTCGTCGTCGCCGTGCTCAAGGGCAGTTTCATGTTCGTCGCGGACCTGATCCGCGCCATGCACCGCGCCGGCATGACGCCGCAGGTCGAGTTCGTGCACCTGTCGAGCTATCGCGCTGCGACCGTGTCGTCGGGGCAGGTCGAGATCCTGCGCGACGTGCAGAGCGACGTCCGGGGCCGCGAGGTCTTGCTCGTGGACGACATCCTCGAATCGGGCCGCACGCTCGCCTTCGCCAAGGATCTGCTCGCGGCGCGGGGGGCGTCCAAGGTGTCCTCGGTCGTGCTGCTGGAGAAGCCGGGCAAGCGCGCGGTCAACATCGTCCCGGACTATGTCGGCTTCGAATGCCCCGATTATTTCGTCGTCGGCTATGGCATGGACGTTGCCCATTCCTACCGGCAGCTGCCCTATGTCGGCGTCATCGAGACGGCCGACCAGGCCGGCCTTCCGGGAATCTGAGCCGATGTCGCGCATTCTGGTCGTCGATGACGAGGAGCCGTTGCGGACGCTGGTGGCGCGCGGCCTGGCGATGGACGGGCACAGCTGCCTGACGGCGTCCGATGGAGCCGAGGCGCTGGACACGCTGATCGCCGAGCAGGGCCGTTTCGACCTGCTGCTGACCGACATCCGCATGCCGCTGATGGACGGGATCGCGCTGGCGCTGGCCGCCAAGCAGGCCTTCCCCGATCTCCCGATCATGCTGATGACGGGCTATGCCGAGCAGCGCGAGCGCGCCCGCAGCCTCGATGCGATCGTCTCCGAGGTGATGACCAAGCCTTTCACCATCGCCGATCTGCGGACGACGGTGATGAACGTGATCGAGCGCTCGATCGGGTGATGCCGGCCGGCTGCGTCAGCCGTTCAGCCACCAGATCGAGACGGTGAGCAGGGTCGCAAACGAGACCCAGGCGAGATAGGGCCAGAGCAGCCATGCCGATATCCGATCGATCTGCCCGAAGGCCGCGATCGTGACGAGGATCATCGCCAGCAGCGCCAGGATCACCAGGACGCCGCCCAGCGGGCTGTTCAGCCCGAAGAAGACGCAGGACCAGAGCAGGTTCAGCGCGAGCTGGATGTGATAGACGGTCAGCGCCCGGCGTTTTTCGAGCGGCTGCCTGAGGATGCGGAAGACGGCATAGGCCATCATCGCAAACAGCATCGTCCAGACCGGCCCGAATATCCAGTTCGGCGGGTTGAAGGGCGGCTTGACGAGGCCGGCATACCAGCCCGGAATCTGCGGCACGGTGACGGCGCTGCCGATCGCGGACGCGATGACGACGGGCACGACGGCGATCAGAAGATCGAGCCAGAATGGCCGGCGGGCGGAAGGCTGGGCTGGATCGGCGCTGTTCATGAGCGGATGATGGGGGCCGGTTGCAGGCTGCACAAGGTCTGTGGCCTTGCGCCCGAGAGGCACCATGCGTCAGATGGCATTTCAGTCCCTCATGGAACTTTGTTGGATTTCCCATGCCCAAGCGCCCGCTTCACCCCCGCTCTCTCGCCGCGCAGGCCATGGGCAAGATCGACCCGCTGACGAAAGGCGTCGTGCCGCCGATCCACGTCTCGACGACCTATATCCGCGACGCCGACAACGGCTATTCCGGTGGCTTCATCTATGGTCGGCCCGACAACGAGACGACGCGCGAGGCCGAGAGCGTGCTCGCCATGCTGGAGCAGGCCAAGGCCGGCGCCTTGCTGTTCGGCTCGGGCATGGCGGCAGCGACCGCCGTGTTCCAGGCGCTGTCGCCGGGCGACCATGTCGTGGCCTCCAAGGTGATGTACTGGGCCCTGCGCGCCTGGCTTCTGACGGAAGCGACGCGCTGGGGGCTGGTGATCGAGTTCGTCGAGACCGACGATCTCGCGGCGCTCGCTGCCGCCGTGAAGCCGGGCAAGACCAAGCTGGTCTGGGCCGAGACGCCGTCGAACCCGCTCTGGACGATCACGGACATCGCGGGCGCTGCCGCCATCGCCCACAAGGCCGGCGCCAAGCTGGCGGTGGATTCGACCTGCGCCTCGCCGGTGCATACGCGGCCGCTGCTGCTGGGCGCCGACATCGTGATGCACGCCGCGACGAAGGTGCTCAATGGCCATTCCGACGTGGTCGCCGGCGCGCTCTGCGCCAGCGAGGACGATGAATTCTGGAACCGCATCAAGACCGTGCGCAAGGGGCAGGGGGGAATCCTCGGCCCGTTCGAGGCCTATCTCCTGATGCGCGGCATGCGCACGCTCCATGTCCGGCAGGAGCGCCAGAGCGCCTCGGCCATGGAACTGGCGCAGAGGCTCTCGGCCCACCCGCTGGTGGCGCGCGTGCTCTATCCCGGCCTGCCGCAGCATCCCGGCCACGACATCGCGGCGCGCCAGATGGAAGGCGGCTTCGGCTACATGCTCTCGGTCCAGGTCGTCGGCGGCGAGGCGGCGGCGGTCAAGGCGGCGGCCCATGTCGAGCTCTACAAGCGCGCGACCTCGCTCGGCGGCGTCGAAAGCCTGATCGAGCATCGCGCCTCGATCGAGGGGGCGGGCTCGCCCTGCCCGCCCGACCTGCTGCGCCTCTCGACCGGCATCGAGGATCTCGAGGATCTGTATGCCGATCTCGACCAGGCGCTGAAGGTCGGGCACGGCTAAGGCCGACCGTCAAAGCCAGATCGTCTTCGCCACCGCGAGCAGCCGCGTGCGGTCCGCGAGGCCGGTGCGGCCGCCATTGATCAGCTTTGTCACGCGCGCCACGTCGTCGGCATCGGCGGCGACATTGACCTCGCGCTCGCGCCAATAGGCGAAGGCGATGGATAGCGAGATCGCGGGTTCCATCGCGCGATCGGGCTCGGCTTCGAGATCGATGCCGAGCAGGGCGCCGAAGCGGCGGTAATTGAAGCGGCCCGTCAGCTGGAAGATGCCGCGGCCATGATAGCGGGCGCCGTCGCCCGGCATCGTGTTGCCGAGATCGCGGCGGCCGTCATAGCGCTTGAAATAGGCCGGGCCGCCATACTCCGTCAGCGTGCGGAAGCCGTCGCTCTCATGCGCCGCTTGGGCGAGGAAATGGCAGAGGCGCAGGCGCGTGGTGATGTCGTATCGAGGTGCGAGCCGGTCGAAGCTCTCCGCGATCGGCGCCATGACCGCAGATCTGCCGGAGGGCACCAACCGCCGCAGTCGTTCCGCGGTTACGGCGAGCGAGCCGGGTGACGGCGTGACGGGCGCCATTGGCGCGCCGGTTCCTCGCATCGACATGGATGGTTCCTCCTTGAAAGGAGGCCATCCTGGCGGCGCGCGCGAACCGGGGGATAAGACGGTTCGCTTATGCCCGCCGCGCGGCTCTGCGGTTCACGCCGGTTGCGGAATGCTCAGCCGCCGACGGCGGTGTACTGCGTCTCGATCGAGGAGGCATGGGCCTCGTGGTCGAAGCCGTAGATATGGATCGAGATGGCGTCGCTCGTGCCCAGGTTGCGCATGCGGTGGATGTTGGGGCCTGTCGGCAGCATGCAGGCGACGTAGCCGGGCTGGCGCTCCTGTTCTTCTGTCGGCACGGCGCGGCTCGCGTCGATGGCGCGATACCAGGTCTCGGTGACGGTGCCGCTGACGACGCCAAAGCAGCAGGAGCAGTGATGGTCGTGGATGCAGGTGGTCGCACCTTCAGCCCAGACGATCGCCCAGACACTGACCGCATCGTTGCCGGCAAGCAGGTTGCGGGTGTAGCCGCCGGGCTTGCGCGCGAGTGGCAGGCGCTCAACCAGATCCGGCAGGGCGACGAGTTCGCGCAGGACGGTGCGGGCAGCCGCGAGATAGTCACGCGAGAGCGTGCCTTCATCCGTTCGCAGGCTGCGCAGCACGGCTCCGCGCCGCTCCTCGTTCAGATACCCCTGCATGCCGCTACTCCCGCTCGACCGTAAGACCTGCACAGCATAGCGGAACGGGGCGAAACGGGTTTGCGATCTGGCCGGAGAAGGCGCCGATAACGAAATCTGTTGCCAAATCTGACAATGAAGTTAGAAAATTTTCGCGCCTATATACTTGTGGGCGATCATTGAATTCCGAATCGCGCGGGGGCGCATGGCCAAGCTGGACGCCTTCGACCTTCGTATCCTGGCGCGGCTGCAGGAGGATGCGAGCCTGCCGCTGGCCGAACTTGCCGAAGCGGTCGGGCTGTCGGCGACGCCGTGCTGGCGGCGCGTGCAGAAGCTGGAGGCGGCAGGCTATATCCGCAAGCGCGTGGCACTGCTTGACCGCGCCAAGCTCCAGGCCGGCGTCACCGTCTTCATCGCGGTGAAGACGGCGCGGCATTCGATGGAGTGGCTGGAGCGCTTTCACGCCGCCGTGCACGACCTGCCCGAGATCGTCGATTTCTACCGGATGAGCGGCGAGATCGACTACCTGCTCAAGGCCTGCGTCTGCGACATCGCAGCCTATGACGCACTCTACAAGAAGCTGATCTCGCGCATCGATCTCAACGACGTGACCTCGATGTTCGCGATGGAGGAGCTGAAATCCACCACCGCGATCCCGCTCGGTTTCGCGGTGGCGGGTTGAGCGCTGCAACGAAAAAGGGAGCGGCGAACCGCTCCCTTTCACGCAGCCGAAAGATGGGGTTCAGAAGCGATAGGTGACGCCGGCGCCGATCAGCCAGGGGTCGATCTTGACCTTGCCGGTGATGAGGCCGTTGTTCACCTTGACCTTGGGCTCGAGGAAGATCTTCTTCACGTCGAAGTTGATGCCCCAATGCTTGTCGATCATGTAGTCGAAGCCGGCCTGGAGGGCGAGGCCGAAGCTGTCCTTCAGGTCGAAATTGGTGAAGCCGCCCTTGGCCTTCTCGTTGAAGAAGACGGTGTAGTTCACACCGACGCCGACATAGGGCTTGAAAGCGCCGAGATCGGTGAAGTGGTACTGCAGCATCAGGGTCGGCGGCAGCAGCCAGGCGGAACCGATGCGCGCGCCGGCGAGCGTGCCGGAGCCCTTCACATTATGCGGGGTGACGCCGAGAATCAGCTCGACCGCGATGTTCTTCGTGAAGAAATAGCTGATGTCGAGTTCGGGCACGACCGAGTTCGAGATATCGACATCGCCGCCGACGATCGGCGCGCCGCCGAGCTTGAGCTTGGCGCTTTCCTGCGGAACCACGAACAGAGCGCGGCCGCGGATCATCCACGGGCTCCACTGGGTCATGATCGGAGCGAGCGGGGCCGTCTTGGTGGACGGCAGATCGGCTGCCTGGGCCGATGTGAGGGCCGTGCCGGCGAGCAGCGCAGCGCCGAGAGAAAGGTGAAGAATGCGTGACATGGCTAAAGCCCCCAGGGATCCTTGAGCGCGATGCGCGAGGGTGCCCGCAGCTCATGTCCCCAACAGCCCCGATTCTGCCCCCATGAATTTGACCGGGATCAAACTCGGACGCTTGATTGGCGCCTTGTGGCATTTGCGCCACGGGCCGGCGGGCTTACGCCTTGGCGACCTTCTGGTAGTCCTTGATGTCCGAGAAGGTCACTTCGGGCGAGCGCTCCGCGTCGTATTTCAGGGTGAACTGGCTGGAGGCCATGAAGACAGGATCGCCGTCGAGATCGTCGGCCATCGAGGACGGCTTCAGCCCGACGAATTTCTGCAGCGCGAGCTTGTCGGGCGAGGAGACCCAGCGCGCGATCGAAAACTGGCAGGGCTCGAAATCGACGGGCAGCGAATACTCGGCCTCCATGCGCTCCTTGAGCACGTCGAGCTGCAGCGCGCCGACGACGCCGACGATGGCGGGCGCGCCGTCATGCGGCAGGAAGATCTGGACGACGCCTTCCTCGGCCATCTGCTGCAGCGCCTCGCGCAGCTTCTTGGCCTTCATCGCGTCCTTGAGCTTCACGCGGCGCAGGATTTCCGGCGCGAAGCTCGGCACGCCCTTGAAGACGACGTCTTCGCCCTCGGTGAGCGTATCGCCGATGCGCAGCGTGCCGTGGTTGGGCAGGCCGACGATGTCGCCGGCATAGGCCTCCTCCGCGATCGAGCGGTCGCGGGCGAAGAAGAACTGCGGTGCGTTCAGCGGCATCGGCTTGCCGGTGCGGACGAGCTTGGCCTTCATGCCGCGCGAGAGCTTGCCCGAGCAGACGCGCATGAAGGCGATGCGGTCGCGGTGGTTGGGGTCCATGTTCGCCTGGATCTTGAAGACGAAGCCCGTCATCTTCGGCTCGCCGGCCTGGATCGTGCGCTTGTCGGCGACCTGGGCGCGCGGGCTTGGTGCCAATGCGCCGAGTGCGTCGATCAGGTCGCGCACGCCATAATCGCGCAGGGCCGCGCCGAAATAGAGCGGCGTCAGATGGCCCTCGCGGAAGGATTCCAGGTTGAAAGGCTTCAGCCCCTCGGCGGCGAGGAAGACCTCCTCGCGCCAGATGTCGGCGGCGCCATGGGGCAGGAGCTCGTCGAAAAGCTTGTCGTCGGGGCCCGAGACCGCGAGGTCCTGGGCGCTCTCGTCGCCCTTCTGGTTGCGCCGGAAGGTGTTGGCCTTGAGGTCGTAGGTGCCGACGAATTCGCGGCCGCGCCCGACCGGCCAGGTCATCGGCGCGACGTCGAGCGCCAGCGTGGTCTCGATCTCGTTGACGAGGTCGAACAGATCGCGCGTCTCGCGATCGACCTTGTTGATGAAGGTGACGATCGGGATGTCTCTGAGGCGGCAGACCTCGAACAGCTTCTTGGTGCGCGCCTCGATGCCCTTGGCGGCGTCGATGACCATCACGGCGGAATCGACCGCCGTCAGGGTGCGATAGGTGTCCTCGGAGAAGTCCTCGTGGCCCGGCGTGTCGAGCAGGTTGAAGACGTGGCCGCCATATTCGAAGGTCATCACCGAGGTCACGACCGAGATGCCGCGCTGGCGCTCGATCTTCATCCAGTCCGACGAGGTCTGGCGACGGCCGGCCTTGGCGCGAACTTCGCCCGCAAGCTGAATCGCGCCGCCGAAATAAAGCAGCTTCTCGGTCAGCGTGGTCTTGCCGGCGTCCGGGTGGGAGATGATCGCGAAGGTGCGCCGGCGCGCATGCGGGGCAGCGGCATCAGCCGGCGCATCGGGGTTCTGGAGATCGGTCATGGGGGTGTGAGAACAGGATGAGGCCCCCGAAGTCAATCAACCTTGCTGCCGGAGCATTGTTGGGCTGCGTCGGAGGGCGGGTTAGGCGCCCTTAACCCTTTTCGGGCACCGTCCGCGGCAACGGGGACGGAATGCACCTCGACCGGGAAAGCTCTCCGCGATGATTGGCCGGCGCAAGATTTCAGCCCAGATCTTCGGTGCCTTCGCTGTGTTCGCGCTGGCCGCCGGCCTCGCTGTCGCCATCGGCGTTCAGACGCTTGGCCGCTATGCCGCGATGACGACGGAGATGGAAGCGGTCTCGGACCGCACATTGCTGGCCGAGCGGATGAATGGCTTGGTCAATGCCGTCGTGATGGAATCACGCGGCATCTACATGAGCGCGGACGCCAAGGACAGCGAACGCTTCGCCGCGCCGCTTGTCGCCAATCTCGACGAGATCGCGGAGCTCGTGGGACGATGGCGCAGGCTGATCCGGGCCGGCGACCAGGCTGCGTTCGAGGCGGTCGTGACACAGCTCGAAACCTTCATCCGCTTCCGGACCGAACTCGTACGGCGGGCACGCGAACAGGGGCCCTCTGCTGCCGACGAGCTCGGCAATAATGAGGACAACAGGAACAACCGGAAATCCTTGAATGCCGCGCTGAGGCATGCTGCGGCGCTGAACGAGAGCCATAGCGATGTCACCGAGGCGGAGCGCGACCTGCTTCAGCGTTACAGCCTTTGGCTACAGGCCGTCAGCGGCGCGCTGCTGATCGCGGTGGGCCTCGGCGCCGCCCTGGCGATCGTGCATTTTCGCGTTGCCCGCCCGCTGCGCCGTCTCGCCGCGACCATGCACCGCCTCGCGCGCTCCGAGGAGATCGAGGAGATCCCCGGCGTCAGGCAGCGTGACGAGATCGGAGACATGGCGCGCTCCGTCGTCGTGTTCCGCGAGAATGCACGCGCTCGCGAGGCGCTGGAGGCCGACGCGCGGGCGGCCGACACAGGGCGGATGCGGCGTCAGGCCAAGCGCGAGCAACTGATCGCGGAGTTCAACGTGCGCATCGATTCCGTACTGAACACCGTCCGCAGCAGCGCCGACGACATGGAGGAGACGGCGCGCAGCCTCAATGCTGTGGCGACGAGCGCGACGTCACAGGCCAACGAGGCGCGCGAGGCGGCGCTCGATGCCTCCGACAATGTCCGCGCCATCGCCGCGGCCTCCGAGGAATTGTCCGAATCGATCGCCGACATCTCCGACCGCATCGGCCAGACCGATGGCGTGGTCCGGACCGCCGCGCGCGACGCAGCCCGGGCCCGCACCAGCGTCTCCAATCTCCGCGAGGCGACCGAGAGCATCGCCAGGGTCGTCGGCCTGATCCGCGAGATTGCCGCCCAGACCAACCTGCTCGCGCTCAATGCGACGATCGAGGCGGCCCGCGCCGGCGATTCCGGGCGCGGCTTTGCCGTCGTCGCAGGTGAGGTCAAGCTGCTCGCGAGCCGGACGGCCCAGGCGACCGACGAGATCGCGGAGCGCATTGCCGCCTTCGAGAGCGAGACCCAAGGCGCCGTCGTGGCGATCGAGACCATCGCCAGCGTCATGGGCGAGGTGGCGCAGCACACGGTCGCCATCGCCGGTGCGACGGGCCAGCAGATGGTCGCGACCTCCGAGATCGCCAGCAGCGCCCAGGCGACGGCCTGCGGCACCGCCGAGGTCGCCCGCCAGATGGAGGATGTGACGGCGACGTCCCAGGCGGCGATGCTGTCGGCGCATCAGGCTCTCTCGACCGCGGAGAACCTGGCGCGCGAGGCGCAGGTGCTACGCGGCGCCGTGGGCACCTTCTTTGCCGAGATGAAGGCGGCCTGAGCCGTCAGTTCTTGAGGCGGTAGCCGGTGCGGAAGATCCAGCCGACGGCTGCGATGCAGCCGGCAAGGAAGACCAGCGTCATGCCCAGGCTGATGCCGACGCCGACATCGGCGATGCCGAAGAAGCTCCAGCGGAAGCCGCTGATCAGGTAGACGACGGGGTTGAACAGCGCGACGGTGCGCCAGAGCGGCGGCAGCATCTCGATCGAGTAGAACGAGCCACCGAGGAAGGCGAGCGGCGTCACCACCAGCAGCGGGATGACCTGCAGCTTCTCGAACCCATCCGCCCAGATGCCGACGATGAAGCCGAACAGGCTGAATGTGATGGCGGTCAGCACCAGGAACAGCAGCATCCAGATGGGATGCTCGATCCGGATCGGGACGAAGAACGTCGCCGTCAGCAGGATGATCAGGCCGAGCACGATCGATTTGGTCGCCGCCGCGCCGACATAGCCAATGACCACCTCCCACCAGGCGACGGGCGCCGAGAGCAGCTCGTAGATCGTGCCGGTGAATTTCGGAAAATAGATCGCGAACGAGGCGTTGGCGATGCTCTGCGTCAGCAGCGTTAGCATGATCAGACCGGGCACGATGAAGGCGCCATAGGCGACGCCGTCGATCGCCTGCATGCGCGAGCCGATGGCGGCGCCGAAGACGACGAAATAGAGCGAGGTCGAGAGCACCGGCGAGACGACGCTTTGCAGCGGCGTGCGCAGGGTGCGGGCCATCTCGAAGCGGTAGATCGCTCCGATCGCCTGCCAGTTGATGCCGGTCATGCTCATCGACGATCCCTCACCAGGCTGACGAAGATGTCCTCGAGCGAACTCTGGCTGGTGCGCAGGTCCTTGAAGCGGATGCCGGCTTCGCCGAGCGCGTGCAGCAGCGCCGTGATGCCGGTTCGCTCGGCCTTGGTGTCGTAGGTGTAGACCAGCTCGTCGCCATCGGCCGCCAGGGCGAGGTCGTAGTCAGACAGGGGCGGGGGCACCGCTTGCAGCGGCTCCTGCAGGGTCAAGGTGAGCTGCTTGCGGCCGAGCTTGCGCATCAGTTCGGTCTTGTCCTCGACCAGGATGATCTCGCCCTTGCTGATCACGCCGACACGGTCGGCCATCTCCTCGGCCTCCTCGATGTAGTGCGTCGTCAGGATGATGGTGACGCCGCTGTCGCGCAGGCGGCGCACCAGCTGCCACATGTCCTGCCGCAGCTCGACATCGACGCCTGCCGTCGGCTCGTCGAGGAAGAGGATGCGGGGTTCGTGGGCGAGCGCCTTGGCGATCATGACGCGGCGCTTCATGCCGCCCGAGAGCATGCGGATCTGGCTGTCGCGCTTGTCCCAGAGCGAGAGGTCCTTGAGGACCTGCTCGACGATGGCGGGGTCCTTGCGCTTTCCGAACAGGCCACGGCTGAAGGCGACGGTCGCGCGCACGGTCTCGAAGGCGTCGGTGGTCAATTCCTGCGGAACCAGCCCGATCGTGGCGCGGGCGGCGCGGTAGTCCGTGACGATATCGTGGCCGTCGGCCCGCACCGTTCCCGTGCTCGGATTGACCAACCCGCAGATGATGCTGATCAGCGTCGTCTTGCCGGCGCCGTTGGGGCCGAGAAGCGCGAAGATCTCACCCTGCCGAATGTCGAGATCGACAGACTTCAGGGCCTGAAAGCCGGAGGCGTAGGTCTTGGACAGGCCGGAGACGGAAATGATCGGGGACATGGGCGGCATATAGGGCAGTTCCGGCGACGATGCGATGGCGGGCTCGCGCAATGCTGCGATGCGTATACGGGGCTTGCTGTCAGCTTGTGTCGGCAGCGTCGAAAACGTCCCGGAAACGACGATGGCCGGGACGAGCCCGGCCATCTCGATGGTTCGCGAAGAGCCAGCGGCTCAGCGCATGAAGAACCAGAGCAGAATGATGATCGGAATCGGAACGCCGAGCAACCACAGAGCAATCGAACGCATTGGAGCACCCCCGAAGTGAATGTGACGATGAATGCGGGAGCAACGCCGCTTCGGCCGGAAAGGTTCCGGACGACCGACGCCACTTGTCGGGCCTCGCTCACATCGGACTGGTCTCGCATTGTCCCTGGCTCAGGCGCTGCCATGCCAGAGCGGGGCAAAGCCGTTGGCGAGCGCCGCCAGCGTCGATGGCGGCGTCAGCACCTGCGCCATGCCGGTTGGGCGATCCAGCTGCGCGACATAACCGCCGGGCGACCAGAGCAGGGCCTTGCCGCCCTTCAAGGCGAGGAAGCCCTGGCCATCCGCGCGGCGGATCATGCAGCCATCGGGCAATCCTTCCAGCGGCAGGTGGTGGAGCTTCTGCGTCCGGCCGATGCGTCGCTCGGCGTCGAGGCGGCGGTCGATCTCGGGAAACAGGGGCGGCACGGCAAGGCCTGCCCCTTTCATGAGCGCGGCGCGATAGGCCAGTGCCGCGTCGCGGCGGCACTCCATGCAAGGGCGGTGGCCGGCGGCGAGCGCGGTGACCTCGTCGCAAAAGAACAGTTCGGTGTAGCCCCGTCCCCAGACCGGCCTGCGCCGCCCCTTGAAAGACAGCCGGCAACAGATCCATTGCCGGCTGGCATAGGTTCGCTGCGGATGCTCGCGCGTCAGCGGATCATGAAAACGCCCGCCGCGATTGCCGAAAAGCAGGCCGCGCGCCGGATCGGCGAAGAGGCCGCCGTCAGGGGCGACGCGATTCGGAAGCGGCATGTCTTACCCCTGACTCCGCTCGGCGCGGGCCGCAAAAGGCGGGTTGCGTGCGCGACCGCATCTTGCGTGTCCTTGTCCTCCGCGACCGGAAACCATGACCGCCCTCCATCCTGCCTGCAGGCGCCCTGTCCGTGGCGGATGGCTCCGCCTGCGGATTGCCTCGGGTTTCTGCGATCTCGTCAGTCTCGTCTTAACGTTACGCCGAGGTAAGCCCCGCGCCGTAAGGCATTTGAAGCATTTTCCGCGTCATCCAAAGGCTCGAAGACTTCCTGACGCCCGACGATTTGCGGAAAAGCCCGAGCGCCGATGAATGCCTATATTCCCCTGATTCTGTTCACGGTGCTGACCAATGCCGCGGCGCAGCTGATGCTGAAGCGCGGCATGACCGGCGTGGGTACGCTCGACGTTCCCGGCGACGGGCTGATCTCGACCGTCTTCCGCGTCGTCTTCAACCCCTTCGTCTTCGCGGGGCTCTGCACCTTCGTCGTCAGCATGGCCTCGCATCTGGTCGTGCTCTCGAAGGTGCAGATCTCCTACGCCTACCCCTTTCTGAGCCTCGCCTATGTCGTGGTCGCAGCCTACGCCTACTTCGTCTTCAACGAGGATATCGGCGCGGCGCGGATCGCGGGCATCGGCTTCATCGTGCTCGGCACCATCTTCATCGCACAAAGCTGAGGGACATCATGGATCTGATCGTTCGCCTGTTCCTGCGCCTCGGCGCCCTGCTGGAGCCCAAGCCGGAGCTCGTTCCCCTTCCCGTGCCGGTGCGCAGCCAGCGTCCGCGCCTGCCCCGTTGAGCCGGAGAGACCGCGCGTGAAACACATCATCATCGGCGGCGACGGCTTCGTCGGCTCGCATCTGGCGGCCGACCTTGCGGCCATGGGCGAGGCGGTGCTGGTCGCTGACATCGTCAAGGGCAACCACGCCCATTACGCCAAGGTGCCGTTCCACAAGATCGACGTCACCGATGCGCAGAGCGTCGCCACGATCCCGCTCGACAAGGACGACCTCGTCTACAATCTGTCGGCCAAGATGCTGTCGCCGATCGTGACGCGGGCCGAGCGCCACGATTTCTTCTGGCCGGTGAATTACCACGGCACCGCCAACATCCTGGCCTGGATGGAGAAGGCGGGCGCCAACAAGCTCGTCCACTTCACCACCGACATGATCTACGGCCATTCGGTGACGGTGCCGCAGGACGAGGATCATCCTGCCCGGCCGCTCGGCGAATATGGCGAGAGCAAGCTAGCGACCGAGACCCTGGCCCAGAACTATCGCGACAAGGGCTTCCAGATCCCGATCTTCCGGCCGCGCCTGATCATTGGCCCCGGCCGGCTCGGCATCCTGGTCAAGCTGTTCAAGCTGATCGACATGAACCTGCCGGTGCCGATGATCGGATCGGGCAAGAACCCCTACCAGTTCATCTCCGTGTTCGACTGCGCCAGCGCCTGCGTCGCGGCCTGGAAGGCCGGTTTTCCCAACAGCGCCTATAATCTCGGCTCGGACGACCCGCCGCCAGTCAGGAAGCTGCTCGGTGATCTCATCAAGCATGCCGGCTCGAAGTCGATTCTGCTGCCGACGCCGGCCGCATTGGTGAAGCTGACGTTGAACGCGCTCGATGCGGTCAACCTGCCGATCATGGACCCCGAGCAGTACATGATCGCCGACGAGATCTGCATTCTCGACACCAGCAAGGCCAAGCGCGAACTTGGCTGGACGCCGAAGCACCGCGATGAGGACATGCTGCTCGCCGCCTACACCGAATACCGCAAGGGCCTGGAGGCCCATCAGCAGAGCCAGAGGAGCCTTGCAGCATGAGCATGCCCGCTTTCAAAAACGAAGACGCTGCGATGAACGCTCCCGCCCGTCCGAAACTCTACAGCGTCGAGGACGCCAAGAACCTCGACGTGCAGACGGTGAAGGAGCTCTTCACCAGCCATATCAACCCCGGTCAGGTGCATTTCCTCAAGCTGCTCGGCTTCGACAAGATCCTCGTCGATCGCGCTGAGGGTATGCACTACATCACCAAGGACGGCCGCAAGATCCTCGATTTCTTCGGCGGGTTCTGCTCGGTTGCCTTCGGCCACAATCATCCGCGCATCGTCGCCGCCCGGAAGAAGTTCCAGGAGGAGAACCGCCATGAGATCTGCATGGCGTTCATGTCGCAATATGCCTCGGCGCTGGCGGCCAACCTCGCTGCGATTTCGCCGGGCGATCTCGACATGGTCTTCCTCGGCTCGACCGGCTCGGAGGCGATGGAAGCCGCGCTGAAGGTCGCCGAGCAGGCGCAGGGTCCTGCCAAGTCCAAGATCCTGCATGCCGCGAACTCGTTCCACGGCAAGACCAAGGGCGTGCTCTCGGTCACGGATTCGACGCTCTACCAGTCGCAGTTCAAGCTGGTCGAGAACCGGGTCAAGGTGCCGTTCGGCGATATCAATGCCGTGCGGCTGGCGCTCGAAAGCGATCCGTCGATCGGCATCGTGGTGATGGAGACGATCCAGGGCGGCGGCGGCATCGTCGAGGCACCGCTCGGTTTCTGGCGCGAATTGCGCGCGCTTTGCGACAAGCATGGCGTGCTCTGGGTCGCCGACGAGGTGCAGTGCGGGCTCGGCCGCACCGGGCAGTTCTTCGCCTTCGAGCGCGACGGGGTGGTGCCGGACGTGACCGCGCTGGCCAAGGCGCTCGGCGGCTCCAAGGCCGCGATGGGCGCGATGATCGCCCGCCGCGAGCTCTACATGAAGGCCTATGGCAAGCCGAAGACCGCGCTGATCCATGCCCAGGCGACCTTCGGCGGCATGGGCGAGGCCTGCATCTCGGCGATCGAGGGGCTGAACGTGCTCTATGAGGAAGACCTCATGGGCAACGCCCAGCGCCAGGGCGACTACCTGATCTCCAGGCTGAACGAACTGCGGGTCAAGTATCCGAGTCTGCTCAAGGAAATCCGCGGGCGCGGCCTGATGATCGGCGTCGAGTTCCAGGACATCAGCGAGACCATGCCCTTCGGGCTGAAGCATATGGTCGCGCTGCTCGACGACAAGCTGAAGGGCTCGCTCTGCGGCTTCATCGGGGCGCTGCTGCTGAAGGATTACGACGTGCTCGTCGCCTTCACCGAGTACAACCGCAACGTCATCCGCCTCGAGCCGCCGCTGATCGCGACGCGCGAGGATTGCGACACCTTCATCAACGCGCTGGACGACCTGCTCTCGCGCGGCATCACCCGCATCGTGACGGATTACCTGCGCAAGGTCGCGGTCGCCAAGGGCTGAGGCACGCCACAGCAGCATTCTGGAGAAGGGCCGGTTCGCCGGCCCTTTTTCGTGTCGGGCCTCGAAAGCGAAACGGCCCCCCGGGAGGATCGGGGAGCCGCTTTGTGGGGGTCTGCGAAAGCTGGGTGGCAAAGTCCGAAGGTGTTTGGCGGCGGCCCTGCGGGTTCCTGGCCCCGGGCCGCCTTGCACCAATGGTCTCAGTAGTAGCCGCAGACGCGGCGGTAGCCGACGACCTCGCCGTAGCGGTTGATGCGCTCGACCATGTCGCAGCGGCGGACGGGGCCATAGGCATAGTAGCCGCCATAGGCAGGGCGGGAGGCGGAAGCGGCGATCAGGCCGCCGACCGCGAGAGCGCCGACGATGCCGGCCCCGGCGCCCCAACCATAACCGCGGTGGCCCCAGTAACGCGGGCCGGCTTCGGCGGAGGTGGCGGCGAGCGTGGTGGCGAGGGTGAGAGCGGCAAGGGTGGCGGTCGCGATCTTCTTGAAGCGGGTCATCGTCCTGGTCTCCCTGAATTCGTTCGGGGCGAACCATTCGCCCTCCATGACCGTTGGTCGCGGCGGGCGGCGGAGAGGTTCAAGGCGATGCGAAGATTTTTTGCGGTGTGACCGAAAGCACCGCCTGCGACGTCAGCCGGCGGTGACCCGGCGCCAGAAGCTCGACGAAAACCCCGGATCGACATGCGCGGCGAAGTCGCGCCAGTGCGGGAAGGAGGCCTCGAAGGTCGCCGGCGACATGCGGGCGTCCTTGTAGGGGTTGACCCGGCCGCCCGCTGCCAGCGCGATGGCGTCGAGCTGGTCGAGCAGTCGTTCCGTGCGCGCACCGCGATTGGGGAAGTCGAGCGTCAGCGTCGCGCCGGCGAGCGGGAATGACATCATGCCGGGCGAGGGCACGTCGCCAAAGAGCTTGAGAACGGTCAGGAACGAGGCCTCGCCGGCGGCCAGCGTCCGCCGCAGCATCTCCTCCACGCTATCGCGCGCATGGGCCATCGGGATCGCGCACTGGAACTGGCGCAGGCCGCCGGGCCCATAGGCGCGGTTCCAGTTCCTGACCCGGTCGAGCGGGTAGAAGAACGGGCGATAGGCGATGCGGCTCGGCTCGGCTGAGTGCGGCTGCATGGCGCGGTAGAGCAGGTTGAAGGCGCGCAGCGTCACGCCGTTGATCAGCGGGATCGGCGGCCGGACCGGGAAGGGCAGGCTGCGCCTCGGCCGGCTCGACGGCTGGCGCGAGGCCGGCGCGTGGTTGGCGCGGAAGAACACGCCGCGTCCAAGCGCTGAGCCGCCCGCCAGCGCGTCGATCCAGGCGACGGTGTAGTCATGCGTCGCGTCCGATTGCGCGGCGATGGCGAAGAAGGCGTCGAGCCCGTCGAAATGGATGGTTTCCTGCATCATCTCGGCGGAGGCGACCGGCATCAGCTGCAGCGTGACCTGCGTGATCAGGCCGGTGAGGCCCATGCCGCCTATGGTGGCGGCAAAGAGCGCGGCGTTGATGTCAGGCGCGCAGGTCAGCCGCTGGCCATCCGAGCGCATCAGCTCGAAGGCGCGGACATGGCGGCCGAAGGTGCCGGCGCAGTGATGGTTCTTGCCGTGGACATCGTTGGCCAGCGCGCCGCCGATGGTGACGAAGCAGGTTCCCGGCGTCACCGGTGGAAACCAGCCGGCGGGAACGGCCAGTTTCAGGAGGTCGTCGAGCAGGACGCCGGCGTCGCAGGTGACGAGCCCGCTCTCGCGGTCGAAGGCGAGAACGCGGTCGAGCTGGCGCGCCATGATCAGCCGGCCGCCATCGTTCAGGCAGGAATCGCCATAGGAGCGGCCATTGCCATGCGCGAGAACAAGCCCGCGCTGCGGCGCGGGGTCGGCCATCCAGGTTCCGGGAGCGACAGGCTCGCTGTCACGTGCGGTCAGCCCGCCCCATGAGCCGATCTCGGGACCCGCGTCGCTCACGGCAGGATGCTTGCCGCGACCATGATCACCAGCACGACAGCGCCCGTGACCTGACTGCGCCAGTCGCGGATCATGAAGACGAGCGGGTCGTCAGGCATGTGGCCGCGCCGGGCCAGGAACCAGATCCGGGCCATCTGATAGAGGATGATCGGACAGACCAGCCAGATCAGTTCGGGGCGGCTGTAGAGCTGCTTCACCGCGGCGCTGTCGACATAGAGCGCCATGATCAGGGCGCAGGTGCAGCCTGAGGCCATGCCGAGCTGCGACAGCGCCTCGATGTCCTCGGCATGGTAGCCGCGCCCGGCCTTCTTCAGGCCGGACTGGTCCTGCGTGATGCGGAGCTCCGCATAGCGCTTCACCAGGGCCAGGCTCAGGAACAGGAACATCGAGAAGGCGAGCAGCCAGGACGAGATCGGGATCGCGGCGGCGGCGTTGCCGGCGAGGATGCGCAGGGTGTGCAGCGCGGCCAGGCCGAGCACGTCGACCAGCAGCTTGCGCTTGAGCACGAAGAGATAGGCCAGGGCCAGCGCGAGATAGGCACCGAGCGCCATCAGAAAAAGCCTGGGCTGGGGCAGAAGCCAGGAGAGCGCGAAGGCGGTGGTCAGCAGAATCGGGGCCGCCGTATAGGCTTGGCGCTCGGTGATTTCGCCGGCCGCCAGCGGGCGCTTGCATTTGGTCGGGTGGCGCCTGTCGGCCTCGACATCGACGATGTCATTGAGGAGATAGATCGAGGACGCCATCAGGCTGAAAGCAACGAAGGCAACGACGCCGTGCCCGATCGCCGAGATGTCGAAGACGTCGTGATTGAGCAGGATCGGAACGAAGACGAGCCCGTTTTTGAGCCAGTGATGCGGACGCATCGCCCTGATCATCGCAGTCAAAGACATATCCTTGTCTCTTCTTCCCTTGCGCCGTTATTGCGTCCGGGGACCGATGCGATGGTCCGCGCGAGTTTCTTTCGACAGCGAGCCGTTCTGACCCCTGTCTTACTCGCCGATAAATCCTAAACCTGAGTGGATGACGGGCGGTGCCGACCGGTCATTCCGCCGCCATGATTAACAGGCGGCTGACGCCGAGCGTCGATTGCGGTCGATCGGACGGCCTGTCGGATGCAGTTGTCGTGCGGCCCCGCCTGCACCGGCGAGGCCTTCATGTGGTGGCGGGGAGCCCGCCTCCCACCATCGCGATGGGCGTCAGACCTTGGCGGCGCTGGCGGCGGTGTCGATGTTGGCGACGAGCGCGGCGTCGAGACCCAGCGAGGCCGCGAGGCCGGCGAGGAAATCCTTTTCCTTGGGCGTGTCGGGATTGATGGCGATGCGCGCAGCCGTGTAGATTTGCGCCGCCAATTCAGGGCTCTCGGCGCCCTCGACCAGCGTCTCGACCGAAGCCGGGTTGGCCATTTCCTGCGCCAGCCACTCATTCGCCTCCTGATCGAAGCCGGCCTCACGCAGTCCGCCGAGGATGGCGGTACGCTCGTGTGCATCGATCTCGCCATCGGCGGCGGCGGCGGCGATCATGGCCTGGATGAAGACGAGGGCAGTCGCCTGGCTCGCGGCCTCCGGCTCGAAGCCGGTACCGGACGGGGCAGGCAGAACCTCGGCGCTGCCGGTATCGAGCATCGGCTTGCCGGACTGGTAGTTCTGGTAGGCCTTGTAGGCGAGGCCGCCGATCAGGGCCATGCCGCCGAGGCGGGCGGCGGAGCCGACGACGGCACGCCCAGCGGACGAGCCGAAGACCAGCGCGCCGAGGCCGCCGAGCACGGCGGTGGCCATCGCCGGGTTCTTGTCGAACATCGCCTTGGCCTGGGCCAGCACATCCTGCGCCGAGCGCCCGCCCGTGACCTGGCCGAGCGCGTCGCCAGCCTTCTGCTGCACGCCGGTCTGGCGCGCGGCGTCGCCCACCCCTTGCGTCGCCTGCGTCAGGATCTGGCCCGCCATGCCGGCAAGCCCGCCGATGCCACCGCCGCGTTGCACCTGCTCGGCCAATCCGCCGAGGATGGAGCCGAGCGTGCCGGTCTGGCCCTGGCCGCCAGGCTTTCCGGCCTGCGTGCCGGCGCTGACGAGGGCATCGAGAAGGGACTTGGCGTTGAACATCGGGAAATCCTCTTTGAACGCTGCCGACCGCATCTAGGAACGATCCCGCCCGATCGCCAGATGGAGAGCCCAGCGGCGCGCCGGCGCATGGCGGATCTAAGGCTCTGGGCTCAGGGCTGGAGCTTGCGCAGCAGCAGCGGCGCGCCGATGGCGGGGTCCTTGCGCCACTGGCCGCTCTCGAAGATGAGCTCGACCGAGTGCCCCTTGCGCGCCACCAGCGCGAGCCGGCCCGCCGCATAGCGCCAGCCGACGGGGTCGAAAATCGTCAGGCCGGTATCCTGGCAGCCGGCCACGAGCGCGGCCCCCGCAGCCCCGGTGAGATCAAGCCGACAGGCTTCGCGATTGGGCTGACGCATGACCACATAACGGCCGGGCAGCGAGTCCATGGCCGGTGCCCGCGACGCATCGACGACGGTCGGGCGCTGGGCCGCCGTGGCTGCCGCCTCCGCCGGCTTGACGGCGGGTCGGCGTGCGGCGCGCGGATAGGCCTTCGGATCGAGCGCATAGTCCTTGCCGTCGGAGCCCTTGCCCTGCAGGCCGGCATCGCCGTTCTCGCGGAACAGGATGACGGGTTTGCCAAGCGCGTCGTTGAGGCGGGGGGAGCCGTCGGGCGTGACGTTCCAGGAGACGACGGCGCCGAGCAGGGGCAAGGCGCGGCGGCAGGTCGCGGGGAAGCGCAACTGGCGGCCGTGCGCGGCTTCCTCCGCCCCCAGCGTGATCGTGCATTTGCGCGAGGCGCCGATCTGCTCGAGATCCCAGGCGCCGAGCAGCGGTGCGATCGCCGGCGGCGCCTTGTCGGCGCCGCGCGGGGTCGGCGCGGTTTGCGCCGACACGACCGCGCCAGAGGCGAGCATGATGCCCGCGGCGAGCAGCAGGCGTGGATGCATCGCCGCGCCGCGCAAGGCGCTCAGGCCTTTTTCCAGGGGGTTTCGGCAACGGGCGTCAGCGGGCCCTTGCCGTCGAACCAGGAGACCAGATTGTCGACGAGAAGCTGGCCCATCGCCTCGCGGGTGTGGACCGAGGCCGAGCCGACATGGGGCAGCAGCACGGCATGCTCGATGGCGATCAGGTCTGCGGGCACGCGCGGCTCGTCCTCGAAGACGTCGAGACCGGCCGAGAGGATCGTCTTGTTCTGCAGCGCCTCGATCAGCGCGGTCTCGTCGATCACGGTGCCGCGCCCGACATTGACGACGATGCCGTTGGGACCGAGGGCCTTCAGCACTTCGGCGTTGATGATGTGATGTGTCGAGTCGCCGCCGGGCGCGACCGAGATCAAGGTGTCGACGTCCTGGGCCATCTCGACCAGCGAGGGGTAGTAGCGATAGGAGACGTCGGCCTGGCGCGAGCGGCCATGATAGGCGACCGGCAGGCCGAAAGCCTCGACGCGGTGCGCCACCGCCTTGCCGATGCGGCCCAGGCCGACGATGCCGACCTTGCGCCCGCGCAGCGATGCCGTCAGCGGATAGGCCGCCTTCAGCCACTTGCCCTCGCGGAGATAGCGGTCGACCTGCGGCAATTGCCGGACGGTCGAAATCAGCAGGCCGATGGCGAGGTCGGCGACCTCGTCGGTGAGGACGTCGGGCGTGTTCGTGACCACAAGTCCGCGCCGGCCGGCCTCGGCCGCATCGACATGGTCGTAGCCGACGCCGAAACTCGATACGACCTCGAGCTTCGGAAGCGCGTCGAACAACGCTCCATCGACCCGGTTATGGCCACCACCGGCGGCGACGCCGCGGATGCGGTCGGAAACCTCGCTCAGGAAGGCGGCCTTGTCCTGCGCCTTCCACAACTCGTGGACGGTGAACCGGGCCTTCAACTGGTCGGCGGCATAAGCCATCAGCGGGCCGGTCATCAGGATTTCGGTGGCGTTGGGCCGTGTCATGGGGAGCGTTTCCATAGGCTGCGAGTGATGGTCGGGCGGCTTGATCAGACGAATATGAATCGTTTAAATGCCGGATATGGCGGCGGCAGGGAAGCTGTCGGCTTGCTGCGATCGATCGCCTTGCATCCCATCACGCCACGCGCCGCAGGAAAAGCGTCGCTGGTGCATATATAGTATGACTTAATCACGCGGTTTTATGGATTGTCGCCGACGCGGTAGGCGTCAGGAAGGCCAGCGTGGTGTTCAGGCTGTCGATCACGAGCGTCGTCATCCGCGCCGATGCGAGGTCGCCGTCGCGCTGGATGATGGCGTCCAGGACGCGTTCGTGGTCGACCAGCGAGGCAATGAAGACGTCCCGGTCATCGACCGATTTGAGCAGCAGAGACCATTGTACCGTGGCCGCGACCGCGCTCGCCAGGCACATCAGCGTGGCGTTGTGGGAGGCCGTGAAGACCGCCTCGTGGAAGGCGAGATCGGCGCGGATCGTCGCGTCGGCATAGGGCTGGTTTTCGGACATGCCGCGATAGGCCGCCTCGATGCGCGCGATGTCCGCCGGCGTGCGGCGCAGCGCCGCCAGCCTTGCTGCGGCAGGCTCGGCAAAACGGCGCAACTCGAAGAGATCGCGGATGAATTTCTCGTTCGGGTCGGCCTCGAAATGCCAGGAGAGTACGTCCGGATCGAGCAGGTTCCAGCTGTCGCGTGGCGCGGCCCGCGTCCCGCTCTTGGGCCTCGCCTCGACCAGTCCCTTGGCGGTGAGCACTTTCACGGCCTCGCGGTAGGCGGTGCGCGAAACAGAGATTTCGGAGCGCAGATCGTCCTCGTTGGGCAGCAATTGCCCGGCCTTGACCGCGCCGGTGATGATGGCGACGGCGAGCTTTTGGGCGACCTGACCGAAGAGGCGATCGGGATTGAGCGTGGTCGGTCGCGAATAGTCGCGCACCCGCATCGTCTTGCGCCTCCTCCGTTGCGGCAGGCCCGGACAAGCCCGCTTGCCGCCTTGCGTCCGGCGCTTGACACGCCTGTCTATATCGTATGACTTTATCGCAGATGAAGTCCGACGCAAGTGACCGTCCTTCCAGCAGCGGGGCGCGGTCCTTAAGCAACGGCAAGCTTCATCGTTCGGTCGCAACAGGCCGATATGCGATGCGACTCGGACTCTGCCGGCAGCGGCGGATCACCGGGTCCACGGGGAAACGAAGTTTAGGAGAGGGCCCACATGGCCTCAGTCCAGATTGCCGACGTACGCAAGGCCTATGGTGCGACCCAGGTCATCCATGGTGTCGATATCGACATCGATGATGGCGAGTTCGTCATCCTGGTGGGGCCGTCGGGCTGCGGAAAGTCGACGCTGCTGCGCATGATCGCGGGACTGGAGAACATCTCCGGTGGCGAGATCCGGATCGGCCCGCGCGTCGTCAACGATGTGCCGCCAAAGGAGCGCGACATCGCGATGGTGTTCCAGAATTATGCGCTCTATCCGCATATGACGGTCGCCGACAACATGGCCTTCTCAATGAAGCTGCGGAAGGCGCCCAAGGCCGAGATCGACGAGCGCGTCGGCAAGGCCGCCGGCATCCTGGGCCTCGACAAGCTGCTCGATCGCTATCCGCGCCAGCTTTCGGGCGGCCAGCGCCAGCGCGTCGCGATGGGCCGCGCCATCGTGCGCGATCCGCAGGTCTTCCTGTTCGACGAGCCGCTCTCCAATCTCGACGCCAAGCTGCGCGTGCAGATGCGCACCGAGATCAAGGAGCTGCACCAGCGGCTCAAGACCACGACGGTCTACGTCACGCACGACCAGATCGAGGCCATGACCATGGCCGACAAGATCGTGGTGATGCATGACGGCATCGTCGAGCAGATGGGCGCGCCGCTCGAACTCTACGACCGGCCGGCCAACCTCTTCGTGGCGGCCTTCATCGGCTCGCCCTCGATGAATCTTTTGAAGGGCACGATCACCGCCGCGGGCTTCGAGACCGATGGTGGCGTGGTCTGGCCGATCGGCAGCCATCCCGCCGATTCCAACGGGAAAGCCGCCGTGTTCGGCATCCGGCCCGAGCATATCCAGCTCGATCCGAACGGGCTCAAGGCCGAGGTCGTGGTGGTCGAGCCGATGGGCTCGGAGACGCAGGTCGTGGCCCGCTGCGGCGGCCAGACGCTGACCTGCGTGTTCCGCGAGCGCATCACCGCCAAGCCGGGCGAGACGATCAGCATCACGCCCGACACCAATGTGACACATCTCTTCGACGCCGGCACGGGGAAGAGAATCGTGACCTGAAACGGCCGGACAACCGGGTTCAAGACGGCCGCTTGAAAGAGCCGTCGAACCTTATCCAGGGAGGAAGAACATGAATTTCGATCGCAGATCACTGCTCAAGGGCGGTGCCGCCCTCGGGCTCGGCGGCAGCACCAACCTGCTCGCCTATGCCAAGGCCTGGGCCCAGTCCTCGCCCTTCAAGGTCGAGCCCAATGCCAAGATCAACCTGATGCGCTGGAAGCGCTTCGTCGAAGCGGAAGACGTCCAGTTCATGAAGCTCGTCGCTGCCTTCGAGGCCGCGACCGGCGCCAAGGTCACCGTCACCAACGAATCCTATGACGACCTCCAGCCGAAGGCGTCGGTCGTGGCTAACACCGGGCAGGGCCTCGACCTGGTCTGGGGTCTCTATTCGCTGCCGCATCTGTTCCCGCAGAAGTGCCTCGATCTCACCGATGTCTCGAAATATCTCGGCGAGAAGCATGGCGGCTGGTTCCCGTCGGCGGAACTCTACGGCAAGCTCGGCAACAAGTGGATCGGCATCCCGATCGCGGCCAGCGGCGCGCTCATGAACTATCGTATCTCCTCGATGAACAAGGCCGGGTTCAAGGAGTTCCCCAAGGACACCGCCGGCTTCCTCGAGCTCTGCAAGGCGCTGAAGGCGAACAATACGCCGGCCGGCATGGCCTTCGGCCACGCCTCGGGTGACGCCAACACCTGGATCCACTGGATGCTCTGGAGCCATGGCGGCAACCTCGTCGACAAGGGCAACAAGGTCATCATCAACTCGCCGGAAACGGCCAAGGCGCTGGAATACAGCAAGGCGCTCTACGACACCTTCATCCCCGGCACGGCCTCGTGGAACGATTCCTCGAACAACAAGGCCTTCCTCGCGGGTGAACTGCATACCACCGTCAACGGCATCTCGGTCTATGTCGCGGCCAAGAAGGAAAAGCCCGAGATGGCGGCCGATATGGACCACGCCTACATGCCGATCGGGCCTGTCGGCAAGCCGACCGAACTGCATCTGCCCTTCACGATGCTGGCCTTCCAGTTCACGAAGGTTCCCAATGCCTGCAAGGCGTTCATCGCCTTCATGATGGATGCGCCGCAGTTCAACCCCTGGATCGGCGCGGCGCAGGGCTACCTGTCGCATTTCCTGGCGGAATACGACAAGAACCCGGTCTGGACCGCCGATCCGAAGACCACGCCGTTCCGCGACATCGCCAAGCGGACGCTGACGCCGGCGGGGCTGGGCACCCTCGGTGAGAACGCGGCGGCGGCCATCGCCGACTTCGTCGTGGTCGACATGTTCGCGAACTACGTCACGGGCCGCGAGGACATCAAGGGCGCCATCGCCGGCGCCGAACGGCAGGCCAAGCGCATTTATCGCTGAGCCGCGACGGTTTGACGAGGAGGCCCGCTTCGGCGGGCCTCCCTTGGCATCGCTTCGCGCCACGCCATCACAGTCCGGCCCTCTGGCCGGACCGATTTCCCTGATGATACCGGACCCGCGATGGCCAATTCCGCAGTCGAGATGCCGGCTCGCCCGGCAGCATTCAGGAGTGAGCGCACGGCCTGGCAGAGGCTCAAGGTCAGCCCCAACTGGCTTGGCTTCTGGTACATGGTGCCGGCCATGGGCATCCTGATCCTGTTCCTGGCCTATCCGCTGGGGCTCGGCGTCTGGCTGTCCTTCACCGACACCAAGATCGGCCGGGCCGGCGTCTTCATCGGGCTGGAGAACTACATCTGGCTTTGGGAAGACCGCGTGTTCTGGACCTCGGTGTTCAACACGCTGCTCTATACGACCGTCGCCAGTGCTGCGAAATTCGTGATCGGGCTTTATCTGGCGCTGCTGCTCAACAAGCACCTGCCCTTCAAGGCGCTGATCCGCGCGGCCGTGCTGATCCCCTTCATCGTGCCGACGGTTCTGTCGGCGATCGCCTTCTGGTGGATCTACGATGCCCAGTTCTCGATCATTTCCTGGTCCCTGCGCCAGCTCGGCTTGATCGACCACAACATCAACTTCCTGGGCGATGTCTGGAACGCCCGCTGGTCGACGATCTTCGCCAATGTCTGGCGCGGCGTGCCCTTCATCGCGATCACGCTCCTGGCCGGGCTGCAGACCGTGTCGCCCTCGCTCTACGAGGCCGCGACGCTGGACGGCGCCACGCCCTGGCAGCGCTTCCGCCACATCACCTATCCGCTGCTGACCCCGATCATCGCGGTGGTGATGACCTTCTCCGTGCTGTTCACCTTCACCGATTTCCAGCTGATCTGGGCGCTCACCCGCGGCGGGCCGGTCAACGCGACCCATCTGATGGCGACGCTGTCCTACCAGCGCGCGATCATCGCCGGGCAGCTCGGCGAGGGCGCGGCGATCTCGACGGCGATGATTCCCTTCCTGCTCGCGGCGATCGGCATCGCCTGGTACGGGCTCCAGACACGCAAATGGCAGCAGGGTGGCAGCAATGAGTAACGTCGGAGCCATCCAGGACAGCGCCGGCCGCCAGGGCACAGCCGACCACAGCGAGGGGATGGGCTATCTGGAGACGCTGCCGCGCCGCGTCGTCACGACCTATATCCCGCTCGTCCTGATCCTGATCGTGCTGCTGTTTCCGTTCTACTGGATGGCGCTGACGGCGGTGAAGCCCGACCACCAGCTCATCGAGATGGACAAGGTCAGCCCGTTCTGGACCTGGGAGCCGACCTTCAAGCACATCCACAAGCTGCTGTTCGAGAGCGACTATCCGCGCTGGCTCTGGAACACGATGTTCATCGCGACCTGCGCCACCTTCATCTCGCTGGTGGCGAGCGTGCTGGCCGCCTATGCGATCGTGCGCCTGCGCTTCAAGGGGGCTGTCACGGTCGGCGCGCTGATCTTCCTGGCCTATCTGGTGCCGCCCTCGATCCTATTCATCCCGCTGGCCACGGTGATCTACAAGGTCGGCCTGTTCGACACGCCGCTGGCGCTGATCCTGGTCTATCCGACGATCCTGATCCCGTTCTCGACGTGGCTCCTGATGGGCTATTTCAAGACGATTCCCTATGAGCTCGAGGAATGCGCCCTGATCGACGGCGCGACGCGGGCGCAGATCCTGATCCAGATCATCCTGCCGCTGGCCGTGCCCGGCCTGATCTCGGCCTTCATCTTCTCCTTCACCCTGTGCTGGAACGAGTTCATCTACGCCCTGACCTTCCTGTCCTCGACGCAGAACAAGACCGTGCCGGTGGCGATCGTGAACGAGTTCGTCGATGGCGACATCTATCGCTGGGGCTCGCTGATGGCCGGTGCGCTGGCCGGCTCCCTGCCATTGGTCATCCTCTACGCCTTCTTCGTCGAGCATTACGTGTCGGCGATGACCGGGGCGGTGAAGGAGTAGAACGTCCGATCTGTCCCTGCGTGCGTCAACACATGCGCCGTCATCCCAGACAAACGGCGCAGCCGCGCTGATCCGGGATCCATTCCTGACCCGTTCTGGAATGGATCCCGGCTCTCCGCTTCGCTCCGGCCGGGATGACGGCGGAGCCTGGAAAGCCCCTGCGAGATGCCAACCTCCATCGCCTCCATCGCCTTCATCGGGCTCGGCGCCATGGGCGCGCCGATGGCCGAAAACCTCGTCAAACGCCAGTTCCGCGTCACCGGCTTCGACATGCGCGCCAGCGCGCGCGAGGCGCTCGCGGCCGCCGGCGGGCACGCGGCCAACACCGCGGCGGAGGCGGCGACAGGCGCCGAGGTTCTGGTGCTGATGGTGGTCAATGCGGCGCAGGCCCGCTCGGTCCTGTTCGAGGCCGGGGCGCTGGCCGCTCTCGCGCCCGGCGCGCTGGTGGTGCTGATGGCGACCTGCCCGCCCGGCGAGGTCGAGGCGATCGCCGCCGAGGTGGCCAAGAGCGGGCGCCGTCTGATCGATGCGCCGGTCTCCGGCGGCGTCAACGGCGCACGCACCGCGACGCTGACGATCATGGTCGGCGCGCCCGATGACAGCTTCGCGCTGGCGAAGCCGGTGCTGGATGCTCTCGGCGACAAGGTCTTCCATGTCGGCCAGAAGCCCGGACAGGGCGCGGTGGTGAAAACCGTCAACCAACTCCTTTGCGGCGTTCACATCGCGGTGGCGGCCGAGGCCTTGTCGCTGGCCGAGAAGGCCGGCATCGACGGCAGGCTCCTGTTCGAGATCATGGGCGGTTCGGCGGCGTCCTCCTGGATGCTGCGCGACCGCGGCCCGCGCATGCAGGAGCCCGATCCGGCGGTGGCGAGCGCCGTCGATATCTTCGTCAAGGATCTCTCGATCGTGCTCGATGCGGGGCGCGCGGCGAAGACCGCGCTGCCGCTGGCGGCGGCGGCCCACCAGATGTTTCTGGCGTCGTCGGGCCTCGGCCATGGCGCGCGCGACGACTCGCAGGTGGTGCGGGCCTATCGCGCGCTCAACGCCAAGCCGGCGAATGATGCGTGAAGCGCCTGCCGACGCCTCAGCTTCGCGGCGGGATGGTCGTGCCGCGAATCAGGAGGGCCGGCGTGAGCAGCAGGCGGCGGGGCGGCGCGCCGGGCTCGGCGATGCGGCTGAGCAGGAACTCGGCGGATTTCCTGCCCATCTCGTCCTGGAAATTCCGGACCGTGGTCAGGGCCGGATACCACTGGGCCGCTTCCTGGACGTCGTCGCAGCCGACGATCGAGAAGTCGATGCCGGCTTCGCGCCCGCGATGGCGCAAGCCCAGCATCGCCCCAAAAGCAGAGAGATCGTTCATGCAGACGGCCGCCGTCGGTGGGTCGCTCGCGTCGAGCACCGCCTGGATGCCTTTCGAGCCGTTCTCGCGCGTGCCGTAGGCGGCGTAGACCAGGCTCGGATCGACGGCGATGCCATTGCGGGTCAGGACCTCGCAATAGCCGCGATAGCGGTTCCGGCCGGTCGAGATGGCCTGGTTCTCGCAGATGAAGGCGATGCGGCGGTGGCCGAGCCCGATCAGGTGCTCCATCGCCAGGGTGGTGCCGTGCCGGTCGTCGGAGCCGACGAAGTCGAGCTCGGCGCTGATCTCGCGCGAGAGCTGCACGATCGGAACGCCGGCCGCGATCAGATGCGCGAAGGTCTCCGGCGTGCTGCCGCCGGCGGCGCAGAGGATCATGCCGTCGGGGCGGTACTCCTTGAGGGTGCCGAGCACGCGGTCCTGCCGCTCGAGATCCTCGCCATAGGTTCCGAGCAGGATCGAGCGGCCATTGGCCGTCGTGGTCTCCTCGATCGCCGCCAGGAGTTCGGCGAAATAGGGGTTGGTGATGTCGTGGAAGCCGACGCCGAGGATGTTGGTGCGGTCGGTGCGCAGCGAGGCCGCGCTGCGATTGTAGCTGTAGCCCATCTCGCGGGCCATCTGCTGGACTTTGGCTCGCGTTGCCTCCGCCACCAGCGGCGAGCCGCGCAAGGCGAGCGAAACCGTCGCGGTCGAGACGGCGAGGCGGTCGGCGATAATCTGCAGCGTGACACGGCCGCGTCCGACCGGAAGAGCGGTCGGCGGCTTGCTGGAAGACCCGGCACTGACGGGGCCGCTGCTGGTCATGACGCTGATCTCCGGCGCCGGATTCGACCTGGCGACCCATTCCTGGTCAGGCGTTCCGTCACATCTCTTTGTGCTTCTCATATAAACTGGAGAATTTGAAGATGACTGCAACCAAAGAATCAGTGGGCTTCATCGGCGTTGGGCTGATGGGGCAGGGCATGGCCCAGAGCCTGCTCAACAAGGGCTTTGCCCTCACCGTGATGGGGCACCGGAACCGCAAGCCGGTCGAGGCCCTTGTCGCGGGCGGCGCCAAGGAGGCCAAGACGCCTCGTGAACTCGCCCAGAACGCCACGATCATCTTCCTCTGCGTCACCGGCTCGGCCCAGGTCGAGGCCGTGGTGAACGGACCCGACGGCATCGCGGCCGGCGCCAAGCCGGGCACCGTGATCATCGACTGCTCGACCTCGGACCCGACGGTGACGGTGCGGATCGCCGCGGAACTGGACGCCAAGGGGCTGCATCTCGCCGACGCGCCGCTGGGCGGCACGCCGGCGCAGGCGGCGCTCGGCCAACTCTCGGCGATGGTCGGGACGACGCCGGAAATCTTCGCGCGGATCAAGCCGGCGATCGAGGCCTGGGCGCAGAAGGTCGTGCATCTCGGCCCCGTCGGCGACGGCCACAAGATGAAGCTTTTGAACAACTTCCTCTCGATGGGCTATGCCGCGATCTATGCGGAGGCGCTGACGCTGGCCTCGAAGATCGGCATCACGCCGCAGACCTTCGACAGCGTGCTGCGCGGCAGCCGGATGGATTGCGGCTTCTACCAGACCTTCATGCAGTATGTGCTGGAGCGGGACCGCGACGCCCACAAGTTCACGCTGGTCAACGCGCTGAAGGATGTCCGCTATCTCGAAAGCGTCGCCAATGCGGCCGGCGTTCCCAACCCGATCGGCAATGCGGTGAAGAACAGCTTCGCGACGGCCGTCGCGGCCGGCAAGGGCGACGACTATGTGCCGATGCTGTCCGACTGGGTCGCGTCGCAGAACGGCCTATCGCTGGCCGGGAAGGGCTGAGGCGGAACGCAAAGGGGGCGGGAGAGCCGGCCGCCTTTCGCCGACTTCGTCATTCCGGTTTGATTGCTTCGCAATGCCCCGGAATGACGGCGCGTCTCCATGCGAACTCGGCTCGCTCAGGGGCGCGCGAGCCGTTCCGCGAGGCTCTCAGCGAGGCCGATGCTGCCGATCGGTGCCGGCAAGGCGAGATCGCCGCTTGTGGGCTTTGCGGGCGGATCGCGCAGCGCCGCCAGCACGGCCTGCATCCCGGCTTCGGCCGAGCCGATCACGGGCACATCGAGAAGAGGCTGGATGCGGGCTGCGAGGCCGGCAAGGCCAGCCCCGCCAAGGATGACGGCGCCCGCGCCGTCGCGTGCCACCGTCAGCTGGCAGGCCTGCGCCAGCAGCGCGATGGCGCTGTCGGGGTCGCGCGCGATTTCCGCCCCGGTGGGGGCGACCGTCTCGACCGCGGCCAGACGGTGGCCGAGGCCCAGCGTCGTGACGAACTCGCGCAGCATCGGCCCCCAGCGCTCCCCGCCGGTGACGATCGAAAAACGCTGCGTCAGTGCGGCGGCAGCAAGGCAACTCGCCTCGGCCATCCCGATGACGGGCACGCTGGCGAGTTCCTTCAGCGCGAGCAGGCCTGGGTCGCCGAAGCAGGCGAGGTAGACCGCGTCGCAGCCGCCGCCATGCTCGGCATAGGCCTCGATCGCGGCATGGCCGGCGATCACCGCCGCCGCCCGGCTGGCAATGTAGCGCGCGCCGAAGCGCCCGGTGACCGGGACGAGCGTGACGCCGGCGGGCAGATACGGCGCGAGCACGCGCTCCATCAGGGCGGTGACCTCGGCGGTCGTGTTCGGATTGATCAAAAGGATGCGCAAGGCGGCCTCGATGCTGGATGACGGCCCAGTTTCGTTCATCGGGGCGCGGCAAGGCAATGCGCCCTGTGACGGCCGCCGAGTTGCTGTGTCTATGTTGCATTGCAACAAAAACGGCTATGCCTGCGTTCAGGGAGCGTGCCGGCGCCATTCAGGGCCGGCCAGCGCAGGAGCGCATCATGCCCAGTCTTTCCGACACGATCGCCCGCCTGACTGCCACGCGGGGCGTGGCCCGGCCGTCGATGCAGGCCTCGCGCCTGTCGCCACTGACGGGGTTCGGATCCAATCCGGGCGCGCTCGGGGCCCATGCCTATCGGCCCAACGGGCTGCCGCAAGGCGCGCCGCTGGTGGTCGTGCTGCATGGCTGCACACAGACGGCAGCCGATTACGACCGCGGTTCGGGCTGGTCGCAGCTTGCCGATCGCCACGGTTTCGCGCTGCTGTATCCGGAGCAGCAGCGCGCCAACAATCCCAATCTCTGCTTCAACTGGTTCGTGCCGGGTGACATCCGCCGCGACGCCGGCGAAGCCTTGTCGATCGCGCAAATGGTCCGCGGCATGATCGAGATGCACGGCCTTGATCCGAAGCGGGTCTTCGTCACCGGTCTGTCGGCAGGCGGTGCGATGGCGGCCGTCATGCTCGCGACCTATCCGGAGCTTTTCGCGGGGGGCGCGATCATCGCGGGGCTGCCTTTCGCCTGCGCTTCCTCCGTGCCGGAAGCGCTCGCGCGCATGCGCGGCCAGGGCCTGCCGGGAGACGCCGCGCTTCAAAGTGCCGTCGGCAGCGCGTCCGATCATGCGGGGCCGTGGCCGACGCTGTCGATCTGGCATGGCGCTCAGGACCACACGGTCGCCCCAGTCAACGGCGAGGCGATCCTCTCGCAATGGCGTGGCCTCCACGGGCTGGAGACGGCGCCGACTGAAACGGTTCCGGCCGGTCGCCACACGCGCCGCACCTGGCGCGACGCATCCGGCGCGGCCAAGATCGAGGCCTTCGCGATCGCCGGCATGGGTCACGGCACGCCGCTTGACGCCAGCGACGACATCGGCGCGACGGGCGCCTTCATGCTGAACGCGGGCATCTCGTCGACACGCCACATCGCGGCGTTCTGGCAGCTTGCCGAACCGGTTGCCAATGTCGAGCCGGGACGCCGGGTGGCCGATGCGGATACGAGCCTTCCCGCCCGGCATCAGAATGGCGGCCCGCGTCTGGATGACTCAAAGCCGGCGAAACCCGCCCCGTCGGGGCCGGCCAAGATCATCGAGGATGCGTTGAGGGCGGCGGGCCTGATGCGGTAGCGAAATCCGCGCCCAACCGCCGAACCGAATGGTGCCCCTGGCCGGAATCGAACCAGCACTCCTTGCGGAACTCGATTTTGAGTCGAGCGCGTCTACCAATTCCGCCACAGGGGCCCCTTGCGGGCGGCCGGACTATAGCGATCGGCTTTGTCCCGTCAAATCGATCCTGCGCGGTCAATCTGTCGCGGTGCAACAAAATCAGCCGGGGGCGGATGGACGCGTCAGGGCCGTGACGCTAGAGCAGCGCCATGATCAAGCGCCTCTACGAATGGACCATGTCGCTGGCCGCGCGGCCGAGGGCGGAACTCTGGCTTGCCGTCGTCGCCTTCGTGGAGAGTTCGTTCTTCCTGATTCCCGCCGACGTGCTGTTCGTGCCGATGGCGCTGACGCGGCCTGCGCGGGCCTATCGCTTCGCGCTGGTCGCGACCGTGTTCTCGACGCTGGGCGGCATCGCCGGCTATGCGCTGGGCTATTACGCCTTCGAGGCGCTAGCGCGGCCAGTGCTGGCATTCTACGGCAAGTTGGGTGCCTTCGAGGCGCTGCAGGCCTGCGTCCACGGTGACCAGCAATTGCTGCTGATGCTGCTGACGACCTCGGGGCTGGCGCATCTGCCGCCGATCAAGGTCGTCACCATCCTGGCCGGCGCGGTCCATATCGGACTCATCTTCTTCGTCCTGTCCTGCATTATCGCGCGGGGCGCCCGCTTCTTCGCGCTCGCCTTTCTGCTGCGACGCTATGGCGCCACGATCCGGCACTTCATCGAGCGTCGCCTGAAAGTGATCGCAGTGGTGGCTGCGGCCGTGCTGATCCTGCTGTATTTCGGCCTCAAGCTGGTCGCAGGATCGGGCCAGCTTCTCTCCTGCTGATCGTCCCGCCGCTGATCCTTGCCGCCGAGCCTGGCCATGACACCCATCCCCGTTCGCGTTGCCGAGACGCGAGCCTTCATCTCCCCATCCCGGTTGATCCTGCTGATTGGGCTGGGCTGTCTCGCGTTGATCGCGGGCGCCTGGTTCTTCGAGATCGTCTGGGGCCTGCGACCCTGCAAGCTCTGCCTCGAGCAGCGCGTGCCGCATTATGCCGCGATCGGGCTCGTCGCCGCCGCACTGGTCCTGGCCCGCTCGGCCCGGCTGCAATGGCTCGTCCTGCTGGGGCTGGCGGGGCTGATGGCCTGGAGCACCGGGCTCGGCGTCTACCATTCCGGCGTCGAATGGGGCTGGTTCGCGGGGCCCAATGATTGCGGCGGCGCGGCCGCGCCTGTGGCCGCCGGCGTGCAGGACTTCATGAAGCAGCTCCAGACGACGCGGGTCGTCGCCTGCTCGGAGGCCGCCTGGCGGCTTCTGGGGTTGTCTCTGGCAGGCTGGAACGCGCTGGCGTCGCTCGCGCTGCTGGGCCTGGCGCTGACGGGTCTCGTCAGGCGGCCGCGCGCGTAGGGGCGGCGCTCACGGCTCCAGTTCGGAATCCCAGTAGAGATAGTCGAGCCAGCTCTCGTGCAGGTAGTTGGGCGGGAAGAGCTTGCCGTTGCGGTGCAGGTCGTTGACCGTCGGTGCGTAGGCCTTCTGCATCGGAAACATGTCGGCCGTGGCCGGCATCTTGTCGCCCTTGCGCAGATTGCAGGGCGAGCAGGCCGCGACGACGTTCTCCCAGGTCGTCATGCCGCCCTTGGAGCGCGGGATGACGTGGTCGAAGGTTAGGTCCTCGCGCGAAGTGCAATACTGGCAGGAGAAGCGATCGCGCAGGAAGACGTTGAAGCGGGTGAAGGCCGGCGTGCGCGAGGGCTTGATATAGGTCTTCAGCGAGACGACCGAAGGCAGCCGCATATCGAAGCTCGGGCTGCGGACGATCGTGTCGTATTCGGAGACGATGTTCACGCGGTCCATGAAGACCGCCTTGATCGCATCCTGCCAGCTCCACAAGGAGAGGGGATAATAACTCAGGGGCCGAAAATCGGCATTAAGGACCAGCGCCGGACAACCGTCCGGTGAGGCCATCGGATGCATCACATGCGCCGTCAAACCCGTCGCACCTCCGCTGATCTGAACGGGACTCAACCCGCTACGGAATCAATGTAAGCGCGAGACGACAGGAATGTGAAGGGGTGCGGCGATTGGGCCGGGTTCGGCGCGGCGCGCCGTCGGGGTCGGCCGAGAGCCGACGATCTCTCGGGCGTTGCATCTGGCAGGAGATGCCCGGGGCAAGCCCGGGCATGGACCGTGCCTCAGCGCGTCGGAACCGGCTTCTCGCCGCGATAATCGTAGAAGCCGCGCTTGGTCTTGCGGCCGAGCCAGCCGGCCTCGACATATTTCACCAGCAGCGGGCAGGGGCGGTACTTGGAGTCCGCCAGCCCGTCATGGAGCACCTGCATCACCGAGAGGCAGGTGTCGAGGCCGATGAAGTCGGCGAGCTGGAGCGGGCCCATCGGGTGGTTGGCGCCGAGTTTCATCGCGGTGTCGATCGCCTCGACCGAGCCGACGCCCTCATAGAGCGTGTAGACGGCTTCGTTGATCATCGGCAGCAGGATGCGGTTGACGATGAAGGCCGGGAAATCCTCGGACACCGAGACGGTCTTGTGCAGCTTGCCGACGAATTCGCGGGCGAGTTCGAAGGTCTGGTCGTCGGTGGCGATGCCGCGGATCAGCTCGACGAGCTGCATCAGCGGCACGGGGTTCATGAAATGGATGCCGATGAAGCGCTCGGGCCGGTCGGTGGCCGCCGCCAGCCGCGTGATCGAGATCGACGAGGTGTTGGAGGCCAGCATCGTCTCGGGCTTGATGTGCTGGCAGACGGCCGTGAAGATCTTGCGCTTGGTCTCCTCGCTCTCGGTCGCGGCCTCGATGATGAGGTCGCAATCGGCGAGGCCCTCCAACCCCGGGGCCGCGACGATCTTCGCCATGGCGTCGCGCCGGATCTCGTCGCCGATCGCGCCCTTGGCGACCTGACGCGCCATGTTGCCGTCGATCGTCGCCAGCGCGGCCTTGATGCGCTCCTCGGCGAGGTCGTGGAGCCTGACCTCGAAGCCGGCGACGGCCGCCACATGGGCGATGCCGTTGCCCATCTGGCCCGCGCCGATGATGCCGATCGTCCTGATCGCCTGAGCCGACATGGTCTGTTCCATCTCCGGTGTCACCGTTTCCATGGGCGGAAAGCGGATGCGGGCTGCCGCGAACGGCAGCCTCTTCATATATCAGTCAGACGCGCGTGACGCACCCGGCTTACTTGCCGATCTTGGCGAGTTCGGCGTCGAGTTCGGGCAGGATGGTGAAGAGATCGCCGACGAGGCCGTAATCGGCGACCTGGAAGATCGGCGCCTCCTCGTCCTTGTTGATGGCGACGATGACCTTGCTGTCCTTCATGCCGGCAAGATGCTGGATCGCACCGGAAATGCCGACCGCGATGTAGAGATCGGGAGCGACGACCTTGCCGGTCTGGCCGACCTGCCAGTCATTGGGAGCGTAGCCGGCGTCCACGGCGGCGCGCGAGGCGCCCATGGCGGCCCCTAACCGGTCGGCGACAGGCTCGATCACTTTGGCGAAGTTCTCCGAGGAGGCGAGCGCGCGCCCGCCGGAGATGATGATTTTGGCCGAGGCGAGCTCGGGACGGTCTGACTTGGCGACCTCTTCGCCCTTGAAGCTCGACAGGCCGTCATGGCCGGCCGTGGCGACGGTCTCGATCGGGGCGGTGGCGTTGCCGTCGGCGGTCGCCTGGAAGGAGGCGCCGCGCACGGTGATGACCTTCTTGGCGTCGGTCGCCTGGACGGTCTGGATGGCGTTGCCGGCATAGATCGGCCGCTCGAAGGTGTCTGATGAGACGACCTTGGTGATCTCCGAGACCTGCATCACGTCGAGCAGGGCGGCGACGCGAGGCATCACGTTCTTGCCGGTGGTGGTGCCCGGCGCGACGATCGCGTCATAGGCGCCGGCGAGCGAGACGATCAGCGCGGCCAGCGGCTCGGCAAGGCGATGCTCATAGGCCGCGTCGTCGGCGAGCAGCACCTTCTCGATGCCGTCGAGCTTTGCAGCGGCCTCGGCGACGGCCTTGGCGTTGTGCCCGGCGACCAGGACATGCACGGGCGCGCCGAGCTCCCTGGCGGCGGTCAGGGCCTTGCGGGTCGCCTCGTTGAGGCTGGTATTGTCGTGCTTGGCGAGAAGCAGCGTCGTCATGATCAGAGAACTCCTGCTTCGTTCTTCAGCTTCGAGACCAGATCGGCGACGGAAGCCACCTTGACGCCGGCCGAGCGGCCTGCGGGCTCGACGGTCTTGAGCACCTTGAGACGGGGCGCGACATCGACGCCGAGCGCCTCGGCCGAGGTCTCGTCGAGCGGCTTCTTCTTGGCCTTCATGATGTTGGGCAGCGAGGCGTAGCGCGGCTCGTTCAGGCGCAGATCGGTGGTGACGATCGCGGGCAGCTTGAGACCGACGGTCTGGAGGCCGCCATCGACCTCGCGGATGACATCGACCGCGCCGTCACCGACAGAGACCTTCGAGGCGAAGGTGCCCTGCGGCCAGCCCAGCAGGGCGGCCAGCATCTGGCCGGTCTGGTTGCAGTCGTCGTCGATCGCCTGCTTGCCCAGGATCACGAGCTGCGGGCTCTCCTGCTCGACGATCTTCTGAAGGAGCTTGGCGACCGCGAGCGGCTCGACCGTGCCGTCGACCTTGACCAGGATGCCGCGGTCGGCGCCCATGGCCAGACCCGTGCGGATGGTCTCGGCGGCCTGCGCCGGGCCGATCGAGACCACGATCACCTCGGCCGCCTTGCCGGCCTCCCTGAGGCGCAGCGCCTCTTCGACCGCGATCTCGTCGAAGGGATTCATCGACATCTTGACGTTGGCCAGCTCGACGCCCGAGCCGTCCGCCTTCACCCGGATCTTCACGTTGTAGTCGACAACCCGCTTCACGGGCACAAGGATCTTCATCGTCATCATCACCGTTCAGAAAAGAGGCTGTCTTAACCGCGCCCTTGGCCACATCATTGGCCTCATCCTCGGCCGCAGCGCTACCGGCGGCAGGATCGCGGCATCGCGGCTCTCGGCTGGAATGCGGACGGACCGTAACGACGCCCGTTTGCGCTTGTCAACGCCGCCATTTGCCCATGTGCGATGCCCCGACCGCACCTCTCAACCTCGCACCGCACGCCCAAACAGCGTCACGCCGCGATGGATGAAGAGCGGTGTCAGCGCCGCGCCGGTGCCGAGCCCGCCGAGATGCGCCCACCAGCCGACATGGCCCTGCGGGTCGATCAGCGCCTGGACGAGCTGGAACAGGATCCAGCCGACGATCGCATAGAGTGCGGTGATATGCAGCGGAATCCAGTTGAAGGCGAGGCCCCAGATCCGGACGCGCGGATAGAGCATCAGATAGGCGACGATCACACCGGAGATGGCGCCCGACGCGCCGATCAGCGGCTGGTCGGAGGCCGGGTTCATCAGCGCATGGGCCAGCGAGCCGCCGAGCCCGCACAGGAAGAAGAACAGCAGGAAGCGGCCATGGCCCATGGCGTCCTCGACATTGTCGCCGAAGACCCAGAGGAACAGCATGTTGCCCAACAGATGCGCCAGGCTGACATGCAGCAGGATATTGCTGAACAGCGTCACCCAGGGCGTTGCCTGCAGCAGCTCGGCAGGCAACTGCGCCGCACCGAAGAAGACCGAGGGGATCAGCCCGAAGCCGGCGGCGATCGCGATCTGGCCTTCGGCGTTCTGGCGCAGCGTCACCAGCAAGTAGAGCGCGATGCAGATCGCGATCAGCGCGTAGGTGACATAGGGCGCGCGCATGAAGCGAAGCGGGACGCCGTCATGCAGGGGGATGAACATGCCTCGCCGCCTAACGGTTCTGGCCGGGCACCCAGAGCACGTCGCCCCCGGCCCTGGCATTGAGGAAGCGCGAGGCGACGAAGAGGAAATCCGAAAGGCGGTTGATGTATTTCAGCGCTGGCGCGGAGACGATTTCGCCTGGCGTCTGCGCGAGTTCCGTCATCAGCCGTTCGGCCCGGCGGCTCACCGTGCGGGCAAGATGGAGATGCGTCGCCGCTGGCGTGCCGCCGGGCAGCACGAAGGAGCGCAGCGGCGCGAGGTCGGCGTTCAACAGGTCGATCTCGCTTTCGATGCGGTCGACCTGGGCCTGGACGATGCGCAGCGGCTCATAGGCCGGCGGGGTGCCGGTATCGGGCGTCGAGAGATCGGCGCCGAGATCGAACAGGTCGTTGCTGATGCGCCCGAGCATGGCATCGACCACGGCGTCCTCGACGGTCGCATGAAGCCGGGCGATGCCGATGCAGGCATTGGTCTCGTCGACCGTGCCATAGGCGGCGACGCGCAGGTCGAATTTCGGCCGGCGCGGCCCGGTGGCGAGCCCGGTCGTGCCGTCATCGCCGGTGCGGGTGTAGATTCGATTCAGCTTGACCATAATCGCGTTATAGCGCGGCCGGTGCCGGACGGAAGGCGTCTTCGCGCGTGAGCAGGCGGCCCCCCGCAGGGGCGTGGCGTCAGAATGTATAGCCGAGGCGGGCGCCGACATTGGCGGGGCCGCGCGGCTGGTTGCGGTCGGCGCAGCCGGCGGTGCTGAAATGCTCCAGCGTCGCGACCAGGCTCCAGCGGTCGTTCAGGCGAACGCCGAGCGCGGCGGCTTCGCGCGTGCCGGCGTTGCAGCCGACGTTCAAGCGGTTCTCGGGGATGATCGCGCCGGTCTTGCCGTCGTTGAGGGCGGCACCCAGGCTGGCCTCGACGAAGACCGCCCTGGACAGGTCGAAGCTCCAGGTCGCGCCGGCATAAGCATAGCGCGTGCCGTTGAAATTCGCGCTCGACCCGAGATGGAAGCGCGGGATGAAGGCGTTGGCGAAGCGATCGTTCAGGGTGAACGGGCGCGGCGTCGCGATCTCGCCGCTGAAATTGAGCAGCCCGCTTTCGCGCCCGCCGGGATTGGCGGCGGCAACGCCGATGCGGGCTTCCCAGGACAGGGCGGAGGACGGCTCGGTCGAAGGCGCGTAGCTCGAAACTCCGGCCGGGAGAGGCTGCGCCTGCGCCGCCTGGGCCAAGGCCGCCAGAGAACCGGCAAGGAGTAGCAACGCGACGCGAACCATGGGCAGCAGGTCTTTTCGGTGGCCAGACAGGAGTTAAGAAAGCACAGAGACTCGTGTCGGGAATAAGGCAAGATTGCGGCAGACGGCCGATGGTTGCCATCGCAAGGGAAAATTAAGCGATATAAATCAATGCCTTGAGAGATTCATGTGGAGGGCGCGGCTCTGGCCTCCACGAGGCTTGCGCCTGCGTGGACGGCTCAGCCGCCGCGCCACCACAGCACGCCGACAATGACAAGGATCGCGACGAATTGCAGGATCACCCGCAGGCGCATCAGCTTCTGCGAGGTGCTGGCGCTGCCGCCGCGCAGCATGTTCGCCAGCCCAAGCAGGAGCACGACGGCGACGGCGCCGACCGCGAGCGGGACGAGTGAGCCTGATAATGTCATGCCCCAGCACATAAAGCGCCGCCGGCGGCTTGACCAGAGACGCGGAGCCGCAGGGCCCGCATTGATCGTTCAGCGATAGCGCCGCTGCACGATCAGATGCGCGGCGACGGTCAGGACGATGGTCGCCGTCATCAGGATGAAGGAGATGGCGCCGCCGAAGGGCCAGTTGTTCTGCTGGGCGAACTGGCCATAGACCAGCGGCCCCATCATCTGGAATTTCGGGCCGCCGAGCAGGACCGGCGTGGCGTAGGCGTTCATCGCCAGGATGAAGGTCAGGATCGTGCCGGCCAGGATGCCGGGCAAAGCGAGCGGCCAGAGCACGCGGCGAAACATCGCGGCCGGCCCGGCGCCCAGGCTGAAGGCGGCCTCCTCGACATTGCGCGGAATGCCCTCGATCACGCTTTGCAGCGTGAGCACCATGAAGGGCAAATTGACCGCGATGATGCCGATCAGCACGGCGTTCTCGGTGTACATGATCTCGAGCGGCTGATCGATCAGGCCCATCCCCATCAAGGAGGCGTTGAGCGCGCCACGGCTGCCGAAGGCGGTCATCCAGCCGGCCGCGCGCACCGCGTTGCCGACGAAGAGCGGCAGCACGACCGCGATGATCAGCAGGTTCTTGAAGCGGCTCTGGGTGCGCGCCAGCACATAGGCCAGCGGAAAGCCCATGATCAGGCAGACGACCGTACAGAACACCGCGACCCGGACGGTGCGGGCGAGCACGTTGAGATAATAGCCGTCGGTGAAGAACTTGACGTAGTTCTCGATCGTCAGCCCGTCGACCATGAACTGGCCGGGGATGAACTGGTTCAGCGAGTAGCGGAACAGGATCGCGATCGGGCCGAGAAGCCCGATCGCGACGAAGAGCGTCGCCGGCATGACGAGCAGGCCGGCAAGGCCTGTGCGCGCGCCGGCGACGGGTTCGGGGGCGGTGCTCATGGCAGGGCCTCGGCGTCATGGCCGGCCTTGTCCCGACCATCCACGTCTTGAACGCCTGCCGAGACAGGCTGCGATGCCTGCAGCGACCGGGTCCAGCCACGAGACGCGACCCGTTCTCCATCCGCGTCGCAAGACGTGGATGGTCGGGACGAGCCCGACCATGACGGGAGAGGGGAAATGCTCATGGCGCCAGAGCCCGATCGCGGTTGCATCAGGACTTGAAGACCTTGTCCCACCACTCCTTCATCGCCGAGTCGTTCTTGGCGAGGAAGCCGTAGTCGAGGTCGCGGAGCTTCTTCTCCTCTTCGGGGGTGAAGCCGATGCGCTTCTGCAGGTCGGGCGCGACGTTCAGCCCCGTGACGGTGCCGTTATAGCCCATATCGACGGCGAAGGCCTCCTGCGGCGCCTTCTCCAGCATCGCGTTCATATAGGCGTAGGCGTTGTCCTTGTTGGGCGCGTTCTTCTGGATGACGAAGCCCGAGACATAGGCCGGGATGCCTTCGACGGGAGAGACCGCCTCGCAGGGGATGCCGGCATTCTGCCACTGGACGACGCGCGCCTTCCAGATCGCGCTGATGCCGATCTCCTCGTTCTTCATGGCGGCGGCGAAAGCCTCGTTGGTCGGGTAGACGCGCGCGCCCGCCTTCTTGACGGCCATCAGGATTTCCTTGGCCTTGTCGAGGTCGTTCATGTCCTTGCCGCCGGTGGCAGCCATCGAGGCGGCGATCATGATCGACTGGTACTGGATGTCGATGAAGCCGATCTTGGACCCCCATTTGGGGTCGAGCCAGTCCTTGAAGCCGGTCGGGGCCGGGCTGATGATCTTCGGATTGTAGATCACCACGTTGCCCGAATAGATGTGCCCGATGCCGTAGGGATATTTCATCGTCGGCAGCAGGTTCTTGGCATTGGGGATCTTCGAGTAGTCGAGCGTCTCGATGACGCCGGCCTCGTTCATCTCGTACATGTTGGCGGCCGAGAGGCCCTGGATGTCGACCGTGCCACGCGGCAGGCGGCGTTCGGCGACCATCTTGGCGCGGCGCGGGGCGTCGCCGGCCTGGTCCTGCACGACTTCCATGCCCTTGGGCTTGAGGATCGGGTCCTCGATGTTCTTGGTCAGCAGGCGGGCATAATCACCGCCCCAGGTGCCGACCACGACCTTGCCGGCCGCCTGGGCGAAGGCGGGGGTGGCAAGCCCGGTGGCGAGCGCGGCGGCGCCGGCGCCCTTGAGCAGATCGCGTCTGTCGAATGTGGTCATGGTGAAACTCCCCTGTTTGACGCCCGTCAAAGCCTGTTCTCAGGCTTCGCGCGGATAAACGAGCCCGGCGTCTTCGGCCCAGCCTATCGTAATGGTCTCGCCCGGCTTCGGCTCGGCGACGCCGGCCTTGTTCGGGATCTGCAGCAGCATCCGGTCGGGACCGGAGAGGCTGACATCGATGTCGAGGATCGCGCCGAGATAGGAGGCGTGCTCGACGCGGGCCTCGAAGCGGTTGTGCAGCCCCTCGGCGTCCCCGCCGACCGCGATGCGCTCGGGCCGCAGGGCGAGCGTCGCAGCGCCGGTCCCGGTCGCGGCGGTGCAGCCGATCTCGACGCCGCCCTTCGTCCTGAAGCGACCGGGCGCGGTGATGTCGCCGTCGAGGAAGGCGCTGCGGCCGATGAAGCCGGCGACAAAGCGGTCGGCGGGCTTCTCGTAGAGCTCGCGCTGGGTCCCGATCTGGCGGACCTTGCCTTTTTCCATGACGACCAGCCGGTCGGCCATGGTCAACGCCTCCTCCTGGTCATGGGTGACCATGATCGTGGTCAGACCGAGCTTGCGCTGCAGGTCGCGGATCTCGACGCGGACCTCCTGGCGGAGCTTGGCGTCGAGGTTGGAGAGCGGTTCGTCCAACAGGAGCACGTCCGGCTCCATGGCGAGCGCGCGCGCCAGCGCGACACGCTGCTGCTGGCCGCCCGAGAGCTGGCGCGGATAGCGTTCGTCGAAGCCGGCGAGTTGCACGAGACGCAGCGCCTCTGCGACGCGCGGCGCCCGGTCGGTGGGGGAGATCTTGCGCATTTCGAGGCCGAAAGCGACGTTCTCGGCCACCGTCATATGCGGGAAGAGCGCATAGCTCTGGAAGACCAGGCCACAATTGCGCTTCCAGGGCGGCAGGGTGGTGACGCTGCGCTCGCCGATCGTGATCGCGCCGGCGCTAGGGGCGATGAAGCCCGCGACCATGCGCAGGGTCGTGGTCTTGCCGCAGCCGGAGGGGCCGAGCAGGACGAGAAACTCGCCGTCGGCAATGTCGATATTGACGTCATCGACGACCGTCAGGTCGCCATAGGTCTTACGGAGATGTTCGATCGAAAGCCGTGCCATCGTCTTCAGACCACCCGGCTCAGTTTGACGTAGCGGTCGGTGACGATCATCGCGACGGCGATGAGAACGATCTGGATCAGGGATGCGGCTGCCACGGTCGGATCGATCTTCCATTCGAGATATTGCAGGATGGCGATGGGCAGGGTGGTGCGACCCGGCCCCACCAGGAACAGGCTCATCTCCAGATTGCCGAAGGAGGTGACGAAGCCGAAAAGCCCAGCCGCGACGATGCCCGGCCGGATGCTGGGCAGGGTCACCCGCCGGAAGGTGGTGAAAGGGCCGGCGCCCAAATTCTGCGCGGCCTCCTCGATGGTGCGGTCGAAACCGACGAGGCTCGCTGTGACGAGGCGTACCACCCAGGGGATGACGACAAGCGTGTGCGCGGCGATCAGCCCACCCTGCGAGCCCATCACCGGCAGGCCCGTGGCGATCTCGGTCTCGATCTGGAAGACGTAAATCGCGGTGCCCAGCACGATGCCGGGCATGACCAGTGGCATCAGCAAGAGCGTGTTGAAGAGCGGGCCGAGCACGATGCGGTGGCGCACCAGCGCCAGGCTCGCGGGCACGCCGACGAGCAGGCCGAGCAGCGTCGCGGCGACGCCGACCTGCAGGCTGAGCAGGAAGCCGTTGATGAAGGGCTGGTTGTTGGCCGCCGCGGTGAACCATTTCACCGAGTAGCCCTCGGGCGGGAAGGAGGGAATCTCCTGCCGGAAGAAGGCGAGCCAGGTGACGAAAATCAGCGGCAGCAGGATGTAGAGCAGAGAGACGCCGGCGGCGGCGTTCAACGCGATACGACCCAGGCTGGGGCGGGTGGCGCTCATTCGCTGTCTCCGGCGATGCCGGACAGGACGCCGTCATCCTGCCCGAAGCGAAGCGGAGCGCAGAGATCCATCATGAGGCGCAGTCGAGCCCTCTGATGGATCCCGGAGCTGCGCGGCTTCGCGGCTTGTCCAGGATGACGCGGCATTTCCCTACGCATTCAATCTGCTCTCACTGCAGCGTGTTCTTGTGGAACGCGCCGCCCTTCATGATGACCGGCAGCCGCGCCCCCTGGTCCTGCAGCAGGGCCAGGTCTTCGAGCGGGTTGCCGTCAACCAGGATCATATCCGCATAAGCCCCAGCACGCAGCGTGCCAAGCTTGCCGTCCATGCGCAGCAACTGCGCGCCGACGGTCGTGGCCGAGCGGATGATGTCGATCGGCGAGAGCACCTCGCGGCGCAGCAGGAACTCGCGGGACTGGTCGACCTGGAGCTGGCCGAGCAGGTCGGATCCGTAGGCGACCGGCACACCGGCGCGCTTGCAGATTTCGAGCGAGCGCAGCCCGCCATCGATGACGAGGTCGTTCTTGGCAAGCATGTCGCCATCCATGCCGAACTCGGAGGCGCGCTCCTTCATCGCGTAATAGGCGACAAGGTTGGCGGTGAGGAACATGCCCTTCTCCGCCATGAGCTTGGCCGAGGCGTCGTCGATCAGATTGCCGTGCTCGATGGCGCGCACGCCGCAATGGGCGGCCCGGGTGATCGCTTCGGGCGTATAGGCATGGGCGCAGACATAGCGGCCGAAGGCGGCGGCCTCCTCGACGGCGGTGCGGACCTCGTCGAGGCTGAACTGGAGCGAATCGAGCGGGTCGTAAGGCGAGGCGACGCCGCCCGACATCATGATCTTGATGTGGTCGGCGCCGAGCCGCATCTGCTCGCGCACCGATTTGCGCACCGATGAGACGCCGTCGGAGACGTTCATCGTATAGGCCATGGCGTTGCAGCACTGGCAGCGCGTGCCAAAATCGGTGCGCCGGCGCGGGTCGCTGTGGCCGCCGGTCGGGCCGATCGCCTGGCCGGCGATGAACAGGCGCGGCGCGGCGACATGGCCCTTGTCGACCGCCTCCTTGATGCCCCAGTCGGCCCCGCCGGTGTCGCGCACCGAAGTGAAGCCGCGGTCGATCATGCCCTTCATCAGCCCGATGGCGCGGGCGGTCATCAGGGTGAGCGGCATGCTCTCCAGATTCCGGATGACCACCTCGGACAGGAAGACGTGGACATGGCTGTCGATCAGGCCTGGCATCAGCGTGCGCCCGCCGCAATCGACGACGTCGGCGGCGTCCGCCTTGATCGGCTTGTCGGAGAGTTCGCGGATGGTGTCGCCCTCGACCAGCAATTCGTAGCCGGCGCGGACCTCGCCAAAATCGGGCTCTAGCAGGGCGAAGTTCTTGAACAGCAGCGCGGCCATGGCGGGCGTCTCCTCCGGGAGGGCACGGCGACCGCGCCTTCATTCTCCCCAGCCCTGATATATTGGAAACTTTATCCGCGCTTGTCCATCGCGCGCAACGCGTGGCGCGCGGACCAGCCGCGCGGCTCCGTCTAGCTGGTGATGGCGGCGTTCTGGGCCAGGATTCGGCTGCGGATCGGCATGGAGAGATCGTCGGCCAGCGCGCGGCTGATCGCCGGCAGGCCGTCGAGCAGGCTCGGCACGAAGGCCTGGGAGGGCGGCAGGCGCCGTGGCAACGCATGGAGGGCGGCCGCCATGACGAGCGGGTCGCGCTCGCCCTCGCCATTCTCCGAGGGATCGTGGAGGACGTCGATCAGCTTGAGCTCGTCGGCCCGCTCCGCCCGGATCGCCTGTTCGAGCCGGGGCTTGACGCGCGGCACGATCAGGGCCGGCTTGTCGAAGGAGAGCACCTCGCAGAAGGTGTTGTAGCCGCCCATCGCCACGACGCAGTGGGCCCGGTTCATCAGCAATTCGAGGCGCGGCTCGAAGCCGAGGCTCTCCAGCTTGGGAATGCGGGCGATGCGCTCGGCGAAGTCCTTGCGGCGCTCGCGCGACATGAAGGGGCCGAACACGATGAGAGCGGGCAGCTCGATCGTCGGATCGGCCTCATAGGCCGAAATCACCCAGTCGATCACGCCGGCGCCGTCGCCGCCGCCGCCTGGCGTCACCAGGATGAAGGGGCCCTTGGTAATGCGCGGATAGCGGTTGGGCGGCATCGGGCTGGGCACCGCCCGCTTGAGATAGCCGGTGTAGCGGATCTTGTGGGCGAAGAGGTGCTGGTTGGGCAGACCGGCGAGCGGCTGATAGATGCTCTCGAGCCCATAGACGAAGATGTCGTCGTAGATGTCGCTGAGTGCTTCGAGCGCGCCACTCTGGCGCCACTCCTCAAGGAGCTTGCCGGGTTCGTCCAGCACGTCGCGCAGGCCGAGCACGATGCGGGCGCCCCGCCGGCGCAGGATGTCGAGCGCCGGCACCAGTTCGCCGCGCAAGCCCACCGGTTCCTTGTCGACGATGACGACGTCGGGATCGAAGGACAGCACCACCTGCTTGATGATGTCGGTGCGCAGCCGGATCGTGTCGTTGAGGTCGAGATTGAGGTGGTGCGGGCCATAGCGGCCGTCGCTCTGCTTCTCGATGCCGGGGATGCGGACGTAGTCGACGCCGTCGCCGAACTGGAAGCTCGAGATCACCGACGACCCCGAGACGATGATCACTGATATATGAGGGTAGCTCGCGACGAGCGAATTGGCGATCGCGCGGCAGCGGCGGATATGGCCGAGGCCGAAGGTGTCGTGGCTGTAGATCAGGACGCGCGGCGCATGGGGGCTACGCGGCGCGCGCTCTCGCTCGGCCCCCGCAAGATCGACGACGTTGAAAGGCATGTCCGCGTCGCCCCCCGCAGAAAGGTCAGACGACCTCGTGGCGAGGACGAACGCACCTGAGTATACGCGACAGGCTTATAGCGCGTGGCGCTATCCGATCCAAGCCCAACTCAGGCTCTGTTAAAGGCGCCAGCGGATCACGGGCAGACGTAGCCGCCGCTATCAGGCAGGCAGCGATTGCCGTTGGGCAGCAGGAGCGCCCCACGCGCATCTCGCGAGACCCGGTCGCCATTGGGCAGGAGGAAACCGCCTGCGGCGTCCATGGTCGAGCGCGACCCGTCGGGCAAGGTCACTTCATTGCCGACGACCGTGATGCGCTTTGCCGGAGATGCGCGGGGCATCTCTTGCACCTGCGGCGACAACCGTGATGAGGTGCAGCCCGCGAGGGTTGCCGTGACGATGATGGCGGCGATCAGCTTTTTCATACGCGCTCAACGTTGCGATGCGGGGGCCGGTTCCTTCGATTGTAGCCGAGCCAGCCCGGGCGGCAAATGGGGCGAAGCCTGTTTTCCGGCATGACGGGCAATTCAACCAATCCGGAACAGTGATCGCGGGTTGGTCAGGACCACCGCCGGATGCCGGGTGGCGCGCGCCAGGAAGGCGTCGAGGAAGCCCCACGCCGTCGCGTCATGGTTGCGATGGTGCATGAGGACGCCGAAGGCATCGCCGCCCGGGTCGGCACTGGTCCGCTTCGCGGCGAGAAGCGCGCAGATCTCGGGGATCATGTCGTCAGCCCGCCGGCCGACCCGGCCGCCACCCCAATCCATGATGTCGAGATCGGTGTTGCCGAGCGTGGGACCCGTTCCCTCGCCGAGCGCATAGCCGCGAAAGCAGGAGAGGCCGGACAAGCCGAGCTCCGGCAGCAGCGCCGCATGCTCGGGCGCCATCCGGTTCCAGGGCGGGACGAAGACGGGCAGCAGCTCCGCTCCGAACAGGTCTCCGAGGCGCTGGCGGGCCTGCGCGATCTCGGCCTGGATCTCAGCGGCGGGGCGCAGCAGCCCGAATTCGGACTTCTTCGCACCGTTGGGGGCGTGGTTGGCGTGCCAGCACCCATGCTGGCAAGGCAGGAGCGAGGGCATCTGCCGTAGTGCGCCTGTCAAAGCGGGTTCCGCGAGCATCGGAATGACCGCCAGCAGGACAGGCAGGTCGAAGCGCTCGCCGAGCCCGGCCAGCCGGTCGAGCGCGGCGCTCGGCGCGATCGCGTCGTCGTCGCGCAACCAGAGTCGGATTTGCCGGCCGGCCTCGCTCCAGCGCTCCAGTTCGGCATGAAGCGGCTGCCAGATCGCATCATCGGGGCCAGGTCTCATGGCGCGGGCTCTTCCGCTGCTGCGCACGAGCGGGCGGCGCGATTGGCGAGCGCCAGCGCCAGACCCCGTTCCAGGATGAGCGCGGCTTGCTTCGGGTTGCGCTCGGACAGGGCGAAGCGCCGGGCGGCCTGGCCCATTGTCGCGCGCAAGGCCGTGTCATCGAGCAGCCGCCGCAGCGCGGCAGCGAGCGCGACCTCGTCTCCCTCCCGGGCGAGCAGTGCGGTCTCGCCGCCCTGCACGGTGGCGGAGACGCCGCCGCTGTCGAAGGCGACGATCGGCAGGCCCACCGCCTGCGCCTCCAGATAGACCAGCCCATAGGCCTCGCGGACGCCGGGCCAGATGAAGACGTCATGGGCGGCCAATGCGGCGAGGACGCCGTCATGGGGAATGGCGCCCCGCCAGTGGATGCGGCCCGGAGGCAGCCCGGCGAAAACCTGCTCGATCTCGGCGCGCCTGGCGCCGTCGCCGATGATGGTCAGGGTCCAGGGCCGGTCGGCGACGCGCGCGAGAACCCTGGCGAGGGCAAGGTAGCTGTTCTGCTTGGTGCCCTCGCGCATCATCGCGACGGTGACGAGGCGGGGCACGCCCGTATCGCCGGCACGCCGTGGCGGCTCGCCGTCAAAGGCGATGAACGGCGGCAGTTCGAGCAGGGCGGTGTGGGCGCAGCGCCAGGGCTCGAGGCCCTGCCGGTCGCGATCGGTGAAATGCAGATGCAGGTCGGCGGCCGCCAGACCGCTGCGAACGATCCGCGTATGGGTGGCCCACTCGCCGCTGGCGCGCCGCTGCGCATCGCTGGCCTCCGCGACGACATAGGGAATGCCGAGCTGGCCGACGATCGCCGGCCCGAGCAGGTCGGGAGCCCTGTAGTAGTTGTGATAGGTGAACCAGAGCTCCGGCGCCGGAGCGCCGTCCCGCCAGTGGGCGAGCATCGCCCCGGCATGGGCGGCCGCTGCGGCCTGGTGCCGGGCCAGCCTGTCGGCGTCGGCCGTGGGCATGAAATCGCGCGCGGCCAGCACCGGCGAGACGGTGTGGCCGAGCCCCTCCAGCACGGCGACGAGCTGGTGCGCCATGCGACGGTCGCCCGAGATGCGACCGTCGTCATAGGCGTTGAGCGGGGTGTGAAAGGCGATGCGCAAGAGAGGTCAGGCTCGGATTGTCGGCCGCGCCCTCAGCGATAGGGATCGGCTGCGTCGCGCAGGCCGTCGCCGAGGAAATTGAAGGCCAGGATGATCAGGATCACCGGCACGACCGGATAGAGCAACCACGGATACAGCGCCACAACATTGATGTTTTGCGCCTCGTTCAGCATCACGCCCCAGCTGGTGATCGGTGGCCTCAGGCCGAGCCCGAGGAAGCTCAGCGCCGTCTCTCCAAGGATGGTCTTGGGGATGGTGATCGTCGCCGAGGCGATGAGATGGCTCATGAAACCCGGGATCAGGTGCAGGCCGATGATGCGGGCGGGTCTTGCGCCCATCAGTTGGGCCGCGACGACATAATCCTCTTCGCGCAACGACAGGAGCTTGGAGCGCACGGCTCGCGCCAGCCCGGTCCAGTCCATCAGGCCGAGGATGACGGTGATGCCGAAATAGACCAGCAGCGGGCTCCAGGAGGGCGGCATGATCGCCGCCAGCGCCAGCCAGAGCGGGATGTGCGGCAGCGACTGCACGATCTCGATCAGGCGCTGGACGACGAGATCGACCTTGCCGCCGTAATAGCCCGCGATGCCGCCGATGACGACGCCGAGCACGAAGGAGACGAAGACGCCGAGCAGACCGATCGAGAGCGAGATGCGCCCGCCATAGAGGATGCGCGAGAACACGTCGCGGCCGAGACGGTCCGAGCCGAGCAGGAAGAGGGTGCCGCCTTCGGGCGCGCAGACCAGACGCAGATTGCCGGGGATCATGCCCCAGAACAGGTAGTCGTCGCCGCGGCAGAAGAAGCGCAGCGGTTGCGGGCGCGTCCGGTCTACATCGTATTCGCGCTTCAGATTCTCCATGTTGAGGCGCTGGACATAAGGATAGACGAAAGGCCCCATCAGGCTGCCCTCGTGGAAGAGGTGGATCTCCTGTCGCGGGGCGCGGATGAAGTCGGTGTTGCGCGTCGTGTAGTGATAGGGCGCCAGGAACTCCGCGAAGGCGGCCATGGCGTAGATCACCAGGATGACGACGCCCGAGATCAGCGCCAGCTTGTGGCGGCGGAACTTCCACCACATCAGCTGCCATTGCGAGGCGAGATAGACACGCTCCTGCTCGGGCGTCATCACCTCGACGGCCATGGGCTCGAACGGGGCGGTCGAGGCCGTGTGCGGCAGCGGTGCGCCGTCGGGCGGCAGTGTCGATGTCGAGGTCTGGCTCACTTGGTCGCCGCCCCCTGCAGGCGGATCCGCGGATCCAGGATCGCGAGCGCGATGTCGGAGATCAGCACGCCGATCACGGTCAGGAAGGACAGAAACATCAGGAAGGAGCCGGCGAGATACATGTCCTGGCTCTGCAGGGCGCGGATCAGCAACGGCCCGGTCGTCTGCAGCGAGAGCACGATCGCGACGATCTCGGCGCCCGAGACAATCGAGGGCAGGATGTCGCCGATATCCGAGACGAAGAAGTTCAACGACATGCGCAGCGGGTATTTGCGCAGCGCCTTGCCTGGCGGCAGGCCCTTGGCGCGGGCGGTGACGTAATACTGCTTCTGCAACTCGTCGAGCAGATTGGCGCGGACGGAGCGGATCATGCCCGCCGTGCCGCCGGCGCCGATGATGATCACCGGAATCCAGAGATGCTCCAGCACGGAGGCGGCCTTGGCCCAGCTCATCGGCTGATTGAGATATTGCGGATCGACGAGTCCGCCGATCGAGGTGCCGAACCAGACATTCGCCATGTACATGAAGACCAGCGCCAGCAGGAAATGCGGCACGGCCAGCCCGATCAGACCAATGAAGGTCAGGCCGTAATCGCCCCAGCTATACTGATGCGTGGCCGAATAGATGCCGATCGGGAAGGCGACGATCCAGGTGAAGATGATCGTGACGAAGGAGACGATCATGGTCAGCATCAAGCGGTCGCCGACGATCTCCCGCACCGGGCGCTGATACTCGAAGGAGTAGCCCATGTCGCCCTGGAGCAGGCCGGCGACCCACCAGAGATAGCGCTCGGCCACCGGCCGGTCGAAGCCGTACTCCTTCTTGAGGAATTCGATGCGCGAAAGATCGGCCTTCTCGCCCTGCGCCTGCATCTCGGCGGCCAGCGTCTCGAAATAGTCGCCTTCGGGCAGGTTGATCACGGTGAAGATCAGCGCGCTCGTGATCAGCAGCGTCGGGATCATCACCAGGATGCGCTTGAGGATGTATTTCAGCAGCACGGCTCAGCTCTTCGCCTTGTCCAGGTTGGCGGTCTTCGTCATCGCCGTGTCGAACCAGAAGGTATCGGGCATGTAGCGGCCGAAGAAGGCGCCGGGCTCGAAGCTGTAGAGCCCCTTCTGCGGCACGTTGCGCAGGTCGCGCGAGACGACGACCGGCTGCAGCGTGCCGTTGATCACGCCGATCGCGAAGATCTGCTCGGCGTTGATCTCGAGCATGCGCTGCCAGATCTGCCGGCGCTGCGCATGCGTCGCGCTGGCGCGCCATTCGTTGTAGAGCACGACGAGTTCGCGGACCTCGGCGATGTCGGGCTCCTCGCCCTCGCGTCCGCCGGTCTCGAGGAACTGGCCCCAGCGCGGCCAGTTGAACTGGGCCGAAGTCGTCGGGGCGAGCGCCTCGGGCTCCATGTCCGCCGAGACCAGGCCGTTATCCATGCCCGCCCAGGCTGACATGATGGTCTGGCCGGCGACGATGCGGCGGCGGAAGACGTCGCGCTGGGTCGAGCGCGGATAGATCTTGATGCCGACCGCGTAGAAATCCTGCTTGATCAGATCGAGGATGTCGGTCTCCTCGGTGCTCTCGCCTGCGGTCTCGATGGTGAATTCGAGTCGGCGCCCGTCCGGCAGCAGACGGATGCCGTCGCGCGCACGCTTGCCCAGCCCGGCCTCGTCGAGCAGCCGATCGGCCAGCGCGGGATCGTGCTGCATCCACATCTTCGCGTAAGCTTCGTTGTAGAGCGGGCTTTCGGGCAAGGCGGTGTTGCCGCTCTCCTGCGCGAGGCCGAAGAAGATGACCTTGTTGATGTCGGTGCGGTTGATCGCGACCGAGAGTGCCCGACGGTAGCGCAGGTCACGGTTGAGGTCGCGCCAGACCGGGTCGATCGCGTTCATGTTGGGCATCAACGCGAAATAGGAGCCCTCCGCCCGCTTCCACAGCCGGACGTCGAAGTTCATCCGCTTCGAGGCGTCCTTCAGGAAGGTGTAGTTGTCGAAGCGCAAATAGCGCGCCTGCAGGTCGGCCTCGCCTGCGGCGGCCTTGGCCGGCACGAGCGAGCTGGTGCCGACCGTCAGCGTGCATTCGTCGACATAGGGCAGCTGCCGGCCGTTCTGGTCGATGCGGTGGAAGTAAGCGTTACGCTGGAAGGTGAACTGTTCCGCCGGAAGCGGCGTGATGTTGCGCCAGGGGTCAAGCGTCGGCAGATCGGGGTTTTCTGGCCGGTACATGCGCGAGAGCCGCTCATGTAGCGCGCCCCAGTCGCGAACGCGGGCCTGCTTGACGCGCGAATGCAGCGTCACCGGATCGGCATGGTCGATGTGGAACTGCTTCAGATAGCCCGAGGGCATGCAGATATAGGTCTGTCCCGTATACACATCT
>NNBV01000712.1_pt1 | contig 176855 bp, 166 predicted proteins | sample 1173771 | NCBI WGS metagenome assembly NNBV01 (sample SAMN07173938, study PRJNA388173) | plant metagenome | isolation source: symbiotic tissue sample KVS11 | place: Norway: Troms, Kvaloya island | reverse complement strand
ACGAAGCGCGCCCGCGCCAGTGCGTCGGGCGCGCCGAAGCCGCTGGCCGCGCGGCGCAGCAACTCGCGTGCCGSGGACAGCTCACCCAGTTGCGCCAYCGCGATGCCGCGCAACGCCAGGGCCGGCGGGTCGTCGCGCAGCGCCACGCGCTTGAGCGCGCCGAGCGCATCGCCCGCTGCAAGGGCGCGGGCGGAGGCGGCGATCAGCGAGTCCATGGCGTGGCTGGTCGGTGGTCGGGTGTCGGTGGTCGGCGTTCTTACCGGGGCTGCGCAGCCGGTGCGGCAATGAGCGGCGCCAGCTCGGCGCGCAGGCGCCGCACCGCGACCTCGTGGCGCAGCGTCTGCGCGCCGCGCCCGTAGGTGGCGGCCTTGCGGATCAGGCGCATCTGCTCGCGCTGCAACTGCGCCTTCAGGCGCCGCGCGCGCCAGCCGAAGGCCCAGCCCGTTTGCCTGCGCACCCGGTAGCGCGCCATCGGGTCGCCCAGGCGCACCCATTCGTCGTCGCGAATCAGCTCGCGCTCGGGCACGAAGTACGCGGCCAGCGCATGCAGGTAAGTGCCGTTCTCGCGCGCGGCCACGCGCCAGAAGATGCCGGCCGCCACCACCACCGGAATGCCCTTCACCGCCAGCAGCAGGGCCATCTGGCCGTAGCCGCCCTCGAACCGGTCTTCGAGCAGCGGCGAGTTCCAGACAAAGTGCATGGCCCATGCGAGCGCGAAGCACAACACGGCCACCGCGATGCGCATGGCCATCGGCCGACGCGGATGCAGCAAGAACCAGGCGACACCGAAAGACGCGATGGTCGTGTACGCCGCATGGCTCCACAGCCCGCTCAGCAGCCCGCGCGTGAACAGGTTGAGCAGCACCGGGTACACCTGGTTTTCCAGCGGAAAGTGCATCGACGCGTTGACGGTGTAGCTCAGATTTTCGATCACCTGAAACCCGAGCCCCGCCATCGCGCCCACGATGAGCACCGACAGATAAGTCTCGAACTGGTTGCGCGCCACCAGCACCAGCAGCACGACACCTGCGAGCTTCAGGAATTCTTCCGTGACCGGCCCCGCAATGGCCGGCCCCCACACCGCCGCGAACTCCGGCGACAACAGCTTGGCGCACAGGCTCTGAATGGCCACGTTGGCCGGCGCCGCGAAGTACACCGCGCCCAGCCCGCCCCATGCAAAGGCCAGGATGTAGGCCTCCGGCGGGTGCTGCTCCAGCAGGTCGAGCGTGCGAAACGCGAGGCAGAAGACCAGCGTGTACAAGCCCCAAGCCAGCAGCCCCAGGAACGCGGTGACCGGCACCACCCTGAAGCCCATGGAGAACATGTGGACCGTGTAGAACAGCCCATTGACGATGAGCGCCGCCAGCACCCAGAACGCGGCGCGGCGCGGCTGAAAGAACGAGTCCGTGCCTACGGGCCAGACGCCCTCGTCCCGTGGAGAAACGGAAGGCGTCATTGCGCCTCCAGGTCCATCGAGTCCAGCATGCGGCGGGCGTCCGCCAGCGCGTCTTCCAGGCCGTCGTTGGCGCCGTAGAAGTCGACCTGCACCAGCGACTTGCGCGGCAGGTCGACCACCTGCCAGAACCGGCCCGCCAGCGTGGCACCGTAGTAGGCAAAGGTCTTGCCCTGCAGGCCCCATGAGGTGACGAAGTCGGACACATCGCCCTCGATGGTCAGGCCTTGGCCGCGTTCCATGTAGCGCTGCTGCCGCACCAGCGGCCCGTCGGGGCCGCCCGCCCACTGGCCGGTGGTCACGCGGAACTTGTGCGCGCCCTTGAACAGCATCAGCGACTGACCGTCCCTGGAGCGCGACACGTCCATCAGCCAGCCGTCGGCCGGCTCGAATCGGGCCTGGCCGATCTCCACCGTTTCGCCCGCGGCCAACGTGCGGCTGCCCGGCGTGTGGCGGTCCCAGAAGGCGAGGCCGCCCACGTAGGCGGCAATGGCCAGAAGCACCGCGAGCGCGCCGGGCCAGGTGCGGTAGGGGATGCGGCGGGAGGGCTCATGCATGGGTTGATCGTGCCATAGGGCCCCGCGACGATTGCACGATCGCGCGATCGATTCGCCGGCGTGCGGCGCAGCAGCTCAGTCGTCGCTGTCTTCGCGGTTGCGCTCGGCGAGCCGGGCCACCTCGCGGTCGAACGCGTCGTACTGCGCGTCGCAAAAAAGCTCGCAGAGCCGGTCGACCTCGGCGCGGCTGCGCGCATCGACGACCGTGGCGTCCTGCTCCAGCTTGCCCTTGCCGAAGAAGCCCTTGCGCAGCTTCATCGACACCGACTGCAACTGGTAGCTCCCCGCGCGGTCGGTGCCCAGCGCGGTGACCCACAGCGCGCGCTGATCGGCTTCGTTCTGCAGCACGAGCGCGGGCAGCGGGCCTTCTTGCCCTTCCTCCCACGCCTGATGCTGCTCGGCCCAGGGGAAGGCGTCGATGGCGGACTGGAAGGCGACCAGATCGGTCTCGCCTTGCGGGTCGGTCTGGTGGTAGTCGTAGCCGGTTTTCTGGATCGCGAAGGTCAGCATGGCGGAGTCCCTGGAGATGGCCTTGAAGAGGGCCTTGAAAGTAACGAAGCCGCTGTTTAACACAGCGAGCCGGCTTCGATTCGGCATACTCGTGCCCCGCATTCCAAGTCCTCTCCCTCATGGCCGATCTTCCCCACAGCACCGCCGCCGAGCGCAACAAGCAACCCATCCTCGATGTGCTGCGCCGCACCTTCGGCGAGCGTGGCATGGCCCTGGAGATCGCCTCAGGCACCGGTCAGCATGTCGCATGGTTCGCGCAGCAGATGCCCGTGTGGACCTGGCAACCCAGCGACGCCGACGCCCGCTTGCTGCCCGCCATCGCGCAGCGCATCGAGCAGGCCGCGCTGCCCAACATCCGCCCGCCGGTGCTGCTGGACGTGCTGGCGCCGCAATGGCCCGCACAGGGCGATGCGTTCGCGCAAGTCTTCAACGCCATCTACTGCGCGAACATGCTGCACATCTCGCCGCCGGCCACCTGCGCCGCGCTCATGCAGGGCGCCGCGCGGCACCTGTTGCCGGGCGGCGTGCTGGTCACCTACGGCCCTTACTTCGAAGAAGGCCCGCCCGCGCCCAGCAACCTCGCGTTCGACCAAAGCCTGCGTGCCCGCGACGCCGCCTGGGGCATCCGCCGCCTGGACGATGTGGTCGCGCAGGCGCGCGCGGCGGGCCTGGTGCTGCGGGCGCGGCACGAGATGCCCGCGAACAACCTGATGCTGGTGTTCGGTTTCTAGCGGACCGCCGTGGGCCTGGGCGCGATGCCGCAAGGCCGCCATGCGATCACGCCCTGCGTGCGCGCCCTCACCTCGGGCGAAGCCAGGCAGGTGGCCACGGCCTCGTAGCCCGGAGCGCCCGCATGGGGAACCACGCGCGTCGGCGGGCTGTGGTTGGCAGGGCAAAGAATGACCGACTCGTTCGCGCCGACGGCCGCCAGGTCCAACACGACGCACGAGCGCGTGAGCAGAAACAGCGGCCGGCTGTCGGCCGCACGGCGTCGCAGGTGCGCCACCAGGGCCTGCTGCGTGGCTGCATCGAGCCCCTGCTCCACCATGTCGACGACCAGGGCCCCTGGGCCTTCGGCCTCCAGCGAGGCCAGCAGGCATAGCAGCGCTTCGCACGCCGTGGCGCCGTCTTCGGCGAGCCATGCCAGCGCCCGTTCGACGCGCTGTTTCAGCGCGGGGTCGGCCTGCAGGCGCGCCGCGGCGCTCGCGTTCTCCACCAGGCGATCGAGCCCCAGGAACACCGCGCCCGGCAGGGTCTCGGCCAGGCGCAGCGCCAGCCGTGTCTTGCCGCTGCCGAGCGGGCCGACGATGTAGTTCAACGGCCGGATGTCGTGCAGCACGAAGCGCTCGCCACCCCAGGGCCAGGGCAGGTCGAATTCGACGTGCAGCGCCGTGGCCGGCGCCAGCACGCGCACCAGTTCGCCCACGCTCGGCGCTTGGCCGGCGGCGAGATCAGCGCGCAGCGCGCGCACCTTGTCGATGGACACGCCCAGCTCGCGCACACGGCCCTCCAGCAGCGCCTGATGCGCCGCCAGCGCGGGCGCCAGCCCCTCGGCATCGCCGTTCAGCACGCACGCCACCTGGGCCAGGCTGAGGCCGAGCGCGCGCAGGGCCACGATGTCCGCGCCACGCGCCATTTCGCCGGGGCCATAGGAGCGCCAACCGGCGGCATTGCGGGCCGGACGCAGCAGGCCGCGCTGCTCGTAGAGGCGCAAGGCCTTGGCGGAAACGCCGAGCCGGCGGGCAGCTTCGGAGGGGTTCAGGAATCGGGTGGAAGGGGTCATGGCATCACCTCATGCGTTGGACTGGATGGTGCGTTTATGAAGGTGGCCGCAGGGGCCGGGTCAAGCGGTGCAGGTGCCTGAGTCGCCTTGCGGACAGATCCGACGTTTCTGGCAGTGGGTTTGCAGTACGCACCCCCCGAAAATGCGCCGATGGACATCGACAAATTCCCCAGCGCGCTGATGCAGACCATCGGCTTCTCGCAAGTGCTTCACACCAGCGCGGAGCCGGGCTCGGCGCGCGTGCGCTTCGTCGCGCGGCCGGAGTTCGCGCACAGCAACGCAGCCGTGGTGCAGGGCGGGCTCGTCACCGCATGGCTCGACTGCGCGATGGCCTTCGCGGTGAACGCCAAGGACCCGACGGCCAGCCTCGCCAGCCTGGAGCTGAAGGTGTCGTTTCTCGACCGCGCAGCGGTCACCACCTTCGAGGCCGAGGCGCGCATCGTGCGGTGGGGCCGCAGCGTGGTCTTTCTCGAAGCCGACTTGTTCGCGCTCGATGGCCGGTTGATTGCGCGCGCGTCGTCCACGGGCAAGTTGCTCAGAGCGGCGGCCTGAGGGCCGCGCTCGCGGGTCGCCCTGACAGTCCGCTGTGCCTGCCAGGGCTCAGTCGCACGGCTGAAAGCGCTGGCATTCCGCCACCACGTGGATCGAGGTGACGGTGTTCTCGCCCGCCACGTGCTGCGCCGTGAACTTGACCCACGCGCCTTCGGCGATGCCCGCCATCAGCGCACGGTCGCGCACCCTGAAAGTCTGCACGGTGAAGGGCAGCTTCGACCTCGGCGGCACCTTCAATCGAACGTAAAACTTGCCGTCTGCCTCCTCCAGGAACGAGTTGACGCGGGCGCGGGTGAAGACAGGTTGGGCCTGCAAAGCAGGCTCGATTTTTTCAGGCGCGCCGGTTTGCGCATGCGCGCCTGCGGCCATGAAGAGGCCCAGGCCAAGGCCGGCAAGCAAGAGGCTGCGGGATGCGAACGACATGCGGGGGCTCCTCGGGGCAAGGCGTTGATTGAAGTCGTGCACCGCATTCTGTCGCACCGCTCGCCGATCAAACCGATCACGCAGATCAAGCAGCCATGGGCTCCGGAAGAATCGCCGTCAACGCAAAGTCGACCAAGTACAGCCACGTCGCCTCCAACCCCATGATGCTGTGGTGGTTCGAGCCGGGCACAGTCTGCACACTGATGGGCGTGGGCCAGGCTTCGATGAGCTTGGCGGAGCGCTCGGGCAGCACCACGTCGTCGTGCGCGGCCAGCAGCACCTGCGTCTTGGCCGCGACCTCGCGGCTGTGCTCGAGCGAGTTGAACTGGTGACGCAGCAGCAGCGACAGCGGCACCAGCGGAAAGCGCTTCTTGGCCACCTGCAGCATCGAGTCGTACGGCGTGACCAGCTGCAGGCTGGCAAATTCCTGGCGCGCCACCAGCTGAATGGCCACGCCCGTACCCAGGCTGCGGCCCACCACGTGCAGGCGCGCCTGCGGAAAGGCGCGGCGCAGGTGGTTGGCGAACTGGGCGGCGTCTTCGACCGACGCAATCTCCGTCGGCCGGCCCTGCGAGTCGGCCACGCCGCGGTAGTTGAGCGCGGCAAAGCCGAAGCCTTCGGGCAGCCAGTGCAGCATCTGCGCGGTGGCACGCACGTCTTCACCGCGGCCCGCGAAATACACGAACAGGTCGCGCAGCGCAGCCTCGCCCTGCGGGTGGTAGACATAGCCGCGCACCATGCCGCCAGGCACCGTGTGGGAGTAGGTGGAGAAATCTTCGGACAGGTGGACCACCGGCAGCTTGCGGGCGTTGAACAGAATGTCGCCCTGGCGCGTGGCCAGCAAGGTCCAGTACGCGGCAAGGCTTCCGATGGCGGCCGCCGAGGCCGACAAGGCAATGCGAAAGACTTTGTTGGATGACAAGTTTCTGGCTCCCTGGAATACGGATAGGTTCGGCGCGTAGTTTCGCCGCGTTGGATCAACCCCGGGCGCGGCGGTAGAAAGGGCGTGGGGGAGCGCTGGCCGCCGGGGGCCGGGCCGGCTCAGCGCCAAGGCATGCGCGACGATACTGGCCGATCTCGGTCCGAAGCGACGACGGCGTTCCGACCCCGGCTTCAGACCCGCTCCGCCCCCGCCCGCAGCACCAGAAAGCTCCACGTCACATCGCCGCGGTCCAGCATGTCTTCTCGTTCGCAGAGAAACCGCAGCGCCAGGCCGTGCGCCTCGGCAAGCCGCACGGTCTCTGGCGCCGACACGTCGAACATGCGCCGGCCCGCCGGCACCGGGCCATGGCGCAGCGACATCACGACCTGTCCGCCCTCGGCCAGCAGTTCCACGACGGCCGCCATCGCCACCTCGCGCTCGACCGCATCGAGGTGCATCCACACGGCCGTCAGCAGCACCAGATCATGCCGGCTGCCGCTCGCCCGTATGCGCTGCAATGCAGGCAGATGGTCGTCGACCCACTCGATGGGCCATGTCGCGTGGCGGCGCATGCCTTCCATGCGCAGTGCGTGCGTCGGCTCGACGGCCACCACGCGGTGGCCCAGCGCGGCAAGCGCGGCGGCGTCGCGCCCGGAGCCCGCGCCAATGTCGAGCACGCGCGCGGGCGGCTGCGGAAAGCAGTGCAGCACGTCGCGGTGCACATCGGTGAACTGCAGGCTTTCATACTGCTGCGCCAGCGCGGCGGCGTTGGCGGCGTAGCCTGCGGTGCCCGGAACATCGCTCATGTTCAGCGGCCCTCGCAACTGAAGTTGGCCGCATCGTCCATCGAAGCGCCCGCCGCGCCGGTGAACATGGGCCATGCGGGCCAGCGGCACATCGGGCGTGCGCGGTGGGCGTTCGGGTTGTTGTCGACCGAGGCAATGACCTCGGGCGCGCGGCCCGTCTCGACCCAGGCGTCGAGTACCGCGAGCCCGTCGTAGCCCAGCCGGTACGGCCCCATGCCGTGCCCGAAACCCGCCACGCTGTAGAAGCGAACGAAGGTATCCACACCCTGCTGGCCGAAGGCAGCCACCTGGCGGCGGTAGTAGTCCACGGTGTTGTGCGGGCTGATGAAATCGTCGGCCGTGCCGTGCGTGAGGATCAGCTTGCCGCCCCGGGCCCTGAAGGTATCGAGGCTGGCCGTGGTCACGTCGGTGAGCGTGCCCAGTTGCTGCAGCCGTGCCTTGTGGCGTGCCGGCTCGTAGCCCAGCGCATCGAGCGACAGGTTCTGCGTGGCGAAGTACTTGGCATGCGCCGCGCCAATCGCATACAGCAAGGCGTCGGTGGGCGCGGGCGGGTTCGACGGCACGCGCGACGCGCCGAACGACGACACCGACCACACCGCGCCTTCGAGCACCGGCCAGCGCGCGAACACCTGCTGGCCCGCCACCTCGAAGCCCGCGTCATAGGGCAATGCCATCTGCCGCACGGCGGCAATCTGCGCGTCCGACAGGCAGGTGTCGCCGGTGTCCGCGCCCGCGGGGCAACGCAGCGCGGCACGCACCGTGTCGATGTTGAACCTGGCATTGCAGGCCGCGACGTTGCCGATGATGCCGTCCCTGGCACCGTCCAGCGCGTCGCACGCGGCATACACGGCGTTGACCAGCAGCGTCTTCTTGGCGGGGTTGATCCAGCCCGCGCCGCCGTTGCCGTACAGCGCCTTGCCCACGTGCAGCGAGGCGAGTTGCAGCAGCGTGATGTTGTAGGCCGGGTAGTTGGCGATGACGCCGTCGTAGTCTGCGCCGTAGCGCGCCGCGGCATCGAGCGCTTCGTGCCCGCCTTGCGATCCGCCGATGAAATAGAAGCGCCGCGGCGCCGCGCCATAGCGTTGCCGAATGACCGCCATGGCCGCGTCGTGCGTCTTCTTGACCGACTGCTGGCCGTAGTTGATCAGCGCTTCTTCGTTCAGCGCGAAGGTGCCGTCGAAGTTGCTCGTGCCCTTGTGCCCGCCATCGCTGCCCAGCGTGACGTAACCCTGGCGCAGCGCATGGGGCGTGCCGTTGGGTTGCGCGGTGTAGGGGCCCAGGCCGGTGACCAGCGTTCCGTCGTAACCGCCGCCGCCCATCTGCAACGCGCGCTGGTTCCATGCGACGGGCAGGTTCACCTGAAACTCGAGGCTGGGCGCCGCGGGGTCCACCGGCAGCACGACGCCCTTGACCGCGCAGTACTCGCCGTTGGGGTTGTCCTTGGCATCTGCGGCCACCCGCACGGCCGATTGCACGACGGCGCCCGAGTTCGGTTTGCCGATGGCCGAGGCCGCGATCTTCATGCCCTGCAGCGCGGCGCAGGCGGCCTGCGGGTCGGCGAGTGCACCGGATGGGCCTGTGCCTGCACACCCTGCCAGCGTCGCGCCAGCCAATACCGCGATGCCGATCGCCGCAGCGCGGCCGCGTAACTCCTGAATTGCCATGTGTCGCCTGCTCGGTTGTTGGGGTCCGAGCCGATGGTAGGCACAACCGGCGGTCGCGTCGCCACGGGTTTGCGCCGTTGCGCCGCTCCCTAGTTCGCGGTTTTGCGGCTTTGCGGCTTTGCGGCTTTTCGGGAAACCCACGGGCCGGCCCTGGCCGCGCATCGCTTAACGTACGGCCCATCGACCAAAGACGTGCCATGACCGACCTGCGCCAGCTCTATCCCCCCATCGAACCCTACGAGAGCGGCATGCTCGACGTGGGCGACGGCCACCGCATCCGCTACGAGCGCGTGGGCACGCCCGGTGCCAAGCCGGCGGTGTTCCTGCATGGCGGGCCGGGCGGCGGCATCTCGCCCGCGCACCGCCGGCTGTTCGATCCAGCGCGCTACGACCTGATGCTGTTCGACCAGCGCGGCTGCGGCCTGTCGCAGCCGCATGCCGGCCTGGAGGCCAACACCACCTGGCACCTGGTGGCCGACATCGAACGCCTGCGCGAAAAAGCCGGCGTCGACAGCTGGCTGGTGTTCGGCGGCTCATGGGGCTCCACGCTGGCCCTGGCCTATGCGCAGAAGCACCCGCAGCGCGTGAGCGAACTGGTGCTGCGCGGCATCTACACCGTGACCCGTGCCGAGCTGCGCTGGTACTACCAGTTCGGCGTGTCCGAGATGTTCCCCGCGCAGTGGGAGAAATTTCAGGCGCCCATTCCCGAGGCCGAGCGCGGCGACATGATGGCGGCCTACCGCAAGCGACTGACCGGCGACGACCCGGTGGCACGCGTCGAGGCGGCGCGTGCCTGGAGCGTGTGGGAGGGAGAGACCATCACCCTGCTGCCGAGCCCCGCACTCGCGCAGACCCACGCCGACGACCATTTCGCGCTGGCCTTCGCGCGGCTGGAGAACCACTACTTCGTGCACGACGCCTGGCTGGAAGACGGCCAGCTGCTGCGCGACGCGCACAGGCTGCACGGCATTCCAGGCGTGATCGTGCACGGCCGCTACGACATGCCCTGCCCCGCGCGCTACGCCTGGGCGCTGCACAAGGCCTGGCCGCAGGCGGAGTTTCATCTGATCGAAGGCGCGGGGCATGCCTACTCGGAGCCCGGCATTCTCGACCGGCTGGTGCGCGCGACCGACGGCTTCGCGGGCCGCTGAGCAGGCCGCTCGCTCAAATACAAAGGCGCACATGGGTCCCATCGTCATCGCACTCATGGCGACAGTCGTGCTGCTGGTGTGGATGGGGTTCTTCATGATGGGTTCGCTGCCGCTGCTGGTGCTCAAGCACGACACCGCGCTGGACTCGCGCTTCATCCGTGGGCTGTTCGACGTCTACTACCTTGCCGTGATGCCGACGGCGAGCGCAGCCGCATGTGGCTATGCCGTGGCCGGCAAGCCGCTCTTCGCCCTGGGCATGGCGTTGATTGCGGGGCTGGCATTCGCGCAGCGCCGCTGGCTCGTCATTCCGCGCATGGACAGACTGCGCGACACCATGCCGGCCATCGATGCATCGGCCGTGCAATTTCGTCGGCTTCATGTGGTCGGCATGGTGGTGAACGCGGTGCAGCTGGGCACGGTGGCATGGGCACTGACGCGGCTGAGGCTGTGAGCCGCATCGAGTCAAGATGCGAGTTCGCAGCACATGCGATCGACGTACCCAAAGAGGGTCATCCTCTGTTCTTCAGGAGAAAGCAACCATGGCAACAAACACCATCCGTCTGCACCGCGTTCTGCGCACCACGCCAGACCGCCTCTACCGTGCCTTCGTCGAGCCCGGCGCCTTCGAGCGCTGGCTGCCACCCTTCGGGTTCACCGGCAAGGTCGACACCATGGAGCCCGTGGTCGGCGGCGCGTGGCACATGTCGTTCACCAACTTCGGCAGCGGCCACAGCCACTCGTTCGGCGGCAAGTACCTGGCGCTGGTGCCCGGCCAGTGCATTGCCTACGACGCGAGCTTCGACGACGTTCATCTGCCAGGCACCATGACCACCACCGTGACGCTGACCGCGGTGTCCTGCGGCACGGAAATGTCGGTCGTTCAGGAAGGCATTCCCGAGATGATTCCGACCGAGATGTGCTACCTGGGCTGGCAGGAGTCGCTGGTGGCGTTGGCGCAGTTGGTGGAGCCGAACATTCCGGGGTGAGCGCGCTGGCGGCTGGCGCAGTGCTGGCCTACCGCATGTACAGGGCCTACGGCGTGTGCACGGCCGGCTGCATCAAGCCGCGCTGCTGCAGCACATCGATGAGCGCGCGGCGGTCGTCGTCAGCCAGCAGCAGGTCGAGGCGGGGGCCCTGGTGCGGGCGCACGCTGATGAAGCTGAAGTCGTAGCCGATGCCGCTCACCTGCCGATAGCCGATGCGCGCGCGGCGCAGGTCGATGCGCCATGCGTCGTCGGTGCTGCGCAGCGCGGCGCCTTCGAGCTCGAAGGCGCGCACGCGGCTGGGCGCAAACACATTGAGCTGCGCGAACGGAATCATCCACATCAGCCAGGCGCTCAGCGGCATGAGCACGACCAGTACGACCACCGTTTTCCCAAAGCCCGCATCGTTCGCGTTCAGCAATACGGCCAGGCCCAGGGCACCGGCCACTGCATAGCCGGTCCAGATCCACGCCATGAACCGCGGCCAACTGAACACCACAGCCCGCGTCCGCAGCACGGCCGAGCGATCGTTGACCGGCGGCACGCTCTTCTGCGCAAGGTAATGCTGAACCACTTCCGCCAGCTCATCGAGCGGCGCCGCCAGCATCAGCTTCTGGAAGGTGCGCGTGTGAACCACCAGGTGCGTGCTGCTGTCGGGAATGGACTCGATGGCGAGCACGTCGGGCCAATCGACATGGCCCAGCGACTGCACGGAGATGCCGCGTTCGTCGATGTCGACCTGGGTTGTGGCTCTGAAGAGCGCGGGCTTGCCGCGCAACGCGCGCCAGCCGGTGTCGATCCACATCCACAAGACCAGGCTGACCAGCAGCATGACGAAGGCCAACGCGAAGCTCAGGCCCACGCCCAGCGCGCCGCCTGCGCCCTCCCGGTCCATGAACCAGGCGCCGCCCGCCAGCACAGGGCCCACCAGCACCGTCGACAGCACCACCAGCACCCAGATGCCGCCGGCGCCACCGTCGACTTGATCGACCTTGATGCTGCGGGAGAAGACGGGAGGGTTCATCGGTCGATCGTACCGGGCCGGCACAACCCAAATCGCCCGTTCAGAGACCCCTTCAACGCCCCAGATGCCTGTCAAAGAACCGCGCAATATCCGCAAACGCCTCGCGCGTCTCCGGCGCATCAGGGTTGATGCCGTACTGCGCATGCGACTGCCCTTCGTACACGTTCAACTCCGCCTCGACGCCCGCGCGGCGCAGCTTGCGGTGGGTGCGCACGGTGTTCGACAGGAACAGGTCGCGCGTGCCCGACGTCAGGATGGCCGGCGGAAAGCCCTTGAAGTCGCCATAAATGGGCGACAGCTGCGGGTCTTTCAGGTCGCGCCCGCCGGCATACAGCAGCGCGGCGCGGCCCAGCCAGCCGTCCCAGGTGACGAGCACGTTGTCCACCCACTCGTTGGTCTGGTAGGTGTCGCCGATCTTCGCGATGTCGGACCACGGCGTGCCCGGTGCAATGGCAGCCGGCAGCGGCACGTTCTCGGCCTTGGCGCGCAGCACCAGCGCCAGCGTCATCGCGCCGCCGGTGGAGGTGCCGAACACCGCCATGCCGCGGCCGCGGTTGGTCTTGAGCAGCTCTTTCCACACGGCCATGGCGTCGTCCATGGCGGCGGGGTAGGGGTAGTCGGGCGGCATGCGGTAGTCGACCGACACCACCTTGTAGCCGCCGATGCTGGCGAGCAGCATCGCCTCCGGCAGGGCCGACTCGCCGGGGCCGAACACATAGCCGCCGCCATGCAGGTGCATGAGCAGGCGCCGCTCGTTGCCGGGCGCAATCTTGGCGGGCGTGACGATGAACACGTTGACGCCCGCCATCTTGGTGGCCTGCACGCTCACGCCAAGCTTCTGCTTCAGCGCCGGAATGGCGGCGATGACGGGCGCGGCGCGGCTGTTGACCAGGGCCTTCCATTCGGCGGCGTTCTTGGGGTCGGCGTTGAAGTGGGCCGGATACGGCCCTGCGATCAGCGCCTGCATCTGCGGGCTGACGTCGCTGGTGGGCGCGGGGCTGGTCTGTGCCGGCGAGCGCCGCGCGCCGGGTTGGGCGTTGGCCGTGGCTTGCGCCGTGGCTTTTTCTGCATAGGTCTGCGGCGTCTGCGCGCAAGCACCCAGCACCAAGGCCGCCAGCAGCGCGGCGAGGGAGGCAATCCGTTGATTCATGGCGTGTTCCTGTGTTGCGCGGTGATGCTCTCACCACGGCGGCGCAGGAGGCCTCCGTTCAAACCCCACCTGCGCATGCGGACATGAAACAAGCGTGCTACATCTGCCCCGCGCAGGCCCTTCGATGCCGCTGCCGCCGCAGGCCTGTCAGAGCGGCGCGATCTTGGCGCTCTTCATCATGCGCGCCGTCTGGTCGATCTCGTTCCTGATCACCTGCAGGTAGCCTTCGGGCGTGGACGGCGCAATCTGGCTGCCCAGCTCCGTCATGGCAGTGACCACCTTCGGGTCTTTCAGCAGGCGGCTGAACACCTCGTAGAGGCGGTTCGCGATGGCGTCGGGCGTGCCGGCGGGCAAAGACAGGCCGCCCCACGAGCTGAGCTCCACGCCCTTCAGGCCCTGCTCGGAGAGCGTGTGCACGTCGGGCAGCGAGGCGTTGCGCTGGGCCGCGGCCACGCCCAATGCCTTGAGCTTGCCCGCCTTCACCTGCGGGTAGGCCACCGCCAGAATCGGCATGCCGAAGCTCACCTGGTTGCCCAGCACGGCGTTCACCAGTTCCGACGCGCCCTTGTACGGCACGTGCGTGGCGCTGATGCCCGCCGCGCTCAGGAACAGTTCCACGCCCAGGTGCGACGGTGTGCCCACGCCGCCCGAGGCGTAGTCCAGCTTGCCGGGGTTGGCGCGCGCCCGGGCGATCAGCTCCTGCAGGCTCTCGATGCCCGACGCGGGGTTGACGATGAGCAGCACGTCCGCGGTGGTCAGGCGCATGACGTGGCGAAAGTCCTTCATCACGTCGTAGCCCGGGCTCTGGTACATGAGCGCGTTGGCGGCCATGGGGCCGGCCGAGTAGATCCAGGTGTAGCCGTCGGGCGCGGCGCGCGCGACCTGGCGCGCGCCGATGTTGCCGGCCGCGCCGCCCTTGTTCTCGATGATGATGGGCTGCCCCAGCAACGGCCCCGCCGCCTCCGCGAGGATGCGCGCGCCGGTGTCCGGGCCGGTGCCGGCCAGGTAGGGCACGACCCACTTGATGGGCCTGCTGGGCCAGGTGTCGGCCGCATGCGAGACCGCAGGCAGCGACAGCAGAGGCGATGCGGCGAGGGCGCGGCACAGCGCGCGGCGTGTCAGGTCGGTGTTCATTTCAGTTGTCTCCGTCTCGTTGTTCTTCAGGTCTGCTGCATTGCGTTGCTTGCATTGCAGTGGGCCGCGGCGCTGTGTTTACGTCGCCTCGCCGATCAGTTCGCGCGCGATGATGTTCTTCTGTATCTCGCTGGTGCCGGTCAGCACGCGGTACATGCGCAGCATGCGAAACAAAAATTCCACGCGCCGGCCCTGCACGATGCCTTCGCCGCCGTGGATCTGCACCGCCGCGTCGGCGATGCGAAAGGCCGACTCCGAGCAGAACAGCTTGGCCATCGATGCATCGGCGCGCGCGTCGCCGCCCGCGTCGAGCTGGCGCGCGGTGCTGAGCATCAGCGCGCGCGCGGCGGCCAGTTGCGTGGCCATGTCGGCCAGCGAATGCTGGATGGCCTGGAACTGCGCAATCGGCTGGCCGAACTGGCGGCGCGTGCGGGCGTAGTCGCGCGCGTCTTTCAGCGCCACCGTGGCCAGGCCGACCATGGCGGGGCAATGCAGCAGCCGGTTGACGGTGATGCGCCCCAGCGCCAGCGCCAGGCCGCGGCCCGGCTCGCCGATGAGGTGGGTGGCCGGCACGCGGCAGTCGGTCAGCACGATGTCGCCGGTGGTCGACTGGCCGGCCATGGTCTTGTAGCCCGTCTGCACCTGCACGCCGGGCTGGTGCAGGTCGACGAAGAAGGCAGAAATTTCGCGCCGCTCGGGGTTGTCGGAGGTGGAGGCCATCAACACCGCGCAGTCGGCGAAGGGCGAGCCCGAGATGAAGCGCTTGCGCCCGTTCAGCACGTAGCTGTCGCCGTCCAGCCGGGCCCGGGTCTGCAGCGCGCCGGGGTCGGAGCCGGCCTCGGCCTCGGTGAGCGCGAAGCAGATGGATTTTTCGGCCTGCGCCACCGGCAGGATGAAGTGGGCCATCTGCATCGGCGTGGCATGGCGTGCCAGCGCACCCACGCGCGGCGGGCCGCTGAGCTCGCCGAACACATGCGGCGCCAGCGGCGAGCCGCTTGCATAGATCGACTCCTTCACCAGCACATGGTCGAGCAGCGAAAGCCCCAGGCCGCCCATCTGCGTGGGCAGCGTCATGCCGTAGAAGCCGAGTGCGTGCGAGCGGCGCCACACGCGCTGCAGCACGGCCTTGGCCGGGCTGTGCTCGTGGTCGATGCCCTCTTCTCGCACCAGCGTGGCCAGTTCGCCGTGCAGGAAATCGCCGATGCGCGCAATCAGTTCGGCCGCGCGCTCCGATCCTTCGAAGGGCCCGCCGAACAAGGGCGAGCGCACGCTGGACGCGGCGGTGGGTTCGGGTGAGGTGGCAGCAGGTGTGTTCATGCGTGGGTGCTCCTCAGTTCACGCGGCGGTCGTGGCCGGACCAGTACGGCGACTGGATGAGCTTGCGCGCGATCTTGCCGTTGGCGTTCTTCTGCAATGCATCGACAAACTCGATGCGGCGCGGCCGCTTGAAGCCCGCGAGCCGCTCGGCGCAGAAGGCGTCGAGCGCGGCGGCGTCGGCCGCCACGCCGGGCTTGAGCACGATGTGCGCGGCCACGGCCTCGCCCCACTTGTCGTCGGGCACGCTGAACACGCAGGCCTCGTCGACGGCGGCGTGCTGGTAGAGCACCGCCTCCACCTCGGAGGGGTACACGTTGAAGCCGCCGCTGATCACCATGTCTTTCTTGCGGTCGACGATGTAGATGTAGCCGTCGTCGTCCGCGCGCGCCAGGTCGCCGGTGTGATAGCGGCCGTGTTTCAGCACCTCGGCCGTGAGCTCCGGCGCGCGCCAGTAGCCCGCGAAGATGTCGGCGCCGCCGACCACGATTTCGCCGATCTCTCCGGTCGCCACCGGCTGGCCTTCGTCGTCCACGATGTCCACCACCGACTCCAGAAACGGCCGCCCGCAAGAGGCCAGCCGCTCCGGCATGGCGGCGCGCGCGAACAGGTGGTCTTCCACGCTCAGGCCGCACACGCCCGAGGTGGTTTCGCCGGCGCCGTAGCCCTGCGAGAGCACCGGGCCGAACACGTCCATGGCCTGCATGATGCGGGCCGGCGCCATCGGCGCTGCGCCGTAGCCCAGGCGCTGCAAGTCGGGCAGCGGGCGGTAGTTGCCTTGCACTTCGGCCAGCAGCATGTTGATCATGGTGGGCACCATGAAGGTGTGGGTGACGCGCTCGCGCTTCATCTCCGCGATGAAGCGCGCGGGCTCGAAGCCGCTGAACAGGCGCACGGTGGCACCGCTGCACAGCGCGGGCATCAGCTGCATGCCCGATGCATGCGTGATGGGCCCGACCAGGCCCATCAGGTCGCCGGGGCGCAGGCTGTCGGCGCGCATGAGAAATTTGCGCAGCTGCGCCAGGCGGTTGCCGAAGGTCTGCATCGCGGCCTTCAGCACGCCGCTGGAGCCCGAGGTGTAGTGCAGCACCGCCAGGTCGTCGGCGCGCACGGGCACGGCGGTGAAACGGTCGCTGGCAAGCGCGAGCACGCCTTCGTAAGAGGTCGGCGTGTGCGAGCCGGCGTTGGTGTCGGCATCGAGCAGCAGCAGCCGCGGTGCGGCGCCCTTCAGGTGCGCCAGAAAGCTCTGGGCGCGTTCCGCCGTGGTGACGATGAGCGTGGCCTCGCTGTTGGCGATGACCTCGGCCACCTCCACCGGTGCGAGCCGCGCGTTGATGGGCGCCTTCACCAGCGCGGCCTTGTAGCAGGCCAGCTCCAGCTCGACGATTTCGGTGCAGTTGGGCAGGTACACGCCCACCCGGTCGCCGCGCTGCAGGCCGAGCCCGCACAGCGCATTGGCCAACCGGTTGGCGCGCTGGTCGAGCTGTTCGTAGGTGAGCGAGCGTGTGGCGCTGGTGAGGGCCAGGCGCTTCGCATGGATGCGCGCGGCACGGGATACGAGCGCGCCGACGTTGGCGATCTCCGGGGCGGTGGGTTGCAAGCTGTGTCTCCTGAATGCCCGTGTCTGGGCACGGAATGGAAACGACTTTGTCAGCAGACGGCACGCCACAACAAATACCGATTGCTGATGCGCGGCCATCAAGAAAGTTGATGGCCGGGCTTGCGCAACGCGCCCGGTGCTATGGCCCGGGCGCTATGGCTTGGCGGGTGCGCGACGCTGGCCGAGCAGAAACTCGGCCTCCCAGCGGCCCGAGGCGATCATGTCGCGCGCCTCGTCGACCAGCGCGTCACGCACCGCCTGCACCACGGGATCGGGCTCGGGTTCGCGTGCCGAAGGGGTGGCCAGAAAGTAGGTGCGCGCCAGGTCGGGCTGCACCACGCGCGCCACCAGCCACTGGCTGCCGGCCGGTGGGGCTTCGCCCATGGCGCAGGCCGGGGAAAAGGTGAAGCCCGCGCCGGCCAGGTAGAGCGAGCGGATCACGCGCGCCGAGTCGTGCTCGTGCGCAATGTTCAGCTCCAGGCCCAGGTCGGCGGCCGTTTCCTCGACCTGCGCGCGGATGCTGAAGCGGCGCGACTGCAGCACCAGCGGCAGGCTGGCGGCGTGGGCGAAGGCGAGTTCGGGGCGCTGCGCGGGGGCGGACTTGATCTCAGTCTTGGTCTTTGCTCTGGCGGCCTTTTTGCCGGCGGGTGGCTGCGTCAGGGCCGCCACCTCGCCGTTCGCGTCGAAGCCGCAGACGAACATCGCCTCGCGCACGAAGGGCTTCACGTCGAGGCCGCTCACGTACTCGGTGTCGACCAAGATGCCGATGTCGGCGCGCCGCTCGACCATGGCCTTGCGCACCATCAGGCTCAGGTCGTCGATGACGAACACGCGAATGCGCGGGTGGGCCTTTTTCAGCCGCGCGAGCACCGGGCCGAGCAGCAGCGAGGCCAACAAAAAAGGCACTGCCACGGTGACCGAGCCTTCGAGCCCGTCGGGCGCGCGCTGCAGGCGCTCGCGCATGGCGCTGGCATCAGACAGCAGCTTGCGTGCGTCCTGGTAGAGCTGCAGGCCGGCCGCCGTGGGCGTGACGCCCACGTGCGAGCGCTCGAAGAGCTGCGTGCCCAGCTCTGTCTCCAGCTTCTTGATCTGCGCAGTGAGCGCCGGCTGCGCCACATACAGCGCGCCGGCCGCGCGCGACAGGCTGCCGGCTTCGAGCACGGCGATGAAGTAGCGAAGGGATCGGAGTTCCATGAACCGGCGATTCTGACCCCCGCACCCACCGCCCGTGCGTCAGAACCTGGCGCCGGGCACCTTCTGCTCGCAGTACGCGAGGAACTGGTTGATTTCGGCGGCCTTGTCGAACACCGCGTCCGCGCCCAGCCGCAGGCATTCGGCGCGGTTGCCGGCGGACGCAGCGTTGGTCAGCGCCACCACCATGCCCCGCACCTTGCCTTTGCGCTTGCCCTGGCTTTGGCCCTGGCTTGCCATGCTGCGTATCCCCTCGATGGCCGCCAGCACCCCCAGCCCCGAGCCCTGCGCCAGCTGCAGGTCGACCACCAGCAAGTGCCAGCTGCCATTGTTGGCGTGCAGCCAGGCCACCGCCTCGGCCTCCGACGGCGCCGAGCCCATCACCTCGGCCCGCAGATAGCCCTCGATGACGACCTTCAGGCTGTCCTGGATCAGCGGATCGTCTTCGACGATGTACACGGCAAGTTTCATGGCATGCACGGTCGGGCCTGCGTGCGTTGCAAGGTGTAGTCAAAAGACGCTTTCAAATGTTGCCGCCGCCGCATTCGGCACGGCGGCAACGCTGCGGGGCGGCGCGCGGCGCCACAATGTGCCCTCCCTGAAATCCGCCTCCGAGCTCCCCGTGCCTTCTGTGGCTTCCTTCATGCGCACCCCCACCCTGTCCGCCCGCCTTCTGCTGGTGGCTTCCGCGGCCCTGTTGCCGCTGGCGGTCGTCTGCGGTTTTGCACTGCACGGCCTGCTCAAGGGCCAGCGCGAGCAGACGCAGGCCTCCACCCTGGGCGTGGCGCGCGCGCTGGCCACCGCCGTGGACAGCGAGTTGCGCCTGACCATGGCCGCGCTGCAGGCGCTGGCGCTGGCCGAGCCGATGGGCGCGGCGGAGTCGTCGGGCCTGGTGGATGCGCTGCTGCTGGCGAAGGGGTTGCGCGCCTCGCACCCGGAATGGCGCGGCGTGCTGCTGGTGGCGCCCGACGGCAAGGTCGTCTTCAGCACCGAGGGCACCGTCACCGGCACCAGTGAGGCGGTGGTGGAGGCCGCGAGCCTGGCGCAGGTGGTGCGCACCGGTCAGCCGGCGGTCGGTCCGCTCACGCCGGGGCCGCGGGGCAACCTGGCGTTTGCGGTGCGCGTGCCGGTGGTGCGCAACGACGAGGTGCGCTACGTGCTCACGGCCGTGGTGCGGCCCGAGGCCATCTACGCGGTGCTCACGCGCCAGCGCGTGCCAGAGGGCTGGGCCGTGTCCATCTTCGACTCCAACGACCTGCGCGTGGCGCGCTCGCGCGAGGACGCGCGTTTTCGCGGCCAGGCGCCCAGCGACACCCTGAAGGAACTGCTGGGCGCGCGGCGCGACCTGTCGGAATTCGTCGGCACCACCCGCAACGTGGACGGCACGCATGTGCAGACCGCCGTGTCGCGGCTGGACTTCGCGCCGTGGACCGTGGCCCTGGGCGCGCCCACGGCGGTGGCCGAAGACGCCATGCGCCGCACCCTCATCGCCTACGGCAGCGGCCTGCTGGTCTCGCTGCTGGTGGGGGGCCTGGCCGCCTGGTGGATGTCGCGCGCCATCACCCGCCCCATGGCCCGCCTGCGCCAGAGCGCCGACGCCCTGGGCCTGGGCCAGCCGCTGACCAACGTGCGCTCCGGCATTGCGGAGGTCGATGCCGTGGGCCAGGCGCTGGCTTCGGCCGCGGCTCAGCGGCTGCAGCACGAGGTGGAGCGCGAACGCCTGCTGGGCGCCGAGCGCGACGCCCGCACCGCAGCGCAGGCCGCGCAGCTGCGGCTGGAGCGGCTGGTGAGCGCCAGCGCGGCGCTGTCGCGCTCGCTCGAGGAAGACTCCACGCTGCAGGCCATTGCCGAGGTGATCGTGCCCGGCGTGGCCGACCTTTGCCGCATCGACCTGCTGGACGCGCACGGCGTGCTGCAGCGCAAGCTCACGCACCACGCCGACCCCGAGCGCGGCGCGCAGATTGCCGCCATGGTGGGCGCGCGCGAGGCGCCGGCCGACGTGCCCGGCTTCTTTCCGTGGGCCATTGCCACCGGCCAGACCTTTCTTCACAACCTGGACGAGCCGGGCCTGCTCGACGCCGCGCATCCGCGGCTGCGCGAGTTCGTGCAGGGGCTGGAGATCACCGCCGGCTGCGTGGTGCCGCTGGTGGCGCGCGGGCGCACCATCGGCGCCATGGCCATCCTGCAGGACCGCTCGAAGCGGCGCTTCGGCCCGCAGGACGGCGCGCTCATCGGCGAGCTGGCGCAGCGCGCCGCGCTGGCGCTGGACAACGTGCGCCTGCTGGCGCGCGCACGCGAGGCGCAGGCGCAGGCCGAGGTGGCCAGCAAGGCCAAGGACGAATTCCTGGCCATGCTGGGCCACGAGCTGCGCAACCCGCTGGCGCCCATTTCGCTGGCGCTCACGCTCATCGAGCGGCGCGACGGCGCCGCGTTTCCGCGCGAGCGGCAGATCATCGAGCGGCAGGTCAAGCACCTGTCGCGGCTGGTGGACGACCTGCTGGACATCTCGCGCATCGTGTCCGGCAAGATCGTGCTGCGGCCCGAGCGCATCGACCTGCGCGACACCGTGGCCAAGGCCCTGGAGCTCACCCTGCCCGCGTTGCAGGCCCGCGCGCAGATGCCGCAGGTGTCGCTGCCCGACGCGCCGGTGGCCGTGCAGGGCGACCCGCTGCGCCTGGCGCAGATCGTGGGCAACCTGCTGAACAACGCCGCCAAGTTCACCCGGCCCGACGAGCGCATCGACATCACGCTGCGCACGCACGAGGGGCACGCCGAACTCACCGTGGCCGACGCGGGCATCGGCATTGCGCCCGAGCTGCTCGCGCAGGTGTTCGAGCGTTTTGTGCAGGGCGAGCAGCAGCTGCAGCGTGCCGCCGGCGGCCTGGGCCTGGGCCTGGCCATTGCGCACAGCCTGGTGCGGCTGCACGGCGGCACGATCGAGGCGCACTCCGACGGGCCCGGCCAGGGCAGCAGCTTCACGGTGCGGCTGCCGCTGGCACGCGAAGAGGCGCCGCCCGCGCTGCCGGCCAGCGCGTCGAGCGACGACGCACGCGCGCGGCTGCGGCTGCTGCTGGTCGACGACAACCGCGACGCGCTGGTGGTGCTGGCCGACTGGTTCACGCTGGAAGGCCACGACGTGCGCACCGCGGAAAGCGCGGAGCGCGCGCTGGAGCTGCTGCAGGCAGAGTCTTTCGATGCAGGCATCTTCGACGTCGGCCTGCCGGGAATGAGCGGGCACGACCTGGCGCGGCGCGTGCGTGCCGATGCGCGTTCGCGCGGCATGGTGCTGCTGGCGTTGACGGGCTACGGCCAGGAGTCGGACCGCGGCAAGGCGCTGGACGCAGGCTTCGACGCGCACTTTGCGAAGCCGCCGGACCTCGAGCGGATACAGGACGCGCTGTACCGGAGTTAGCTCAGCGTCCGAGTTGGCGGGGTACGCGGCGCACGCTGTGCTTTTTCATGCGTGGATTGCGCGTGGCCGCGCCCCATTCAGTCGTGCTCCGTCGAGGCCGACAGCGCCTCCCACGCATCGATCTCGCGCGACATCGCGGCAAGCTTCTCGCGAACCAGCGCCAATGCGTCCTTGCCCAGCAAAAGGTGCACCGGCGGGTTGGTGTCGGCCACGATCGCCAGCAGCGCCCGCGCGGCCTTTGCCGGGTCGCCCGCCTGCCGGCCGCTCTTTTGCTGGCGAGCGAGGCGAATCGGCTCGAAGAGCGCGTCGTAGTCCGCCACGGTGCGCGCCGCGCGCACCATCGAGCGCCCGGCCCAGTCGGTGCGAAACGATCCCGGCGCCACGGCCGTGACCTTCACACCGAAGCCCGCGACCTCCTTGGCCAGCGCCTCGGAAATGCCTTCCAGCGCGAACTTGCTGCCGCAGTAGAACGCAATGCCCGGCATGGTGATGAAGCCACCCATCGACGTGATGTTGACGATGTGCCCCGTGCGGCGCTCGCGCATCGACGGCAGCACCGCCTTGGTCATGGCCACGGCGCCGAAAACATTGACGTCGAACTGGCGGCGCAGCTCGCCCAGGTCCGACTCTTCCAGCGTGCCTTCATGGCCGTAGCCGGCGTTGTTCACCAGCACGTCGATCGGCCCGACCCGCCGCTGCACGGCGTCGATGGCAGGCCCGATGGCGTCGAAGTCGGTCACGTCGAGCAGCACGGCGTGGGCGCGGCCCGGTGATTGCGCTTCGAACGCGGCACGTGCCGCATCGTTGCGCACGGTGCCCACGACCGTGTGGCCGTCCGCGAGCGCGGCGCTGGCGAAGGCGCTACCGAAGCCGGCGCTCACGCCGGTGATGAGAAAGGTCTTGGCTTGAAACATGGCGGCCATGGCGGCTCCTTGAATGGGGATGACCGATGCTAGGAACGGCCAGCGAAAACGGGAATGCCCGCACGCCTGCATTGCTTGCCTGAAACTATGAACCGATGGAAGTCTCGGCGCTTGTGTGGCAAATTGAACGCCAACCCGGAACGCCAGCCATGCCCTCCCCTTCCAAGAAAAAAAGCTCACCACACGCGTGCGCGCTCCAGCAACAGATGGTGGCGCTGGCCGGCGCGCTCGCACCCGCCGAGGGCTACAACCTCACGCCCTTGCCCGACGTGCGGTTTCTGCGGTCGAACCGTCCGCTGAGCCGCGCCCCGGTGCTGTACGACCCCGGCATCGTCATCGTGCTGCAGGGGCGCAAGCGCGGCTTCCTCGGCGACGAGGTCTATCTGTACGACGCGCAGCACTACCTGGCGGTGTCGGTGCCAGTGCCGTTCTCGATGGAGACCGACGCCACCGCCGAGGAGCCGCTGCTGGCCGTCTACTTGCGGCTCGACTTCAACGTGGCCGCCGAACTCATGCTGCGGCTGGACGAGCACGGCTCGCCCCCGCGCGCGGCGCCCAAGGGGCTGATGTCCACGCCGATGGACGCGCGGCTCTCGCAGTCGGTGCTGCGCTTCCTGGAGGCCATGCACTCACCGGTCGAGGCCGCCGTGCTCGGGCCGGGCCTGGTGCGCGAAATCTACTTTCGTGTGCTCGGCAGCGAGCAAGGCGGCGCGATGCGCGCGGCGCTCACGCGGCAGGGCCAGTTCGGCAAGGTTGCCCGCGCCATCCGCAAGATCCACGCGTGCTTCGACCAGCCGCTGGACATCGTCACGCTCGCGCAGGAGGCCGGCATGAGCGCGCCTTCGTTCCATGCGCACTTCAAGGCCGTGACCGCCACGTCGCCCATGCAGTACCTGAAGTCGACGCGGCTGCACCAGGCGCGCCTGCTCATGGTGAGAAACAGCGTGACGGCGGCGCTGGCCTGCACGCAGGTGGGCTACGAGAGCGCATCGCAGTTCAGCCGCGAGTTCAAGCGCATGTTCGGGCGTGGGCCTGCGCAAGAGGCCCAGCGCATGCGCGAAGCCTTTGCATTGCCCGACCCTGTGCCGCATGCGGTGTATGTGGCGTCGCACTGAGCGCCGCGCCGCAAGCCCTGAAGCGCCCTGCGCCTACTTGCGCGCCTTGTCTATCTCCGCCATCAGCTCCTTCACCGTCGCCTCGCCCACCGAGGCCGAATACTTGTCGATCACCGGCTTCACCTTGGTACGCAGCCTGGCCATTTCTTCGGGCGGCAGCTCCGACACCGTCATGCCCGCCTTCTTCAGCGCATCGAGTGCGCTGTCGGCGGCGGCGCGCGAGGCCTCGCGCTGGAACGCGGTCGATTCGTTGGAGGCCTCGGTGATGATCTTCTTCTCGTCCGCGCTCATGCCGTCCCACGTCTTCTTGCTGATGAGCAGGGCCTGCGGGTTGTAGATGTGCCGGGTCTGGGTGATGTACTTCTGCACCTCGGCGAACTTGGACGACAGGATGGTGGTGTTCGGGTTCTCCTGCCCGTCGACCGCCTTCTGGTCGAGCGCGGGGTACAGCTCCGGGAACGGCAGCGGCGTGGCGTTGGCGCCCAGTGCGCCGAACAGGTCGATGTAGATGGGCGACTGGATCACGCGGATCTTCAGGCCCGCGATGTCGTCGGCCTTGGCAATCGGCCGCTTGCTGTTGGTGAGGTTGCGAAAGCCCAGGTCCCAGTAGCCCAGGCCGTGCAGGCCCTTGTCTTCCAGCCTGGCCATGAGCTTCTGGCCGAAGGGGCCGTCGGTGACGGCGTCGGCCTCCTTGCCGCTGTTGAACAGAAATGGAAAGTCGTACGCCGCAAACTCCTTCACCTGCGCCGACAGGATGCCCGCGTTCAGCACCGTCAGCTCCACCGTGCCGCCCTGCAGCGCCGACACGGTCTGCAGGTCGCCACCGAGCGCGCCGCCCGCGAACAGCTTGACGGTGATCTTGCCGCCGGACTTGGCGGCCACCAGGTCGGCGAACTTCTGCGCGCCCTGGGCCTGCGGATGGCCGGTCTGGTTCTGAAAGGCGAACTTGAGGGTGCGCTCCTTCACCTGCGCGAACGCGCCGCCGGTGGCAAACACCACCGCCGCCGCAACGCTGCCCAGCAGCAGTTTGCGGAACGATTTCTTGCTTTCTCTTCTCATTGCATGTCTCCTTTTTAGGTGTGATCGGATCTAGGCGCGCTTCTTGAAAAGCGCCGACGCGCCGCTGGCGCGCGCGACGTCCTCGGCCGTTCGAAGGAGCGCGGGGCCCAGTGCTTGCATTCGTTGCGGCGTGAGCCGCACGCGCGGCCCGGCGATGGTGACGACGCCGATCACCATGCCGCTCACTCCCGGCACCGGTGCCGCCATGGCGGTCATCGCAGGTGCGAACACCTCGTCGATCATGCTGAAGCCGCGCTGGCGCGCCGCCTTGACGTGGGCCATCACGGCCTCGATGGAAGTGGGGGCCTTGGGGCCGTAGTCCTCTGGCTGGCCCAGGCCCTTCTTTTCGAGCAGCTCGACGGCGTCGGCTTCGCTCATGGTCGACAGCCACGCATGCCCGGCGGCGCTGCAAGACAGCATGACCGACAGGCCCATGTCGGTGTCGTAGCGCAGGCCGCGGGTGGCGCCCTGCGCCTTGGCCACGAAGGTGAGCTCGTCGCCGTCGACCACCGCCAGGCGCACCAGTTCGCCCGACGTGGCGGCGAGCTGGTCCAGCAGCGGTTGCGCGATGTCGACGATGCCGGAGCGGCTCAGGAACGACAGGCTGATGGAAACCAGCTTGATGGTCAGCAGGTAGTGGCCGTTGCCCGGGTCTTGCCGCACATAGCCGCAGCGGGTCAGCTCGGCGAGCAGGCGCTGCGACGCGCTCGGCGGTATCTGCAACTCGCCGGCCAAGGTCGACAGCGCACAGCCCTGGGGATGCTCGGCCAGGTACTCCAGTACGTTGAAGCTGCGTTCCAGTATCCCGCTCATTTCACGCTCCGATTCGGTTCACAGGGGTCGGCGATTCTTGTGCAGCGGGAGCGTAGCAGATATCGAGGAAGGGATTTCCATAGTGGAAAGTCTTTCCAATAAAAACTAAGATCGCGCCCCATCAGGTTTTCCCACCATTGCGCCAAGGGGCGCCAAGGACATCTCCGTGAAACTTTTCCGAACGCTCGGCGCTGCCGGGCTCTGCATCGGTCTGTGCATCGGCCTCGCCGCCCCCTCGTGGGCTCAGCAGGAGCGCGTCATCCGCTTTGGCCACCTGAACAACGCCGACCACCCGGTGAGCCTGGGCGTGAAGCGCTTCGCCGAGCTGCTCGCGGCCAAGAGCGGCGGCAAGATGAAGGTGCAGGAGTTCCCCGCCTCCCAGCTGGGCAACGAGATGCAGCAGCAGTCCGCCCTGCAAGGCGGCGTGCAGCAGATGTCCGCCCCCGCCACCACCTCGCTGGCGGGCATCGTCAAGGAGTTCGGCCTGGTCGACTTCCCGTTCTCGGTGAGCACCTTCGCGCAGGCCGATGCGCTGCTGGACGGCCCGCTCGGGCAGGCGCTCATTGCCAAGCTGCCCGAGAAAGGCCTGGTCGCGCTGGGCTACTGGGACCTGGGCTTTCGCAACGTCACCAACAGCAAGCGGCCCATCACCAAGCCTGAAGACCTCGAGGGCCTGAAGATCCGCGTCATTCCCAACCCGGTGTTCCTGGAGACCTTCAAGGCCTTCAAGGCCAACCCGGTGCCCATGCCATTCGCAGAGCTCTACGGCGCGCTGGAGGCCAAGGCGGTGGACGGACAGGAGAACCCCTATGCGGTGATCCTGTCGAACAAGTTCTACGAAGTGCAGAAGTTCGTCAGCGCCACCAACCATGTGTACGCGGCCAACATCGTGCTGGTCAGCAAGAAGTTCTGGGACTCGCTCAGCCCCGCCGAGCAGAAGATGATGAACGACGCGGCCAACGAGGCTCGCGGCTACCAGCGCCAGGTCAGCCGCGACGCCGCGCAAAAGGCCGTGGGCGAGCTGCAGGCCAAGGGCGCGCAGTTCAACGAGCTCAGCCCCGCCGAGCAGGCCCGCATGCGCGAGATCGCCAAGCCCGTGGTCGACAAGTTCGCCGCCCAGTACGAGCCTTCCATCGTCAAGCTCTACAACGACGAACTCGCGCGCATCCGCAAGTAAGAACCCACCGAAGCCCCCCATGAAAATCCTCGTCCTGCACGGCCCCAACCTCAACCTGTTCGGCCGCCGCGAACCCCACATCTACGGCACCACCACGCTCGTCGAAATCAATGCGCAGCTGCAGCAACTGGCGGGCGAACTCGGCGTGACGCTGGACATCATCCAGTCGAACCACGAGGGCGACCTGGTCGACTTTCTGCATGCCCACATCGACGACGCGCAGGGCGCGCTGGTCAACCCCGCCGGGCTCACGCAGCACGGCGTGCCGCTGCACGACGCCATCAAGGCCATGCCGTTCCCGTGCATCGAGGTGCACATGTCGAACATTGCCGCGCGCGAGAGCTGGCGCGCGCATTCGATCATCTCGCCGGCCGTCAAGGGCACGGTGCAGGGGCTGGGGCCGCTCTCTTACCTGGCCGCGCTGCGCGCGCTGGTCGAGCTGCAACAGCAGGCCGCCGCGGCCTGAACACAGGGCACACCCATGAACCAATGGATCGACCGGTGCTGCGGCGCCATCGAAGCCCTGATTGCGGCCGCCCTGGCGGTCATGGTCGTGCTGGTCTTCGGCAACGTGGTGCTGCGCTACGGCTTCAACTCGGGCATTACCGTGTCCGAGGAAGTCTCGCGCTGGCTCTTCATCTGGATGACCTTTCTGGGCGCGGTGGTCGCGCTGAAGGAGCACGGCCACCTGGGCGTGGACATGGTGGTGCAGAAGCTGCCGCCCATCGGCAAGAAGATCTGCCTGGCCGTGGCGCATGTGGTCATGCTGTACATCGTGTGGCTGCTGTTTCAGGGCAGCATGGCGCAGACGCGCATCAACTGGGACGTGACCGCGCCGGTCACCGGCGCCTCGATGGCGGTGGTGTATCTGTCGGGCGTGGTGTTCTCGGTGCTGGCCGCGTTCATCCTGGCGCTCGACCTGCTGCGCCTGCTCACCGGCCGGCTCGCGGAGAGTGACCTGGTGATGGTGCAGGAGTCCGAAGAGGCGGTGCAGCTGCAGCAGATTCTGGGCTCGCAGGCCGATGCGGCGGGAGCGCGCAAATGACCATTGCCGTCTTTGTGGGCGCGCTGCTGCTCGCCATGGCCATGGGCATTCCCATTGCCTTCTCGCTGCTGGCCAGCGGTGTCGCGCTGATGTGGCACCTGGATTTGTTCGACGCGCAGATCCTGGCGCAGAACGTGATTGGCGGGGCCGACAGCTTTCCGCTGCTGGCCGTGCCCTTCTTCATGCTGGCCGGCGAGATCATGAACGTGGGCGGGCTGTCCAAGCGCATCGTCGACTTCGCGCTCGCGCTGGTCGGCCATGTGAGGGGCGGCCTGGGCTACGTGACCATCATGGCCGGCTGCCTGCTGTCGGCGCTGTCGGGCTCGGCCGTGGCCGACGCCGCGGCGCTCACCGCGCTGCTGCTGCCGATGATGGTGAAGGCCGGCCACGACAAGGCGCGCGCCGGCGGCCTGATTGCCGCCACCGGTGTCATCGGCCCGGTGATTCCGCCGAGCATCGGCCTCGTGATCTTCGGGGTGGCGGCCAATGTGTCGATCTCCAAGCTGTTTCTTGCGGCCATCGTGCCGGGCCTGCTGATCGGCGGCGCGCTGTGGGTCACCTGGGCCTGGCTGGTGCGGCGCGAAAAGATCGTGCCGCCGCCGCGCAAGCCGGCCGCCGAAATTGTTGCCGCGTTCCGCAAGGCGCTGTGGGCGCTGATGCTGCCGGTGATCATTCTGGTGGGCCTGCGCATGGGCGTGTTCACGCCGACCGAAGCGGCCGTGGTGGCCGCGGTGTATGCGCTGTTCGTGTCGACCGTGATCTACCGCGAAATCACCTGGCGCGACCTCTACGGCATTTTCGTGAGCGCGGCCAAGACCAGCGCCATCGTGATGTTCCTGATTGCCGCGGCCATGGTGAGCGCCTGGCTCATCACCGTGGCCGACCTGCCGGCGAAGGTGGTGGGCCTGCTGCAGCCCTTCATGGGCAACCAGATCCTGCTGATGATCGCGATCATGGTGCTGGTGATGGTGGTGGGCACCGCGATGGACATGACGCCCACCATCCTGATCCTCACGCCGGTGCTGATGCCCATCGTGAAGGCGGCGGGCATCGACCCGGTGTACTTCGGGGTGCTGTTCATCATCAACAACTCCATAGGGCTGGTGACGCCGCCGGTGGGCACGGTGCTCAACGTGGTGGCGGGGGTGGGAAAGATATCGATGGACGACGTCACGCGCGGCGTGGTGCCCTTCATGCTGGCGGAGTTCGCCGTCATGTTTTTGATGGTGCTGTTCCCGTGGCTGGTGACGGGGCCGGCGCGGTGGTTCGGAGGCTGAGTTGCCCGTCGCTCGCTGTCCCTTCATGCACCCGGCGTGGTTCGCCGCGCTCGCGCTGTGCCTGCCGCTGCCCGCGCCCGCGCAGGACCCGGAGCGCGAGGTGCTGCCCGAGCAGCGCCAGGCGCTCGCCTTCGTCTCGCCCACCGGGCTGACGCCGCTCGGCGGGAAGATGCTTTTTTCCGCCTTTCACATCGCGTTCGGCCAGGAGCTGTGGCTGACCGACGGCACCACCGCCGGCACGGCGATGCTGAAGGACATCCACCCCGGCTTTCGCGGTGCGTTTCCGGTCGGGCAGACGGTGTTCAAGGGCCATGTGTACTTCACCGCCACCGACGGCGCGAGCGGGCTCGAACTGTGGCGCACCGACGGCACCGCCGCTGGCACCGCGCGGGTGATCGACCTGCGGCCCGGCGAGGAAGGTGCGATGCCGAGCGAGCTGACGGTGTTTCGCGATGCGCTGTACTTCGTGGCCGACGACGGCAGCACGGGGTTTCAGCTCTGGAAGACATCGGGCACGGCGCAGACGACAGCACGCGTGTCCTCGATCGGCACCGGGCCGCGTGCGGTCGTGCGGCAACTGACCGTGGCGGGCGAGCGCCTGTTCTTCACCGCGACCACCGGCGCGCACGGCCACGAGCTGTGGGTGACCGAAGGCACGCCGCAGAGCACACGCAGGGTGAAGGACATCCGCCCCGGGCCCGAGGACGCGGACGTCAAGCAACTCACCGCCGTCGGCGATGACATCTACTTCACCGCGCACGACGGGCAACACGGCACCGAGCTGTGGAAGAGCGACGGCACCGAAAGCCGCACGCAGATGGTGAAGGACCTTCGAGCGGGCAGCGCGCCCTCGCGGCCTTCGCACCTGACGGCCGTCGGCCGCACGCTGTACCTCGCGGTCGATGACGGCGCGCACGGCACCGAGCTGTGGAAGAGCGACGGCACCGCGCAAGGAACGACGCTGGTGAAGGACATCCGGCCCGGCACGGGCGGCTCGATCTCGAGCCCGTTCGCGGCCATGGGCCAGCGCGTGTACTTCGCCGCGACCGACGGCGCTTTCGGCGCGGAGCTGTGGCGCAGCGACGGCACGGCCAAAGGCACGGTGATGGTGAAAGACATCGCACCCGGACCGGAGAGCGGATCGCCCGCGCGCTTCGCGGTGATTGGCTCGCGGCTGTGGTTCTCTGCGCACGGCGGCGCCGCGACCGGTGTCGAGCCCTGGACGAGCGACGGCACAGCCGCCGGCACGCGTGCGGTGGCCGATGTGGCGGCAGGCGAACGCAATGCGCTGCCGCTGGGCTTTCGTGCACTGGGCGATGCGGTGCTCTTCGCGGCCGACGACGGCCAGGGCAACGAGCGGCTCTGGGCGCGCCGCAAGGATGGGCGCGTGATGCTCATCGGAGACCCGCTCGAGCAACGCTTGCGCTGAGCAGTTCACGCACTGCTGCACGGCACATGAAAAAACGGCACCGCTGAAAGCGGTGCCGTTTTTTTTGTCTGCCCTCGGCGGGCAGAGAAGCCCATCGCGCCCTGGCTCGGGGCGCGATGCTTTTTCAGTACACGACGATCTTGCCCGTGGGACGCGGGCTGTGGCAGTCGTTGTAGAAGTACTCGCCCGGGGTGTCGAAGGTGTGGTTCGCGGACTGGCCCGGTGCCAGGCGAAAGTTGAACCGTCCTTCGAAGAACTGCGTGGCGCAGTGCGTGTTGGCATTGGCGGCCAGGTTGGTGAAGGTCACCGTGGTGTTCACCGGCACGCGCATGAAGGTCGGCGTCATGGCGTTCACCGCCGTCGACTCGGTCGCGCCCGGTGCATTCGCACCCGTCTGCACGCGTGCCAGGAACACCGTGTGGGGTGTGGGCAGCGCCGCACCTTCCACCACCGACCCCGACACCGGGCGGCGCACGACCGGCGGCGTCGGCGTGGGCGGCGGCATCACCGTGCCGCCGACCTTGAACGCCCACAGCCGGTCGCCACGCGGTGCCGAGTCACCGTACGGAATGCTGGTGCCGCCCGAGAACACGGCCACGTACTGCTCGCCGTCGATCTCGTACGCGATGGGGCTGGCGCTGATGGCCGCGCCGGTCTGAAAGCGCCACAGCTCGCTGCCGTCGTTGGCGTCCATGGCCAGCAGGTTGCCGTCGGGCTGGCCGATGAACAGCAGGTCGGACGCGGTGGCGAGGATGCCGTTGCCGTGGGCCACGGAGTACGGCAACTGCTTCTTCCACTTGACCAGGTTGGTGCTGGGGTCGACCGCCACCACCGCACCGGTCATGTAGGTGCCCGGCGGGCGCAGGCCGTTGCTCGACTCGGTGAGCGAATGCGCGGCCGACACGTAGCCCATGCCCGTGTACACCAGCCCGGTGCGCCGGCTGAACGCCTGGTGGTTCCAGTTGGCGCCGCCGCCGTGGCCGGGGATGGACAGGATCGGCACGTCCCAGTGCGCGTCGTAGAGGCAGCCCTTCATGTAGTTGGGCACGGCGCGGTTCGGGTCGCCGGGCACGGCGGTGCCCAGCGGCTGGTCGACGATGCAGGTCTCGGTCCACGCGCCCTGGCGCGGCAGCGGCTGCGTGGGCCAGCTGGCCTGGCGGGCGTCCTGCTTCACGGGCACTTCGTCGATGCCCAGCGGCGCGCTGCCGTCCTTGCGATCGAGGATGTAGTACATGCCGGTCTTGCTGCCGTAGATGACGACCTTGCGGTCCTTGCCGTCGATCTTCACGTCCGCGAGCACCGGCGACATCACGTTGTCCATGTCCCAGATGTCGTGGTGCACCGACTGAAAGTGCCACTTGTATTCGCCGCTCTTCAGGTCGAGCGCCACGATGGAGTTGGCGAACAGGTTCAGGCCGGGGCGCGCGGAGCCGTTCTGCGAAGAGCCGCCGCGCACGTTGCCGAAGGTCCAGTAGATCAGGCCCAGCTCGGGGTCGACCGCGGGATGGATCCACGGTGTGGCGCCCGCGCGGTCGGACTCGGCCGCGCCGCCCCAGGTGTCGTAGCCGATCTCGCCGGCGCGCGGCACGCCCCAGAACGAGGTCAGCACCTTGCCGGTGAGCGCATCGGCCGAGAACGCCGCGCCACGGTTGCCGTCGTTGGTGCCGAGAAAGAGGCGCTTGTCGTGGTACACGAGCGCCACCTTCTGCAGCGCGCCCTGGTAGTCGGGGTCGGTGCTGCTGCTGGGGTACTGCTTGATCCACGCGATGGCGCCGGTGTCGGTGCGCAGGGCCACCAGGCGGTTGCCGGTGGCCACGGTGAAGACCAGGCCCAGGTCTTTCGCCACCGCCACGCCGCGCCGCGTGATGGCGCCGTAAGGCGTGGTCCACTTCCACTTGGTGAGGCCGGTCTTGCCGTCCACGGCCAGCACGTTGCCCACGGCCGACTCGATGTAGATGACGCCGTCGACCGCCACCGTGGTGCTCTGGTTGTTGCCGGTGGCCATGCCGCCTTCAATCTGGTTGACCCAGGCGCCTCCCAATTTGGCGATCTGGGCTTTGTCGATCTTTGCCAGGCTCGAGTAGTTCTGGTTGCCCAGATTGCCGCCGACCTTGGGGAAGTCCTTGTCGCCAGCGGTGCAGCAGTCGGACAGGTTGGCCGACGGGGTCGCAGCGACGGGCGGAGGCGCTGGCGCGGGGGGATTGGACCCGCCCTCGGGAGGAGGCGACGGTGCCGGTGCAGGCACCACGGGGAACGAAGGCCCGCTGTCGTTGGAACCGCCGCATGCGCTGAGCAACAACGGCGATGCAAGCACGCCGCATGAAAGCAGCAGCGTGACCAGGGTATTTGGCTTCATGAATGTCTCCCTCGATGAACGTTGGAACTGGCGTGTTGGCAATGACCGGTGCGGCGCTGCGTGCGCCGCACCGGTTGCGACAAGGCCGCAACTAGCTGCAGAAAGGCGTGAGACCCATGGCCGACTTCACACCTTGAACCACGAGCTTCTGGAACTCGATGGCGCCTACGCCGGACAGGTCGGCGGTGAACGAGTGGGCGTTGTGGCCCAGCGTGGTGAGCCATGCGCGGCCGCCGTCGTAGTACTGGCACCAAGCGACCGGATGAAAGTCCGCATGCCCGGGGTGCGGCGCCGACGTGAGCGGCTTCAGCGTGGAGGTGTCGACCTTGGCGAGGAACTTCACCTTGGTGGGAAACGGCGTGAGGTTGTACCACTCGTCCTGGAACGAGAAGCGCTTGGGCACGTCCTTGGTGGAGGGGTCGTCCGAGACGATTTCGACGTCGCCCGCGCGGTTCGGGCCGTGGTTGTAGAAGTTCGCGTTGCCGAGCAGGCCTTCGTAGTAGGGCCAGTTGTATTCGGCACCGAAGGCGTTGTGCAGCCCGACGAAGCCGCCGCCGCGCCGCATGTAGTTGCGCAGTGCCGTTCGCGCGGCGTCCTGGCTGGTGCTGACCGCGCCGTTCCACAACGTGTCGCGGTTGGAACTCGCGAAGATGATGGCCTTGTAGTTGTTGATGCGGCTGCCGAGCACGGCCACGTCTTCGGTCCAGTCGACGGTGATGCCTTCGGCGTTGAGCATGCGCACGAGGCCGGCCTGCATGACGTTGTCGGGGTTCATCACCGGGTTCAGGCCTGCGCCCATCGGCGTGCCGAGCACGGCATGGCGCGGGCCTGCGGTGCGCGAGTACACCAGCACGCGGTCGGGCGTGGTGGCGAATGCGCCCCAGTCGTTGTAGCACTTGGGATTGGTGCCGCGGCAGACGTTGTAGTAGGTGTCGAAGCTGTCGTCGACCTCGGCCACCGGGTCTGTCGGCGAGGTCGGGTCGGTCGGCACCTCGTCCACGGGCGCGGTGGGCGTGGCAGCCGGTGGCGGCTCCGCCGTCTGCGTGGGCAGTGCCACGAAAGGCACGCCGCCTCCACCGTCGCTGCCGCCTCCACATGCGGTGACCGCGAGCGCCAGTGCCGCGGTCGATGCCAAGCCGAACAGAAATGATCTGTAGTTCTTCAAGGGAGTCTCCATTTTTTTGGGGGGGGTCCGCGGAGGCATTGCGCCGAGGCGCGTTTCCCGCGGATGGACCTGCAGTTCCAGAGTGGCCGGCGGGAACGGCAGGCGAAGAAAGATGCCGGCGGAAACAAGGGTCGGGTCGGCTGCACCGCTCGAGCACGGCGCGGTGCTCGAGCCACGCCGCAGGCCTGCGCTTCCTACTTGCGGATGCGCGCGAGCTCGTCGTTGTAGAGCTTGACGATGGAAGGCTCGTACTGGGCGGCGAACTTGTCGACCACGGGCTTGGCGATCTCGCGCATGCGGGCCTGCTCGGCGGGGCTGAGCTCGTTGAACTGCGCACCCTTGGCCTGCAGCTCGCCCACGGCCTTCTGCGCGGCGTCGCGGCTCACCTGGCGCTGGTAGCCGCGAGCCTCGTTGGCCGCGTCGTTCATCATCTTCTGCTCGGCGGGGCTCAGCGAGTCCCAGAACTTCTTGCTGACCAGCACGATGTTGGCCGCGTACACATGGTTGGTGGCGCTGACGAACTTCTGCACTTCGTAGAACTTGTTCGACAGGATCACCGCATAGGGGTTCTCCTGTCCGTCCACCGCCTTGGCCTCCAGCGCGCCGTAGAGCTCTGCGAATGGCATGGGCACCGGGTTGGCCTTGAAGGCCTTGAAGGTCTCCAGGAACACCGGATTGGGAATGACGCGGATCTTCAGGCCCTCGAGGTCTTCAGGCTTGGTGATGGGCCGCTTGCTGTTGGTGACGTTGCGAAAGCCCAGGTCCCAGTAGCCCAGCGCGACCAGGCCTTTCTCGGGCAGCTTGGCAATGAGCGCCTGCCCGAGCGGGCCGTCGAGCAGCGCATCGGCCTGCGCGAAGGTGCTCACCGAGAACGGGAAGTCGACCAGGCCGAACTCCTTGACGATGCCCGCCAGCGAGGTGGTGGCGGGGGCGGACATCTGCTGCACGCCGCCTTGCAGGGCGGACTGCTGCTGCATCTCGTTGCCCAGCTGGGAGGCGGGGAACTCCTGCACCTTCATCTTGCCGCCGCTCTTGGCCGCGAGCAGCTCGGCGAAGCGCTTCACGCCCAGGCTCACCGGGTGGTCGGCGTTGTTCAGGTGGCCGAAGCGGATGACGCGCTCCTGCACGTTCTGCGCGAGGGCGCCGGTTGTCAGGGCGAGGGTGAGGCCGGCCGCAGCCAGCGAGCGATAGAGCTTTTTCAAGAGAGGGTCTCCAACAAGGTGAGGAATGCGCTTGGGGCACTTCATGGCGCTGCACGGTGCTTCGGGCCGCATCTTAGAATCAATGTGGAAACTATTTCCACTAGTGAAAACACTTGGCAAAAGCGCTAGAGTTGCGTTTGTCCTCACCCTTTGCCCGACATGACCGCCATACTCGAACGCAGCTTCAAGGTCCTTGAACACCTGGCCTCCCACCCCGAAGGCCGCGCGCTGTCGACGCTCTCCGGCGCGCTCGACATGCCGCTGAGCGCCACCCACCGGCTGCTGACCGAGCTCATCCGCTGCGGCTATGTGCGCCAAGACCAGAGCCACGGCGACTACATCCTCACCATCAAGCTGGTGTCGCTCGGCCTGAGCTTCCTGAGCAACAGCGGCATCGTCGATGTGGCCCAGCCGCTGCTGGACCGGCTGGCCACCGAGTCGGGCGAGCTGGTGCGGCTGGCGGTGGTCGACGGCGACGAGCTCACCTTCGTGGCCAAGTCGCAAGGCGCCACGCGCGGCCTGCGCTACGACCCCGACATGGGCCTGTCGGTGAACCTGTCGTGCAGCTCGGCGGGCCATGCGTGGCTGTCGACCATGACGGACGAGCAGGCGCTCCAATTGGTGGCCAAACAAGGCTTCGGCCAGCCCGACGACTACGGCCCGAAGGCGCCCACCACCGTGAAGGCGCTGCTGTCCTTTCTGCGCGCCGCACGCAAGCGCGGCTTTGCAACCATCAACGAGGTGTTTGCGCCGGGCATGACGGCCATGGCCGCGCCGGTGCGCAACGGCAGCGGCACGGTGATCGGCGTCATCACCATCGCGGGGCCGCTGGTGCGTCTGACGGAAGAACGCATGCTTGAGCTGGGGCCGGTGCTGCTGCTGTCGGCAGAAGACGTGGCGCGGGCCAGCGGGGCCTCGGCGATGTTCAAGCGCAGGGCCTGATCGCGGTCGCGCTGCAGCGCGGCACTTCGATCCCGCTGCAGCGCAGATCCGAACGCGCTACAGCGCCGAGGTGTCGTCCGCCTGCCGGTCGGCCTCGGCATGGTCTTCGAGCACCGGCACCTCGCTCGCCAGCAAGGGCTTGCCGATGGGCGCGCTCGCGGTGCCGGCCTGCACGGCGGCCATGTCGGCCTTGTTGGGGTACTGCCCCGCAATCCAATAGTCGAACACGCGGCGCACGATGGGCGCCGCATGGGCCGCGCCGAAGCCCGCGTTCTCCACGATGGCCGCGACCGCAATGGACGGGTCTTCCGCTGGCGCGAAGGCCATGTACAGCGCGTGGTCGCGCTGGCGTGCTTCGAGCGGCTTGCCGCTGGCGCGCGCCTTGGGGCTCAGGCTCACGGCCTGCGCGGTGCCGGTCTTGCCGGCCGACGTGTAGCTCGCGCCGGCGAACACGCGCGTGCCCGTGCCGCCCTGCGTGACCGCCACCATGGCGTTGCGCACCACGTCGACGTTCTTGCGCGCATAGCCCAGGTCCTGCGCCGGCGGCTGCACCTGCTGCACCACCTGGCCGCTCACGGTGTCCTTGATGGCGCGCACCAGGTGCGGCTGGTAGCGCACGCCGGCATTGGCCAGCGTGGCGTTGGCCGAGGCCAGCTGCAGCATGGTGAAGCTGTTGTAGCCCTGGCCGATGCCCAGCGAGATGGTCTCGCCCGGGTGCCACTTCTTCATGTCGGCGCGGCGGTAGGCGTTGCGCTTCCAGGTGGTGCTGGGCAGCACGCCGCGCACCTCGCCCAGCAGGTCGATGCCGGTCGCCTGCCCGAAACCCAGCGGCGCCATGAAGTCGTGGATCAGGTCCACGCCCATCTCGGTGGCCAGCGAATAGAAGTAGGTGTTGCTGGAGAACTGAATGGCGCGGTGCATGTCCACGCCGCCCAGCCCGCCGCGGTGGCTGCGAAAGGTACGCCCGCCGAAGTTGTAGTAGCCCGGGTCGTTCTCCACCGTGGCGGCGGCACGCTTGCCGGTCTGCAGCGCGGCCAGTGCCATGAAGGGCTTGTACGTGGAGCCGGGCGGGTAGGTGCCGCGCAGCGCGCGGTTCAACAGCGGGTTGTCGAGCGACTCGGTCAGCGCCTTCCAGCTTTCGGTGTCGATGCCTTCGACGAACAGGTTGGGGTCGAAGGTGGGCTTGCTCACGAAGGCCAGCACCTCGCCGGTCTTGGGGTCGATGGCCACCAGCGCGCCGCGCCGCTCGCCGAACATGTCTTCCACCAGCTTCTGCAGCTTGATGTCGAGCGACAGCATGACGGTGTGGCCCGGCACGGCGGGCTGGCGCGCGAGCCGGCGCACGGCGCGCCCGCCGGCGGAGGTTTCCATCTGTTCGGCGCCGGTCTGGCCGTGCAGCACCTGCTCGTAGCTCTGCTCCACGCCGAGCTTGCCGATGTGGTCGGTGCCCCGGTAGTTGGCGCGGGCGTCTTCCTCCCAGTCGTCCATCGCGGTCTTCTCGCGCTGGTTGATGCGCCCGATGTAGCCGACCACGTGCGATGCGGCTTCGCCGTGCGGGTAGTTGCGCAGCAGGCGCGCCTTGATCTCCACGCCCGGAAAGCGGTAGCGCTGCGCGGCGAAGCGCGCGACCTCCTCCTCGCTCAGGCGGGTGCGGATGGGCACCGAGTCGAAGCTGCGCGAATCTTCCCGCAGCCGCTGAAAGCGGCGCCGGTCGCCGGGCGTCACTTCGACGACGGTGGCCAGTTCGTCGATGGCGGCGGCAATGTCGCCCGCCTTCGACGGCGTGATCTCCAGCGTGTAGGCGGCGTAATTGGAGGCCAGCACCACGCCGTTGCGGTCCAGGATCAGCCCGCGGTTGGGCACGATCGGCACGATGGCGGTGCGGTTGCTTTCGGCGCGGTCGGCCAGCTCGTCGTAGCGCACCACCTGCAGGTGCACGAGCCGCGCGCCGATCAGGCTGAAGCCGAACAGCACCACGCCGGCAATGACCAGCAGTCGGCGGCGAAAGCGCGAAAGCTCTGCGCCGGTATCACGAATTTCATCGTTCATCAAAAGAAGGAATACCTTTCGCTCACATCACGCGGATGCCGAGTTCGCTGATGAGCGTGGCGGCCTGGTCGGAAGAAATGATCGCGCCCTTGAAGAGCTGCGCCACATGGGCGACGCGCAGGCCGCCGAGGTCGACCGAGCGAAGGTCGGCGCCGTCGAAGCGCGCGTTCTTGAGGTTGGCGTCGCGCAGGCTGCCGCCTTCGAACACGGCGTCGCGAAAGTCGCAGCCCGCGAGGTCGGCATCGGACAGGTCGAGCCGCTCGATGGTCTGTTTGCGAAACGACATGCCGCGCAGGTCGGCGCCCGTGAGCAGCGAGTCGTGAAAGCCGATGCCCAGGACCTGCGCCTCGTGAAAGTGCGCACCGGTGAGCTTGACCTCGGTGAACAGCGTGGCCGAGAGCCTGGCGCGGTGCCAGCCGGTGTTGTTCAGGTCGCAGGCCATGAAGCGCGCGTCGCTCAGGTCGGCCATCTGAAAGTCGGCCTGGCGCGCGCGGCAGGACATCCAGCGCGTGTCGCCCAGCTGCGTCTTGCGCAAGGTGGCCTCGGCGAAGCTGCAGTCGACGAAACGCGCGCGGCGCAGGTCGAGCTCGGACAGGTCGGCACCGTCGAAGTCGCACTGCGCAAAATGCAGCGCGGCGGGGGCGTCGGCCAGCAGGCGCTTCAGGCGGTCCCGGTCGAGGGTTTCGCCGGTGAGTGTGGGGACGGAGGAAGCGTCGTTCATGGAGGAGGCAGGAAAGAGGGATGAGAGGCGCCAGGGTGCCCGTCGGTTCCCCGGCTTGCGCATGGTTGCGGCGCTGGATTCGAAGGGCGTGTCGTTCATTTGACGGCCTTGGCGCACAGCGCCAGCAGCGTGGAAAGAATGCGGGCCTTGTGGGCCTCGTCGACGTCGTACACACCGAGCATCTGCGAGAACCAGAAACCGTCGGCCGCCAACCGGCACACGAGCAGCAGGTCGGGCGCCTTCACGTCGAGGTGGTCGGTGGCCAGCTCGGCCTTCATGCGCTCGTTCCACTGCGCGCGGTACTCGGGCGTGCCGAGCGTGAGCAGGCTGATGGCCAACTGAATCTCGGCCTCCTCCATGCCGCCATGGCTGTCGAAGCAGGTGCGGATGTAGGCGCGCGCGTTGCGCCCGGGCGTGGCGGGTTCGGCGGCGAGCAGGCGCGCGAAGCGGTCTTCGAACTCGGTGAAGAGCTGGCCGGACAGCGCGTCGAGCAGCGCCTTCTTGTTGGGAAAGTGATGCTGCAGCCCGCCCTTGGTGACGCCGGCGCGGCGCGACACTTCGTCGAGCGTGACAGCGTGCGCGCCCTCGCCCACGAGCAGCAGGCGGGCCACCGCAAGGAGCTGGCTGCGCACGACTTCGGGTTGTTTCTGGCGGCGGTGGGCTTCTGTCATGCGGGCGGTTTCTTCAAACAATCCAGCTGGATGGTTTGTTGAGTCTACTTTGCCTGTGCCGGGCGCAGGCGCCGTCGGTAGACTGGCACGCTCATTCCGCCAACGCCCTCCTCCCACCCATGCAGACCTTCCGCGACGTGCCCGCCCATGCGAACGAGTTGGCGCAACGGCTGCGTGCCGGCGACGTGATGGCCTACCCCACCGAAGCGGTGATGGGCCTGGGCTGCGATCCGTCGAACGAGGCGGCGGTGACACGCATCTGCCGGCTCAAGCAGCGCGCGGTCGAACAGGGCGTGCTGCTGGTCGCGGCCGACTTCTCGCAGGTGCTGCCGTATGTGGACATGGCGCAGGTTCCGCAGGCCGCGCTCGATCGGGTGACGGCGAGCTGGCCCGGCCCGTTCACCTGGATTTTTCCGCGCCACGCACGGGTGCCGGCATGGATATCAGGACGGCATTCGGGCATTGCGCTGCGCGTGACAGCGCACGGCACCGCGGCCGCGCTGTGCCGCGCCTTTGGCGGTGCGCTGGTGTCGACCAGTGCCAATCCGCATGGGCAGCCGGCGGCGCGCACGGCGAACGAAGTGCGGTCGTATTTCGCCGATGTTGCCGATGGCATCGACCTGCTGATCGATGAGCCAGTGGGCGGGCTGGCCAGCCCCAGCGAGATTCGCAACGCGCTGACGGGCGAGCTGGTGCGCGGCTAGAGCGGGCGATCGGCTGGCTGATCGGACAGCTGAATGGTCGGCTCAACGGTCGAAGTGTCGGGCGCGAACACGGGCACGGGCGCCGGCGTCCAGAAGCGCTGCATCTCCATGAGGCCCGCCGTGCTCTGCGCGCCCAGGTAGCCCGCGGTCGTGCCCACCGACACATGGCCCAGGTTGTTCTGCACGACCTGGATCGGCACCGGTGAGCGCCCTTCCCTGCCCTGCAACGCGTGCGCGCCGTGGGCATGGCGCAGCCAGTGGATGCTGGCGCGCTGCAGGTGCGCGGCTTGCGCCGCGTCGAGCGTGCGAGCGGCCTGCGCCAGGAACAACTTGATGGCGCTGTAGAAGCCCGAGGACGACCATGGCCTGAGGTGCTCGGGCTTCAGGTCGAAACGCGCGAGCACGTGGATGCCACTGTTGCTCGACGCGCCCACCTGCCGTTCGAAGCCATGGTGTGCGAGTTCTTCTTCGAGGTCGGCCACCAGTTCGCCCGGCACCGGCACCTCGCGCTGACGTCCGGCCTTGCCTTGGACCCGCAACAGCCAGCCGCCCGCGTCGCGGCCGTCGGGTGTGCGGTACATCACCTGCTGCAGGTCACCGCAGGTGGCGCTTGTGATTTCGGCCAACCGCAAACCGGTCGCATAGACCCAGCGCATGCCGCGGCGCAGGCGGCGACCGGCTTCGGTTGCGGCATGCTGGGCCAGCAGCTGGTCGAGGTGCGCCCACTCGGCGAGGCTCAAGGTGCGGTGCATGCCGAGCGAGCGCGGGGCGTCGAGCGGCTCGGTCATCGCGGCGAAGGGGTTGCTCAGCACGTAGTTCTGGCGCACCAGATAAGCGAACAGGCTGCGCAGGATGGCCATCGCCTGGCGCACCGCCGTCGGCGCCAACGGGCCTTCGAGCGGACGCCACAGCGGCGACCAGCGCTGGTTGTGCCGCGGCCCACACCAGGCAGCCGGCGGATGGGCCAGAAACTCGCGGTAGGCGAGCGCGTCTTCGAGGTCGAGCGAAGACAAAGCGGTCTTGCGTTCGAGCACGGCCCACAGCAGCAGGCGCTCGGCCTCCTTGCGGTAGGAGCGCTGGGTGGGCGAGAGCTCGCCCGGGGCATCCTGCAGGGACTTGGCCGCGAGCCACGCGCCGATGGCGGCATGGTCGGTCTCGGCGGGGAGCAGGCACTTGTGCTGCGGCGCACGGTTGAGGCCGGCGCGCCCGTCGAGCTCGGCGGGGACCACGAGCTTCTCGTAAGGAACGAGTGCCGTGCCGGGCGGAACGACAGCGGCCAAGTCACGCGGGCTCAGCTGTCGGCGCCGGTGCGAGGCATGCGTGCCCACGCGAAGGCCGAGCGGTTCTTCGTTGGCGCGCAGCCAGTCGAGAATGCGCGCGGCCTTGCGCTCGCCGACGCCCGGCACCTTCACCCACCAGCGCGCGCCGGCCTCGTTGATGCGGGCGACCAGGGCGGCCAGTGTGTGCAGGCCGCCCAGCTCCAGGCGCGCGGCCATCGCAGGGTTGAGCCAGGCCGACACGCTGTCGGCCGGACGCGGGTCTTGCGCCGTGTGGCCTTCGAGCCAACGCAGCGCTTCGAGCTGGCGCTCCACGACCCGCGTGCGCCGCGAGGCGCGGCCGGCCGGGCCGCCTTGTTGCGCGCCGCCTGGGAAAGCCGCCTCGTAGGCCTCGATCTGCTCGGCTTCGGAGAAGTCTTCGAGCCCTTGCGCCTGTGCAAAGTCGCTCAGGGTGGGCAGCGGCGTGGCGGGCGAGAACTGCTCGGGGTCGAGCAGGATCAGGCGCGCGGTGCCGGGGCGCTGTTCGCGGCGCGCGGCGGCGGCGAACTCGTCGCGGATCCACGCGATGGTGCGGCGCACGACCCTCAGGTCGGTATGCTCCCCTTCCAGGCGAAGGTAGCGGTCCCAGCTGGTGCGCTCGTCAATGCCCTGGGCCAAGGCCCGCATGAAGGCGAAGTGGCCTCGGTGCAGTTTGCGGGGTGGCGGCTTGGGCATGCGCAGGGCTGGTGGCTGGTGGAGTGCCGTGAGGCGTCAGGTCAGTTCCAGAATTTCCACCAGGGACGTTCGGCGACGGGTGCGGGCGCCACGGCTTCGGGCTGCGCCTGCTCAGGGGCGGCGACCTCCCGCATGCGGCGGCGCATTTCGACTTCGAGTGCATGTGCGGTGCCGAATGCTTCACGCTCTCCGCGGTGCGCACGCGCACGCCAGGTGAGCGCCAATTCCGCGAGGGTCTCGTCATCGAAGTGTGCGAATGGAGATGACGGGCCGGTTGATGTCATGAGTTCCTAAGGTTGGAGGAGCGGAGTGATGCTGGTCATTGTATTTCGTTGATTATGCGAATAATCATCCATGCAATATTTGGATGCATTTCTAGAGTCTGCAACGTGACCGAGAATTAAGTTGTTGATTTGATTGGAGTTATTGCGCTGGGCGTGCGTCGCATCCGGCAAGCAAACTGGCGGTCAAGGCGTCTATTGGGACCCAATCCGCGGTTTTGCACACCGTGCGCGTGGTGTGCAACGATGGATCTGCCGCCCTGTCGAGATACTTGCTGCAAGCCCTTGTCAGCGCAAAAGAATAGCGCTGAAGCCTGCGCTCACTTCTTCGAAATCCAACTGGGTCCGAGGGCGATGAGTGAATCTCCGCCGCATTGATTCCGCTGCTTTTGAATTCCCAACGGATCTCACATCAAGGGCAGCCACGCTGCCCTTGATCGTTATCAACTCAGGCTGCGTGCGCGCCGAATGGCGTCGGTGATGGCAGCTTCCAAGGTATCCAGCGGTGCGCTGATGGCTGCACCAGGCGTGAGCGAGATCGTGACCTCCCCCGACTTTGATCGCACCAGCGTGCCGAACTTCTGTCCGTCCGCTTGAACCTCGACGCGCTCGCTGCGCTCGAAGCCCGGGGGTGCATCCAGCAGCCGCGCCAGCACCAGCGCAGGTGACAGCGTCTGGCCCCGCAGCTTTTCAACGCGCTTGAGCAGACCGCGCCGGTCGAGCGCCATTGCGGCGTTCACCTGCTCGGCATGGCGAAAGCTGATCTCCAGCGGCGAGCGGAAGCACTCCACAACAGCCGGCGGCAGCTGCGCCACCATCAATGCCTTGCGCACCCAGGTGTGGCTGACGCCCAGCCCTTCGGCGAGTTGGCGTTGCGTGGGGAACAGTTGTTCTTCCAACGCGCGCTGGTACATCACGCCCTGCTCGTACGGAGACAGGTCGGCGCGCTCGCGGTTCTCCCGGTCCATGGCCGCAAAAAGTGCGGCGTCGCCCAGGTCGTCGACCCAGATCGACGCAAGCACCGGTATGCCCAGTTCCAGGGACGCGCGGTGGCGGCGATGGCCGAACACCAGCTCGAACTGCCCGGGCTCGTCCTTCAACGGCCGAACCAGAATGGGCTGGACATTGCCGCCTGCATGTTCGATGTCGGCCTTCAGTCCCGCGAACTCGCTGGTTTTGAACGACGACTCATGCCGGTTGGCCCAGCGGCTCGGGCGGATGGTGGCGGGGTCCATCTTGCGCGTTGGCAGGGAGCCTTCGTACTGGCGAAGCTTTTCGCGCAGCGTTGCCATCTCTCCTTCGACATGCTGAATCTGGCCGCGGAACGCGAGCATCTGCCCCGGGCCGGTGCGCGGCACATGGGTGCCGCCAACGGCCGGTGGAAACCGGGTTTCCACATTCGACGCCACGTGCGGCGCGGGCTCTTCGGCTGGCGCGGCCTTTGGCAAGTCCATGGGTTGTGCTTGCGGTTGCGGGAGCGACAGGTTGGCGGTCAGCGCTTCGAGGCGCTTTCGGGTACTAGACATGGTGCGGACTCCTGAAGCGTGGAAACCAGGTTTCCACAAACGGGGATCGCGATGCCCCGGTCGATGACAGCCGCAGCCTGGTCAGCTGCAGTTGGGGCGCACGTCGACGCACCCCATCCGTTGAAACATCGGACTGGCTGTCCGATATCAGGCAAGTTGGCCGGCTCGCGCTGCGCACTGGCGCAAGGCGAACTCGACCATGCGACTGTGGAAACCTGGTTTCCATTACTGTGAAAGTCATGTGCGCCGTGGCGCTGTCCCCGGCGCGCGCGCGCATGCTCATATAAGAAGGCATGCAAACAGCTCGGCACAGCGCGAATGTCTGCCGGTCACCTTTCGCCAGCAGCCCCGGTCCCTGTGGAAACCTGGTTTCCACACGCCAGGCCATGGCCGGGTCTCCGCCGACGCTCCGGGCAGCTCTGTCTTGGTTGCAACTCCCCACCATCAACGAGATCTCCCCTGCGCTGTCCAGGCACCGACCACCGACTGCTCGACCAACTCGACGAAGGCGTCGTATGCGTCGATCGCACGCTTGTAGGTCTTGGCAGCGCCTTCGTAGCGCTGCACGTCGTAGACAGTCGCAAACTCGGCGGCCTTGTTGCTGGTGACGCTCGTCTTGGGAATTTCCACAGGCAAGGTGTACTCGCCGTAGGTCGCCTGGATCCATTGGCGCACCGCCGGCATGGCCGGATCGGCCGCATCCACGCGGCTGAGCAGAACATGCAGAAACTCGAACGCCTTGCCCTCGCGGTCCTTGCTCTGGCCGTCGAGGTTTCCGCCCAGGTCGGCCAGCAGCGACCAGAACTGCGCGGACGACGCAAAGTCCAGCCCCGATGGGGGCACCGGCACCACGATGCCGTTCGCAGCCCAGAGCGCATTGATCGTCACATACGAAAGAGACGGCGGCGTGTCGATCACGATCACGTCGTAAAGATCGCGCACGCTTTCCAAGCCCACATTCAGCACGTCCCAGAACTTGGCGCCCGGCTCCTGCATCTGCCGAGCTGGCAAAGCGAACTCGGCGGAGAACAGAAAGGGGGCTGCGGCCACCAGGTCCAGACCATCCCAGTAGGTGGAGCGAATCGCGTAGCGAATGTCGCTCTCCGTGCCGTCGCAAAGCGGTCCGATCGTCATGTCTTCGGTGACTTCGGCTTCTGGCAGCAGGCCGTGCAACGTGGTGAGCGAACCCTGCGGGTCGGTGTCGATCGCCAGCACGCGGTGCCCGCGCAGGCTCAGGCCCTGGGCCAGCACCATCGCGGTGGTGGTCTTGGCGACGCCGCCCTTGAAGTTGCCGACCGCAATGGTGATCGCCTTGCGGCCGGTGGGGCGCATCTTGTCGGCGCGGTAGGTGCGCGTCCAGCGGCGCAGTTCGTCGAGCTCGAAAGTGCGCTTGCCGCCCGACGGCGTCAGCCGCCCGGCCGGCAGGTCGTCCTTGGTGATGCGGTAGGCCACATGCGCCTTGTCGACGCCGCAAAGCGCGGCAAGCTGGGCAGTGGAATAGACCGGCGGAATCTTGCGGGCCTCGGGCGCGAGCAACATGCCCCGGATCTGCTCGACCATGGAACTCGCACGCGTGGCCAGGCCAGCAATGCGTTCCATGTTGATGACTTGCCTCGGCGGCGTTTGGGTGTCGTTGGAAACCTGGTTTCCACTGACAGGAGGCACGGGGACGGACATTGGGGGAACCCTATTCGACAGAATCCGGCAATTCTACGAGAATCCAGCGAATGAACAAGTTCTGCTGATTCGACAGTGTCCATGCACCATCCTAATGTGAGAACCGATAGGGAACCCCGTCCCGGCACCCCGCCGCAACGGGGGATTCTGCTGCGTTGCACGCCCGCCGGGCCACGCCTGGGCGCTCCGGGACCTCATTCGGGGCAGATAACGAGGCGGAACAGGCCCAAAGAGCGCCTCGCAGGGGCAAGAACCCCATATCCACTCACATCAGACCCCATAGACACACACAGCAAGCCCTGAAGAACCCCAACGGATCTCACATCAAATCCCATCGGATCTCACATTGAATCCCAGAACTACTCACAAAGACAGCGCCAAGTCCTTGTCACCAAAGAAGAAAGTCGTTTGCCAAACTCTTCAAATCCCCAAGTGTTACTTTTCAAATAGAACAAGACGTGTCGATTCTTTGTGAATTGACCCATTCACAATACGAGGGCATGATGTGAACCCGAGCAATTGCGATACATCAGACATGGCCGAGGAAGAGGCTCCCCCCAGCGCCCCGCGCCAACCGACGCCGGCCGACGAACAAAGCGTCGCCAAGGCCAATGAAGCCATCGCAATCCGGCCCAAACGCGGCCGTCTCACGCTGCTGTCGCGCCGCATCTACAACGCGTTGCTGTACCACTCGCAGCGCCAGGGGGTGGACGAACCCGTCTACAAGCTCGCGCTGAGCGAGCTCATCGGCGACGCCCGCTTCAACTCCAACAACACAGAACTGCTCAAGGCCCACCTGCGCGACATGCAGGCGACCACCATCGAGTGGTCCACCAGCGGCCCCGCGCTGAAGCGCTGGGTGTCGTCCCAGTTGCTCGGCACGGTCACCATCGAGGAACAGGGCAGGGGCCGCCCCTGCATGGTCACTTGGCGCTACCCGGAGGAAATCAAGGAGCGCCTGGTCCGCCCCCACCAATACACCCGCGTGCTGCTCGAAATCAGCGGCCAGATGCGCAGCTACTCCGCCGCAGTGCTCTACGAGATCGGCGCGCGCTACCTCACCTCGCCCGGGCGCCTGTCGATGCGCGAAGACGTGGTCTGGTGGGCCGCCGTGCTCACCGGGCGCAGCGACATCAAGGAAGTGGACTACCGCTTCCTCAAGCGCGACGTCATCTCCAAGGCGCTGGCCGAAATCGAGGCGCTCTGCGAAGACTTCAGCATCGAGCTGATCGAGCACAAGCGCGGCCGCAAGATCGAGGAAATCCAGTTCCGCGTCATCCCCAAGGTGCAGCAGCGCCTGGGCGACATCCCCAATGCCGAACGCAACGTCTTCGACCTGGCGCTTGTCGGCCGGCTCATTGCGCTCGGCATCAAGCAGGAGGAAGCGCAGGACCTGTACGCCACCACCGACGAGGCCCAGTTGCGTGCCACGCTCGACCACGTCGACCAGCGCCTGCGCAGCCCGACGATGCCCGAGCTGAAGTCGCCAGCGGCCTACTTCAAGGACGCGCTCAAGAAGGGCTATGCCCCCGTCAAGCCGCTGCCGCCCGCAGACGCAGTAACGCCTAAAACCGCAGCAAGCACTAACACCACCGCGCAGCCGGCGATTTCGCTTTCGCCATCGGACCGCATGCAACGCATCCGCGAACTTTGGGAGAACGACCGCATGGCGCAGGCCCGCGCGATGTTCGGCGAGATGCATGCCCCTGCGCAAGGCGACCTGCGCAGCCAATTCGAAGCCCAGCGGCTGGAGCAGCTTGCCCCGCCCATCGCGCGCGCCTGGCGACGTGACGGCCCCGCCAGTCGCGTGGCCGCCAGCACCTTTTACAAATGGGTGGCGCAGACGACCTGGCCCGAAGAGCCGTCCGACCGCGTGCTGCTCGACTTTGCGCTGCAACGCGGCGTGGCAGGCATCTGAAGTCGCTCTGAAGTCGGTCTGAGCCTGTATCGGCTCGAAAGCGCGTGACTTTTTTCGCGGTTTTCAACTCGGCCTACAAGCACCCCCGGCTGCTGCCTCACACCGCCCGCCGTTCCTTCCCCCAACCATGGCCGTGTCATCACTTGTCGCCAAGCCGACACGTTTCACTCATGGAAGAAGAATGGAAAAACAAGGAAAGTCCCGGGGAATGGCTGCATTTCTTCTACAAGGAAGGGCGCTCGCGCACTCCCGTGAAGATCAGCCGCGATGCCCTGGAGACTTGTTTTCACTCTGCCGCAGGCGAGAGCATGGTCAACATCTACGTGGCGAACGTGGAGGTCATCCATGAAAAGGTTCGCCTGCGCCTCAGGGCCGGCGAGCGCTTCACCCTGCAGAAGCCGCTGACCCTGCTCGCGCGCGATTTCGAGGACCGCAGGTTGGCAATGTATGCCGACCTCATCGAGCCTCAGATGATCGAGCAGACAGCTCAGGAATTGGGCGACAAGTTCACGGCCGACCAGTTGGAAGCGGTGGCGATGTGGATACGTAACCGTCCTCAGTCCTACTCGCGCCGTTAGTGGCTTCTGACGCGCGAAGTGATTGCTCGCGGTCCGCACATGCACCGGCCATAGCGGCATCGCCGGGCCTGCGCCGCTGCGCAAGTTTCAAGACCCGCCAAGCCCGCTCGGCACCCATGCACGGGATGCCGAGGGCGAAAGCTTGGCGCTGCGGCTGAAGAACTTGTTGCGGCGCGCTGACTTTGCGCATCTCCGCGTGCCGGCCATTTCCACACCGATCTGCGCATGGACCCGACCAACCATCGCGCCTTCAGCCGCGCCCGCTCGTGCCGTATCTGCTGCGCCGCAACATTGCGGCATGTAAGGCTCGGGTGGTCCGGCGTCATGGCAGGCGCATTGGCACAGGCCATTCATCGACGCCGCGCTCGCAAGTCGATGAATCCGGCTTCGAGCCCATGACCATCGCAGTGCGCGACGCCGATGGGCTCATCAAGAACGCACAAGGCCCGGTGCTTGCGAGTCGTCGGCGCCAGCGGCGGCCAGGGCGGGCAGGGCGACGAAGAAGAGCCTACGCAAGGCGGCCCTGTCCGCCGCGGGACTGTTCAGCGCCCGACCCGCCGAATAGACTGCGTGCGCTTTCGCGGCCGCGCAGGCTGCGTCTCTTTCGCTTCGTCACCCACCGCAGAAAGACCCCGATGTCCATCGACAGCATCGACACCATGGCTACGTGGCACCAGCTCGTGGAGACCCAGAACGCGGCGGGCCTGAACGACCTGCTTGCAGACGAGGCCGTGTTCCATTCGCCGGTGGTGCACAAGCCGCAGGTCGGCAAGGCCATCACGCAGAAATACCTGGCCGCGGCGTTCCAGGTGTTCTTCAACGACAGCTTTCGCTATGTACGTGAACTCAAGGGCGAGCGCGACGCGGTGCTGGAGTTCACGCTCGAACTCGACGGCATCGCCGTCAATGGCGTGGACATGATCAAGTGGAACGACGCCGGCAAGATCACCGAGTTCAAGGTGATGCTGCGCCCGCTGAAGGCGGTGAACCTGATCCACGAAAAGATGGGCGCCATGCTGCAGTCCCAAGTTCAGGCCAAGGCCAGCGCATAGCGCCATCCGACGCGCACGCAGGCGCGCCTCAGGTGCCTTTGATCGAAGAAGAAGGGTCGAAGTTGGCCAGCAGCCACACCCGGCCCGCATGCACGTGGCGCAGTCGGCGCAAAGCCGAAGACCAGCGCGCGCAGGTCGTAGATTTCGAGCCTCTCGCGCAGCGACACTGCCGCAAGAACACGCTGCCGTTGGCCACCGCGGTCACCAGCCCCAGGCTCGGGCGCGACTGCGACAAGGCCAGTCTGGCGGTAATGAACATGGGCAACGGCTTCACCACCGGGCCGGCCGAAGCGGCCTACGTCATCAACGAACTGGTGAAGCCCGCGTCGGTGATCGCATCACACGCGAACGAGGTCGGCACGGCCAACGGCAAGGGGCGCCCGGGAGCAAGACGGAGGCCTTCGTGAAAGCCTCGAAAGTGCCGGTGCATGTGCCGCTGTCGGGCGTGACCATGGCGTTCGATGCGAATGGAAAGTGCACGGCCGGTTGCTGAAGCGCAAGAGGGCGCGATGCGCGACGCCCTTGCTTGCTATCCCTTGCTGTCCCTCTGCTACCCCTTCAGCTCCACCCCGATCTGCCGCCGCATCTCATCCGCCAGCGGGTGCAGCACCTGCGCCTCGTTCGCGCCCACCACGCCGTAGCCCAGCCCCTGGTCGGCCCAGGCGAAGCCCGCGCGCGGGCCGTCGATCTTCTTCATCACCGGCGTGTTCTGGTCGACCGCCATCGGCCGCACCATCAGCGCCAGCCGCGTGCCCTGGGCGTCGTCGTACATGAAGAGCCCGGCCGGGCCGTGCTCGGTCATCACCAGGCGACCGCCCATGAAGCGGTAGCCCGAGGGCGTGAGGTCGGGTATCGCCACCTTGCGCCCCAGGCGCGACGATACCCAGCCGACCAGCTCCGCGCGCTGCGACGGCCCCATCTCCACGGGCCGCGCGGTGTCCGACGCGTACACGTCGTAGCTGCGCGCCGCTTCGCGGCCCAGCGCTGAAATGCCCGCGTCGCCGCTGCCCGGCGTGCCGCGCAGCGACCAGCCCGCGCCGGCGCCCAAGCCCAGCGAGAGCACCACCGCCGCCGCCATGCCCCAGGGCCAGCGGCGCTGCGGCGCGCGCCGCGCCTGTTGCGGATGCCGTTTATGCTGTTCTTGACGCTCGTGCTCGGCCACCATGCGCGCCAGGTTCAGCCCGGGCGGCAGCGGCTCGTCGGCAATGGGCGCCAGCGCGGCGCGCAGTTCGCTGCGGTGCTGCGCATGGGCCTCGACCTCGCGCGCGGCCTCGGGGTGTTCGAGCAGATAGTCGCTCACCTCGCGGCGGCGCTGCGCGCTGAGCGCCTCGTCGACGTAGGCATGCAGGTCCTCTTCGAGGATGGGACGTCCGCCGGGCGCATCGCCGTTCATTTCAGTCTCCGAATGTGAGGGTGGGGCGATGGTTGCGACGGTTGTGTTGAAGGCGCTTCGGCCGCGGGCATCGCGTCGACACCGTCGAGCATGCGATGCAGCCGCTGGCGCGCACGGGCCAGGCGCGACATCACGGTGCCCACCGGAATGCCCAGCGCCGTGGCGGCTTGCGCATACGACAGGTCTTCGACCGCGACCAGCAGCAGCACCGCGCGCTGGTCCTGGGGCAGGCCGTCGAGCGCGCGCATCAGCTCATGGTGGCGCACGCGGTGCTCCTGCGGCGCGGGCGTGCTGAACGCGGCCTCGTCGGTCTCGTTGATGTCGTCCATGGCCAGGTGCAGGCCGCGGCGCGACTGCTGGCGCATGCGCTGCACGGCCAGGTTGTGCAGGATCGCGAAGACCCACGAGCGCGTGTCTTGCGCATCGCGCCGCTGCGCCCAACCGGCGATCACGCGCTCCAGGCAGTCCTGAACCAGCTCGTCGGCCAGCTCGCGGTCCCGCAGCAAGGCGCGCGCATAGCGCCGCAGTGCGGGAATCATCGGCTCGACGAGCAGGATCAGGTCGCTCATGAACGCACGGTGCCGTCAATCGCGCAAAAGCGCAATGCCTTCAAAGGGCCCGCACCTGTTCCTGTTCCTGAACCTGCACCGGTGCCGCCGGCTTGCCACCGGCCTGCGGCGCAATCACCAGGTAACGCCGCGCCGCGCCCGCCTCGCCGTCCTTCACCTGCTGGCGAATCGGCCCGATCGCGTTCACGATCGCGGCGCCCGCCGGGTTGGTCATGAAGTTGGCGAGTGGCTGCAGCGTGCCGCTGCCGTCCGGCTTGTCCGCCAGCGCCAGCACGTAGGGCTGTTTGGGTTCCAGCCCGGTCGCGGAAGCCTGCAGCACCTGCAGCAGGCCCTGGTCGAACAGCGAGACGCTGGTGGGCGCGTTGGCCGTGGCCGTGGCGGCGCTTGCGCTCTTGCGCGCAGCCACCGACACCAGCGTGAGGTGCGCGACCTGGCCGGCCAGCCCTGGCGGCTGCAGGCCCTGAAGGCCATCGCCTGCATCCGCCGGCACCGCGTTGGGCACATAGGCGATGGCCTGCGGCGCCTGGCCTACCGGCACATTCGCGACCACGGTGTTCGTCGCGGTGTCGATGGCGGCCAGCGCGTCGGCGTTCTCCAGCCCCACGTACACGCGCTTGCCATCGCCCGAGGGCCACACGCCGTGCGGCAGCTTGCCCACCGCAATGGTGGCCACCTGCGAGAAGTCGTCGGTGCGGAACACCTTCACCACGTTGAGCCCGCCGATGGTCACGTAGGCAAAGCTGCCCTTGGCCGTGGTCGCAAAGTTGACGTGGTTGGTGATCGGCCCCGTGTCGAAGGACTTGATGACGGCGAAGGGCGGCTTTGCGTCGAACACCATCGTGCGGCCGATGTCCTTCAGCGTCATCCACACCTGCTTGCCGTCTGGCGTGGCGGCAATGTTGGGGCAGAAGGGGCTGTCTTGCTTCACGCGGCCGACGATCTGCTTGCTGGCCGTGTCTATCACCACCGTCTCCGGGTTGAACGACGAGCACACGTAGCCGTACTTGCCGTCGGGCGAAAAAATCTGCATGCCGGGGCCGTTGGGCGTGGTGATGCGGGTCTTTTCTTCGAAGGTGGCCGCGTCGAGTACCGACACGTAGTTTTCTCCGCGCACCGTCACCCACACCTCCTTGCCGTCGGGCGTAAAAAAGGCCTCGTGCGGCGAGCGGCCCACATAGGTGGTGTGCTTCACGGCGTTGGTGGCGGTGTCGATGAAGCTCACCGAGTTGGAACCGATCGACACGATGGCCAGCGTGCGGTGGTCGGGCGAAAAGCCCATGCCGTGCACCAGCACCTGGCCGCGGTACAGCGGGCTGAAGTTGCCCGGCGCGGGGTCGCCCAGGCGAATCACGCCCAGCAGCTTGTTGTCGATGGGGTCGGTCACCGACACGGTGTTGGAGAACTGCTCCGCGGTGTACACGCGGTCGCGGTGGCTCATGGCAATGTCGGCATCGGCGGCCGCCAGCGGTGCCTGGCCCGCCAGCGCGCTGGTGGCGGTGGTGGCCAGGGCGATCACCAGCGAAGTGGCCAATGCAACGGCCATGGGAGCGGCGGTGCGCCAATGGCGAAGGTGGGGGAGGGCGTGCTGCTTCATGGCGTGGTGCTCTTTGGTGGGGTGGATGCGGTGGCGGTGTTCAAAGGCGCCCGGTCTGCGTGGGCGCGGGTGCCGAGGGCGGCAGCGGCTGGTCGAGCGCCAGGCGCATCGCGGCAATCTCCTGCTGCTGCTCGACGATGATTTCTTGCGCGATGCGCCGCAGCTGCTCGTTGTCGCCGTGCCGCAGCTCGGCCTGCGCCATGTCGATGGCGCCCTGGTGGTGCGCAATCATCATGTCGGCGAAGTCGCGGTCCACGCTGCCGGACGGCTTGATGCTCATGCCCGCCATCATTCGGGCCATGGCCGCGTCGTTCTCGGCGGCAAAGCCGGCCTGCGCGGGGTCGCCGGAGGTGCAGACGTCCATGAAGCGCGCAATGGCGCTCGCCGCCACAGCTGCCCTGGTGTCGGGCGGCGCGTGCAGTGCGGCAAAGGCGGCGGCTGCGCAGGCGAATGCCGCGGCGCCCAAAGCCCATGCGGCGGGGCGTGGCCGCCAGCGTGAAAACTTCATCTGCATCGGGTGTCCTCAACGGCGTGGAAGAGGCCGTTGCAGACGTAGACGCCGCAGGGCGCGGCTTATTCCGTTGCGATGAAGATTTATTTTTGCCGTTGCGCCGGCCCGGCCGGTTTCAGGCGGGTCCGGGTACGAATGCGAGGTCGAACTGCAGCGCGCTCGTGCCGAGGCACGTCAGCGCAATGCCATCTTGCGTGGCACACACGTTGAACCCGTGCGCTGCGTGCACGTGGTTCCCCGAGCCTTGCGCGACCAGGTGGCCGTCGTGCATGAGCGTCCAGTCACCGTGCGCAGACAGACGGCCGATCTCCACGTCGAAGCCGCCCCTGCTCGCCGCACAGCGGCGCAGGGTGAAGTGCAGGCAGCGGGTGCTTTGCTCGACATGCGCGCGCAACACATCGACGCCGTCGTCCACCCGCGTCAGCGCCGGCTCGCGGTGGCGCGACGCCGGCCACGGCTCGTTGTACAGCCGCCAGAGCCCGTCCGGCACGTTCAGGCTGGCATAGCCGAGCAGCACATTGCCGGTCATGGGCTCCACCAGCGTGCGGTGGCCGTCCGCGTCCTGTTGCACGTCGTTGCGCGGGTAGTGAAAGCCGCCGTCGCGCCAGCTCGGCGACATGAAGCGGTCGGCGTGCTGCATCAGACCGCGCAGCACCTGGGCGTCGCCCATCTCCGACGCCCAGGTGGCAGCCCAGCCGAAGTCGGAGTCGTCGTTCACGACCGTCTGCCCCATCACCTGAGGCCGCTCCGCGCTGCGCACGGACATCGTGCCGTCGGGCCCGTGCATCAACCAGTCGGCAATCTGGGCCGGATAGTGGGCGTGCACGAAGTCGCGGTTCCACATGTTCATGAGCGTGCCGCACCATGCATCGACCCACGGCGCGGGGGCCGCGTTGTCGCGCACCGCGTGCGTGTCCTGCGACAGCATCATGTTGTAGTGGCCGTTGGCACCAAGGCGGCCGAACTGCGCCCATGCCTTCTGGTAGCCCTGCGTCACCTCCTCGGCCACCGCGCCGCCGGTCACGAGATCGTGCATGCGAAAGCCCAGAATGGCCGGCTGGTTGCAGATCTGGAACACACAGTTCGGCTCGCACGCCACGCCCAGGTAGCCGCTCTCCACCATCTGCCAGTAGATGTGCTCGTTGAGGCTGGTCTGGTCGTATTCGAAGCGCCGTTCCTTGCCGCCCCAGAAGAACGACCAGTACTTGAACGTGAGCGCACCCGGCGCCGCATAGCGGTCGTCGTCGAACAGGTAGTGGTAGAGCAGCGCCATCGACTGCACATAGGCGCTGTACATGATGTTGTCGCGCCCCACCGGGTTCCAGTCTTCGGTGTAGCCCGCGGACAGGTGCATGTTGAACACACTGCCGCCGCGCCCCACGCGCGCCCAGTACATCCACACCTCGGGCAGCAGCATCTTTTCCATCAGGCGCTCGAACACCGGCTTGAACACGCCCGGCGCCGCCGGCAGCCGGTGGCGGTGCGCGAGCGCCAGCGCGTAGGCCATGTACGCCATCTGAAAACGGTAGCCGCCGAAGTCGTCCTGGCCGGTGCCGCGACCCTGCATGAAAGACCAGTCGTTGACCGGCTGGCGCGACAGGTTCGCAAAATGCCGCAGGTGGCCCGCCTGGCGGTCGCTCAGGCTCGATTCGTCATGCGACATGGGGCGTGCACTCCAGGTGGGTGCGCAAGCGCTCGGCCACGCTCGAAGCGTCGAGCGACTCTGCAAAGCGGGCCTCGTAACGGCCGCCCGGCGCCATCAGGTAGGTGAGGGCGGTGTGGGGCACGACGTACCCGTCAGGTGCTGCGCTGTCGGTGACCGGCTGCGCAAAAACGCGGAACGATTTCTTTGCGGCATCCACCTGTGGCGCAGAGCCGGTCAAGCCAAGAAAGCCTCCGGTGTAGCGCAACAGATAGCGCCGCAGAACTTCGGGCGTGTCGCGTTGCGGGTCCACCGAGATGTAGAGCGGCTGCACGCGTCCAGCCAGCGGCCCCAGCATGTTCAGCGCGGCACTGAGCTTGGCGAGCTCGCGCGGGCACACGATCGCGCAGTGCGAGAAGCCGAAGAAAGCTAGCAGGTGCCTGGCGCCGAAGCTGCGCTCGTTCACGGTGCTGCCGAAGTGATCGACAAGCTCGAACCGGCCATTCACCGGCGCGGGTGGTGTTGCTGTTTGCGCCATGTTCGCACCCGCGCAACAGCAGGGCGGAGTGAAGCTGGCAAAGGTTTCAAACATGAGTGCGTTTTTAATTGAACGCGATCAATAAAGGCAAGTGTTTTCCCGCAGGCACCTATACTTTTGCTTTCTTTCACCTTGATCGCATCGATGTCATTCCGCAAGCCGAGCAGCGAGGTCCAGAGCCGCGCACGCACTCCCGAGGACAAGGCGAAGGTCAAGGCCGCGTTCATTGCCGCGGGGCGGCGCCTGGTCGCCGAAGAAGGGCTGGCGGCCGTTTCGCTGCGCCGCGTGGCGACGCTGGCCGGCTATGCGCCGGGTGCGATCTACCAGTACTTTCGCGACCAGCAAGACCTGTTCCTGCAGATTCGCGGTGAAGACATGCAGGCGGCCACGCAGCTGTTCAGGCGCGTTGTGGCGCGCACCGCAGACCCGGCGGAGCGGGTCAAGAAACTGTTCATCGGCACGGCGCACTACTGGCTGTCGCACATGGACGACTTCCTCATCCTCTTTCCCGCGCCGGGTGCGCGCGTGGCGTCGGACGGCTTTGCCAAGTCGCAGGCGGTGCGCGACATCCTGGCGCTGTATTACGAGACGGTCGACGCGCTGTTCGACACGCTCGCGCAACCGCCGCTTTCGTCGCGCGTGGCCGCCGACATGCTGCTGGCGGCCGTGCACGGCACGGTGCTGTTTCCGCAGATGACGCCCGGCATGCCGTGGACGAAGACGCGCACCATGGTCAGGTTGCTGGTGACGACCATGGTCGATCAATGGGTGGCGCAGGGGCAAGGCCCCAGGCGCAAGACGGCGGCGCGCAAGGCGTCATAGGTCGCGCACCAGCGTTGGGGTGCGTGCGCCGGACCAGCAGCCAGCGCGTCAACCCCGCCGCACGCCAGCCACGCCCGCCTTCCCCGCCAGCAGGTGCCCCAGCGGCAGCGCCGTGCCCGACTTGATCTCCCGCAGCACGATGCTCGAGCGCACATGCGTCACGCCCGGCAGGCTGAACAGCACCTCGTGCAGAAAGCGCTCGTAGTGCTTCATGTCGGGCACGGTCACGTTCAGGATGTAGTCGGCCGGCCCGGTGGCCGACACGCAGCGAATGATCTGCGGGCTGGCGGCCACCGCCTGCTCGAAGCGCTGCACCATTTCCTCGCTGTGCCGGTCGAGGTTGACCTCGGCCACGGCCGACACATGAAGGCCGACCTGCTCGGGGTCGACCAGCGCGGTGTAGCCGCGAATCACGCCGGCCGCCTCCATGTCCTTGATGCGCTTCCAGCACGGTGTGGGCGACAGCCCCACGGCTTCCGAAATCTGCTGCACCGTCTGGCGGCCGTCGTGCTGCAGAGCAGAAAGAATCTTGAGGCAATGCTCGTCGAGAGAAACAGAACCAACATTCATCGCAGTTTCCGAGAAGATTTTTCTTCAAACTAGGGTCTGCGCCAGTGTATTGAAGAAACACTTCCTCCGGGTGCGGCCGAACAATCTGGGCCATGAACGCCCCCCACGCCACGGCTGCACTCAGACGGCCCGACTACCAGCTCTCCGACAACCTGTGGGCCACCACAGGCTCGGTCTTTCTCACCGGCACGCAGGCGCTGATTCGCATCCTGGCGATGCAGGGCCAGCGCGACGCGGCGCGCGGCCTGCGCACGCAGGGCTTTGTCAGCGGCTACCGCGGCTCGCCGCTGGGCATGGTCGACCAGGCGATCTGGAAAGCCGGCGAGCGCTTCAAGCAAACCGGCATTCGTTTTGTGCCCGCCGTGAACGAGGAGCTGGCCGCCACGCAGGTGCTGGGCACGCAGCGTGTGGAGTCCGACCCCGAGCGCACCGTCGAAGGCGTGTACGCCATGTGGTACGGCAAGGGCCCCGGCGTGGACCGCGCGGGCGACGCGCTCAAGCACGGCAACGCCTACGGCTCGTCCCCGCACGGCGGCGTGCTGGTGGTGGCGGGCGACGACCACGGGTGTGTGTCGTCGTCGATGCCGCACCAGAGCGACCACGCCTTCATGGCCTGGCGCATGCCCGTGATGCAGCCGGCCAGCGTGGCCGAGTACCTGGAGTTCGGCCTGTACGGCTACGAGCTCTCGCGCTACTCGGGCGCATGGGTCGGCATGGCGGCGCTGTCTGAAATTGTGGAGAGCGCCGGCACCGTCGACCTCGACGCCGTCAACGCGCGCGTTGCCGCCTGGGAAAGCGCCGACACCGTGCGCGCCGCCACCGGCCACCAGGCACCGCCTGACGGCCTGCACTACCGCTGGCCCGACCTGCCTTCATTGCGCATCGAGTCGCGGCTCGAAGACAAGCTCGCGGCCGTCGCCGCCTTCACCCGGCGCAACAGCATCGACCGCCACGTCATCGTGAGCCCGCATGCCAAGGTGGGCATCGTCACCTGCGGCAAGGCGCACCACGACCTGATGGAGGTGCTGCGCCGGCTGGAGCTGTCACCCGACCAGCTCGCGCGCGCCGGCGTGCGCCTGTACAAGGTGGGCCTGAGTTTTCCGCTGGAGCAAACGCGCCTGAAGGCCTTTGCACAGGGGCTCGAAGAGATACTCATCGTCGAAGAGAAGGGCGCGGTGGTCGAGACCCAACTGCGCGACATCTTCTACAACGCCCCTGCCGGCGCACGCCCCGTGCTCGTGGGCAAGCACGACCGCCAAGGGCAGCCGCTGGTGTCGGCGCTGGGCGAGCTGCGCCCCTCGCGCCTCATCGAGCTGGTGGCCCACTGGCTGGCCGTGCACTTCCCCGACAACCATGACCTGGGCGACCACCTGCAGCACGTGCGCGACTTCACGCCGCCCGAGCTGCTGGGCAATGCGAGCGATGCCGTCAAGCGCGTGCCTTACTTCTGCGCCGGCTGCCCGCACAACACCAGCACCAAGGTGCCTGAAGGCTCCACCGCGCGCGCCGGCATCGGCTGCCACTTCATGGCCAACTGGATGGACCGCAGCACCGCGGGCCTCATTCAGATGGGCGGCGAGGGCGTCGACTGGATCTCGCACGCCATGTTCACCAAAACGCCGCACGTGTTCCAGAACCTGGGCGACGGCACCTACTACCACTCGGGCTACCTCGCCATTCGCCAGGCCGTGGCGGCCAAGGCCACGCTCACCTACAAGATCCTGTTCAACGACGCGGTGGCCATGACCGGCGGCCAGCCGGTCGACGGCGTCATCAGCGTGGACGCCATCGCGCGACAGGTCGAGTCAGAGGGCGTGACCAAAGTGGTGGTGGTGAGCGACGCCATCGACAAGTACCACGCCATCAAGAACCGCTTTCCGCAAGGCACCGAGTTCCACGACCGCGCCGCGCTCGACGAGGTGCAGCGCCGCCTGCGCGAGATGCCCGGCGTGACCGTGCTCATCTACGAGCAGACCTGCGCCGCAGAAAAGCGCCGCCGCCGCAAGAAGGGCGAGCTGGCCGATCCGCCCAAGCGCCTGTACATCAACGAGGCCGTGTGCGAAGGCTGCGGCGACTGCACCGTGCAGAGCAACTGCGTGGCCGTGCTGCCGCAAGAAACACCGCAGGGCCGCAAACGCAAGATCGACCAGACCAGCTGCAACAAGGACTACTCCTGCGCCAAGGGCTTCTGCCCCAGCTTCGTGGGCGTCACCGGCGGCAAGCTGCGCCGCAAGAGCGGTGCACTGGCGGCCGGGCGCGACGCCTTCCTGCACCGCGTGGCCGCGCTGCCCCACCCCGCGGCGCATGCGTGGACCGCGCCCTACGACCTGCTGGTAACGGGCGTGGGCGGCACCGGCGTGGTGACCGTGGGCGCCGTCATTGCCATGGCCGCGCATCTGGAAGGCAAGTCGGCCAGCGTGCTCGACTTCATGGGCTTCGCGCAGAAGGGCGGCTCAGTGCTGAGCTTTGTGCGACTGGCCGATGCGCCTGAGCGGTTGAATCAGGTGCGCATCGACACCCAGCAGGCCGATGCCATCCTGGCCTGCGACGTGGTGGTGGGCGCATCGCCCGACGCACTGCAAACCGTGCGCCACGGCCGCACGCGCGTGCTGGCCAACGTGCATGAGATTCCCGTGGCCGAGTCGCTGCGCAACCCCGACGCCGACCTGCACGTCGACCTGCTGTTGGAGAAGATGCGCTTCGTGGCCGGTGAAGAACAGGTCGAGACCTTCGACGCGCAGAGCCTGGCCGAAGAGTTTCTGGGCGACACGCTGGCCGCCAACATCGTGGCCACCGGCTACGCGTGGCAACGCGGCCTGGTGCCGCTGAGCCTGGAGGCGCTGATGCATGCGATTGAACTCAACGGCGTGGCTGTGGCAGCCAATCAGTCGGCGTTTTCGCTCGGCCGGCTGGCGGCCGGCGACGCCGCGGCGCTCGACCAACTGCGCGCCGCACCGGCGCAGGCACTGCAGCAGCAAGGCGACGAGCGCCCGCTGGAAACGCTGATCGCCGATGCGCGCCGCCACCTCACCGGCTACCAGAACGCCGCATGGGCCACGCGCTTCGAAACGCGCATTCGCGCGCTGCAGAAGGCCGAGGCCGCGCTGCAGGGCGGCGACGCCAGCCTGCCCTTCACGCGCAACGCGGCGCGCAGCCTGATGAAGCTCATGAGCTACAAGGACGAGTACGAGGTCGCGCGCCTGTACACCGACGGCGCGTTCATGCAGAAGCTGAAAGACCAGTTCGAAGGTGAGCTGAAGCTCGAATTCCACATGGCCCCACCGCTGCTCTCGCGCCCCGCGAACGGCCAGGCGCCGGCCAAGATTCGGCTCGGCGCGTGGATGCTGCCGGCCATGAAGTGGCTGGCGCACGGCAAGCGCCTGCGCGGCACGGCCTTCGACCTGTTCGGCCACACCGAAGAGCGGCGCACCGAGCGCGAGCTGATCGCGCACTTCGAAGGCCTGCTGCAAGACATGGCGGGCGAACTGACCGCGCAGAACCAATCCACTGCGGCACGCGTGGCGGCGTTGCCGATGTCGGTGCGCGGGTTCGGGCATGTGAAGCTGGCCAACCTGGAATCAGCGCGCGTGCGCGAGGCGGAGCTGCTGCACCGCTTTGCGCCGTTGCGCTACGCGAAGCCGAACCCCACTGCGGCGGCGGCGGGGCAGATCAGGGGCATAGCGATCGTGGCGGGCACCAGCGCCTGAGCAGGTTGAAACGCCGGTGCAGGCACCCTGGCGGCCGGGCCTGCAGCGTCAGACCTTGCCCGGTGTCAGCTGCCGCCGGCTCGCCCACAGGTTGACCAGCGCGTCAAGCTCCGTCGCATAGAGCCTGTCGGGCCGAACAGTTCCTTCGTCCACCGCAACCCGCGTGCCGAGCGAGGCCTGCCAGCAATTTGAAGAGAGCTGCCGGAAGTGGCCGAGGCACATGTACCCGAACGGCGTGGAGATGGAAAAGTCGCAACGCCGCAGCAGCATGCCGTCGCTCTGCGCGCCTTCGACGTCTTTTGTCGACACGAGCACATGCACACCGTCGTCTTGAATGATGTTCTGCCTTGGCAGGATGGCCAGCAGCGGAGACGGGCGGTGGAAGGGTGAATCTGACATGACTGTTTGTGTATCGGCAACCGATGGCACAAGTTGAAGGTGTGATGCGCAGATAAGGGAAAGCACCCGTCCGGCTGATCGGGCATGCGCCGGTGGAACGGGTTCAATTGGGGTCGATGGCGTCAAGGGCGCCAATGCATTCAAGGAGAATTTTTTCGCATGGACGCTCAGCTTCGAATTGTTCGCCCGGTCAGTTCGTTGGACGTTTCCGTCGCCATGTATTGCGACGGCCTTGGCCTGCGACTACTGGAAAGGTTTGCGGGCCACCAAGGTTTTGACGCGGCCCTGCTCGGCTCACCGGGCTTGCCCTACCACTTCGCATTCACGTATTGCCGCGACCAGCCGATAGTGCCGACGCCCACGGTCGACGACCTCAGCGTTTTCTATGTGCCGGATCTTGTGGAATGGCAGCGCTTGTCGAGCAATATGCTGGCTGCGGGGTTCACGGAGGTTGCCTCCTTCAATCCGTATTGGCAGCGGCAAGGGCGAACGTTTGCAGACCCGGATGGGTATCGCGTGGTGCTGCAGCAAGCGAGTTGGGGGGCGCAATGACGAGGTCTGAACGGAGCAGTTCAGAACGCGTCGGCGGGAGCTGGACCGGTTGAGCCGATACCAATCGTATTGGCTCAGCTTTGAGCCGATATTCACGGCTGAGCTGATAGTCGTGAGCCGATTGGTTTGAGATGGTGGGGAACGTGCCGTAAACAGGGGCACTGGCTTTGATGAGCTTCATGTCGTTGGCAGTGCGCGAACCGGATGGCATAACAAGGAAGGTGTATGTGCTCCCTGCACTGCCAGGCTTCGCCTGAACGCCAAGTGCCGCAGTCTCGCGTCGGCACAGATTGTGCGGTTTGTCCTTGCCTGCGCACAGGGTCACCGCAGCCGACTGGCTACCAACCTCCGCTACCGGGTCCGCCTTTGAAGGGCCCCGCCAGGTCGGGGGTGATCCAGCCCCCATAGAAGGCGCCCTCCTGTGGATGGGCCGTCGACCCGCCGACACGGCAGTCAAGATTGTGTGCATAGAAGGCCACACAGCCGGCGAGTGGCTCGGCACCGGACATAGGATGGGGGTAGCTCCAGGCGACCTGGTCCAGGCGACGTGCGCCGTCTACCAGATTCCAATAGCGCGCCGGTCCCTTCCACTCACAGAACGAGCCACCGCCAGCGGGCTGCAACAGTCCAGGCTGTACGTCGACCAGCGGCAGGTAGAAGGTGGGTGGGTGGGCCGTTTCGCGGACAGCCCAGGCGGCGCGCGTGCGCGCTACCTCGAGATGGCCCCAGAGCACGACGATCTCACGTGCTTCGCGTACAAGCTCTGGCGGCCTCGGGAAATCCCAAACCGAAACCTGCCCTGACGCAGGGACATCGGCGAACGGAGGCCGCTCTTCCCCTCGCCAAAGCCACTGCGCGCGGGCGCTTTCAAGCCATTTGGAATCGCTGCTCATGATGGCTCGGAGGATATATGGACGAGCCCGAAGTGGCGCTCGAATGCCGAGAACCCAAGGCGGTTCGGAACAACCAGCTTTTGACAGAGACAGTGATGCCGACGATGTGCACCTGCAGCCAAAAAATTGGCCGTCAGCGCTTGGCCGGATGTCTACTGTTCGGACCTGCGAAATGGCGCTGCCGCTGCTTCGCGAAGTTGGCGCGACCGGCTACAGTCGGCCAAAAGCGGCCATCCGTGATCGTTAGGCAATTTGCCAGGAATCCGCATTGCGGACGTTCACCTTGAATCAACCAGGTGTCAGATGAGACTTGAACAATTCGATGAGGGGCTACACCACCGGGACATCGTGGCCCACGATGTTGCCTACGCCGAAGTCTTTGCTGAAGTGCGGGAGTTTGTTCACGATCTACTCGAAGGCGTGGAGCTGATACACATTGGTAGCACGGCGGTCGATGGCTTGCGCGGAAAGCCAATGATCGATGCTGTGGCGATCACAGCGCGGCAGTGTCTTCGAGATGAACAACGCGCGTTCGAGCATATTGGCTTCCATCGCCGGCCGGTGTGGGTGGACACGGACGAGAAGCCATATGTTTGTGCGTCTCTCATTCACGCTGGCCGGCGATTCAACATCAACGTGCACATCTGCCATCGTGGAGACCCTGTGCACAAGGATTCACTTGCCTTCATGGGCATCCTTGGTCATCGGCCCGACCTTCGCCAAAAATACGAGGAGGCCAAAGATCGAGCTCATGCGATAGACCCGAGCAACCCACAGGTCTACAACAAAGAGAAAGAGGCGGTGATCAGGGAAATCGAGGCACTGATTGATCGTCATTAGACCAACGGAGGCCGCACTCGGCCATGACCGGGCGTTCGAGGCAACCTCCCAATCAACCGTCGAACTATGAGCGCTGACCAGATTTCCGAGATTGCCCCAGCCGTCCGAGAGGCGGTCGAAGCGCCAGATTTTTGCGCGACGTTTGAGGTCGCCGGCCACACGGACAAATGGGTCCAGTTCCACGATGGCACGCTCAACGCCGCGTACCCGCATGCAGAGCATCCGTCGGCGGTGCTGGCCACGCTGGGCGGAGCGTTGGTGGAATGGGCGGCAGGCCTCTCGCTGACCGTCGCCCTGCCGGCCGATGATGGGCGAACCATCGCTAGATGGATTGACCGCTACTTCGAGACGGTGCTGGGCGCTCCGGCGGACTACGGCGTTGATGTTCGGCTTGAGCGGGTCAAGACGATAGGTCGTGCGTTAAATGACTAGTCCGCGTCAGGCATCTGACGGCCACAACCAGACCTTCGGCCCCACCCTCTGATTCTCAAAACGATGAGCCAACTTTGCACCTTCGCCGACGTCCGCATCTCCCTCCCCAACGGCTGGATCGATGTCAGCGACGACTTGCCTGAAGGAACACCACCCACCCTGGCAAAGCCGGAAGGGGTTGGGGCGCTGCAGTTTTCTGTGGGAAGGTACCGTTCCGGCGCCAACCCACAAGTCAGCGTGGACGACCTAGACGCGCTGCTCAAAGAGTTCGCCGACACACGTTCGCTTGGCGTGGCGGCGGACGTGGAGCGAGGCAAGTCCGCAAGCCACTATGTCGGTGGGAGCTTCCTGCATGGAGACGACCTGATTCGAGCCTGGTACTTGACCAACGGCGCCGACGTGGCACTTGTCACCTACGTGGCGGCGGCTGCAAGCGGCGATGCCGCGGCCGAGCTAGCCGACGCCGGCGCCATCGTCAGGTCCATCGACTTTGGCTGAATGTCAAAAGGCAGAATGCGGCCAGAACCGGTCGGTCGCCACGTCGGACAAAATTCGACTCGGAAGCGGCTCGTCGTCGCGTACTAAAGGAGGCAGGGTATGGGGATGTGGGCTTTTGAACCTTGGGACAACGATGCCGCCGCAGATTGGTTTGGCAACCTCATGGATTCGACTGAACTGCGGGACCGGTGGCTTGAGGGAATCAAGGCAGATGCAACTGAAGAACCAGAAATCGTGCGTGCTGCTGGCGCTCTATTCGTCATGCTCGGTCGTGTCTACGTATGGCCGATTCACAACTACGATGAGGATTTGGAATTGGCCATCGAAGCCATGTCCAAGATTGTTAGCGCCGAATCGTTTGAGGAAACTCCGGAACTCGTCGCGCTCGTCGAGAAGGAAATATCTGAACTGAAAGCCAGGCGAAAGCCGGAAAAATAATAGCGGTGCCAGCTTTCACACGCCCGAACGGGATGCCACCTTTCGGCAGCTCATGCGGCTACAGTCGGCCAGAAGCCGTCAGTCGACGCCGAGGCCGGATTCGCCTGAGAGCGGACGTTCAAGAAGCACCACAAGCCATTCCACCCATATGACCGAACGACTTCCTTGCAAGGCCTGCGGCGAGTCCATTCACCCAGATACAGCTGAGCTAAATGGCGGTCTGTGCATGCCATGCAAGCGTGGGTACAGGCAGCAGGTTGATGACGGAAAGAGACGGCGCGAGCTTGAGCGTGAAGGTCGCTTGGAGGAAAAGCCGTTCAGTTGTCCCGAATGTGGCGGACATCGAGTCGCAGGTGACATCATGGTCGGGGTCAAATACTCGGGTGAAAATCCATGGAGCTATGTGGCCGCTCGCGAGACGTGCGGTGACTGCGGAACTGAGATTCCGCGTAGCTTGTCGCGCCGATGGAATTTGGAGACAGCAGAGGAAGCTCGCGCAATATGGATCGACAAGTTTCGGGGCGTCCGGGGTACGACCGGTTCGGCTTGAATCGGCCAGGACCGGACATTGGCAAAAGGGCAGAATTCTCACTATGACTCTCGACGATTTTGCTGAAGTTACTCAGCGCATCATTGCTACGCAGGGGTTCGCCGACTTCCAACCTACCGCTTGCTTTCCAAGGCGACGCGAAGTCCGAGTTCTTTCAGACCTGCCGCCGGGCCAAGACACCGAGGCCTCTTCGATGGATTGGGCTCGCGGCTTGGCCGAGCCAGATGAGAGTTTTCTTGTCGCGGTCAAAGTCAGTGCCGTAACCTTCAAAGTAATCCGTGTGGTTGGTGCGACGACTGAGAGCCGAATTTTCCGAACCGAATAGGCAGTAGTCGGCCACAACCAGACATTCAGCACGGCGGTCCAACGAGGCACATGAAGACCTTTGCGATAGCTGCCATCGACGGGTAGGCGATGTTGCCGCAACTCGCAAGTCTGCTAAGAATTCTGCGCCGGAGGCCTAGTAGAACTTCTGCAACTGCCACCAGGCCCCGTCTCTTACTTAACGGTAAATCGCATACGGAGCTATTTTGAAATCGCTAAAAAACCATAGCAATTCTCGTTCTTTAGGTATATCTAGGCGTGGCATTCCCGAATTTTCAGATTTATCGAAAATCGAAAAGGCACCATCGTTGATGACCATTAATACTTTTGGTTTTAGGCTCTACGGAAATTCGGACTACCACGAACCGACTGGCTCGTATATGGCAACGCAGTATTTGGTTGCCATGTTCATTCCAATCTTTCCTGTTGCGCGCTATAGAGTGACCTCGGACGACGGGCATAGCTATAAATTTCTTGGAAAAGGAAAGCTTCGCCGATTTGAAAAAATTCACATGACTATCGTCTTTGCGATATTGTTATATGCGGCCTATAAGGTCAACCGGCATTAACAAGTCACCCTGTCCGCCGCGCGCCACGCTTGCGCATCGGCTTTGATGGCTGCAACGTGTCTGATGGATTTGCAGCTCCGTCAGATTCATCGCCCGAGGCTGCTTTGTGCCGGAGTAAAAGACGGCGTTGGGCCCGTTCGCAACGGGCCGGACCGACTACAGCCGGCCAGAGGCAGACGGTCAAGCTTGGCAGCCTCTGCGGCCTGGCGAGACAGTAGAAAATTTCGGCGATCACGCGGCCCCTTAAGTGGAGTAGAGAGACTTGCGAATGAGATGGATCATCCTCGCCATGTTCTTCGGCGTCTGCTGCGCCTCTGCAGGATCGGCTGCGGCCGAATCCTGCGGCACGCCACTGTTGGGCCAAGACGGTTGGAGTGTTGAGCAAGATCCGCGTCATGGCGGTTTCGACCCTGACCTTCTTTGTGACACCGTGCGGACGTTCGTTGGAAGCCCGCGAAATCGGCACGGCCTCGTGGTCGAGCGTCACGGCAATCTGGTCGTCGATGCATATCGAGCCGGACCGGACCGGTCTACCTACGCCGTCTGGGCAAGCCGGACCAAGTTCGACAAGGACCAACTCCATGATATTCGTTCCATCACTAAATCAGTGGTGGCGATGCTCTGGGGCATCACCGAGAGCGGTCGCGTCGCTCCTCCGCTCGCCACTCCCGTCCTTGACCTCTTGCCTGCTCTGAACGATCTGCGCAGCGGCGGGCGCGAACGCATCACTGTGGCAGACATGCTTTGCATGCGCAGTGGCCTGGCGTGGGATGAGACCGGCGGCTACAGCCGCTGGATGAACGATGAGAAGGGCCTTCAATGGCGGGGTGACCGCGCCCGCTACGTGTTCGAAAGGCCGCTCGCAGCGCCTCCTGGAGCGCTGTTCAACTACAACGGCGGACTTTCCACGGTCCTTGGACAGCTGCTGGAGGAGCAAACCGGTTCGAGTTTGAAAGCCTATGCAGGTCAATGGTTGTTCAAGCCGCTTGGCATTACGGAATGGGAATGGGTAGGTGACCTGCGTGGCCGCACACGGGCATTCACGGGACTGCGGCTGCGTCCGCGGGACCTCGCGCGGCTCGGCCGACTCATGCTCCAAGGGGGCGAGTGGCAGGGTCGCCAAGTTGTTCCTCAGGCCTGGGTTCAGACGCTGCTTTCTCCTTGCGCTGCGGACGGCGAGGAGTTCGGCCACCACTGGTGGTCCGGCAATGTGTTCGTCCGCGGCAAAGAGGTACGCTGGCATGCGGCGTTCGGCAACGGAGGTCAGCGCTTGTTCATCGTTCCTTCCCTGGACATGGTGGTCGTGATGACCGCCGGAGAGTACGACGATGGAAGCGTCGGTCATGCGCAACGGAACCTCCTGCAGCAAGTGGTGGCCGCGACCCTGGAACATGCAGGTGAACCGGCACCGTCGGCAGCACCATCGGCTCCAGCGGCTCAGGCGGTCGCACCGGTCGAGACGCGTGCCACTTTTCGCTCGGTGGTCGAAGAAGATGGAGGCGCGCGGACCTATGTGCGTTTGAAGGTGGTGCCGGGTGCGAATCTGCCGTTTACCACTCTGCGCTTTCGTGTCCGCGATCCAACAATCTTGGCAGGGTTGCGCGAGGGTGAAAGCATCAAGTTTCATGCCGAGCGCGTCGACGGCGAAAACTCGCTGACCGCGATCCGCGCCGTGCCGCCGTGCGTTCGTTTTCAGCCTTGCGATTGACCGCTACAAATCCGCCGTGAAAACTCCCGCTGCGTCATGAACGACTTTCCCCAGGATTGGCCCAGAGGAGTCTCACAGACAGTGGGATTTCAGTTTGAGGCGCAATACATACGGCAGGGTTGAAGGTCTGCTTTCGAGAGAAACGCATGTGCTCTAGAGGCTCTGTGGCATCGGCCGCCATTCGGCTACAGTCGGCCAGAAGCTGACCCTCACGCCATTCCTTTTGTTTCGTATGAATCTCCTGCATCGAGTCCTCGGTCGACCCTCCAAACGTCGCAAGTCCGAAGCGCGCTCCGTGGACCTCAGCGCCTTCGGAAACGACCGAATGACCGTCGAGGAACTGGTCGCTGAGGGGGAGCGATTGAAACGTCCTTGCATCTTGCTGAAGACAGAAGGTGAGGGCCAACCGGTAGCGTGGTGGCACCACAAATCTGAGAGCCTTGCGTCGAACCGCGAGTCTTGGATCACGTTCGACATTCACGCTGTCCCGGATGCAGAGCGCCAGAATCTACCGCGTTACCTAACTCTGCTCACTGGCGCGGAGGAACTCGACGGCGTCTTGCAACCCGTAGACCTTCCTCCTGAAGGGCTCCCTCTTTTTGGTCACTCTCTCGAAGTCATCGCGCCTATTGAGGCAGTTTTCGCATTCGGAAATGAACGCGTCGGGGCCTGGCTGGCAGCAAACGACTGGCCACGAAGAGAACGCTACAACTCGAACTTTCCGGACAGCGCCTTGGTGGAAAGCTACCAAGAGCGCTGGTGTGAGACGTATCCGATTTACTGCAACGATCCCAACGTCTACGCCGCGCTTGGAGGGTGGCACGTCCCGCACACAGAAGACGACTGGTACCAACTGGCCGAAGAGCGATTGCTAATTCTCACTATCCATGACTCCGAGCCATGGGTCGAGGGCTGGCAACGACGAGATGGTCAACTCGGCGTCATTCAGCGCATCACGTAAGTACTTCGCCCAAGAGAGAGCAATCTCCCTAGTCTGACGAGCATGTCCGCTTTTGGGCGCGCGCGAGGACAGCTTCGGGCCCGTTCACGACGGCGGTGCGACCGGCTACAGTCGGCCACAACCAGACGCTCGCAGCATCGGACAGAATGCAGCGCAGAACGGTCGTTCGGCCATTGCACCAGTGGAGGCATTGCCCATGAATGAAGATTTGGATGTAGCAAAGCGCGCTCTCGACCTCCAGGCTCGTGCGCGGGACTATGCGCTCGTGCAGCTGCCAGGTTATCGAGCGTGGTCGAAGCGGAAGCTTCTCGAAGGTACCTCTGAGGCCCTTATTGCGCATCTCGATGCCACAGCTATGTGGCTCCTACCCGAAGAAGTATCTGGCGTGAGCGAAGACGATTTCGAGGAGCTGCTGGCGGATCTGCGTGATGCGGTGGAATAGACAATCAAGTCGCTTTCGGCCATAACCAGTCATTCCGGCCCACCGCAGAAAATCGGCGCCTTCAGACCACAACTCAGCATGTCACCTGTCGAACGAGTCATCGAACTTGCAAAGGCTGCGAACGCCAAAATCGAGGCAACGTTTAATGCGCCTGATGTGCTCCCGTTCACGAGCGACGCACTTGAAGTCATCCAGGACAATCCGGACCTCCAGGCAGACTTCGAAGAGGTCTTCCTCCACATGGGCGGGTATGCCCCGACCGAGTTCGTGGAGGTGTGTATGCATGCTCTCCGCTGGCCGAACGTGAAGCAAGGGTTCGAGCGGTCATACCGCCAGGCAGTGGATAGCAACGACTGGCGAGCGGAGCCGGTGTACAGGCACTATCTCGAAGCGTTCGAAGATGACTGGGAATCCGAGGAGTTCTATGGTGACTACTTTTCCAGACCCCAGGCCGGCGACGCCTGACGGCCATGAGCAGTCAGTCGTGGACGGCTCTCAATCACGCTGACGACCAACTATTTCAAGACGAAGTATGTCCAATTCTGACGATGCGTGGCCCTTCGAGGACGATCCGAATCTCGCGTGCTTCACCATGAGGTCAATCATGTATGGGAGCGCGCCAATCCTCTATGTATCCCATGATGAAGACGATGGCGCTTGGCAGATGCTGACGAGCGATGCTGCTGATATGTCGCAAGCGATGCTTGTGGCTTTGGCGCAGTTGGTAGAGCGCGACAGAACCCTTGTTGAACTGGCAGACATGCCACTCGGATGGACCGCCTCGCGTGCGGACGCGAGCTCGCCCTGGATGCGCAGAGCCAGAGCCGGCTGAACTGCGCTACTCGGCCAAGACCGGACATTGAAGGCGCTTTCTTGATGACGAACCTTAAGCCGCAGTCGCTTCCGCAAAATTGGGTGTTCCTCGCCGAAGACGATGCTCGCCGTATCTCTGAAGAGCTGACCCGTGAGGTCTGCAGCGCTCACCGGCTACACGGTGTTGCGGCCAGGGCCGTGGCCCGGCACGTCCGCCGCGACGACTTTTTGTTCGCCGTGGGTTTGGCGCAGCCGAAGTACGTGGTCGTTCATCTCACCTGGAACGCTGAGAGCTCCCCGGAGTGGCCCGCGGCGACGGATTTTTTGAATGAGGCCGACTTTCGCCAAAATGCCGATGCCCGGCTTTATGGCTGACCAGAACTCGGCCGAACTGGCTGCAGCCCGGCCGAGAGCGGTCGGTCGTGCCACCACAGAATTTGACCGTTCTTAGACTGTCCTGAACGTCAGTTGGGGTACTGTCAGGAAATGGATTCGACTGACACAAACCGCCCGTTGACCGCCGCTGAGCACACCCTGGCTCGGTGGATGTTGGAGAACGGCCTCCCGGAGGCTCAGGCATTTATTGAGCAGCTGGATGAGGCCGAAGTAACGCCGTGGCGATGCCCGTGCGGTTGCGCAAGCATCAATCTGCGAATCAGGGGGCGTCCTGCGGCGCCACCGGGCATCCATGTTCTTGGCGACTATCTATGCGGTCCAGTCGACGCGCCGGCGGGTGCCTTCATTTTCGAAAGCGACGGCGTACTCGCTGGAATTGAGGTGTACTCGCTTGCCAGCGATGCGCCCTCAACGCTGCCTTATCCTCCATTGAGGCAATTTGGATAGGCCGGCTCGCGGCCAGGACCGGCCATTCAAGATGCCCGTCCACAACTTCAGAACACCCGGGGATGATTGCGTAGATGAAGTTCCAACCGTTGACGCGACGACGACTCGCTACCTTTATGGCCCTTGCGAGCACCGGCCTGTCGAGCCCTCTACTCAAAGCCGCCAAGCAGAGCCACCCCGTCGCTGAGACCCGAACCACAATGCAGCTTCAAATCGACCACATCATGTTCCCGGTGTATTTCAATAATGCTTTCCTGGACATTGTTGAGGAAACCTGGAGGGGCAAAGCAGCCGGAAGAGTTTTTGCTCAGCCTCAGAACGCCGTCTTCAAGGCGGTTTACCTCCAGAGCAAGAGCTTCTATGTCGAACATCTATCGACAGTCGAGTCCGAACCGTATTGGTCAAACACCCTGTACATCGTCGTGCCGAAGGAGTTCTGGTCGTTCTACTCAGCACCGGCTCTTCGCTCGGAACACTTCCTCATACCTCGCTTCGGATGCGGCTATTCGCTCGTGAGTCCGGAATTTCCTCACCTGCATTCAAGTCTTCCTGAGCAAAGCTACGACGGTCTTTCCATCCTCATTTCGTCTGCGCTCGACGCGGAGCTGAAGATGCTCGCGGGGAAAGCATGGAGTTTGCCGCCGCACGTGCGGGTGCACAGCGGGCTCCTTCACGCTCACGACATGGCTGTGGTCGATGGCAACTCGAAGGTCGTTGCGCCGTTGTACCAGCCCAACCCTCTCCTGCGTGAATACCTCTAGGCGGCATGGAAGGTCAGCTTTGGAGAAATCTGTACAGCCGGTATGGGCCCATAGCTGCCTCAGAGCCACCCCACAAACGAATCCCGCGCGACAGGCGGGCTGCGAAACTCGCAGCCCGCAGACCAGCCGCTAACTGCCGGCCTCAGGCGCCTCATGCCGCGCCTTCTCGCTCAACTGAAACAGTTCCCCAGCCTCACGCGCCAATTCAGCCGCAAGCCAAAGCAAGTTGTCCAGTTGTCGCGGCCCCGTGCCGCTGCACCAGTCGATGTTTTCCCCGTGGCAGACCCACAGCAGGGCTTCGAGTTGGGCGAGTGTGTTTTCGAGCTGGTCCGCCGGGTCTTGAGCGGTCTCGTCGGCGGAATTTCGGGGCGCGGGGGCCCCGGCTATAGTCTTGGTAGCCATTTTTGTGCGTTCCTTAAAGGTGATTGCACTTCTTTGGTTAGACGGTCGGGGTGTTCGTAGCACTCCGGCCGTCGCCTTTGATACCTCGCATCTGCATCGTTGCTTGTTCAGCACCGACAACCTGCCGCGAGGCGAGCAGTCTTCAAATATTTGTGTGGCTGTGTGTGTGGCGCCTTCCTTGTTCCCTTGGCGGGGTTGTGAGTGACAGGGGCATTCACTTTAGAGAACAGCCGGGCCTTCTCAGCCATTTGGCGCGGCACTAAATTCCGACAAGCGCCAACAAATGCAGCTTCCGCAATGCGCCGCGCGTGCGTGCATGGAAAGGCCACATTTGCTTCCGCTCAAGACACAAAATTGCGCGCCCCGGCATTGCGCCCGAGCCTTCATTCCGTCCGTCACACCCGCGGAAACGGCTTGCTCAGATAGCGCGAGCCCTTCTCGCCAAAGCGCCACGGCAGCTCGATCGCTTTCGATATACCGATGCGCGGCCCCACCGCCAGTTCCAGCGCCGGTTGGCCGCCGACGGGTGCGAGCAGTTCGAAGGGCGGCGCGCTCAGCGCCATGCCGTCGAAGCTGCGGTCAATGCCCAGCGCCTGTCCCACACGGCCAGGCCCGGCACACAGCAGCCGCAACTCATCGAGCCCACGCCGCACCTGCATGCGCTCGATGCCGTGGGTCGGCTCCAGCGCGCGAATCAGCACCCCGGCGCCATGCCCGGCCTCACGGCACACGAAGTTCAGGCACCAGTGAATGCCGTACGAGCGGTACACATACGCATGCCCTGGCGGCCCGAACAGCGCGGCGTTGTGGGGCCGCAGGCCGCCAAAGCCGTGCGCGGCCGGCTCGCTGCTGTCGTAGGCCTCGGTCTCCACGATGCGCCCGCCCACGCCGTCGATCAGCACGGTCACGCCGATCAGCCGGCGCGCCACGTCCTGCGAGAGGCCTTCGAAGTCGATGGATTCAGCGACGGGGAGCAGGGCGGTGGAAGGCATGCGCGCCGATGTTAGACGGGCTGCTTCGCAGCCTGCTGGAGCACCTGCGCACGTTGCAGGCACCCCAGCAGCACCATGAACGCAGGCTCTATGTCGGCCTCCTGCACGCACGCATAGCCCAGCAGCAACCCGCGTTGCGCGCCGCTGCGGCGGTAGTAGCGCGACAGCGGCCGGGTCAGCACGCCGTGCGCCTCGGCGTCGCTTGAAATCGCCACGTCGTCGCTGCCTTCTGGAAGCTGCAGCACCAGGTGCAGGCCGGCATTGCTGGCCTGCGGATGCAGGTACGCAGGCCCCAGGTGCGTGGCGATCAACCCCGCCAGCAGCGCGCGCCTTCGCGCATACAGCACGCGCATGCGCCGGATGTGCGCTGCGTAGTGGCCCTGGTCTATCAGCTCGGCCAGCGCCACCTGCGTGAGCGCGTGGCCCTCGCGGTACAGGTCGGCATGCGCCGTGCGAAAGGGCGCGGCCAGCGCGCGCGGCAGCACCATGTAGCCCACGCGCAAGCCGGGGAACAAGGTCTTGCTGAAGGTGCCGACGTAGATCACCGGGCTGTCGGCCTCCAGCCCCTGCATCGACGGAATGGGGCGGCCCGCAAAGCGGAATTCGCTGTCGTAGTCGTCCTCGAAGATCCAGCCGCCCGAGGCGCGCGCGTGGTCGAGCAGCGCGCGCCGCCGCGCCAGGCTCATCACCGAGCCCAGCGGGTACTGGTGCGAAGGCGTCACGAACATCAGCCGTGGCGGCGTGCCGCCGCGCGGCCAGCCGGCCTGGGGATCGTCGTCGCCAACCTCGACCTTGAGCGCGCGCACGCGGGTGCTGTCCATCTGCAGCACCTTGTGAAAGCCCCAGTAGCCCGGCTCTTCCACCCACACCGTGTCGCGCGGGTCGGCCAGCATGCGCAGCGACAGGTCGATGGCCTGGTGCACGCCCTCGGTCACCAGCACCTGGTCGGCGTTGCAGCGCACCGCGCGTGCCACGCGCAGGTGCTCGGCAATGGCCTCGCGCAGGGCCGGGTGGCCGCCGCCGTGCGAATAGGTCAGCAGCTCGGGCGCGGGCGCGCGCCACAGCCGCGACACGATGCGCCCGAAGGTGCGGTGCGGAAACTGCGTGACGTCGGGCACGCCGGGCATGAAGGCGCCCCACTGGCGCGGCGCGGCGGCGGCATCGGCCACCAGGGCCTGCGCGCGCTTGGCGAGCCGCACGGCACCGGGCGCCTCGGGCGCGGTGGCGCGCGCGCGGCCGGTGCTCAGCTGGCTCTCCGGCGTGGTCGCGGCCACGAAGGTGCCGCTGCCCACGCGCGAATGCACATAGCCCTCGGCCTGCAGTTGCGCATAGGCGTGCAGCACGGTGTTGCGCGACATGGCGGTTTCGCGCGCCAGGTCGCGCGAGGCGGGCAGGGGGCTCGACGGCGGCAGGCTGCCGTCGAGGATGGCCTCGCGCAGGCAGTCGTACAGCTGGCGGTTGAGCGCGGGGCTCGCGCCATCTGTGGCATTGCTGGCATCGGCGGCATTTGCTTTGGGTGCCATGCGCTGCAGCACCAGGTCGGCGCAGATGGATTTCATGCGGTATTTCGATTGGCCCCATGCATCGGAGCGAAATTGGATCTTTTCGGTGGAGCCAATAGCCGATTCAATCAGATCTGTTCAAAGCCCACCAGTCCCTTTTCTCAACCGAGCAAATTCCATGACCACCAACAGCGAACTCAAGACCCGCCGCCTCGCCGCCACCCCGCGCGGCGTGGGCGTGATGTGCGACTTTCATGCCCAGCGCGCCGAGAACGCGAGCCTGTGGGACGTGGAAGGCCGCGAGTACATCGACTTTGCCGCCGGCATCGCCGTGCTGAACACCGGCCACCGCCATCCGCGCCTGGTGGCGGCCATCCAGGCGCAGCTGGCCCGGTTCACGCACACGGCCTACCAGATCGTTCCGTACGAAAGCGTGATCTCGCTGGCCGAGCGCCTGAACGCTCTGGTGCCTATCTCTGGCCCGGTGAAAACCGCCTTCTTCACCACCGGCGCCGAGGCGCTGGAAAACGCCGTGAAAATCGCCCGCGCCCACACCGGCCGCCCCGGCGTCATCGCCTTTGGTGGCGGCTTTCATGGCCGCACGCTCATGACGCTGGCCATGACCGGCAAGGTGGCGCCGTACAAGCTGGGCTTTGGCCCGTTCCCGGCCGACGTGTTCCATGTGCCGTTTCCCAGCGCGCTGCAAGGCGTGAGCGCGGCGGATTCGCTGGCCGCACTGGCCCGCCTGTTCAAGGCCGACATCGAGCCCACGCGCGTGGCCGCCATCGTCATCGAGCCGGTGCAGGGCGAAGGCGGTTTCAACGTGGCGCCCACCGAGCTGATGCAGGGCCTGCGCGCGCTGTGCGACGCGCACGGCATCGTGCTGATTGCCGACGAGGTGCAGAGCGGCTTTGCGCGCACCGGCAAGCTGTTTTCCATGCAGCACCACGGCGTGGAGCCCGACCTCATCACGCTGGCCAAGAGCCTGGCGGGCGGCATGCCGTTGTCGGCGGTGGCCGGGCGCGCGCACATCATGGACGCGCCCGCGCCGGGCGGCCTGGGCGGCACCTACGCCGGCAATCCGCTGGCCGTGGCTTCCGCGCATGCGGTGCTCGACGTGATCGCTGATGAAAAGCTGTGCGACCGCGCCGCCGAGCTGGGCTCGCGCCTGGTGTCACGCCTGCTCGACGCCAAGGAATCGAACAAGGCCATTGCAGAGGTGCGTGCGCAGGGCTCGATGGTGGCCATCGAGCTGTGCGACCCCGCCACCGGCGCGCCCGACGCCGAGGCGGTGAAGCGCGTGCAGGCCAAGGCGATGGCGCACGGCCTGCTGCTGCTGAGCTGCGGCATGTACGGCAACGTGATTCGCTTTCTGTACCCGCTGACCATTCCCGATGCGCTGTTCGAACGCGCGCTGAACATCATCGACGACGCACTGAAGGCCTGAGCATCCACATGACCCACCCAATGACCGCTGACAACCTCGGCCTGAAGCGCCCCGACCTGCTGCAGCAGGCCTGCCTCATCAACGGCGAATGGACCGCCGCCGACAGCGGCGCCACGCTCGCCGTGACCGACCCTGCCACCGGCAAGCACATTGCCGACGTGCCGCGCATGGGCCGCAGTGAAACCGAGCGCGCCATCGCCGGCGCAGCCGCCGCGCTGCCCGCCTGGCGTGCACGCACCGCACGCGAACGCGCCCAGGTGCTGCGCCGCTGGGCCGACCTGATGCTGGCGCACCAGGACGACCTGGGCCGCCTCATGACGCTGGAGCAAGGCAAGCCGCTGGCCGAAGCGCGCGGAGAAATCGCCTACGCCGCCTCGTTCATCGAATGGTTCGCCGAAGAGGCCAAGCGCGGCGATGGCGAGGTGCTGCAACCGCAGCGCGCGGGCCAGCACATCGTGGTGCTCAAGCAGCCCATTGGGGTATGCGCGGCCATCACGCCGTGGAATTTCCCGGCCGCGATGATCACGCGCAAGGTCGGCCCCGCGCTGGCCGCGGGCTGCACCATCGTCGTGAAGCCGGCCGAGCTCACGCCGCTGAGCGCGTTCGCGCTCGGCGTGCTGGCGCTGGAGGCCGGCCTGCCGCCGGGCGTGCTGCAGATCGTGACCGGGGATGCGCCGGCCATCGGCGCCGCGCTGTGCGAGAGCGACACGGTGCGCAAGCTCAGCTTCACCGGCTCCACCGGCGTGGGCCGCCTGCTGATGCAGCAATGCGCGCCCACCATCAAGAAGCTGTCGCTGGAGCTGGGCGGCAATGCGCCGCTGATCGTGTTCGACGACGCCGACCTGGAGCGCGCGGTCGAAGGCATCGTCGCCTCCAAGTTCCGCAACGCGGGCCAGACCTGCGTGTGCGCCAACCGCATCTATGTGCAGTCGGGCATCTACGACGCGCTGTCGCAGCGCCTGGTGGAGGTGGTGGAGGCGATGCGCGTGGGCAATGGGCTGGAAGCCGGCGTTACGCAGGGCCCGCTGATCGACACGCGCGCCGTGGCCAAGGTGCGCGAGCACATCGACGATGCGCTCACGCAGGGCGCGCAGTTGCGCACCGGCGGCAAGCCGCATGCGATGGGCGGCACCTTCTTCGAGCCCACGGTGCTCACCGGCATGACGCAGCAGATGCGCGTGGCGCGCGAAGAAACCTTCGGCCCGCTGGCGCCGCTGTTTCGCTTCGACACCGAAGAAGAAGCCATTGCCATGGCCAACGACACGGTGTTCGGCCTGGCGGCCTATGTGTTCACCGAAGACCGCCGCCGCATCTGGCGCGTGGGCGAGCAGCTGGAGACGGGCATGGTGGGCATCAACACCGGGCTCATTTCCAACGAGGTGGCGCCCTTCGGCGGTGTGAAGCAGTCGGGCCTGGGGCGCGAAGGTTCGCGCCACGGCATCGAGGACTACCTGGAGCTGAAGTACCTCTGCATGCAGGACTGAGGCACTGGGGGCTGATGCACTGGGCCCTGAGGCACCGGGCGCTGACTCGCAGGGCTCAGCCCACGGCCTTGATGAGCCGCTCGCGCCCCGCCTTCGCAAGCATCGAGGCCACCGCGCAAGACGCGAGCCGTGCCGGTTCAGAATCGGCGCGGCTCGTGAGGATCACCGGCACCTTGGTGCCCAGCACGATGCCCGCGGCATAGGCGCCGCCCAGGAAGGTGAGGCTCTTCGCGAGCATGTTGCCCGCGTCCAGGTCGGGCACGATCAGCACGTTGGCGCGGCCCGCCACCGGCGACACGATGCCCTTGATGCGCGCGGCCTCGGGGTCGATGGCGTTGTCCATGGCCAGCGGGCCGTCGAGCTGCGCACCGGTGATCTGGCCGCGGTCGGCCATCTTGCACAGCACGGCGGCGTCGAGCGTGGAGGGCACCTTGGCGTTCACCGTCTCGGTGGCCGACAGCAGCGCTACGCGCACGGCCGGCATGTGCAGCGCATGCGCCAGGTCGATCGCGTTCTGCACGATGTCGACCTTTTCTTCGAGCGTGGGCGCGATGTTGATGGCCGCGTCGGAAATGATCAGCGGCTGCGAATGGCCGGGCACGTCCATCACAAAGCAATGGCTGATGCGGCGCGAAGTGCGCAGCCCGCCTTCACGGCGCACCACGGCGCCCATGAGCTCGTCGGTGTGCAGGCTGCCCTTCATCAGCGCGTCGACCTCGCCGCGCAGCGCCATGGCCACCGCTGCGTCGGCCGCCGCGTGGCTGTGCGGCGCATCGACGATCTCGAAGGCGGAGATGTCCGCGCCAATGGACTGCGCCGCTGCCTCGATGCGCGCGCGCGGGCCGATGAGCACCGGCGCCACCAGGCCCAGCCGCACCGACGACAGCACTGCCTCCAGCGACACGTCGTTCACCGGATGCACCACCGCCACGCGCAGCGGCGGCAGCGCGCGTGCGGCGGCAATCAGGCGGTCGTAGTGGGGGTGTGCGGCGGGGGATGAAAGCGCCATGCGGGCTCCAGAACGGGGAATGGAAAAGGGGGCGCCCGTCAGGACGCGCGAATCACCGGCTGGCGCAGCACGCGCTCGCAGACCGCGCGGCGGTCCGTGAGGCTGGCGTGCTCCTGCAGCCAGGCCTTTTCGTCGGCCGGCGTGGCTGCCTTCGGGTTCGCGGCCTTGGCGTGCGTGAGCCGGGCGAGCTGCGCCGCGCGTTCGAGCGCCTGCTTGCACGGGCGGTACTTTTCTGTGGCGTCGGTTTCGGTGGGCCATTGCGCCACCTGTTTGTCGAGCCGCTGGGTGACGCTGTCGAGCGCCTTGCGCTCGGCCATCGCGCGCAGGCTGATCACCTGGCTGGCCAGCTCGTTGAGCATCTGCTGGGAGGCCTCTGCCAGCTCGCGCACCGACTCGTCGTCGGCGGCCTGCGCGTTGTGGAGGCAGGCCATGGAAAGGACGGCGGCGCACAGCCATCGGGTCTTGCGATGAAACGGGAACTGCATGGCGGCAAAGCTTAGTCGATGCCGCGTGAAAGGGGCATTTCACGGCAGCGGAAATGGGAGAGACTGCGCCGGCAGTGGTTGAACTTCTCCTTCAAGGCAAACGCATGAAAAAACCCATCCTGGCCCTGGCCCTCTGGCTCCTGACCCTGGGCACCAGTGCCCTGGCCGCCGACCTGAAGGTGCTCACCGCCGGCGCCTTCAAGCCCGTGGTGGTGGCGCTGGCGCCGGTGTTCGAGCAGCGCACCGGCCACAAGCTCAGCATCGACAACGACACCGCCGGCGCGCTGCAAAAGCGCATCGGCAACGGCGAGGCCTTCGACCTGGTGGTGCTCACGCCGGCGGCCATCGAGCAGCTTGTTGCGGCGGGCAAGGTGGCGCCGGGCACGTCGGCGCGGCTGGCGCGCGTGGCCATTGGCGTGGCGGTGAAGCAGGGCGCGCCCGCGCCCGACATCTCCAGCGTGGCCGCGTTCAAGCAGGCGCTGCTGAACGCGCGCGCGGTCGCCTACATCGACCCCGCCGCGGGCGGCTCCAGCGGCGTGTACCTGTCGCAGCTGTTCGTGAAGATGGGCATTGCGCCGCAGATCCAGGCCAAGGCGGTGCTGGTGCCCGGCGGGCTGGTGGCGCAGCGCGTGGTCAACGGCGAGGCCGACATCGCGGTGCACCAGGTCAGCGAGATCCTCGCGGTGCCGGGCGCCACGCTGGTCGGCCCGATTCCGGCTGAGATTCAGAACTACACCGTGTATGCCGGCGCGGTGGCGTCGGCGGCGCGCGATGCGTCGGCCGCGCAGGCCTTTCTGGCGCTGCTGGGCAGCGCAGAGGCACGCGCGGTGCTCGCGCAGAAAGGCATGGAGGCGCCCTGAACGGTGCTCACGACCCGGGCCATTCAGGCGCTCAGCGCGCCGCCAGCGCCACGGTGCGCTTCGCGATGTTCACCAGGTGAATCTGGCTCGTGCCCTCGTACAGGCGAAACAGCCGCACGTCGCGGTAGAAGCGCTCGGCCACGTTGCCCGCCATGAAGCCGCTGCCGCCGAACACCTGCACGGCCCGGTCGGCCACCCGACCACACATCTCCGAGGCGAACAGCTTGCACATCGACGCCTCCATCGTCACGTCGATGCCGTCGTCGCGCTTGCGCGCGGTTTCCAGCACCAACGCGCGTGCGGCGTGCACGTCGGTGTTGCTCTGGGCAATCATCTGCTGCACGAGCTGAAAGTCGCCGATGGGTTGGCCGAACTGGCGGCGCGACTGCGCGCGCCGCGCCATCTCGTCCACCAGCCGCACCGCCGGGCCGATGCACAGCGCGGCCAGGTTGATGCGCTGCTTGTTCAGCGTTTTCATGGCCGTGCGAAAGCCTTGCCCCTCCACGCCGCCCACGATGGCCGAGGCCGGCACGCGCACCTGGTCGAGCGTGACCTCGCCCACCGGCGAGCCGTGCTGGCCGAGCTTGCGGTACGGCTCCGACGTCGACAGGCCCGGCGTGCCGCGCTCGACCAAAAAAGCGCTGATGCCACTGGCACCTTTCGCGGCCATGTCGGTTTTTGCGAACACGGTGAACAGGTCGGCAATCGGCGCGTTGGTGATGAAGCATTTCTGCCCGCTGATGACAAAGCTGTTTCCATCGCGCAGGGCCACCGTCTTCTGCGCCGTCGCGTCTGACCCGGCCTCGGGCTCGGTGAGCGCAAAGCAGCCGGTGAGCTCGCCGCTGGCCAGCCGCGGCAGGTAGCGGCGTTGCTGCTCGGGCGTGCCGTCGACCACCAGCGATTCGGACGCGATGCCGGTGTTGCCGCCGAAGCGCGCGCGAAACGCGGGGGCCACCTGCGACACCTCCAGGTTCACCAGCGTGAGTTCTTCGGTGCTGAGTCCGGCGCCGCCGAAGGCTTCGGGAATGCTGTGGCCGAACAGGCCAAGCTCGCGCATGCGCTGCACCAGCGGCTCGGGAATCAGGTCGTCGCGGTCGACCTGTTCCTCCAGCGGCAGGCATTCGCCGTGAATGAAGCGGCGCACCTCGGCGAGAAGGGACTGGAACTTTTTGGGGTCTCTGATCATGAGGCGGTTTCGTTATGGGTGGCGTGCACATCGCGCACATCCCTCAACAGCGCATACAGCATGTCGTGCGGCCCCGCAGCGCCCACCGGCTGCCGCGCGCCGAACAGCACTGCGTCGCTGTAAGCCAACTCGGGCCGCGTGCGCTCCTCGATCCAGTCGTACACCACGGTGCGCGCGGCAATGCGCCATTCGCTTGCGCGGCGCTCGAAGCGGTCGAGGTAGCGCCCGCACAGCAAGGTGCGCTTGGCCGGCGCATCGGCCGGGGCCTGCAGCGCGAAGAAGCTGCTCTCCACCGCGGCCACGTCGCCGTGCAGCTCGATGGTGATGTTGTTCACCTGGTGCACGCGCCGCCCGCCCTGGCGCAGCCGGTGCAGCGCCTGCACGATGAACCCGTCGGCGCTGCCGTTCCAGGCGCCGTGGCAGTCGGTGGCGTCGGGCCAGTAGGCCGAGCGCAGGGCCTCTTCGTCGACGCGGTCAATGCCGCGGCAGTAGCGAAACAGGCACTCGCGGATCGCCTCGCGATCAAGCAGGGCCTGCAGTGGTGCGGGCGTGTTCATGCCGCTGGAGCCGCTGCCACGGCCACTGCAGCGCGCTTGAACAACTGCACCACATTGCCCTCCGGGTCGCGCAGCGACATCACCGCGCCGTGCGCGCCCATGTCGCGCACGCCGATCACCTCGCCGCCCGCGCCGGTGATGCGCTCCTGCGCGCCCGCGAAGTCGCTCACCTCGAACACCATCACCAGGCCCGACGTGGCCGGCGCGGCCTCTTCAGTGCAGGCCAGCGCCACGCTCGTGTTGCCCACGCCGTACTGAAACCAGCGGTCCTTGTCGCGAAACTTCAGCTTCAGGCCCAGGGCTGATTCATAAAAAGCATGCAGCTCGGCCGGGCGCTGCGCGACCACGTACACGTTCTGCAGGCGCTGAGGCGAATGATCGACGGGCGTGTGGTCGTTGCTCACAGCGAGGTCTCCGACGCGCCGCCGTCCAGCCGAATCACCTCGGCATTCACAAAGCGCGAGCCGTCGCCGGCCAGGAAGCAGATGGCGTCGGCAATGTCTTCCACCGTGCCCAGCCGGCCCAGCGGTGTGCGCGCGATGCGCTTGGCATCGAGCTCCGCATTGCGGTGCTTGGCGGTGCCTTCGGTGGGCACGGCGCCCGGCGCCACCGCGTTCACACGGATGCCGCGCGCGCCCAGATCGGCGGCCGCGGCGCGGGTGATGCCCAGCACGCCGGCCTTCAGGCCGCTGTACACCACCGAGCGCGCGGGCGACTTGAAGCCCGCGATGGAAGCCACGTTGATGATCGATCCGCCGCGCGCCGGGTCCATCGCCTCGGCTGCGGCCTGAATGCCCCAGATGACCGACTTGAAGCCGATGTCGACCATGCGGTCCATCACCTCGGGCGTGACTTCCATCAGCGGCTGGTAGCGCACCCAGGCCGCGTTGTTGACCATCACGTCGAGCCGGCCGGCTTCGCCTGCAAGGCGCTGCACGGCCAGGCGCATGCCGTCGCGGCTCGAAACATCCTGCGGCACGGCCACGGCCTGGCCGCCGAGCCTGCGGATTTCCGCGACGGTGTCTTCCACGAACTCGGCCTTCAGGTCGTTCACGCCGACCGTCGCGCCCAGGCGGGCCAAGGCCAGCGCGGTGGCGCGGCCGATGCCGTGGCCGGCGCCGCTGATGAAGGCCACGCGGCCTTCGAGGGACAGGGGTGCATTCATGGCGAGTCTTTCTTGTGCGGCACCAGCAGCGCGTCGAGCGCAAAGGCACCTTGGCCGTGGTCCAGAACCACCAGCGGGTTGATGTCGATTTCGGCCACCGTTCGCGCATGCCGGGCGGCAAACTGCGACAGCGCGGCCACGGCGAGCGCCGCCGCCGCCACGTCGGCCTTGGGCCGGCCGCGTGCGCCGTCGAGCAGCGCAAAGGCCTTGAGCGAGCGCAGCATCTGCATCGCCTGCGCCTCGCTCACGGGCGCCACCTGCAGCGCCACGTCGCGCAGCACTTCGGCAAAGATGCCGCCCAGGCCCACCATCACGACCGGGCCGAAGACGGGGTCGGTGGTGGTGCCCAGAATCAGCTCCGTGCCGCCCTGTGCCATCTGCGCGACCAGCACGCCGGCGATGCGCGCGTGCGGCGCCTTCTGCGCCACGCGCGCCAGCATGCCGTCGTATTCGACGCGCAACTGCGCCTCGGAGCGCACGCCGACCACCACGCCGCCCACCTCGGTCTTGTGCGCGATGTCGGGCGAAACGATCTTCAGCACCAGCGGAAAACCGATGTCCCGCGCGGCCGCCAGCGCCTCGGCCCAACTGCCGGCCGTCACCTCCTTCAGCACCGGAATGCCGGCCTGCGCGAGCACGGCCTTGGCGCTGGCCTCGTTGGCGAAGGCGTCGGGTGACAGTGCTTCTGAAGAAGCCGTTGAGGCGGCCGCTTCAGCCTGCTCGCCGCGCGTGCCCAGGCGCACCAGCGCCGCCAGCGTGGCGCATGCGGCGTCGATGGTTTCCACCGTCGGAAAGCCTCCCTCGTTCAACTGCGCGAGGGTGTCGCGCGGCGCCTTGCAGCACAGCAGGATGAGCAGCGATGGATGCGCGCGTCGCACCTGTTCCAGCGCCGCGATGTACACGTCGCGCAGGCGTGGCATCTGGAAGGCATAGGCCGACTGCAGGATCACCGCGTCGCAGCCCGTGTCTTCGGCCACCGCCGACAGCACCTGCACCAGCAACTCGGGCCGGCTCGACACCTGCGCCGTCATGTCCACGGGGTTGCCCGGCGATGCGTACGGCAGCGCGGCCATGATGCGTTGCTGCGTGTGCGCGGAAAGCTTCGGCAGCTCCAGCCCTTGCGCGCTGGCCGCATCGGCCATCAGCACGCCGAAGCCGCCAGATGCGGTAACGAGCGCCACGCGGTTGCCCTTGGGGGCGCGCGCCATGCCCACCACCGACACGGCATGACCCACTTCGAGCAACTGCTCGATGCTGGGCACGCGAATGGCGCCGGCATTGCGCAGCACCACGTCGAACACCGCGTCGGAGCCGGCGAGGGCGCCGGTGTGCGAGGCCGCGGCTTCGCTGCCCGCTTGCGACACGCCCACCTTCAGCACCACGACCGGCTTGCCGGCCTCGCGCGCCATGGCCAATGCGCGCAGCAGCTTGGCCGCATTGCGGCAGGTTTCCATGCAGCACAGAATGACCTGGGTGGCCGGGTCGACAGCCAGCGAGGCGATGCCGTCGGCAATGTCCACGTCGCATTCGTTGCCCGTGGTCAGCAGGCGGCTGATGCCGATGCCGCGCTCGGTGGCCAGGCGCATCGTGTAGCTGCCGAGGTTGCCGCTCTGCGACACGATGCCCACCGGGCCCGCGGCCGGAAAGGCCGACTCCAGCGCCACAGAAAACGTGGCGATGCTCTTGTCCGCCACGCCGATGGAGCCCAGGCAGTTGGGCCCCACCACGCGCATGCCCGATGCCCTGGCCACCTCGCCGATGGCCGCCTGCAGGCGGCTGCCTTCCTCGCCCATCTCGGAGAAGCCGGAAGACAGAATGACGGCCGCGCGCACGCCGCGCGCAGCGCAGTCTTTCACCGCGTCGAGCACCGCTTCCGGCGGCACGGCCATCACGGCCAGATCGGGCACCGACGGCAGCTCGGCCAGGTTCGCGTAGGCGGGCAGCGACTGCACGGTACCGCCCTTGCGGTTGATCGGGTAGATCGCGCCGCGAAAGCCGTACTTCTGCAGAAACTGCAGCGGCCGTCCGCCGATCTTGGTCACGTCGTCGGACGCGCCGAAGATGGCGATGGAGCGGGGCTTGAACAGCGCCTCCAGACCCCTGCCAACTTCAACAACTTCGACTTCAACAACTTCGCCTTCGGTCGTGGCCATCGCTCAACGCCCCTTGAACACCGGCGGGCGCTTTTCCAGGAAGGCCTGGCGCGCTTCCTTGGCGTCTTCGGTGCGCGACAGTGCCATGGTGATGTTCTGCTCGAAGCGGTAGCCGTCGCGCTGCGGCATCACGTCCATCATGTTGGCGGCCTGCTTGGCGTAGGCCAGTGCAATGGGGCTCTTCGAAGCCATCTCCTGCGCGAGGCGCAGCGCGGTGGGCATCAGCTCTTCCGCCGGCACCACCTCGTCGAGCACGCCGCGGCGGTACAGCTCGGCGGCCGGCACGCGCATGCCGGTGAAGAACATGTGGCGCGTGAACGAGCGGCCGAACATCGTGCGCAGCATCGACACGCCACCGGCCAGGCCCACGTTGATCTCCGGCATGGCAAAGCTCGCATCGTCGGACGCCAGAAAGATGTCGCAGGCGGCCATCAGGCCGAAGCCCGCGCCCAGCGCCGGGCCGTTGACGGCCGCAATGACGGGCTTGGCGCATTCGCGAATGGCGTTGCCGGTCTCGCGCGTCCAGCGGTTGTGGTCCAGAAAGTCGCCGGGTTTGTCGGCCGAGGGGCGGTCTTTCAGGTCGGCGCCGGAGCAGAAGAACTTGCCCGTGCCGGTGAGGATGGCCACGCGAATGTCCTCGCGCTCGGAGATCTCGTCGAACACCTGAATCAGGCGGTGGCGGGTCTCGCGGCTCAGGGCGTTGACGGGCGGCTTGTCCAGACGCACGACGGCGACGAACTCGGAAACTTCAAGACTCACGCTCATGACGAACTCCTGGAAACGGGGGACATGCCTGGGGCCGTCGCATTTGCAACGGCCGCTGGGTTGGGTGAATGGAGCAGCCGCGACGCGTGCGTCAGGCGGTCGCCGTAGCGGAACTCGGAAGCCAGCAGGCGCTGCGCCATGCGGGTGGCCAGCACCTCTTCGCTGACGCCCATGCCGCCGTGCATCTGGATGGCGCCCTCGGCGCACAGCCGCGCGGTTTCCGCCAGCGCCACCTTCATCAGGCGCAGCGTGCGGCGCAGGTTTGTCGCTCCACGCTCGTGTTCCGCGAAGGCGTGCAGCATCAGGCCCTTGGCGCACAGGTAGCGCACGTACATGTCCGCCGTGCGGTGCCGCAGCACCTGGAAAGACGCCAGCGCCACGCCGAACTGGCGGCGCTCCTGCAGGTGCTTCACGGTCTGCTCGATGAGCGTGGTGAGCGCGGCCACCGTGTCGGCCGCGGTGAGCAGCAGCGCGGCGTTGTCGGCCTGTTCGATGGCCGCGTCGGCCGCCGCGCCGCGTGCGATGCAGGCCACCGCCGGCACGGTGATGCCGTCGAGTGTGAAGTCGGCGCTGCGCCGGCCTTCCATGGTGCGGTAGGTGGCCGCGGGCGCAGGCATGTGTTCGAGGTCGACCAGGAACAGCGCCGTTTCGTCGCCGCCCTGCAGCACGGCGGGCACGATGTAGTGCGTGGCCGCGAGCGACACGTCCACGCCCTTCACCTGGCCGGTGAAGGCATAGCCGATGTCGAGCTGCTTCGCGCTGACGGCGATGTCGTCGAGCGAGGCCGAGAGCGACGTGAGCGGCGCAATCTTCGCGCTGCCTTCGCACACTTGCTGCAGCCAGCGCGCGGCGGTGTCGGGGTTGGCGCCCTGCAGCAGCAGCGGTGCGACCGTGCAGGTTTCCACCACGGGCAGGTGTACGCCGTGCGTGGCCAAGCCCACGACGATGGAGGCCAGGTCGGCCAGCGTGCCGCCGACGCCACCGGCTTCTTCGGGCACCAGCGTGCAGGTCCAGCCCATCTCGCGCACGGGGTCGGTGCCGGCAAAGTCCTTGGTGTTTTCGTTGTCCTGCGCAAAGCGCGCGGCGGCGTCCAGCAGCATGCCGGGGAACAGGGGGGTGAATGACATCGACACTTTTCAGGCTCCCAGCAATTCGTTGGCAATGACGGTGCGCTGCACTTCCGACGTGCCGCCGGCGATGGTGCGGGCGCGGGTGAACAGGTAGTTCTGCACCCAGGCGGCACCCGGCTCACCTTCGCCCTGGTCGGCCAGGAAGCGGTGCGCCGCATCGGGCCCCACCGCGTCCAGCGCAATGGTGGTCAGGCGCTGTGCCACGTCGCTGCACATCAGCTTGATGACCGACGGCTGCACGCCCAGCGGGCGCTGGTTCTTGAGGTCGTCCGTGGCCTGGGCGAGCAACACGCGCGCGCCTTTCACGTCGGCCTCGGCCAGCAGCAGGCGGTAGCGCAGGCTGCTGAAGTCGCGCTTGCCTGCAGCGGCCTTGGCGGCGTCTTCCACCACGCGCGTGACCTGCCGGCGCACCAGCTCCAGCCGCGCCACGTTGGCCGGGGGAAGGCGCTCGCGCTCGAGCAGGAACTTGGCGCAGGTCCAACCCTTGCCGACTTCGCCGATCAGGTTGTCGGCGCGCACGCGCACCTCGTCGAAGAACACCTCGTTCAGGTGGTGCCAGCCGTCGATGGTGTGGATGGGCCGCACGGTGATGCCCGGCGTGTCCATGGGGACCAGCAGCAGCGAGATGCCGTCCTGCTTCTTGGCCTCCCTGGAGGTGCGCACCAGCATGTAGATCATGTTGGCTTCGTGCGCGTGCGAGGTCCAGATCTTCTGGCCGTTGATGACGTAGTGGTCGCCGTCCAGCCGCGCGCTGGTGGTGAGCGACGCCAGGTCGGAGCCCGCGTTGGGCTCGCTGTAGCCCTGGCACCACCAGTCCGCGCCGTCCAGAATGCGCGGCAGAAAGCGCGCCTTCTGCTCGGGCGTGCCAAAGCGGATGATGACGGGGCCGATGTGGCCCAGCCCATGGTGGTAGAGCGGCGGGCAGTCCGACTCGGCCATCACCTCTTCGAACACCAGCCTCTGCGTGATGTCCCAGCCGGTGCCGCCGTGTTCGCGCGGCCAGCTGGGTGCGCCCCAACCCTTGGCGGTGAGGATCTTCTGCCAGCCGAGGTACTCGCGCTTGGTGACCTTCTGGCCTGCCGCCACAACGGCGCGAATTTCCGGCGGGCATGCGCTGCGCGCGAAGTCTTCGAGCTCGCGGCGGAAGGCGGCGTAGCCGTCTGCGTCCGAGCTGGGGCCGGTGTGGGGGGTGTCGGTGTTCGACATGTTTGTCTCCTGTCCTGTGGTCCATGCGCAGCGCTTGCCGCGCCATCTGTGTCGTCGGTGCGCCGCTGGCGGCTGCGCAGCGGATGCCGGGCTTGCCTAAGCGGGAGCTGCCTGCGCGGGCGCGTCCTTGCGCAGCTTGGTGATCAGTTCGTCCAGCGCAGATACGGCGCCGTCGGCGTCGCGCCGGCGCAGGCACTGCACCACCTCGCGCCGCAGCGGAAACAGGTCGGGGCGCGGCAGCACGGCAACCACGTGCGTCATGCGTTCGCGCAGGATGGTGGTCATGGTCTGCGCCATGAGCGTCAGGGCCTCGTTGTGGCCCGCCTCGGCAATGGCGCAGAAAAACCGGCTGGCCGATTCGATGCGCTGCGCCAGCGTGTCGCTGCCCTGGTGGCGCTCGATGCTGTCCACCGCCTGCTCGATGGCGTCGAGCTCCGCGTCGCTGGCGCGCTCGCTGGCCAGGCGCAGCAGCGTGCCGTACAGCGTGCGGTAGGCCTCGTCGAGGTCGGCTGAGCCCAGCCGCCCCTGGACCACCAGCGTGCGCAGCGACTCCGCCAGCATCATGTAGGCGCCCTTGTAGAACACCAGTGCATGGTCGGCGCCGCCGCCGCCCATGTGCTTCACCTCGCCGATGAATACGTGGTGGTCGCCCGCGTCGTGGCAGGCATGCACGCTGCATTCGAAGCTGGCCAGGCAGTCGTCGATCACCGGCATGCCCAGCGGGCCTGCGCGCCACGCCACGCCGTCGAACTTGTCGGCGATCTTGCTGGAGGCGAAGCGGCCCGACAGCGCGTCCTGGCGCTGCGACAGGATGTTGATGGCAAAGCCGTCGGCCTCGCGGAACGCGCCCACCAGGCTGCTGGCCTTGCGCAGGCTGAACAGCACCAGCGGCGGCTCCAACGACACCGAGCTGAACGAGTTGCAGGTCAGCCCCACCGGGCGCCCCTGCGCGTCGCGCGTGGTGATGACGGCCACGCCGGTCGGAAAGCAGCCGAGCAGCTGGCGAAACAGCGCGGGCTCGATCGGCGCGATCTTGGCCACGGCTGCGGCTGCGGCTGCGGCCTCCGCGGTGTGCGTTGCCTGGGCGACGGCATGGGTCATGGCTGCTCCCTTCAGGCGGCCGCGAGCTCGGGCTGCGCCTGCGCCACGTGCGGCGGGTCGTTGGCAATCTCGCGCTGCACCGCGGGCATGATCACCTTGGCCCACAGCTCCAGTTGACGCAGCATGGTCGGGTGGTCGAAGTCGCCCATCTGCGTTTGAAAGGCGTAGTGGCAGGGCTTGAGCGTGCGAATTTCCTTCACCACGCGCTCGATCACCAGGTCCACCGAACCCACCGGCAGGTTGGCGCGCATTTCTTCGAGGCTCGACTCGCCCTCGACCACGTTCTCTTCGACCTGGTAGTCGTCGGCCACCTGCGCGGTGCGGCGCTTCAGGCTCACGGCAATGCGACGCTGGAAGCGTGCGCAGTCGAGGTAGCGCTCCACCTCGGCCTTGTTGTCGCTGGCATAGGCCGCGCGCAGCACGCCCACCTTGATCTGCGCCGGGTCCTTGCCTTCGGCCAGCGCCACCTTGTCGATGAGGTTGCGCGTCTGGCGCAGCTTTTCCACGCCGCCGTCGCCGCCCGACACAAACACATGGTGGCCGCCGCGCACCGCGCGGGTCACGAAGGTGGGGTCGATGCTGGTGATCCACATCGGCGGCATCGGCTGCTGCACCGCGCGCTGGCTGATGGCGCTCATGGGCTGCTGATAGAACTCGCCGTCGTAGCTGAACTTGGGCTGCTTCAGGCCCAGCTCGAGCATGTCGAGCATTTCCAGCGTGCGCGCCTTGGCGGTGTCCAGCGAGACGCCGAAGCGTTCGAATTCGAAGTGCTGGTAGCCCGAGCCGATGCCCAGGTTCAGCCGGCCGTTGGACAGCTGGTCGACCATGGCCACGTCGGCAATCAGGCGTGCCGGCTGGTACAGCGGTGCGACGACAATGCCGGTGCCCAGGCGGATATTACGGGTGACTGCGGCGCAATGCGCGATCATGGTCAGCGGCGAGGAGCACAGGCCGTAGTTGCTGAAGTGGTGCTCGGCGTACCACGCACCGCCAAAGCCCAGTTCGTCCGCCACGCGGGTCTGTTCCACGGCATCGCGAAGGATTTCGTGGGACGTCTTGTGCTTGTTTCGCTGCTGCATCAATATGAAGATTCCGAAATCCATCGCTGGTCTCCTTGTAGGCTGGGTTACGTGCCGTGATCGTAGGAGCGGGGTCTCTGCCCGGCGCGCCATGCTTCGCACACCTTCTTTGCGCTTATTGAAATGAAGGCCCTCGATTCGCTGCGGATCTTTGTCATCGTCCAGAGGAAGGGCAGCCTCTCCGCGGCCGGGCGCAGCCTGAGCCTGTCGCCCGCCACCATCTCGCGGCGCATCAGCGCGCTGGAGGAAGAGCTGGGCGTGCAGCTGGTCGACCGCACCAGCCGCAACCTGAAGGTCACCGAAGCGGGCCAGGCCTTTCTGGAACACGCGGAGCTGGTGCTGGAGGCCATGGCGCAGGCCGAAGAAGCGGCGCGCAACGCCAAGCTGCTGCCCGAGGGGCGCCTGCGCATCCACTCGCGCACGCAGATCGGCCTGCGCGTGATTGCGCCGCTGCTGCCGGGCTTTGCGCAGCGCCACCCCGACATTCAGCTGGAGCTGGAGCTGTCGGAGCATCCGGTGAACCTGGTGGAGCAGAACTTCGACATCGACATTCGCACCGGCGAGTCGAACGATTCGAGCTTTGTCATCAAGCGGCTGCTCAGCAGCGACGAGGTGCTGGTGGCCAGCCCCGCGTTCATGAAGGTGCACAAGCGCATTCGCCACCCCAGCGACCTGCTGCAGGTGCGCTGCCTCACCTACAAGCGCGAGCACGAGGCCATCACCTGGAAGTACATCGACGACACGGGGCAGCAGCAGGAGCTGGCCATTCAGGGCGTGCTGAGCTCCAACAACGGCGAACTGCTGCGGCTGGCGGCCATCGGCGGCATGGGCATTGCGCTGCTGTCGGAGCCCACGGTGCGCAGTTGCCTGGAAGACGGCACGCTGGTGCGGCTGCTGCCCGAGCACCGCTTTGCGGTGCGGGCGTTTTCCAACGGCGTCTACGCGGTGTTCAGGCAGAGCCGCACGCTGCCGCTGAAGGTGCGTGCGTTTGTCGACTTCATTGCGCAGGCGCTGCGCGAAGAGGATGCGGCCTGAGCGGGCCCACCGTCGCGCGCTGCGCGGAGACAGGCCATGTCATTTCCGCGCGGTGCCGAGCCTGCCTTCTGCGAGCAGTTCGCGCGTGCGCTTGAGCGTTGACAGCAGGGCTGCCTTGTAGCCCTTGTCGCTGTCGGAATGCGCCTGTTCGGCCAGCTCTTCAGGGCCGTTCGGCGCCTTGCCGCGCAGGCCCAGATAGCAGTAGAAGCGAAGCTGGAGCTTCCCGGCCTCGTCCTCGAACAGTTCGTTGACGATGGCGCCTTCGCGCGGGCCGGTGGCCTGGAAGAAGCTCACCTTCACCTGCGGTTCGAGCGCGATGATCTCTCGCAGGTCGGTGCCGGCGATGGTGGCTTCCCGTACGAAGTGCGTGGCGCTCTCTTCGATGACATCGCAGCGTGTGCACAGGCCCGCGGGAAGGAACAGCCGCGCGTCGCGCGCCTTGAGAACCAGGCCGGCCCACGCCTGCGCACGGGTCAGCGGAATTTCGCCGACAGGATTGACTGGCACAGTGGCTGTTGAATAGATCATGGGATAACTCTCTGTGTGTTGAGGGGGGCGGCCGCGGCTCAGGCCGATGCCAAGGCTTCAGCGGCAAATTGACGGTACGAGCGCAGCGGGCGGCCCAGCAGCGTCGTCAGGCGTTCCACGTCGCCGGCGTCGGGGGTCATGCCTTCGCTGAGGAAGCGGTCGCTCATCAGCCGCATGTCGTAGGCCATCCAGCTCGGCATGAAGTTCAGCAGGTTTTTCTCGAAGGCGGCGGTGTCGTCACCGCCGTAGTCGATCGGCCGGCCGAGCACGTCCGACCAGATGCCGGCGACGACGCTTCCCGTGAGCGCGTCCGGGCCGACCAGGTTGATCCGGCTCAAGGGCAGCGCCGCGGGCGCCTGTTCGCGGCGCAGCAGTTCGATGGCGGCAATCTCCGCGATGTCGCGCGTGTCGATCATGGCCAGGCCCTTGCTGCCGATGGGCATCGGGTACACGCCGTGGCCCGCCACCACGTCCTTGATGGTCAGGTCGTTCTGCATGAAGTACGCCGGCCGCAGGATGGTGGCGCCGAAGCCCATGTGCTCGAGCATTCGTTCCACGCCGAACTTGCCCGCGAAGTGGGGAACGTTCAGGTACTTGTCGCTGTGGATCACCGACAGGTAGACGACCCTGTCTATCCCGGCGTCACGCGCCAGGTTGAGCGCGACCAGCGCCTGGGTGAACTCGTCCGCCACAACGCCGTTGAGCAGGAACAGGGTGGACACGCCGGCCAATGCCTGGCGCAGCGAGCCGATGTCGAGCAGGTCGCCGCGAACCACGTCGACGCCTGCGGGGAACTCGGTTTTTGCCGGGTCGCGCACCAGTGCGCGCACCTTGGCGCCCCGGTCGACGAGTTGCTGAACGACCTGGCGGCCGATGGCGCCGCTGGCGCCTGTGATGAGGATGGTCATGAAAAAGCTCCTGGTGGTTGAAACGAGCCCCAATCTTCATCGTTCCTGTGGTGTGTCGATAGCCGCTATATTTGGACACTTCGTCTCACAGGTGGAACACATGGACTTGCTCGCACTGGCCGACTTCAACCTGGTGGCCCGCCATGGCGGCGTGGGGCGGGCGGCGCGTGAATCCGGTCGCCCGAAGGCCACGCTGTCGCGCCGCGTGGCCGATCTGGAAAGCGGACTCGACCTGCGCCTGTTCGAGCGGGGCGCACGCGTGCTCAAGCTCACCGAAGAGGGACGCGCGCTGTACGAGAGAACCTCGGCGCTGCTGCTTGAAATCGAGGAAACGGCCGCGGCCATCACATCGGGAGGCGAGACGCCGCGAGGCCACCTGCGGGTGAGCGCGCCCTTGCTCTTCTCGCAGGCGGCCATGGGAAAGCTGGCAGCCCGGTTCGCGCTGAGGCACCCGGAGGTGCGGCTGGAGGTGACCACGGAAGACCGGGCCGTGGACATGGTGGAAGAGGGTTACGACCTGGTGATTCGCGTCAACCCTGACCCGGATGCGAGGCTGGTGGGGCGTGTCTTCCTCAGGGACCGGCTCGTCGTGGTCGCCAGTCCGCAGCTCAAGCGCCCCGTGGGCAAGGCGGCGGTACCCGCGGTGATGCGAGGCGGCGGCTTCGGGGAGGCGGCGTCTTCGTGGGAGTACACCGGCGCGTCAGGCAAGAAGCGCATCACGGTGAAACCGGTGCTGTGCCTTGCCTCGCTGTTCATGCTGCGGGACGCCGTGCGCGCGGGTGTCGGTGTCGCCCGCTTGCCGATCTCTCTGGTCACGCGAGACCTGGCCGCCGGCAAGCTGGTGCGCTGGGGCGATGTCGAAGGACCGGAGATTGCACTGTGGGCGCTGTACCCGTCGCGCCGGCTGCTGAGCGCGCGCGTGTCGGCGTTTCTGGATTTCTTGAAGGAGTCGTTTCCCTCGGGGTCCGCGGACGAGCTCGCAGCTTTCGTCGACTGAGCCCGGCATCACCCGCCGAAGCGGTGCGGCGCCAGCCCGGGCGCGGGCAGCCCGCTCAGCTCGAACAGCGCGCCGTCTTGTGGCCGGTCGCCCGAGAGGTTGGTGCTCTTCGAGAGCGACGTGACGAAGGCCTTGTCGAGCAACGCGCCACCGAAGCACAGGCTGGTCGGGTGCGTCGCCGGCAAGTCGACCACGCGCTCCACCGTGCCATCGGGCGCAAAGCGCGCCATCTTGCCCACGCGCGGCAGCACGCTCCACACGAAGCCTTGCGCGTCCACGGTCGCGCCGTCGGGGCCGGACGCGAAGGGCTCGGTCTGCACGAAGACGCGCTTGTGGGCGAGCGGGCCGGTCGGGGAATAGTCGTACGCCCAGATCGTGCGCAGCGGACTGTCGGCCACGTAGAGGGTGTTGCCGTCGGGGCTGAAGCAGGGGCCGTTGGTCAACGAGAAGCCTTGCGCGAGCAGCTCTGTCTGGCCGCCCGGCCGCAAACGGTAGAGCCCGCCGCCGATGGGTTCATCGGGCTGGCGGTGCACATGCAAGGTGCCCGCGATGAAGTTGCCCCATGGGTCGCACTTGCCGTCGTTCAGGCGCACGTCGGGGTGGTCGGTGTCGATGAGGGCAATGTTGCGCAGCGTGCGCGTGTGAAGGTCGTACCGCGCAAAGCCGTGCTTCAGCGCCACGAGCACCGCGTCGCTGTCGCACAGCGCGATCGAGCCGACGGGCGCGGGCAGCGTGTGCTGTTCCGCTTCGTTGGCGGGGCCATCCGTAACGTTGCCCGGCCAGTGGCGGTGCAGCGTGCCGGCCAGCGAATCGATCCAGCAGACCGCGCCCGTGCGCGCGTCCCAGCAGGGGCTTTCGCCCAGCAGGTCGCGGGTCGTGCCGATCTCTCGAACAGTGAGTGCATCCATGGGAGCGCAGTGTGGCGACGGATGGCGCGCGGGCCGTGGCGCCGCGCGCAAAGCAGCTTTGCGCATCGTGCTTTGCCGCGGCGTGCGTGCGCTTCTAGAGTGCGGCCGATGAACGAACGAACCGCTCCCCCGCCGCTGCAGGGCATTCGCGTGGTCGAGCTCGGCAACTACATCGCGGGCCCCGGCACCGCGATGTCGCTGGGCGACCTGGGTGCCGAGATGCTGAAGATCGAGTCGCTGGAGGGCGACATGGCGCGCCACACCGGCCACTTCGGCCACGCGATGCTGCGCGCCTACAACCGCAGCAAGAAATCGATTGCGCTGGACCTGCGCAAGCCGCGCGGCCTGGAGGCGGCGCGCCGCCTGATCGCCGGCGCCGACGTGCTGGTGCAGAACCTGCGCCCCGGCGCGGCCGACGCGCTGGGCCTGGGCGCGCAGGCGCTGCGCGCCATGCAGCCGAGGCTGGTGCATGTGTCGATCAGCGGCTTTCCGGCGGAGTCGCCTTCGCGCGACCGGCCCGGCTACGACATAGCCGCGCAGGCCGAGAGCGGCCTCATGGCCGTGACCGGCGAGCCGCAGGGCCTGCCGCAGAAGGTGGGCGCCACCATCGTCGACACCGCCACGGTGCAGGTGGCCACGCAGGCGATTCTGGCGGCGCTGTTCAGGCGCGAGCGCACCGGCCACGGCGAAACCATTCGCGTGTCATTGCTGGAGGTGGCGCTGAACCTGCAACTGGCCAACTGGAGCGACTACCTGGTGCGCGGCGTGGAGCCCGTGCGCAGCGGCGACGGCCAGCCGCTGAGCGCGCCGGCCGCGGACATCTTTCGCACGCGCGACGGCATGGTGGTGATCTCCGCCTACGTGCCCGCGCACTGGGTGCGCCTGTGCGAAACCATCGGCTGCCCCGAGCTGGCGAGCGACCCCCGGTTTGCCACCAACGAACTGCGCGTGGCCAACCGCCCGGCCATGAAGGCGGCGGTGAGCGAGCGCCTGGCGCGCTACGGCACCGGCGAGTGCGTGGAGCTGCTCACGCGCCACGGCATCGTGGTGGGCAGGGTGCGCAGCTACGGCGACGCGCTGGCGGGCGAAGACTTTCGCGCGAGCCGCATGGTGATCGAGGCGGCGCCGAACGGCGACGTTCCCGGCTACACCAGCTTCGGCCTGCCCTACGAGCTGTGCGACACACCGCGACGCGCGACGCAGGCGGCGCCGGCGCATGGGGCGCATACGGATGAGCTGCTGCGGGAGGCGGGGTTCAGCGCGGGGGAGATTGCGGCGCTGCATGAGGCGGGGGTGGTGAAGGCGGCTGTGGGGGGTGTTTAGATGCGGCGTTGACCGTGGAACTGCTGTGTCGCTCGACTTTGAATTCTTTGAAGTTTGAATCACGAGATATACAGACGCAGCGTGAGCTTGAGGGGCTGCTCAGCGCTTCATAGCGGACACTCAAAATAATTTGATATGACAGCGAACAGATTCTTGAATAGCACCCGGGGTTTCGGTTCGTTAATTTACGCGAATTCCCAAGGATGAGTTATTCCTCGGAGAGTTCGCTGAAATTCGGCGGGCGCCATTCCAGGTAAGTCTTTGCATTTTTGGTAAATTTCGTTTTTGAAGGCTATGTCGACAATTTGAAAGCGCGCGTCTTCGCGTGGTGACAGATAGCGCGGGAGAACATCGTCTTGAATTTTCAAGCCTGCATGCGCCACACGATGAAGTCGCAGGAGAAATCCTGCCAAGCTGTCTTCTCCCCAACCTTCGTAAAACCATCCGGAACTATTCTTAAAACCAGCTTCAACAACTTTCCACGGGTTCAGTGTGCTGTCTACAAAGTTGGAAAAAACGCAAACATCGTTTACGACAATAAAATCGGCTTGGTCTAGTGGTTCAACGCCACGTGACTCGTAGAACTCCATTATTTCAAAGTGCTCGATAAAGCTCAGCCCTGTCTGCGATATCAGGCTTCACCTGCACAACAGAATCAACGCCTTCAGCAAGAAATAAGCTGAATTTGTCGCGCGCGCTCACTGTGTATGGATGATTGGGGGCGCATGCGACGCAATCAATCGATGCTGAAATATTACCTGTTGAGTGACGCGCCTTGCCTTTTGCAATCCTGTGAGGAAAGGGAAATACCGTCCTAAAAATGCCTGGACAGCGTTTTCCCGAGATTCCGCGCTTTGGGCCGAAGGCCGAAATCAAAGCCAGCGTCGTGACGCCGTGCCAGCGTCTGCATCGTTGGGTGTGAGCGAACCCAACAGGGTTGCGGAGAAGTAGAAGCCAACCGCCACGACCAGTATTTGAAGAATTTCACCCACGGCCGGAATCAGGCGCCAAGGCAAGTTGCAGAGCACCACGGTCGCAAAGAACGAACCACCTGCTACTGCGTTCGGGCGATTGCAATCCTGCCTCCTGAATCTTCGCTCACGCGAGTTCTTGCGATCCTGGAGGCGCCCCTATGAGATCTTCCCTAAGGCAGCTTATCTATCGGTTTCCATTTGCCTTTTTCGGTGCGAATTTCCCAATCTTTGCCGTTTTTACTTCGGTGAGGGCTAATTCCGCCCGCGCATCCTCCACCTGCACCCATTGGCGTTTTGCAAAACTCTATTTTTACGTATTCGCCGTCATATTCCACATTCTCGCGGCTGCACGCCGACGGGAGAGGGTAGAACTCAGCGACTTCCTGTACATGAACCCACTCGGTAACTACCCCTTGCTCGGATTCGGCGCGGTAGACCTTGCAATCTTTCAGACCGATCAAAATAAATTCGCCTTTCCCGGCCGTGTTGAGTCGGACGAGATTGCTTCCAAAGGGATTTTGCAAGAGAAGAATTCGCTCCCTGTCTTCTTTGCTTAGCTTCAATTTCTCAATGTTGTCGGTGCACCCGGCTATCAGGAGAAAAGACAGAAGCGCTTGAAGTGTTTTCTGAGACTGCTTCATAGGTTATTGACAACATCGCACGCTACGCAAGAAATTTCATTGGCCGGCCAAGCCGGTCCAGTGAAACGCCAAGGGCTGCTGCTGGCCGAATTTTGCGTTACGGCGCGACTGATTGGTCGTGGCCGACAGCCTAAGTCTAGCCAGCCGCTTCCAAAGCCATCAAGTCGTCAAGGCGGCCCCTTCAGCCGCATGCGGCCGCATACGGCCACGCCGGAGTGCGCGGCCTGCATGCCTGAGCTGCTGCAGTGAGCGTCAAGCACCGACCGCCTACTGCACGGGCGCGGCAGGCAAGTCCCGGGCATGCGCCTTGAGGCAGGCAATGAAGTCCATGAGGGTGGCCGAAACGTGCTCGCGGTTCCACACCACGGTGATGGGGCCGAAGCGGATGTTCGAACCCATGGCGACCTTCCGGAACAGCCCCAGCGAGGCCATGTAGTTCGCCATGGACTCCGAACACACGCCGACATAGTCGCCCTTTTGCAGCAGCGCCTGCATCATGGCCAGCGAGGCGGTTTCTGCCTTGGGCACCAGCCACGATGCCTGTTGCTCGATGAGGTAGGCATCCATCTGGATGCGCATGAGCGTGCCAAGGGGCGGCATGACCCATTTCTCCCGCAGCACGTCGGCAAAGCCCAGCGGTTGGGTGCTGTCCCAGTGTTTGCTGCCCTGGCCGATGACGATGGTCACCTGGTCGTCAAAGAGCACCTGGTGCGCCAGCTGCGGCTGGTGCGCCCGCGCGTCCAGAACGCCGATCACGGCATCCATGGCACGCGTCTCCAGGCCCTTGAGCAGGTTGTCGAACGGCCCGTCGTGGATGGACACGGCCACATCGACATGGAGCTGCTGAAATTCGATCACCGCTTCGGGCAGGCCACCGGCGATGCCTGCCCAGACGCTGCCCACGTTCAGGCGCGGCACTCGGCCTGCGGCCACCGCATGCATCTCGCTGCCGGTGCGGGCGATGTCGCCCAGCACGGTAACGGCCAGCCGCTTGAGCAGATGCCCCGCAGGCGTCAGCTGCACCTTGCGCCCGCGCACCACCAGCGGCGTGCCCGTCACGCGTTCCAGTTCTGCCAGCCAGTGCGACATGGCCGACTGCGTCATGTGCAGCCGCGCCGCCGCCTCGGTCAGCGTGCCTGCCTCGTCCAGCACCAGAAAGGATTCCAGGTGCCCGACCTTGATGCGCCGCGCCCAGGACGCGCCTTCCAAACGAGCAATCATGAGTAAACCTTCATGCATGCATTTTGCATTTTCACTAGGCAGGCAGCGGGGTTGGTCATGAAAATGTCTTCATCTTCCATGACAGACCTCTTAGGAACCCCAGTGCCCAAAGCCATCGCGAACGTCTACAAGATCCTGACAGGAGCCGCGATTGCGGTCGCGGTTGCGGCCGCCACGGCCCCCACCGTGTACGCGCAAGCCTCCTACCCCAGCCGTCCTGTGCGCCTGGTCGTATCGCAGGCCCCGGGTGGCAGCAGCGACACCATCGCACGCATGTGGGCCGAACAGGCAGGCAAGGCCATTGGCGCGACCATCGTGGTGGAAAACAAGCCCGGTGCGGGCGGCCTCATTGCCGCACAGAGCGCGCTGAACGCGCCCGCTGACGGCTACACCCTGCTGTTGGGCAGCGTGTCGCTGATGGTGCTCAACCCATTCACCTACAAGCCGCTGCCCTACAACCCGGAGAAGGATTTTGTTGGCGTGACCATGCTGACCACGGTGCCGTTCGTGCTGTCGGCCAATCCGGCCACCGGCATCAAGACGCTGAAGGATCTGACGGAGAAAGCCAAGGCGGCACCTGGCAAGCTGAACTTCGCATCCGCCGGCCTGGGCAATTCAACCCATCTGGCTGTCGAGCTGGTGAGCAATGCCCTGGGCATTTCGATGACCCACATCCCTTACAAGGGCGAAGCCGATGGCATCCTGGCCACCATCGGTGGGCAGACCGAAGTGATGGCGCCGGTGTATGGCACGGCGCTGCCCCACATCAAGAACAACAAGCTCAATCCACTGGCCGTGTTGTCGCCGCAACGCACCCCCGAGCTGCCCGATGTGCCCACGCTTGGCGAGCTGGGTGTGAAGGGCTTTGACAACATGGGCTGGAGTGCCGTGGTGGCACGCGCCGGCACGCCGCCTGACATCGTGGAAAGGCTCAACAAAGCGACAGCCGCTTTCCACAACAGTCCCGACGTTCAGGCCAAGCTCAAGAGCATGGGCGTGATCCCCCTGTCCGGCCCCTCAGCGCTGGTCATGGAAACGGCGGCGCGTGATACCAAGGCCTGGGGCCCCACGCTCGGCGCACTGAACCTCAGCGCCAAGTAAGGCGGCGATTCGCGCAAGCGCCGCTCCCTTTTTTTCTCCCATTCCACAAGTCATGAAAAAAGAAGCAATGGTGGTCTGCCCGCAGCCGGAGGCCGCCGAATCCGGCATTGAAATCCTGCGCGCCGGCGGCAACGCGGTGGACGCTGCCGTGGCCACGGCGCTCGCCCAGACGGTGGTCGATCCGCTGATGTGCGGCATCGCAGGTTTTGGCACCGCCGCCGTGTACCTGCCCGGCGCCCAGGTGCACGAGTATTTCGACTTCCACTCGCCCGCACCGCTGGCGGCCAGGGAAGACATGTGGGAGCACCTGCTGGAGGGCGAGACCCAGGACGGCTTCGGTTTCATCCTGAAGGGCCGGGTCAACGACATCGGCCCTCAGTCCATCGGTACACCGGCCACGCTCAAGGGCCTGGAGGCCATGCACCAGGCGCACGGCCGCCTGCCCTGGCGGCAGGTGGTGGAGCCCGCCATCCGTTGGGCCGCGGACGGCTACTTTGTGCGCCCCGGCATGCACGCCTTCTGGATCGACGAGCCCACCATGGGCCGCGTCGGCAACCTGGAGCGCCTGCAGTACTGCGAAGACAGCCGTGAGTTGTATTGCCGCCCCGACGGCCGCCCCAAGCCCATCGGTGCGCCGCTGCGCAACGAAGGCATGGCCGCCGTGCTGCGCCAGATTGCCGAAGAAGGCGCGCACCCGTTCTACCAGGGCGACCTGGCGCAGAAGATGGTGGCGCACCTGCAGTCGCTGGGCGCGCTGATCACGCTCGACGACCTGGCCCGTTACCAGGTGCGGCGCAACCCACCGCTGGTGGGCCGCTATCGCGACCGCACCATCACCACCAACCAGCCTCCGGGCGGCGGCGCCATGCTTCTGGAGATGCTCAACATCCTGGAGCACTTCGACCTGGCGAGCCTGGAGCACAACAGCCCCGCCTACCTGCAGCGGGTGTGCGAGGCCATGAAGAAGGCGACCATCGACAAGGACCGCTGCATCGGCGACCCGAAGTTCTTCGACGTGCCGCTGGATCAGTTGCTGTCCAAGGACAGGGCCCGCGATGTGGCCGAGCAGATCCGCATGGGCCATCGCTTCAACGTGGAGCGCGTGAACCCCGGGGCGCCCGTGCCGCGCGACACCACCCACCTGAGCGTGGTGGATGCAGACGGCAACGCCGTCTCCCTGACCCATTCTCTGGCCATGCCATCGGGCATCGTCACTCCGGGCATGGGCTTTCTGTACAACGGCTGCATGGGCGTGTTCGACCCGCGCCCGGGCCGCGCCGGCAGCATCCAGCCGGGCAAGAGCCGCTTTACCTCGTCGTGCCCCACCATGACCTTCAAGGGCGGCGAGCTCGACGTGGTGCTCGGCGCCCCCGGTGGCACGCAGATCGCGATGGGCGTGCTGCAGGTGCTGCTCAACGTGATCGACCACGGCATGGAGATGCAGGCCGCCGTGTCGGCGCCGCGCTTCTCGTCCACCAGCAACTCCATCGACGTATGCAACCGCATTCCGCGCTCCACCACGCGCGCGCTGGAAGCACAGGGCTATGCCATCGGCCGCAACCCGTACAACTACACCATCGGCTGGGTGCACGGCGTGCAGGTACAGGCCGATGGCCTGCATGGCGGTGCCGACCCCGGGCGCGATGGCGTGGCGTATCGGCTGCGCATGGATGCTGCGCACTGATCAGCCACCGTTTTCGGCTATCGACAATGGTGGGCTGACGCCAACCAACGCCGCATGCATGGCGAATTTATTCGCATGGGTGGCTCACATCATGGATGGGCACGCGGTCCCGGAGTTCTGCAACTGCTACGTGGACTGGCCTCCCGGCATGAAGATCCGACGGCCGTTGCCTGTCACTGCATGGCAGCGCGTCAGCCCTGCGGGCTCGTGCCTGGGTTGTCTTGCGCGGAGCGCGCCTCCTCAAGATCCCGCCAAGACACACGCCGCGTACCCTTCGGCACAAACCCCACCTGCAGCCCGAAGATCCCGGCCACCTTGTCGAGCGTCTCCAGCGTGGGGTTGGCTTTGTCGGCCTCGATGGCGCGCAGGCTTTGCACGCTCAGGCCGCGGTGCTTGGCGAACTCCGGCTGCGTCAACTTGCTGATGCGGCGCATCGCGGCCACGGCCTGGCCCACCGACATATCGCCCGCGGCAATCGCGCCGTAGATGGCGGTGCGCAGCGCGCTCTCTGCTTGCGCATCGACGCGCTTGCGGCGTTTATCCACGGGGAGCCTTCGGCAGTGCATCTGCATCTGCACCCGCAAGCCCGGCCAGGGCCTGCAACTGTCCGGCCTGCGCATCGATCGTCAAGCGGCACGCCTCTATCACCGCAGGCTCGATGCCGCAGTCCCTGGCAATCTCGGGCAACGCTGCGACCACCTGCGCAAACTGCGTCAGCGCGGCCGCTATGTGGGCCCGCTCGGTCTGCGGCACGTTCAACGACGACACCACCTCCGTCCAGGTGCGTTGCGTTCTGCCCTGCGCGTCGCGCCAGTGGCAGCTGCGCACGATGACCTCGTCGTCCAGGTACATCGGGGCAAAGTCGAACACCGGCGTGAGTTGCACGGTGCCGTCAGCGGTGCGCTGCACCGCGGTGTTGCGCGCGTGGTTGTCGGTGTTGCGCATGGCCAGGTTCAGCACATCGCGCTTCATGAATTCGATGGTTTCGCCCAGCGGGTCGGACACCACGCGGCGCAGCCCTTCCAGAAGAGTCTGCTGGCTGGCGGGCACGCCGAAGCCGCGCAGGTCGCACAGGCTTGCCAGGCTCTCCTGGTGCAGCCGGTGTAGCTTGCCGTCGATCACCTGGCGGTCGAAGCGCCGAACGAACAATATCTCGTTGTGCATCTGCGGCTTGGCAAAGGTGCGCAGCCCGCAACGCTCGGCCAGCAGCAGAAAGCCGGCCTCGTTGCGCAGCACCGCGCGGTCGGCCTCGCTCTTGCCGCGCGGCAGCTTGAGCAGCCAATGTGCGTGCGCACGGTCGTCGGGCAGCGCCATGTCGGCAAACCATCGCCCTTGCGTGTCGCTGGTGAGCAAGAACTTGGGCGCCACACCCTGCACGCCGGTGGTGCCGGAGGCGAGCATCGCGTGCACGGAGAGGTGGTCCAGAAACTCCTGGCTGCGCGCCAGGATCTCCTTGAAGTCGAAGCCCTGGTCCGTTGCCGGATCGGCATTGCGCCGGGCTTCTTCGCAAAAGAACGCCAGCGCGCTCGTGAAGCGCAGGTTGCCGATCGGATTGAAGGCGCCGGCGAGCACCAGCGGCAAGACCATGTCGTCGCCATCCGTAAGGCGCAGTCGATCGAGCAGGTACTTGCGGCCTTTGCCCTGGGGCACGAGGTCGTAGAGAAACGCCGGCGGCCTGCGGTCGGGCTCGCGCCCGGTCGGCCCGTCGACGAAGCGGTCCGGCGCCATACCCAAGGGCAGGCCGAGCGCAACCGGCTGCGGCGCGTCGCTGAAGACGTAGTCCGGCAAGTACTCGAAGCGGCATCGGGCGGCACCGTAGACCTGCAAGGTGGCGGCCGGCCGCCATTGCCCATCGACATGGATTTCGATGGTCGTGTCCGACACGGAAGGGGGAGGCGCCTTGGTTACCATATTAACCATCATGGTAGTCAAACAACCCACCATGCACAACACAATTTGTCTATCTGGATGGATAAAGTGGCATCGGGCACGCAAGCCAATACATGCGCCGCGCCCCATGCGCAACCTACAAACCACCTTTTCATTCCTTGAAGCGCCCCGCCCCAGGCCCGTCGATAGACTGAATCAGCGAGTGGCGTTACAGCCACCGCATTCCAAAAGAAATCGGAGACAAAGTGATTCATCGAAAGCTCATCGCCTCGCTGTTGCTCGGGCTGGCCGTGGTGTCCGGCGCGGCACATTCGCAGCAACCCATTCGCATGGTCGTGCCCTTCGCGGCCGGCGGCGGCACCGACCAGTACGTGCGCCTGCTGGCCTCCGAGCTGGCGAAGAAGGGCACGCAGATCATCGTGGAGAACAAGCCCGGCGCCAGCGGCATCGTGGCCGCCGACTACGTGGCGCGCTCCAAGCCCGACGGGCTCACGGTGCTGGTCTCTTCGCTGGGCACGCTGGCCAACAACACGGTGCTGTACGACAAGCTGCCCTACGACCCGAAGAAGGACTTTGCGCCGGTCTCGCAGATCGGCTACCAGCCCGCGATCATCGTGGGCCGCGTCGACCTGCCGTACAAGAACATCAAGGAGATGGTGGCCTACGCCAAGGCCCACCCGGGCAAGATCAACCGGGGCTCGCCGGGCGAGGCCATCCTGACCAACCTGGCGCCGCTGAGCTTCGAGAAAAGCCAGGGCTTCACCACCACGCATGTGCCCTTCAACGGCGACGCACCGGCGGTGCAGGCGCTGCTGAGCAACACCATCGACATCCACGGCACGTCGCTCACGGGCTCGCTGTCGCTGATTCAGTCCGGCAAGCTGCGCGTGCTGGGCGTGATGGACAACAAGCGCCTGCCGCAGGTGCCCGACGCCCAGACCTTCAAGGAGCAGGGCTACGACTTCGAGGCCGTGCTGTGGTATTCGCTGTCGGTGCCCTCGGGCACGCCGGCCGAGTCGGTTCAGCGGCTGAACAAGGCGGTGAACGAGGTCATCGCCCAGCCCGACTTCGTCACCCGCGCCCGGGCCATGGGCATGGAGCCGCGCGGCGGCACGCCGGAAGAACTGGGCAAGTTCGTGCAGACCGAGTTCGAGCGCTGGGTGCCGATGCTGCGCGGCCTGAACCTGCCGAAGCAGGGGCAATAGGCTTCAGCGGCCGTGTTCAGCGCTCGGCGCCTGCCGAGCGCTTCTGCGCCGCGGTGAACAGCGCGTTGCGGATGAGCTGCAGCGCCTGGCCCCGGTCCGGCCCGCGCAAGGGCACCGTCGAGGTGGCGGCAATCACCAGCCCCGTGGGCGGATACACCCAGATGAACTGGCCACCGTAGCCGATGGCCATGAAGGTGCGGCGCGGCGCCTTCACCGACGACACCCACCACATGTAGCCATAGGGCAGCGACACCGGCAGGCCGCCCGCCGACTGCGGCGTGGTGGCCGCGTCGACATACGCGGCCGGAACGATCTGCCGGCCCGCCCACACGCCGTTCTGCAAAAACAACTGGCCCAGGCTGGCCATGTCCTCGGTGCGCAACTGCAGCCCGCGCTGGTAAGACGGCTCGTGCATGCCCAGGGGCGCCACCAGTTGCTCGCGCGCGTAATCGGCCAGCGGCATGCCCACGGCTTTCTCCAGCACGGCCATCAGCATGGGAACCAGCGCGTTGTCGTAGGCGAAGGACTGGCCCGGCGCGCTTGCCATGGGGCGCGCCCATGCATCGCGCGGCCGGCCCGGCGCCTTGGTGCCGGAGGGGTCGTCCACCGCGAAGCCCGCGCTCATCGTGAGCAGGTGGCGCACGGTGATGTCCTGCGCGCGCGCATCGGTGTTCAGGGCCGCCCACTCGGGCATCAGCGCCAGCACCGGCTGGTCGAGGCTGGCGAGGCGGCCCTGCCCCAGCGCGATGCCCGCCAAGGCCGACACCGCGCTCTTCTGCACCGACTGCACATCGCGCAGCGTGTCCGGTTGGCCGTCGCGGTAGTAGCGGTAGACGATGCGCCCGCGCAGTGCGACCACCACGCTTTGCACGTCGGTGAAGCGCTCGCCGATGGTGTCGGTCATGCCCTGGAAGGCGGTTGCGTCCAGTGCCTGTTCGTCCGCGGAGGAGGGGAGCCACTGGGCGTGGGCCCACAGGGGTGCCAGCGGCAGCAGCACCGCCAGTGTCCAGCGCCACGGCACGCGGGCGCGCTGTGCGGGAGCGAGGCCTGCGGCCGGTGCATGCGGGGGGCTGTGTGCCATGGCGTCTCCTTGAGGGGTGAAGCGAACCGCGCGATTCTGCCAAGCAGGAGCTTCGGCTGCCCCCGTATGATCCTGCCCTCCCATGCAAATGCGCCGCCCTCTGATCTGGCTTCTTCTGTGGATGGCGTTGTTCAACGCCGTCCTGGGGGCGCCCCTGCACGAGGCATGGCACATCGCGCAGCAGGGCGTGGAGGCCGCACGCGGCGCCGACGCGCAAGATCAAAGGCAAGCGCAAGCCCAGTCGGAAGACTCGGCACCCGACGCCGAAAGCCAGGCGCACTGCGCGTGGTGCCTCACGCACGCGTTCGAAGCCGCCACCCTGCCCGTGCGCACGGCGTGGCGCGCGCCTGCCACGTCGGCCGGCCAGCCGCCCCCGGCGCTGGCGCTGTCCTTCGTGCCCGGCCCGGGCCGTTGGCGCTTTGCGTCACGCGACCCTCCTTCGGTCATCGGTTGAATCGCGCCTTGCCGGCGCGCCCTTCTTCGCCCCGCATGTGACGCGGGCGGCCCGCACAGGCCGCCCGTGGCCGCCTGCCGCGTCTTCGACCCTTGCGTGACGCGCGCCCGCTGTGCGCGCGCCGCGCCGCTTCCGATTGCCCGACATGAAACCCACCCTGGCCTTTGCCATGGCCCCCTTGCTGCTCGCCTGCGCGCCCGCCATGGCCGCGCCCGACACGCCCCCAGCCTCCGCTGCTGCTGCTGCTGCCTCCGCCCCCGACGCACCCTCGCTCTCCACCGTGGAAGTGGTGGGGCGCACCGAGTCGGGCGCCTACCACGCCGAAGAAGCCGCCGGCGCCAAGACCGACCTGCCGCTGCGCGAGTTGCCGCAGTCGGTGCGCGTGGTCACGCGCCAGGCCATCGACGACCTGGGCGCCACCAGGCTGGACGACGTGCTCGACTACGTGGGCGGTGTCTCGCGGCAGAACAACTTCGGCGGGCTCTGGGACAACGTGGCCATCCGCGGCCTGCCGGGCAACGAGAACACCGGCATGGCGACCCTGCTGAACGGCTTCTCGTCCAACCGGGGCTTCAATGCGCCGCGCGACCTTGCGGGCGTGGAGCGCATCGAGTTCCTCAAGGGCACGGCCGCCGCGCTGTACGGCAGCAGCGAGCCCGGCGGCACGCTCAACATCGTCACCAAGAAGCCGGCGTGGCGGCCCGCCCATGCCGTCGAGGCCTATGCCGGTAGCCACGGCCTGCGGCGCGGCGCGCTCGACAGCACCGGCCCGGTGGGCGACAACTTCGCCTACCGCCTGAACGTGGCGGTGGAAGAGCGCGACAGCTTTCGCGACCATGTGGGCGCCCGCCGCAGCGTGATCGCGCCGGCCTTCACCTGGAAGCTGGGGCGCGACACGGTGCTGGAGTACACCGGCGAGCTGCTGCGCCATGCCACGCCGCTGGACCGCGGCGTGGTGGCCGTGGGCAACCGCCTGGGCGCCATTCCGCGCAGCCGCTTCCTGGGCGAGCCGGCCGACGGCAACATGACGGTGCAGAACCAGACCCACCAGCTGGTGCTCACGCACGAGTGGAACGCCGACTGGCGCAGCCGCTTCGGCCTGTCGTACCGCGAGACCACGCTCGAAGGCTTTTCCACCGAGGCCACCGCGCTGCGCGCCGACAACGCCACGCTCACGCGCCAGCGCCGCTACCGCGACTTCGCCTCCGACGACGTGGCGCTGCAGGCCGAAGTGCAGGGCAAGTTCGACACCGGCGCGCTGCAACACGAGCTGCTGCTGGGCCTGGAGAGCTTTCGCTTTCGCATGGACTCGCTGATGCTGCGCGCCAACCCGAGCACCGCCCGGCCCTACGCGCTCAACATCTACAACCCCGTGTACGGCCAGGCCCAGCCCGTGCCGCTGCGCAACACCGACACGCTGGAGCGCCAGCGCGGCACCGCCTTCTATGTGCAGGACGCCGTCAAGCTGTCGCCCGCCTGGCGTGTGGTGGCCGGCGTGCGGGTCGACGACGGCCGGCAGTCGCTGGACAACCGCATCGCCGGCACCACGGCGCGCCAGCAGCCGTCCGCAACCTCGCCGCGCCTGGGCGTGAGCTGGCTGCCGAGCGCGCAATGGACGGTGTATGCCAACGCCGGGCGGTCGTTTCGGCCCAACACCGGCTCCGACGTGAACGCGCAGGCCTATGCGCCCGAGACGGGCCGTTCGCTGGAGCTCGGCGCCAAGTGGGAAAGCGCCGCGCAGGACATGGGCCTGACCGCGGCGCTGTTCGACATTCGCAAGCGCAACGTGCTCACCGCCGACCCGGTCAACACCGGCTATTCGGTGGCGGCCGGCGAGGTGCGCAGCCGCGGCCTGGAGCTGGACTTTGCGGGCCAGGTCACGCGGCACTGGCGCGTCAACGCCAGCCTGGTGCTGAACGACGTGCAGATCACCCAAGACAACACGCTGCAAGCCGGCGGCCGGCTGTTGAACGTGCCGCGCGTCAACGGCAGCGTGCTGGCCGTGTACGAAGACGCGTTTGCCAACGGCCAGCGCTGGGGCCTGGGCGGCGGCGTCACGCATGTGGGGCGGCGCCTGGGCCAGGCGCGCACGCAGGCCGAGGCCCGGGCCGCCACGCCGGCCTTCGACCTGCCGGGCTACACCACCGCCAAGCTGGTGGGCTACTGGCGCATCACGCCCGTGTTGCGCCTCACGCTGGACGTCGACAACCTGTTCGACAAGACCTACTACACCAGCTCCTACAGCCGCGTGTGGGTGACACCGGGCACGCCGCGCAGCGTCACGCTGGGGCTGCAGGCCAAGTTCTGATGACCATGACACCCCCTCTCTTCGACACCTCGCGCCGCCGCGCGCTTCGGCTTTCCATGGCCGCGCTGGCGGTGGGCGCTGCGCGCGCGTCGCAGGCCCAACCTCCGGCGTTGCGCGCGCCGCTGCAGATCGTCGGCCCCTGGGAAATCAGCGGGCTGGCGCCCGCCAACAGCGGCTACATGTTCACCCGCCTGCAGGTGGCCGAAACGCTGATGGGCGCGCGCGACGACGGCACGCCCGACGCCGCGCTGGCCCAGCAGTGGCACGTGTCGCCCGACGGCCTGACCTGGCACTTCGCGTTGCGCCCGACGGCGCGGTTCCATGACGGCACCGCCGTCACGGCCGACGCCGTGGTGCGCTGCCTGCAGGCCGCGCGCGTCGCGCCCGCGCTGCTGAGCGCGGCGCCGGTGCGCGCCATCGAGGCGCACGGCGCATCGACGGTGGTGGTGCACCTGAGCGCGCCTTGCGCCGGCCTGCCGTCGCTGCTGGCCCACAGCAGCACGCTGGTGTTGGCACCCGCCAGCTATGGGCCGGACGGGCGCGTGCGCGCCATCGTGGGCAGCGGGCCGTACCGCGTCGTGTCGATCACGCCGCCGCAGCAGATCGAGACCGCCGTGTTCGAAGGCTTCGACGGCGCGCGCCCGGCAGTGGCGTCGGTGCGCTACCTGGCCGCCGGCCGCGCCGAGACGCGCGCGCTCATGGCCGAAGGCGGCCAGGCCGACCTGGCCTACGGCCTGGACCCCGCGAGCCTGCAGCGCCTGCGCACGCAAGCCGCGCGCAACCAGCTGCGCGTGCAAACCGTCACGCTGCCGCGCACGGTGATCCTCAAGCTCAACGCCGGCCTGCCCGCGCTGAAGGACGTGCGCGTGCGCCGCGCGCTGAGCCTGTGCATCGACCGCACCGGCATTGCCAAGGCCTTGCTGCGCGACCCTGAACTTGCCGCCACGCAGCTCTTTCCGCCCACGCTCGCGGGCTGGCACGACCCGGCGCTGCCGCCGCTCGCGCACGACACCGCCGCCGCGGCCCGGCTGTTGATGGAGGCCGGCTGGCAGCGGGCCGGCGACGGGCTGCGCGACGCGCAAGGCCAGCCGCTGCGCCTGGTGCTGCGCACCTTCGTCGACCGGCCCGAGCTGCCGGTGATCGCCACCGCGCTGCAGGCGCAGTGGCGCCAGGCCGGCATTGCGGTGCAGGTCAGCGTGGGCAACTCCGGCGACATTCCGCTGGGCCACCGCGACGGCAGCCTGCAGCTGGGGCTGGCCGCGCGCAACTACGCCAACGTGCCGGACCCGACCGGCACGCTGCTGCAAGACTTCGGCGCCCAGGGCACGGGCGGCGGCGACTGGGGCGCCATGGGCTGGAAGAGCGACGCGCTCACCGCGGCGCTGGCGGAACTGTCGCGCGGCAACCTGCCGCCGGCGCGCGTGACCGCGCTGCGCCGCCGCATCACCGCGACGCTGCACGACGAACTGCCGGTCATTCCCATCACCTGGTATCGCCAGCAGGTGGCGGTAGGCCCGCGCCTGAGCGGCGTGAGCCTGGACATGCTGGAGCGCTCCTACCGGCTGTCGCAGATGGGGTGGCGCGCATGAAGCAGCAACTTTCTCCCTGGCCGGGCCTGCTGGCGCGCCGCGCGGTGCAGGTGGTGGCGCTGGCGCTGCTCATCGGCACGCTGTGTTTCTTCATGGTGCGCTCGCTGCCGGGCGACATCGCCACCCGCATCGCCGCCGGCCGCTATGGCTACGACCTGGTCAGCAACGCCGCGGCCGACGCGGTGCGCGGCGAGCTGGGGCTCGACCGGCCGGTGTGGCTGGCGCTGCTGCAGTGGTGGGGCGACATTGCGCGGCTGAACCTCGGCAACTCGCTGGTCACCGGCCACGCCGTGTGGCGGGAGGTGGGGCACCAGTTGGGCGCCACCATCGACCTGGCCGTGAGCGCGCTGTTCGTCGCGGTGGCCGTGGGGTTGCCGCTGGGCATCTGGGCCGGGCTGCACGTGGGCGGCTGGGTCGACCGCGCTACCGTCGTGTTCGCGGTGGTGCTGCGCGCCACGCCGCCGTTCCTGCTGGCGGTGCTGCTGATGCTGGTCGTCGCGGTGCAGCTGGGCATGCTGCCGGTCGGTGGCGACGCGCACGGCGCCAGCCTGCTGCTGCCCGCGCTCACGCTCGGCCTGAGCCTGGCGGCGGGGCTGGCGCGTGTGGCGCGCGGTGCCATGCGCGAGGTGGTGGTGTCGCCGCACTACGAGTTCGCGCGCACCAAGGGGCTGTCGGACCTGCAGGCGCTGCTGCGCCACGGGCTGCGCAACGCCGCGGTGCCGGTGGTCGCCTACCTGGGCGTACAGGCGGTGCTGCTGGTCGAGGGCGCCGTGGTCGTCGAAACGCTGTTCGCCTGGCCCGGCATCGGGCATGCGCTGGTGCACGCGGTGTTCGGCCGCGACGTGCCCATGGTGCAGGGCACCGCGCTGTGCATGGGCCTGCTGTTCGTGGTGTTCAACCTGCTGGTGGACGCGGCCTGCATCGCGCTCGACCCGCGTCAACGCAAGGGGGCAGGGGCATGAACGCTTCTCTCATCCCATCGCAAGCCCACCAAGGCGACAAAGGCCACCCACGCCGCTGGCGCCGGCGCATCGGCATCGCGCTGCTGGCGCTCGTGGCCGCCTTTGCGCTGCTGGGGCCATGGCTGGTGGGCACCGACCCCGCCGTGCAGGTGCTGGCCGACAGCCTCGCGCCGCCCGGCGCGGCCTACTGGCTCGGTGCCGACGTGCTGGGCCGCTCGGTGCTGGCGCGGCTCGCGCATGCGGCGCAGCTGTCGCTGGGCCTGGCGTTGCTGGCCGCCGTCACGGCCGCCGTGCCCGGCGTGCTGCTGGGCGTGACGGCCGCATGGCGCGGCGGGCGCACCGAGCGCGCGCTGGTCATGCTGAGCGACGCGGTGCTCGCGGTGCCGGGCCTGCTGCTGGTGCTGCTGTTCGCGGCGCTGGCGCCGGGCGGGCACTGGGCGCTGTATGCGGGCCTGTCGCTGTCGCTGTGGGTCGAGTACTTCCGCGTGAGCCGCGCCGCGAGCCGGCCGGTGCTGCGGGGCGATGCGGTGCAGGCCTCGCGCCTGCTCGGCTTCGGCCCGCTCTATGTGCTGCGGCGCCACCTGCTGCCCGCCTTGGCGCCGCTGCTCGGCACCCTGCTGGCCTTCAGCGCGGCGCAGGCCGTGCTGGCACTGGCGGCGCTGGGCTTCATCGGCGTGGGCCTGCAGCCGCCGACCGCCGAACTCGGCCTGATGATGACCGAGTACCTGCCCCACTACCAGGAAGCGCCATGGCTCATTGCGGCGCCCGTGGCGCTGTTGATGCTGCTGGTGCTCGGCATGATGCTTTTGACCGGCAACGGTGACAGGGACGAAGAATGACAGACAGAAAACTGCTGGCCGTCGACGGCCTGTGCGTGCATGCCGGTCCGCGCGCATTGCTGCGCGACGTGTCGTTCGAACTGAAGGCCGGCGAGGCGCTGACGCTGCTCGGCGAAAGCGGCGCGGGCAAGTCGCTGCTGGCACAGGCCGTGATGGGCACCTTGCCCGCGGCGCTGCGCGCGAGCGGCAGCGTGACGCTCGACGGCGTTGAAAGCCGCGCCGACGCACCCCGCGCGCGAAGGCCCCTGTGGGGCCGCAAGCTCGCCCTGCTGCCGCAGGAGCCCACGGTGGCGCTCGACCCGCTGGTGCGCGTGGCGCCGCAGTTGGCCGAGGTGCATGCGCTGGTGCGCGGCGCCGACCGCGATGCGGCCGATGCCCTGGCCCTGCGCGAACTCGGCAACGCCGGCCTTGCCGACGCCGTGCACCAGTACCCCTGGCAGCTTTCGGGCGGCATGGCGCAGCGCGCGGCGGCGGCCGTGGCGCTGGCCGGCGGTGCGCCGGTGCTGCTGGTGGACGAGCCGACCAAGGGGCTCGACGCCCACTGGCGCGACCGCATGGTCGCGCTGCTGCAGGGCGTGCAACGCGCGGGCGGCTGCGTGGTCACCATCACGCACGACCTGCGCGTGGCGCAGGCGATGGGCGGAAAAATCATCGTGCTGCGCGACGGCGAGGTGGTGGAGCAGGGCGACGCGCGCTGCGTGCTGGCCCGGCCCGCCCACGCCTTCACTCGGCAACTGGTGGCCGCCGACCCGGTGCACTGGCCGCGCCGCGCGGCGCCGGTTGCGGGCGCACCGGTGCTGCAGGCGCGGGCGCTGTGCAAGCGCTTCGGCGAGCGGGCCGTGTTCGAAGGCATCGACCTCGACCTGCACCGCGGCGAGCGCCTGGCGGTGCAGGGCCGCAGCGGCACCGGCAAGAGCACGCTGGGCAATGTGCTGCTGGGCCTGCTGGCGCCCGACCAGGGCAGCGTGCAGCGCGCGCCGTCGCTCGCGCCGCAGGCCATGCAGAAGCTCTACCAGGACCCGGTGGCCTCATTTGCGCCGCACATCAGCCTGGCGCGTTCGCTGCGCGATGCCGCGCGACGACACGGGCAGGCATGGTCGGCCGTGCAGTCGCGGCTGGCGCAACTGCGCGTGCCGGAGGATTTGCTGGCGCGCCGGCCCGGTGAGGTGTCGGGCGGCGAGCTGCAGCGCATTGCGCTGGCGCGCGTGCTGCTCGCGCGGCCGGCGCTGCTGTTCGCGGACGAACCCACGTCGCGGCTCGACCCCCTCTCGCAGCAGGAGGCCATGGCGGTGCTGCTCGACGCGGTGGACGACATGCAGGCCGCGCTGGTGCTGGTGACGCACGACGAGGACATTGCCGCCGCCGTGGCCACGCGCTTCATGCGCTTCGGTGCGCCTGGATAACGGCGGGCCGGCGCTTGCAAATTTGTAGGCGCTCTCCGGCGGTGCGTTGGGCTTGGGGTGCACGGGGGAGCGCGAGGCCTTGAAATAGACTCGGCGCCACACACGGGCCGTCTGCTCTGTCGGCCCACCGCTTGCCCACTCCCTTGCCCATTCACTGGAGCTTTCCTGTGCTGCTCAAACGCCTTCTTCTGTCCCTCTTGCTGTGCCAGTGCGCCGCCTTTGCCGCCGCACAGGGCACGAACCCGCCGGCTGGCGAGTACACCTTCGAGCGCGGCGCCGGCACGATGCGCGTCGAGCCGAACGGCGCTTTCAATCTGAACACCATCGGCGCCAACGCCCACTTGTGCGAGGTCGACGGTCGCATCGTGGGCGGCAAGGCCAAGCTGCGCGACAGCACCTGCGTGGTGAATTTCGCCACCGCCGCCGACACCGTGGTGGTCACGACCAACGGCGTGGACCAATGCCGCGACAACTGCGGCGCGCGCGCCACCTTCGAAGGCACCTACACCCGCACCAGCCCGGCCTGCACCGACAACGCCGTGCGAAGCGCGAGAAAGCGCTTCAAGCAGCAGTACGACGCGAAGGGCTACGACGCAGCCCGCGGCACGCTGTCGGGTGTGCTGTCGGCTTGTGAAAAAACGCTCGACTGGCTCACCGCCGGGCGCATTCGCAACGACCTGGCGCTGGCGCAGTACAAGCTCGGCGACAAGGCCGCGTGTGTCAAGACGCTGCAGCCACTGGCGGAAGACGCGGCGAAGACCGATGAGGGCATCAAGGAGGCCTATCCGCCTGCCGATGCCGAAGACTATCTGCCGATCGTGAAGGCGACGCGCTTCAATTTGAAGATGTGCAAGGGCTGAGCCGAGCCTTTGCGCACGCTGCCGCGCACCGCCTCAACCCGCGTACCGCTTCTCCAGCGCATCCATCTCCGGCTTGCGCACCAGCCGCTGCCGCTCCGCGAACGGCACCACCAGCGCCGGGTCTTCGTCGATGCGCTTGGTCTCGCGCAGCACGGTCAGCGCCTTCTGCATGCCCGCGACCGCGCCCTGCAGTGCCGCGTTGGCGTACAGCACGATGCCGTAGCCCAGCCCGGCCAGTTCCTCGGCGCCGAAGATCGGCGTCTTGCCGCCGATCACCATGTTCATCAACTGCGGCTTGGCCAGGCGCTGCGGCAGCGCACGAATTTCTTCGGCCGTGGTCACGGCTTCCACGAACAGGATGTCGGCGCCCGCCTCGCTGAAGCGCTGGGCGCGCTCGATGGCGGCCTCGAAGCCCAGCGTGGCGGCCGCGTCGGTGCGCGCCATGATGAGCAGGTCGGGGTCGGTGCGGGCATCGACGGCGGCCTTGATCTTGCTCACGGCCTCCTCGGTGGAGATCACGTCCTTGCCCGCGAAGTGGCCGCAGCGTTTGGGCGCGACCTGGTCCTCGAACTGGATGCAATCGGCGCCCGCGCGCTCCAGCACGCGCACCGTGTGGCGCACGTTGAGCGCGTTGCCGAAGCCGGTGTCGGCGTCGACGATCAAAGGCAAGCCCACCGCGTCGCGGATGCGCGCGGTGTGGTCGGCAATTTCGTGCAGGCCCATGAAGCCCTGGTCGGGCAGGCCGAACCACATGTTGGTGACGCCCGCGCCGGTGACGTAGATGGCGTCGAAGCCCAGGTCTTCGATCACGCGCGCGGACAGGGCGTTGAAGGCGCCCGGCACCAGCACGCCGCGGCGTGCCTCGGCCAGGGCGCGGAGTGTCTTTCGAGTGGACATGGCGGGTTCCTGTGAACTGATCCGTGGAGTGGATCAGTGATGGGATGTGAGAAGGGATCTGTGAGTGAATTTGGGGAACGAAGGGCGGCAAGTGGTCAGGCCGCGTCGCCGGGCACGCGCACCCAGCCTTCCATCAGCACGCGCGCGCTGCGGCTCATGACGGCCTTGGTCACTTGCCATTGGCCGTCGACGCGCTCGGCCTGCGCGCCGACGCGCAAGGTGCCCGACGGGTGGCCGAAGCGCACCGCCGCGCGCTCGCCGCCGCCGGCCGCCAGGTTCACCAGCGTGCCCGGAATGGCCGCGGCGGTGCCGATGGCCACGGCGGCCGTGCCCATCATGGCGTGGTGCAGCTTGCCCATCGACAGCGCGCGCACGAGCAGGTCGATGTCGCTTGCATCAACTTGCTTGCCGCTGGACGCGGTGTAGCTTGCGGGCGGGGCCACGAAGGCCACCTTGGGCGTGTGCTGGCGACCAGCCGCTTCTGCGATGTGCGCGATGAGGCCCATGCGCACCGCGCCGTGCGCGCGGATGGCCTCGAACTTCGCGAGCGCGGCGGGGTCGCTGTTGATGGCGTCCTGCAGTTCGGTGCCGGCGCAGCCAACGGCCTGGGCGTTCACGAAGATGGTGGGAATGCCCGCGTTGATCAGCGTCGCCTGCAGCGTGCCGACGCCCGGCACGTCGAGCGTGTCGACCAGGTGGCCGGTCGGGAACATCGCACCGCTTGCGCCTTCCTCCTCGGCCGCAGGGTCCATGAATTCAAGCAGCACTTCGGCGGCTGGAAACGTCACGCCATCAAGCTCGAAGTTGCCTGTCTCCTGCACCGCGCCGTTTGTCATGGGCACGTGCGCGACGATGGTCTTGCCGATGTTGGCCTGCCAGATGCGCACCACCGCCACGCCGTCGCGCGGCACGCGGCCCGCATCGATCAGCCCGTTGCCGATGGCGAAGGGGCCGACGGCGGCCGACAGGTTGCCGCAGTTGCCGCTCCAGTCGACGAAGGGCTGGTCGATCGATACCTGGCCGAACAGGTAGTCCACGTCGTGGCCGGGCCGCTCGCTCTTCGAAAGAATGACGGCCTTGCTGGTGCTCGATGTGGCTGCGCCCATGCCGTCGATCTGCTTGCCGTAGGGGTCGGGGCTGCCGATGACGCGCAGCAGCAGCGCGTCGCGTGCCTGGCCCGGCACCTGCGCGGCAGCGGGCAGGTCGTGCAGGCAGAAGAACACGCCCTTGCTGGTGCCGCCGCGCATGTAGGTGGCGGGAATCTTGAGTTGCGGTGCGTAGGCCATGGTGATGCGATTTTTTGTTTCAGGCGGTCGCGGTTGCGGCCGAGGCCACGGCCGTGGTGGACGCCAGGAAGTCTTGCGCAAAGCGCTGCAGCACGCCGCCCGCTTCGTAGATCGACACTTCCTCTGCCGTGTCGAGCCGGCAGGTCATGGCCACGTCGAGCCGCTCGCCGTTGCGCCGGTGAATGACCAGCATCAGGTCGCCGCGCGGCCTGCGCTCGCCGCTCACGTCGTAGGTCTCGGTGCCGTCCAGCGCCAGCGTGAGGCGGTTCACGCCCGGCTTGAACTCCAGCGGCAGCACGCCCATGCCGACCAGGTTGGTGCGGTGGATGCGCTCGAAGCCCTCGGCCGCAATGGCCTCCACGCCGGCCAGGCGCACGCCCTTGGCGGCCCAGTCGCGCGACGACCCCTGGCCGTAGTCGGCACCCGCCACGATGATCAGCGGCTGCTTGCCCGCCATGTAGGTCTCGATGGCCTCCCACATGCGCATGACGCGGCCTTCGGGCTCCACGCGCGCCAGCGAGCCGGCGCGCACGGTGCCGTCCGCGTTGCGCACCATCTCGTTTTTCAGCGTGGGGTTGGCGAAGGTGGCACGCTGTGCGGTGAGGTGGTCGCCGCGGTGCGTGGCGTAGGAGTTGAAGTCTTCCTCGGGCAGGCCCATGCGGTGCAGGTACTCGCCGGCGGCGCTGTCCAGCATGATGGCGTTCGACGGCGACAGGTGGTCGGTGGTGATGTTGTCGGGCAGCAAGGCCAGCGGCCGCATGCCCTTCAGCGTGCGCTCTCCGGCCAATGCGCCTTCCCAATAAGGCGGGCGGCGAATGTAGGTCGATTCGGCGCGCCAGTCGTACAGCGGCGCCACCTTCTCGCCGGTGTCGGGCTGTATCGCGAACATGGGTTCGTACACCTGGCGAAAGTGCGCGGGCTTCACGCTGGCCTTCACGATGGCGTCGATCTCCTCGTCGTTCGGCCAGATGTCTTTCAGGCGAATCTCCTTGCCGTCGAACACGGTGAGCACATCGCGCTCGATGTCGAAGCGCACCGTGCCCGCAATGGCATAGGCCACCACCAGCGGCGGAGAAGCCAGGAACGCCTGCTTCGCATACGGATGGATGCGCCCGTCGAAGTTGCGGTTGCCCGACAGCACCGCGGTCGCGTACAGGTCGCGCTCCACGATCTCCTGCTGAATGGCAGGGTCCAGCGCACCCGACATGCCGTTGCACGAAGTGCAGGCATAGCCCACCACGCCGAAGCCGAGTTGCTCCAGCTCGCGCATCAGCCCGGCCTCCTGCAGATACAGCGTGACCGCCTTCGAGCCCGGTGCCAGCGACGACTTGACCCACGGCTTGCGCACCAGGCCCACGCGGTTGGCATTGCGCGCGAGCAGGCCCGCGGCGATCACGTTGCGCGGGTTGCTGGTGTTGGTGCAGCTGGTGATGGCCGCGATGATCACCGCGCCGTCGGGCATGCGGCCCGGCTCCTTGTGCCACGGTGCGGCAATGCCGCGCGCCGTCAGGTCCGCGGTGGCCACGCGCGCGTGCGGGTTCGACGGGCCGGCCATGTTGCGCACCACGCTCGACAGGTCGAAGGGCAGCACGCGGTCGTACACCGCATCTGTCAGTGCGTCGGCCCACAGGCCGGTGTGCTTCGCATAGGTCTCGACCAGCCGAACCTGTTCGTCGTCGCGGCCCGTGAGGCGCAGGTAGTCGATGGTCTGCGAATCGATGGCGAACATCGCGGCCGTGGCGCCGTACTCCGGTGCCATGTTGGAGATGGTCGCGCGGTCGCCCAGCGTGAGGCTGGCCGCGCCTTCGCCGTGGAATTCCAGGTACGCGCCCACCACTTTCTGCTGGCGCAAAAACTCGGTCAGCGCCAGCACCACGTCGGTGGCGGTCATGCCCGGCTGCGGCCGGCCCGCGAGCTTCACGCCCACGATGACCGGCAGGCGCATCCACGAGGCGCGGCCCAGCATCACGTTCTCCGCCTCGAGCCCGCCCACGCCAATGGCAACCACGCCCAGCGCATCGACATGCGGCGTGTGGCTGTCGGTGCCCACCAGCGTGTCGGGGTAGGCCACGCCGTCTTTGGCATGCACCACGGGCGACATTCGCTCCAGGTTGATCTGATGCATGATCCCGTTCCCCGGCGGAATCACCTCCATGTTCTTGAAGGCGCGCCGGGTCCATTCGATGAAGTGAAAGCGGTCTTCATTGCGCCGGTCTTCGATGGCTCGGTTCTTCTCGAAGGCATCGGGGTCGAAGCCGCCGCACTCCACCGCCAGCGAGTGGTCGACGATGAGCTGCACCGGCACCACCGGGTTCACTTGCGCGGGGTCGCCGCCCTGTTCGGCAATGGCGTCGCGCAGCCCTGCCAGGTCGACCAGCGCGGTCTGGCCCAGGATGTCGTGGCACACCACGCGCGCGGGAAACCATGGAAAGTCATGCTCGCGCCGGCGCTCCACGATCTGCGTGAGGCTCTGCACCAGCAGGGCCGGATCGCAGCGGCGCACCAGGTTCTCCGCATGCACGCGCGAGGTGTAGGGCAGGGTGGCCCAGGCGCCGGCGCGAAGGGCCTCCACGGCCTCGCGTGCGTCGAAGTAGTCCAGCGCTGTGCCGGGAAGGTTCTTGCGGTGTTCGGTATTCATGGGGCAACGCTGTGCGCGCGCACGCGAGGTGCGCGCACTTTTTCTTTTACTTCCGATCCTGGATCGGCGCGAACTTCAGGTCTTCCGGCCCGGTGTAGTTGGCGCTGGGCCGAATGATCTTGTTGTCTATGCGCTGCTCGATGATGTGCGCGGCCCAGCCGCTGGTGCGCGCAATGACGAACAGCGGCGTGAACATGGCCGTGGGCACGCCCATCATGTGGTAGCTCACGGCGCTGAACCAGTCCAGGTTGGGAAACATCTTCTTGGCGTCCCACATCACGCGCTCCAGCCGCTCGGCAATGTCGAACATCTTGGTGGAGCCGGCCTCTTCGGACAGCGACCTGGCCACGCCCTTGATGACCACGTTGCGCGGGTCGCTCACGGTGTACACCGGGTGGCCGAAGCCGATGACGACCTCCTTGGCCTCCACGCGGCGGCGGATGTCGGCCTCGGCCTCGTCGGGCGAGTCGTAGCGCTTCTGGATCTCGAAGGCCACCTCGTTCGCGCCGCCGTGCTTGGGCCCGCGCAGCGCGCCGATGGCGCCGGTGATGGCCGAGTGCATGTCCGAGCCCGTGCCTGCCACCACGCGCGCGGTGAAGGTGGAGGCATTGAACTCGTGCTCGGCGTAGAGGTTGAGCGAGGTGTGCATCGCACGCTCCCACTGCGCGCCGGGCTTGCGCCCATGCAGCAGGTGCAGAAAGTGCGCGCCGATGGAGTCGTCGTCGGTCTCCACCTCGATGCGCTTGCCCTGCGTGGACCAGTGGTACCAGTACAGCAGCATCGAGCCCAGCGAGGCCATCAGCCGGTCGGCGATGTCGCGCGCGCCGGGCAGGTTGTGGTCGTCCTTCTCGGGCAGCATGCAGCCCAGGGAGGAGACGCCGGTGCGCATCACGTCCATCGGGTGCGCGCTGGCGGGCAGTTGCTCCAGCGCTTCCTTCAGGCTCGCGGGCAGGCCGCGCAGCGACTTGAGTCTGGCCTTGTAGGCGCGCAGTTCGGCCGCCGTGGGCAGCTTGCCGTGCACCAGCAGGTGGGCAATTTCTTCGAACTCGCAGACCTCGGCAATGTCCAGGATGTCGTAGCCGCGGTAGTGCAGGTCGTTGCCGGTGCGGCCCACCGTGCACAGCGCGGTGTTGCCGGCGGTCACGCCGGACAGGGCGACGGATTTCTTGGGCTTGAAGCCGGTGGCGGGCCGGGAGGGCGGGGTGGCTTGGGCCGTGGGGTTTGCGATGGCGGTGTCGTTCATGCTGCTTCCTTTTCTTTCTCGTTGTTCAGGCCGGCGCGGGGCATGCGCGCGGGCCGGCCGTTCTTGTCGACGGCCACCATCTCGAACTGCGACGCAAGCACCGCCTGCGGCGTGTGCCCCAGTTGCTCGGCCGTGCCGCTCACGCAGACCGTGAGCGACGTGCGGCCCACGCGGCTGATGGTGGCGCGCAGCCGCAGCACGCTGCCCACCGGCACGGGCGCGAGGAACTGCGCGTTGGCGCAGCGGGCCATCACCACGTCGGACTGCGCGAACGCCCGCGCGGCCAAAAAGGCCGCCTTGGACATCAGCAGCAGGGCGTTGCCGCCGAACAGCGTGCCGTAGTGGTTGGCGTGCTCGGGGAACACGATGTCCGTGAGTTCGAGTGCCGTGTGGGGGTGCATCATGCTTCGCAATTTACGCAAATCCGTGCCCATAATGAAGGACTGAATTAGCCAATCATTGCGAATGAAAAATGCGAGATTTGCAAATATTGCGAATATCACAAGACCGCTTCATTCGCCAGGAACCACACGATGAGCAAGACCTTCATGGGCGTGCGCCTGCGCAAGCTGCGCGCCGAGCGCGGCCTCACGCAAGTGGCGCTGGCCCACGCGCTGGGGCTGTCGCCCAGCTACCTCAACCAGCTGGAGCAGAACCAGCGCCCGCTCACCGTGGCGGTGCTGCTGAAAATCAGCCGCACGCTGGGTGTCGATGTGCAGCAGTTCTCCGAAGACGAAGAGGCCCGCCTGGTGGCCAGCATGCGCGACGCGCTGGCCGACAACCCCGGCGGCGACACCGTGGCGCTACCCGAGCTGCGCGAGGTGGCCTCGCAGATGCCCGCCGTGGCGCGCGCGCTGCTGGCGCTGCACCGCCGCCACCAGGAGGCCATGGAGCGCCTGGAGATCATGGCCGCGGAGCTGGGCGACGGGCGTGGCGACCTCTCGCGCACGCGGCCCATGCCCTTCGAGGTGGTGCGCGACTTTTTCTTTGCCCACCAGAACCATTTCGATCCGCTCGACACGGCCGCCGAAACGCTCGCCGAAGAAGCGCGCGGCCACGGCGGGCCGCTGTCCGAATGGCTGCTGCTGCGGCTCATGAAGCAGCACGGCGTGCGCGTGGTGCCCACCGACGACGACGTGGCCGACAGCCAGCGCCGCTACGACCCCGCCAGCCGCGTGCTGCGCCTGTCGGGCAGCCTGCAGCCGGGCCAGCAGGCGTTTCAGCTGGCCACCCAGCTCGCGCTGCTGGAGCAGACGCAGCCCATCGAGTTGCTGGTGGAAGGCGCCAACTTCGGCGACGCGCCGACGCACGCGCTGGCCCGCATCGGTCTGGCGAACTACTTCGCCAGCGCCATGCTGCTGCCATACGGCCCCTTCCTGAAAGCGGCGGAGGCGCTGCGCTACGACATCGACCTGCTGGCGCAACGCTTCGGCGTGGGCTTCGAGACCGTTTGCCACCGGCTGAGCAGCCTGCAGCGGCCCGGCGCGCCCGGCGTGCCCTTCTTCTTCATTCGCGTGGACCGCGCGGGCAACATCTCCAAGCGGCAGTCGGCCACGCACTTTCACTTTTCCAAGACCGGCGGCACCTGCCCGCTGTGGAATGTGTACGAGGCCTTCGCGCAGCCCGGGCGCGTGCTGCGGCAGCTCGCGCGCATGCCCGACGGGCGCACCTACCTGTGGGTGGCGCGCACCGTGTCGCACGGGCAGCGCGGCTTTGCGTCGCCCAGCAAGACCTTCTCCATCGGCCTGGGCTGCGACATTCGCCATGCCTCGCGGCTCATCTATGCCAAGGGGCTGGACCTGACCGACCAGGAGGTGCCCACGCCCATCGGCATGGGCTGCAAGGTGTGCGAGCGCGTGGCCTGCCCGCAGCGCGCGTTTCCGTTCATCGGGCGGCCGCTGGACGTGAACGAGAACGAAAGCCGGTTCACGCCGTATGCGGTGGCGGGTGCATGAAGGCTTGAAGGCCTTCAACCCGGGCAGCCAAAAAAACAGCCCGCACAAGGCGGGCTGAATGGCCCCTGTCTTGCAAAGGGCCTGTGGAGGGAGTGTCCGCCGGAGGAATCAAGCGGACCACGCAATGATGGCGACCGATCGAGGAGACTTTGTGGAGACGTGCATGGTTTTTGAATCGCGGGCAAGTTCGCGGCGCCTGTCTACACTGCGCACCCGCAACAACATCACCTGAAGCCACACACACCCATGACCTACCAGCCAGGACTTTTCAACGGCAAGCGCGCACTCGTCGCCGGCGGCACGCAGGGCATCGGCGCCGTCATCGCCAACCACCTGGCCGCGCTGGGCGCGCAGGTCACGGTGCTGGGGCGCAGCGGCGGCGACGGCACGCTCGATGCGGCGGTCGAAGTGCGGCAAGCCGACATCGCATCGGGCGCGAGCCTCGATGCTGCGCTGGAGGACATCGAGCGGCTCGACATCGTCTTCAACTGCGCCGGCACGCTGCAGCGCGGCGCCGAGCACGACATCGAGGTGTTCGAAAAGGTGCTGGCCGTGAACCTCACCGGCACCATGCGCGTGTGCAGTGCCACGCGCGAGCGGCTGAAGGCCAGCAAGGGCTGCATCGTCAACACGGCGTCGATGCTGAGCTTTTTCGGCGGCGGCCTGGTGCCGGCCTATGCGGCCAGCAAGGGCGGCGTGGCGCAGCTCACCAAGTCGCTGGCCATCGCCTACGCGGCGGACGGCATCCGTGTGAACGCAGTGGCGCCGGGCTGGATCGCCACGCCGCTCACGCAGGCGCTGCAGGACGACCCGGCGCGCGCCGGCCCCATCCTCGCGCGCACGCCCATGGGCCGCTGGGGCACGCCCGACGACGTGGCGCGCGCGGCCGTGTTCCTGTGCACGCCGGCTGCGTCGTTCATGACCGGGGTGGTGCTGCCGGTGGACGGCGGCTACATGGTGAGTTGAGGCGCGCGGGAAGCTTGATTCCCCGCACGGGCGCAGGCCTCAGGCCCGGTGCAGCGTGATGCGCACCTCGGCCGAGCGCGCCCGTGCCCGCAGCTGGCCGCAGCCGCCGTCGACGTCCTGCCCGGCCGAATCGCGCAGCTTGGTCAGAATGCCGCGCTCGTGCAGCGTGCGCGCCATCGCCTTGCAGCGCTCCCACGACGGGCGGCTGAACGCCACGCCGTCCACCGCGTTGAACGGAATGATGTTGAGCACGCCGTACCTGCCCGAGAGCAGCCGCACGATGCCGTCGATTTCGTCGGGCCCGTCGTTCACGCCTTCGAGCAGCGTCCACTGGTACTGAATGGGGTAGCCCGTGGCCCGCGCATAGCGCTCGCCTTCGGCCACCACTTCTTCGGGCGTCATGTGGGGCGCGCGCGGCAACAGCGTCTTGCGCAGCGCGGCCTTGGTGGTGTGCAGCGACAGCGCCAGCGCGGGCTTCACGCGCTCCTGGTGCAGCCGCTCGAACGCGCGCGGGTCGCCCACGGTGGAGAACACCAGGTTCTTGTGGCCGACGTTGCCCACCGTGCCCAGCAGCTCGATGGCCTCCATCACGTTGTCGAGGTTGTGCGAGGGCTCCCCCATGCCCATGAACACCACCTTGCGCACCGGCCTGCGGCTGCGCGCCAGGGCCACCTGGGCAATGATCTCGGCGCTGCCCACCTGGCGCAGCAGGCCGTCGCGCCCGGTCATGCAGAACTGGCACCCCACGGCGCAACCCACCTGCGACGACACGCACAGGCCGTCGCGCGGCAGCAGCACGCTCTCGACCATCTGGCCGTCGGCCAGCGCCACCAGCAGCCGCTCGGCGCCGTCGGCGCCGGGGTGCACCGCATGAATGCGCGCCAGCCCCGCCAACTCGGCCTCGATGGCCGGCAGGGCCTCCATCAACGACGACGGAAAGAAGCTTGCCGGCAGGCGCCGGCCGCTGTCGCGCGGCAGCGCGTGGGACCACAGCCGCAGGATGCGCTGCTCGTGGCTGGGGCCCGCGCCGGCGTCGCGCAGACGCCGTTTGAGTTCGTGGATTCGCATGCAGGCAGGGGAAGGGAAGGCGCCATGGAAGGCGCAACAAGGGTGGGCGCCCGATTGTGCCCCCGGCCCTCACTGCACCGCCCCCGCGCGCCCAGCAGTGACAATGCCGCCATGGCCAAAGGCAAACGAATTTCCGACGACATTGGGGACGACGCCCTCCAGGCGATCAAGGCACTGGGCGCCGCCGCCAAGCTGGCACGCAACAACGCCGGCGAGGGCCAGGCGGTGGCCGCCACCCGGCTGGGCGTGCATGTGCAGACCATCGCGCGCATCGAGTCCGGCGAGCCCGGTGTCTCGGTCGGGCATGTGGTGGGCATGCTGGCGCTCTACGGCATTCCGGTGGGGGTGCAGCAGCCGGGGACGGGCAAAGACACGGACACGCACCAGGTCGCGCCGCCGTCCTGAACGGCCCTTCGCGCGGGCTGTGTATGAGAGTCATTCTCATCCATCCTCCTATAATCGGCGCGCTTTCGTCACCTGCGCGCTCACGCAGGTCCGGCAGCCGCCCCATCAGGCTTGCTTGACGGGGCTTGGAAGGCTTCGGCGTCACCGGCGCCCGGTCACGACATCCACCGACCAAACCCCATGGCCCAGCGCATGCAGATTCCCAGCTTCGGCACTACTTTCACGGCGGCCTCGCAATGAGCATTGCCTTGCGAATCGCCGCCGGCATGCTCGGCGGCTACGCCTTCACCTGGGGCTTCATCGCCCTGGCCATCGGCCTGCTGTATGCCGCGCGCATGGCGTTCCACGATGCCGAGGCGCTGGGCTACATCCTGGGCTTCGTCGTTTTTCTGGTCGCGTTTCTCTGGGCCTTTGCCGCGCGCAGTCTGGCGCGCGTGTGGCTGGTGCTGGCCGGCGGCGGCGCGCTCATGACCGGTGCGGCCTGGCTGGTGCAGCGCGCGCTGCTCTGAAGCCGACATTGCGTACCCAGGAGACTTCCCCCGTGTTCCAGAACTTCCGCCTCTCCATGGCCTGGCTCCACACCTGGTTCGGCCTGGTGCTGGGCTTTGTGCTGATGGTTGTTTTCTTCTTCGGCTCGCTGTCGGTGTTCGACCGCGAGATCGACCGCTGGGCCATTCCCGCGTCGCGCTTCGCGCCGCAGCCCATGCCGTCGTTCGACAAGGTGCTGCTGCCCGTGTTCCAGGACATGAAGCCCAGCCGCGAGAGCATCGAGCAGGCCCGCAGCCGCGTGAACGGCCCCATGGCCGACAGCTTTCCGGTCGTCAAGAGCTGGGCCGCGTACACCACGCACCGCGACCCGGTGCTCAGCCTTTTTTCCAGCTACGAACTGCCCAACGCCAAGGACCCCGAGGAGGGCGTGTTCGGCAACCGCACCATCGACCCGCGCAACGGCAAGTCGCTGAGCGACGACCACCTGAAGATCGGCAGCCAGTTCTTCTACCCGCTGCACTACAGCCTGCATCTGGAGTGGATGAACCTGGGCTACTTCATCGTCGGCTTTGCCGCGCTGGTGATGCTGGTGGCGCTGGTGAGCGGCGTGGTGATGCACCGCAAGATCTTCAGAGAGCTGTTCACCTTTCGTCCGCGCAAGCACACGCAGCGCAGCACGCTCGACCTGCACAACCTCACCGGTGTGGTGGCGCTGCCGTTTCACTTCATCTTCGCGTTCTCGGGGCTGGTGATTTTCGGCGGCATCTACTTTCCCCTGACCGACACCCAGCTCAAGCCGCTGCACGACCTGCATGAAAAGCACGAGGCACTGGAAACCGGGTTGCCGCACGACCGCGCGGGCGTGGCCGCGCCGCTCGCGTCGGTGGACGCCATGGTGGCCGAGGCCCGGCGCCGCTGGGCGGCCAAGGACATGGCCGGCGACGTGGGCCTTCTGAGCGTGCAGCACGTGGGCGACGCCAACAGCTACGTGAGCGTGTTTCGCGCCGGCACCGACCGCATCGCGCTCACCGGCGAAGGCATTCACTTCAAGGCCTCGACCGGCGAGGTGCTGCGCGAAGACCCGCCGCTGACGCCCGTGGCCAGCATCAACACCTTTCTGACCGGGCTGCATCTGCAGCACTTTCGGCACTGGCTGCTGCGCTGGCTGTATGTGCTGGGCGGCCTTTCAGGTTGCGTGTGCATTGCCACCGGCTTCATCTTCTTCGTGGAAAAGCGCAAGCGCCAGCACGCCAAACAGGGCCGCGGTGGCGCGCGCTGGGTCGATGCCTTTGCGGTGTCCACCGTGACCGGCATGCTCATCGCGGCGCTGGCCATGCTCATCGGCAACCGTCTGCTGCCCACCGACCTGCCGGCGCGCGGCGACTGGGAGCGGTACATCTTCTGGGGCGCGTGGCTGCTGGCGTTCGCGCACGGCATGTGGCGCACCGCGCCCGTGGCGCAGGCCCGCATGGCGCGGGCCTGGGCCGAACAATGCTGGGCCGTGGCCGTGATGGCCGTGGGCGCCGTGCTGCTGAACTGGCTGACCACCGGCGACCACCTGCTGCGCACGCTCGGCGAGCGCTACTGGCCGGTGGCCGGTGTCGACTTGTTCATGCTGGCCAGTGCCGCCATCGCGGTGGCTGCTGCCCGCAAGCTCGGCCGCCGCGCCGGTGCGCCTGCCTTGGTGGCATCGCCCCTTGGGGTTGCCACGGCTTCCACCGCCGGTGCGGAGCGCGCCAATGGCTGAGGCCGTTCTGCTGCTGCTGGCCGTGGCGGCCAACGTCGCCGGCCTGGGCTGGCTGGCCTTGGCCATGGACGTGCATTGGGAACAGGCGCTCGGGCCCGTGCCTGCATCGCGCGGCACCGTGAGGCTGCTGCGCGTGCTGGGGGTGTCGGGCCTGGCGGCTTCGTTGCTGCTGTGCCTGGCGGTCGATCACGCCTCGATGGCCGCGCTGGTGTGGTTCATGACGCTGGCCGGCGCCGCCTTGGTGATCGCGTTCACAGCGAGCTGGAAGGCGCACTGGCTGGGCCTGCTGGCGGCCTGGGCGCGGTCGGCGGCCTGAGCGTTCTAGGAGCGGTGTCGGTTCAACTGCCCTGCGGCAGCTTGGCGATGACCTTGATTTCGAACTGAAAGCCATACAGCCAGGTCACGCCGATGCCGGTGAGCGTCGGGTGCGGGGCGGCGCCCCAGTACTCGGGCACCAGCTTCCAGATGGTCTCGAAATTCTTTTCGGGGTCGACGATGAAGACAGTGACGTCCACCACGTCGTCGAAGGTGCAGCCCGCGGCTTTCAGCACCGCGTTCAGGTTGTCGAACGCGAGGCGCACCTGCGCCTGAAGTTCGGGCTCGGGCGAGCCGTCGGGCCGGCTGCCGACCTGCCCCGACACGAACAGAAAACCGTTGGCGCGCACCGCCGGTGAATAGCGGTTCTTGTCGTACAGCGCCTGGCGCCCCTCTGGAAAAACTACATCGCGTTGCGTCATGCATCTGCCTTTTTTTGGAATGGGCCGCAAGGCGGCCCGTGGGTCACGGTGAAGGGACTTTAGGCAAGCAAGCCCGCCGGATAAACAGGCAAGGCCAACAATCACTGTTTGCAGAATCCAAACAATTGCCGAAGCCAGGAACTGAATACATGGACCGTTTCGATGCAATGCAAGCCTTCGCGCGCGTGGTGGAAACACGCAGCTTCACCCAGGCCGCCGAGACGCTGAACATGAGCAAGACCAGCGTGACGCAACTGGTGCAGCAACTGGAAGCCCGGCTGCGCGTGAAGCTGCTGAACCGCACCACGCGCAAGGTGAACGTCACCGCCGACGGCGCCGCCTACTACGAGCGCGTGGTGCGCCTGCTGGGCGACATGGACGACGCCGAGACCAGCCTGTCGACCGCCTCGGCCGCACCCCGCGGGCGGCTGCGCGTCGACGTGCCCAGCCCGCTGGCGCGAACGATCCTGGTGCCCGCGCTGCCGGCGTTTCATGCGCGCTACCCCGACATCCAGATCGACATGGGCGTGAGCGACCGCATGGTCGACCTGATCGGCGAGCGGGTCGACTGCGTGCTGCGCGGCGGTGAGCTCACCGACCCCTCGCTCATGGCGCGCCGCGTGGGCGACCTGCAGCTTGGCGTGTATGCGGCGCCCAGCTACCTGGCGCGTGCCGGCATGCCGGCGCACCCCGGCGTGCTCGAAGACACGCACCACCGCATCGTCGGCTTCTTGTGGTCACGCACCGGCAAGCCGTTTCCGTATGCCATGCAGCGCGACGCGGAGCGCCTCGAAGTGCGGGGCCGCTACGTGTTCTCGTTCGACGACGGCAACGCCTACCTGGCTGCCGGGCTGGCCGGGTTGGGCGTGCTCTGGCTGCCGCGCTACATGGCCGATGCGCATGCGGCCAGCGGCGAGCTGGTGCCGCTGTTCGAGGACTGGCAGCTCGACCCGATGCCGATGTACGTGGCGTACACGCCCAACCGGCATGTGAGCGCCAAGCTGCGCGTGTTCATCGATTGGGTGGTGGAGCTGATGGCGCTGCATGCGCCCGTCACGGGGCGGCCAGCATGAGCGCCACCTCGCGCAGCCGCTGGTGCGCGTCGCCCTCCCATTCAATGGGCAGCTGGTTCTTCGCGCGCAGGTAGTGGTGGGTGAACACGCCGAGCCACGCGTCCAGCGCCTGCGCGGCCAAGTGCTCGCCGGCCAGGCTCATGCACAGGGCGGCCACTTCGCTGGTGCAGAAGTGGTCGTCGCGGCCGGAGCGGCGCAGCTTGTACTGCGTGACCTGGTCCGACTGCAGGCTCAGCACGGGCAGCCGGTCGAGGCAGGGGCTGCGGCCGAACATCTTGCGTGCCTCGGCCCAGGTGCCGTCGAGCAGGATGAAGAGCGGGCGCCGGGCGGGTGGCGTGCTGCTGGAAGCATCTGACGCTTCGTGTGCTTGCGCTTCCGACGGAGCAGGTTGCTCGACATTCAGCACCACCCGTTCCGGCGCCGCGTACTGCCCCGGAAACACCACATACGGCTGCCATTGCGGGTCGTTCAGCAGCGCCAGCAGCGCGGGGTCGGTTTCGGTGCGAGCCCAGCCGAAGGCAAAGGTGTCGGCCACCACGTCCGCCACCAGCCAGCCGGTGTTGCTCGGTTTGAGCGTCTCGATGTCGGCCATCAGCAGGCACACCCCGGAACGCGTGGTCATTGCGGGGCGCAAGGCGCACATGCAATGGGTCGGCGACAGGCGGCAGCCGCCGCAACGCTCGCGCTTGAAACCGCCACGGGCCAGAAAGGGTTTGACGCTGCGCGCCAGGCGCGCGGCGCGCAAGAGGGAAACGGCGTGGGGCATGCGGGGATTCTCGGGCACGCCGCATGCCGCATGCCGCACACGGTTGCGGGTTGACGTCAGCGCAGTGCCGCGCCTTCGCTGCGCGACAGCTTGGTGAACGACAGCAGCGACAGCAAGGTCATCGCACCCACCACCCCGAAGGCCGGAGAAAAATCGGCCGCCGTCAGCGCATCGGCGCTACTGCCATGCCACCACGCCGCCAGCGTGACCAGCGAGGCGCCCAGCGTCACGCCCAGGCTCAACGACAGCTGCTGCGCCATGCTGTTCAGCGTGGCCGCGTGGCTCATGCGGGGCTTGGGAATCTGCGAGAAGCCCAGCGTTTGCAGCGACACCATCGCCATCGAATTCACCAGCCCGCCGAACAGCAGCGTGACGAAGATCTGCAGGTGCGGCGTGGCCGGCGTGAAGCGGCCGTAGCTCACATAGCAAAGGCTGGTGAGGCAGGTGGCACTCACCAGCAGCGAGCGAAACCCGACCGCGCGAATCGCCTTCGCCATCACCGTGCGCGTAGCCAGCGAGCCCAGCGCGGTGGCCATCGTGAGGCTGCCCGAGGCCAGCGGCGAAAGACCGAAGCCCAGCTGCAGCATCAGCGGCAGCAGGAACGGCGAGGCACCGATCGCAATGCGCAGCGGCGTGCCGCCCACCACCGACGCGCGGTAGCCCGAGAACCGCAGAATGCCAAGGTCGATCAGCGGGTGCGCCTTGCGGCGGCTGCGCAGGTGGTACACCAGCGACGCCAGCGCGCCCATGCCCGCCAGCGCCCACAGGGCCGGCACCGGCAGCAGCGCTTTGCCGACCATCTCCAGGCTGCCGAGCAGCGCTGTCAGGCCCACGGCCAGCAGCACGAAGCCTTCGAGGTCGAAGGGCGTGCGCGTGCTGTCGTCGGGTGTGTCGTTGATGAAGCGCAGCGCCCCGGCAATGGCCAGCAGGCCGAACGGAATGTTGATGAGAAAAATCCACCGCCACGACGCCAGCGTGACGATGGCCCCGCCGAACAGCGGCCCCGCCAGCCGGCCGAACGCGGGCGGCACCGTGAACCACACCATGGCCGACACCATCTGCGCCGGCGGCACGCTACGCAGCAGAATGAGCCGGCCCACCGGCAGCATCATCGCGCCGCCCAGCCCCTGCAGCACCCTGAAGGCCACCAGCTGCGGCAGCGTCTGCGCCGCGCCGCACAGCGTGGAGCCCAGCGAGAAGAACGCCACCGCCACGCAGAACACCCGCTTGGCCCCGAAGCGCTCGGCCAGCCAGCCGCTCACGGGCAGGAACACCGCCAGGCTCAGCAGGTACGAGGTGATCGCCAGGTTCAAGTGCAGCACGCTCACGTCGAGCGCGTGCGCGATGGTCGGCAAGGCAGTGGCCATCACCGAGGTGTCGAGGTTCTGCAGGAAGAGCGGAGAGGCGACGATGAGCGGAACGATGCGGTGGCGGGGCGGCATGCGCGGCATTGTCCGGGAGGGGAATTAGGTGGGGGTTGGGGGCGGCATTGCAGATGCGGAGGCACGGCACCCGTCGATAATCAGGCCCCTTACGTTCGCTTCCCTTGCAGCCTGGACATTGAACATGAACGAAGCAGAACTCCTTCAATTGCTGGCGCGTGGCGAAGACAGCTGCCACCAGTTCAAGCGCGACGCCACCAACGCCGATGGCTTGGCGGCCGAATTGGCGGCACTGGCCAACAGCGGCGGCGGCAGTCTGTTTCTTGGGGTGGCGGATGACGGCAGCATCAAGGGGTTGGACACTGCGGATGTGCGGCGGCTCAATCAGTTGGTCAGCAATACCGCCAGCCAGCACGTGCGCCCGCCGTTGAGTCCCGTCAGCCACAACGTGCAAACCGCTGATGGCCTCGTGATGGTGGTGCACGTGCCCGATGGCTTGAACAAGCCCTACATGGACCTGCAAGGCCGCGTGTGGGTGAAGAGCGGCGCCGACAAGCGCCATGTGACGGCGCGCGAGGAAATGCAGCGCATGTTCCAACGCGCTGGGCTTTTGCAGGCCGACCAGATACCCGTGCGCCATGCCGCGATCAGCGACATCGACGAGCGGGCCTTCGGTTCTTACTTCGAACGCCGGTACGGCCAGAGCCTGGAGCAGGCCGGGCTGCCGGTCGCCCAGCTGATGGAGAACCTGCAACTGGCGCACAGCGGTGTGCCCAACCTGGCGGGGCTGCTGCTCTTCGGCAAGCAGCCGCAGCGGCTGTTGCAGGTTTGCCAGATTGGTGCGGTGTGGTTTCCGGGCACTTATCTGGGCGACACGCGCTACCTGGACAGCGAGAACATCGACGGCACGCTGGAAGAGCAGTTCCAGCGCGGCATGGCATTCATCAAGCGCAGCCTGCACCATGTGCAGGCCGGCAGGGGCTTCAATACCCTGGGGCAGCTGGAAGTGCCGGAAGAGGCTTTCGTCGAGTTGCTGGTCAATGCGCTGGTGCATCGGGATTTTCTTGTCAGTGCCACGATCCGGCTCTTCGTATTCACCGACCGGGTGGAGATCATCAGCCCCGGCCATTTGCCCGACAGCCTGACGGCGGAGCAGATTCGCACCGGCGTCTCCAACCGCCGCAACAAGGTGTTGGCCGAGCACGCGTCGCACATACTGCCGTACCGGGGGCTCGGCACAGGTGTGCCGCGGGCGCTGGGGGCTTGGCCCAGGATCGATCTGGTGGACGAGCGCGAAGCAAACCAGTTCCGGGCGGTGGTGTGGCGGCTGGTGAGCGCACAAGTCACCCCCGAAGTCACCCCCGAAGTGACCCCCGAAGTCACCCCCGAAGTGACCCCCGAAGTCACCCCCGAAGTCCGGCGTCTGCTGCAGGTTCTGGGCGGCGAGATGAGTCGCGCCGAAATCATGGCTGCCCTGGGGTTGAAGGACGAGAAGCACTTCCGCGAGAACTACCAGCAAGCCGCCATGGCGTTGGGCCTGATCGCGATGACCATCCCCGACAAACCCAAAAGCCGCCTGCAGCGTTACCGCATCACCCCCGCCGGGCAAGCCTGCTTGCGTGCAGATCTCTCCAAGGAATAAGCCCGTGCCGCCAGCCCCGCGCCCGGAACGCGTGACCCAGGGCGGTGTCGTCGAGCGCATCTGCCTTGCCGACTTCGGCCGGCGGGCTCGGTCAGGTCGACCCCGACGATTGGAAAAAGCGCGAAAGCAACCGCTGCATCGAGGCTGAGTACCCCCGCCTCAAGGCGCCGACAGGTGCCCGTTCCACGGCAGGAACAAATAGCCGCCCGACGCCTCCTGCAGCGCGGCCTGCACCTCGATGAGCGTGTTGATCTCGTCGAGCGCTTCGTCCAGGTCGCCGATGGCCACCTCGAAGCGCGCGTTCAGATCGCGCAGCGCCGCTTCATGCGGCGTGCCCGCGCCGATCTCGAGGGCTTCCGCCTGAACATGCGGTTCGCTCGACAGGCGAATGCGAAAGTGCTGTGACTCGTCGGTGCTTGCGATCAGCAGGCCGGGCTCTTGTGAGACCTCCAGGCCATGGTCGCGCAGCGCGGTTGCCGCGGCCTCCAGGTCGCAGGTGCCCGCGCGAAAAAATACCATCCAGACTTCGGCCATGTGAACGCCCCCCCTGCTTGGCTATCTCGTTCGGCAATGTAGCCCACAGGGTCCCTCTGCTTCAACTGCCTCCTGCACAGCTTCTTGCTCAGCCTCATGCCTACCCATCACCGCGTCTTTCGTCTGCTTCCCTTGCTCCTGCTCGCCGCATCGACCCACGGCCTTGCCGCCACGACCATCGACGGCATGCGCTCCAACGACGCCATTCACGGCCTCTACGAAATCCGCGAGAAGGCGCGCGAATTCGTCGCGCAGGAAAACGCCCGCACCCAGGGCACATGGGAAGCCATCGAGCCGAACCTGAAGGTGCTGGTACCCCGGTGTGCCGTGCCCTTGCAGGCGCGCTGGAACACCCTGCGCTGGTCCGCCGTCGGCAAGGGCGGCGAACTGGTGCAGCACACCCGCCGCGTGATCGCGGTGGTCTGCGCGCGGGCGGTGAACCCTGCGCAGAAGTGGGATGTGCACGTGCCCGTGGCGCAGCGCCGCTGACCGGCCAGGCGGCCGGGCGTTGTGGAGGCAGTCAAGGCAGGTACGGCACGATGTTCCCGAGCGCATTGGCCACGTAAGCCTCCTTCTCGCCCACCGGCGCCACGTAGTGCAGCGCCGCGCTCGCGGCCTCCAGCCCCTCGGCGCGCGCGATGATCCAGCCGGCCAGGTAGGGCGCGGCAAAGCACCCGCCCGCGGTCGCGACGTTGCCCTTGGCATAGAAGGGCTGGTTGAGCACCTCCACGCCGGCTTCTTGCACCCAGGGCTTGGTGGTGAGGTCGGTGCAGGCCGGCACGCCGTGCACCAGGCCGAGCTTGGCCAGTATCAAAGTGCCGGAGCACTGCGCCGCGATCAACTGGCGCGCGGGGTCGAGCGCCAGGCGCGCCATCAGCTCGGTGCTGTCGACCACCTCGCGGGTCTTGATGCCGCTGCCGACGACCACCGCATCGGCGTCGCGCGCTTCTTCCAGCAAGGACTGCGCGTGCACGGTCACGCCGTTCATCGAAGTGACCTGCGGGCCGGGGCAGCACAGCGTCACGCGCCAGCCGGGCTTCTTGATGCGGTTGAGCACGCCCAGGGCGATGAGCGAGTCGAGTTCGTTGAAGCCGTCGAAGGTCAGGATGGCGATGTGCATGGCGGTCTTGAAGTAGGCCGTGTGGGCGGTGGAATGCGGTCATCGTAGGCCGGCCGATCAATACAATCAAAAAATTGTCATGAATACATCGCTCCATGGCTGAAGCCCGCTACAAGCAACTGGTCGACGCGCTCGCGGCCGAAATCCGCACCGGCAACATGCCGCCGGGCACGCGCCTGCCCACGCACCGGCGGCTGGCCGAGCAGCATGGGCTGGCGCTGGTCACGGCGTCGCGCGTCTATGCGGAACTGGAGGCCATGGGCCTGGTCAGCGGCGAGGTCGGCCGTGGCACCTTCGTGCGCGAAACCGCGCTGTCGCGTGGCCGGGTGGCCGACCAGCAGGCGGTGGCGGCGGGGCTGGTGGACCTGAACTTCAACTACCCCTCGCTGCCCGGCCAGGCCGACCTGCTGCGCAGCGCGTTGCGTCAGCTAGCCGCCGGTGGCGAGCTCGAAGCCATGCTGCGCTATGCACCGCATGGCGGCCGTCCGCACGAGCGCGCTTGCGTCGCGCGGCACCTGGTGTTGCGCGGCCTGGCGGCGGAGCCCGCGCGCGTGCTGCTGGTGGACGGCGCGCAGCACGGCCTGGCGGTGACGGTGATGGCGCTGCTGAAACCGGGCGACGTGGTTGCGGTTGACGCCTTGACCTACCCCGGCTTCAAGGTGCTGGCCGAGGCGCACCGGCTGGAGCTGGCGCCGCTGCCCGCGTCGGGCCAGGGCCCCGATCCCGACGCGCTGGAGCGCCTGTGTGCCCGACGCCGCGTGAAGGCCATCTACGCGATGCCGACCCTGCACAACCCGCTGGGCTGGGTCATGGGCGAGAGCCGCCGCCGCCGGCTGGTCGCTGTCGCGCGGCGGCATGGGTTGCTCATCATCGAAGACGCGGCCTACGCCTTTCTGGCCGACGACCCGCACAAGCCGCCGCCCGCGCCGCTGGCCACGCTGGCACCCGAGACCACGGTGTATGTGTCGGGCCTGTCCAAGAGCGTGGCCACGGGCCTGCGCGTTGGGTTTGTCGTTGCGCCCGACGCGGCCGTGGCAAAGCTGGAGCGGGCGATCCGGGCGACGACGTGGTGCACGCCGGGCGTCACCACGGCCATTGCCTGCGCCTGGATGGACGACGGCACGGTCGAGCGGCTCGAAGCACAAAAGCGGCATGACGCAGCGGAACGCCAGGCCATTGCCGGCGAAGCGCTGGCCGGGCTCAAGTGCGTGCGGCACCCGGCGTCTTATTTCGTGTGGTTGCCCCTGCCGGAAGAAACGCGCGCCGACCGCGTGGCGGCGGCGCTGTTGCGTGAAGGGGTCTCGGTGTCGACGGCCGAGCCCTTCGCTGCCTCGGCGCATGTGCCGCATGCGTTGCGGCTGGCGCTGGGCTCGGTCGAGCCGCAGGGCCTGCGCAGCGCGTTGCAGACGGTGCGGCGCGTGGTGGGCGAGCTCTCTTGGTGAGCCCGTGGGCCGGGGGGAACGCAGCCTCCGGCAATCGCCGCAATGGCCCGATCAGGCCAGGTCGAAACGGTCCAGGTTCATCACCTTGGTCCACGCGGCCACGAAGTCGTTGACGAACTTCACCTGCGCGTCGGCGCTCGCATAGATCTCGGCAACCGCACGCAGCTGCGCGTTGGAGCCGAAGACCAGGTCGGCGCGCGTGCCGGTCCACTTCAGTTCGCCCGACTTGCGGTCGCGCCCTTCGTACTGAACCTGCGCGCCCGCGGCGGGCTTCCACTCCGTGCCCATGTCGAGCAGGTTCACGAAGAAGTCGTTGGTCAGCGTGCCAGGCTTGGCGGTGAAAACGCCGTCCTTGCCCTGGCCCGCATTGACACCGATCACGCGCAGCCCACCCACCAGCACCGTCAGCTCCGGCGCGGTCAGCGTCAGCAGTTGCGCGCGGTCCACCAGCAGCACTTCGGCCGGCACGCTGAAGCGCGCCTTCGTGTAGTTGCGAAAGCCATCGGCGGCGGGCTCCAGCGGCGTGAACGAGGCCACGTCGGTCTGCTCCTGCGAGGCGTCGGTGCGGCCCGGCGAAAACGGCACCTTCACTTCACGGCCGGCGTTGCGAGCCGCTTGCTCCACGCCCGCGCCACCGGCCAGCACGATCAGGTCGGCCAGCGAGATCTTCTTGCCGCCGGTCTGCGCCGCGTTGAACTCGGCGCGAATGCCTTCGAGCACCTGCAGCACCTTGGCCAGTTGCGCCGGCTCGTTGACGGCCCAGTCCTTCTGCGGTGCCAGGCGAATGCGCGCGCCGTTGGCGCCGCCGCGCTTGTCGGAGCCGCGGAAGGTGGAGGCCGATGCCCACGCCGTTGCCACCAGCTGTGCCGGCGCGAGGCCCGAGGCCAGCACCTTCTGCGTCAGCGCGGCGACGTCCTGCGCGTCGACCAGCGCGTGGTCGAGCGCCGGAATCGGGTCTTGCCAGACCAGTTCTTCGGCCGGCACTTCGGGTCCGAGGTAGCGGGCACGCGGGCCCATGTCGCGGTGCGTGAGCTTGAACCAGGCGCGCGCGAAGGCATCGGCGAACTGGTCGGGGTTGGCGAGAAAGCGGCGCGAGATCTTTTCGTATTCCGGGTCCAGGCGCAGCGACAGGTCGGTGGTGAGCATGGTCGGCGCGAGGCGCTTGGAGGCATCGTGCGCATGCGGAATGGTGCCGGCACCGGCGCCGTTCTTGGCCACCCACTGGTGCGCGCCGGCGGGGCTCTTCGTCAGTTCCCATTCGAAGCCGAACAGGTTCTCGAAGAAGTTGTTGCTCCACTGCGTGGGCGTGGTGGTCCACGTCACTTCCAGGCCGCTGGTGATGGCGTCGCCGCCCTTGCCGGTGCCAAAGCTGTTGTGCCAGCCCAGGCCCTGCGCCTCGATGCCGGCGCCTTCGGGTTCGTGCGCCACGTTCGACGCTTCGGCCGCGCCGTGGGTCTTGCCGAAGGTGTGGCCGCCGGCGATGAGCGCCACGGTTTCCTCGTCGTCCATGGCCATGCGCGCGAAGGTGTCGCGAATGTCGCGTGCCGCGGCAATGGGGTCGGGGTTGCCGTCCGGGCCTTCGGGGTTCACATAGATCAGGCCCATCTGCACGGCGGCCAGCGGGTTCTCCAGGTCACGCGTGTGCGGCACCTTGCTGTCGTCGTCCTTCACCAGCACCGCATGGCCTTCCTCGACGCCCGGCGAGCCTTGCGCATAGCGCACGTCACCGCCAAGCCAGGTGGTCTCGCGGCCCCAGTACACGTCCTGGTCGGGTTCCCACACATCGGCACGCCCACCCGCAAAGCCGAAGGTCTTGAAGCCCATGGTTTCCAGTGCGACGTTGCCGGTGAGGATCATCAGGTCGGCCCACGAAATCTTCTGGCCGTACTTCTGCTTGATGGGCCACAGCAGGCGGCGGGCCTTGTCCAGGCTCACGTTGTCGGGCCAGCTGTTGAGCGGCGCAAAACGCTGTTGCCCGCGACCCGCGCCGCCGCGGCCGTCACCGATGCGGTAGGTGCCGGCGCTGTGCCAGGCCATGCGAATGAAGAGGGGGCCGTAGTGGCCGAAGTCCGCGGGCCACCAGTCCTGCGAGTCGGTCATCAGCGCGGCAAGGTCTTGCTTCACCGCGGCCAGGTCGAGGCTCTTGAATGCGGCGGCGTAGTCGAAGTCCTTGTCCATGGGGTCGGACTTGGCGGAGTGCTGGTGCAGCAGGTCCACGCGCAACTGCTTGGGCCACCAGTCGCTGTTCTTGGTGCCGGCGCCGGCGGCTTGGCTGAAGGGGCACTTGGCTTCGGTCTTCTCATTGCTCATGGGGGAACTCCTGGTTTTCTGTTGCGAGGGGAAGGCAAATTCTCTGACAGAAGATGCCGCAGGGCGAATAGAGGTACTTAATTCCAGCGATAGCCCGGCGGCGGAAAAAGCGGACGCAAAACGAAAGCTCAACCCGTCTGTCACCCGATGTCGGGTGCGTGCATTCAGTCGTTACCGGCGTGCCACTGCGTCGGGTCGTCCACGGGATTCGGCAGCCGGCCTTCGAGCGCTTCCGCAATCCAAGCGGGGTCGATGTAGTTGTAGGTCGATTCGATGACCCAGGAAAGAAATTCCTTGGGGCCTCCGTTCAAATACGGCGGCGGTGACACGGGCTTGAAGACGGTGGGCAGCTTTTCTTCGATCGAGATGTCGTTCAGAACAAAGCCCAGTTCTTGAACGACTTGCCAGGCGAACGGACTGTCGAGGTCGACATTCAACTTGACCCACCAGAAGGCATCCTTGGTGATACCCGACGAAAGTACCCGCACCGCAGGCATTCGAGACAGGAAGGCGACGAGTCCCGGAAGAGCTGCGGTGATCGACTTTCGATCGATGGCGGCCACTGGCGGGGTGATCGACTGCAGCTTCCTGATGACATGCTCGTGAAGGCTTCGATTTGCCTCGGATGCCTCGCGCTCAAGAGATTCATTCAGTTCGCTGGGGAGGTCGAGATCCATGCACGTCTTTGCAGAAAGTTTGGAGACTGACGGGCGATGGGGCAACGCCGCGCCAGCACTGATTCTGCAGCCATCGCCCGCAGGCTGCGGGCTTTCAGTGCCTATTGCGCGCGCTGCTTGGCCACGAACTCCGGCGTCACCGTGCCCTGCTTGTTGCCGAACTGCGCAATCACGTAGTTGGCGAGCGCCGCGACCTCGGTGTCGGTGTAGGCCTTGCCGAAGGCCGGCATATAGACCTCTTGATCGTGTACGCGCATGTTCACGCCCTGCAAGATCATCTGCGTCACGTTGGCGCCGCCCGCGTCGTTCACACCGCGCGTGCCCAGCAGCGACGCGAAGTTGGTCTGCTGGCCTTGTCCGTTCCACTGGTGGCAGCTGGCGCATGCGGCAGCGAACAGCCGCAGCCCCTGCTCGTGCCCCTCGGCCGTGTTGGCCGCGGGCGCCGCCGCGCTGGCCGCCACGGCCCAGGGCGCCTTGGGGTCGATGTCGATCGGGTCTTTGCCCGTCCTGGCCGGCACGGTGCGCAGGTAGCTCACGAGCGCCGCGGTGTCCTCGGGCTTCAGGTGCTGCAGGCTGTGCTCCACCGCCTCGCCCATCGGGCCCGATGCGGAGCCGCGGCCGTCCGCATGGCCGGTGGTGAGGTAGCTGGCCATGTCGGCGTCGCTCCAGGCGCCGATGCCGTTCTTCGCGTCCGAGGTGATGTTGTAGGCGCGCCAGCCCTGGATGGATTCACCCGCCAGGTTGTTGCTCTTGTCCAGTGCGAAGGCGAAGTTGCGCGGCGTGTGGCATTCCGCGCAGTGCCCCAGTGCGGTGGCCAGGTACTTGCCCTGGTTCCATGCGAGCGGTTTGGACGCATCGGCCTCGAAACGTTCGCTCTTGAAGAAGGCCGCGTTCCAGAATCCCATGGCCCAGCGCTGGTTGAACGGAAAGCCCAGGTCGGCCTCCTTGTTCGGCTGGTTGACCTGCGGCAGGCTGAACAGGTAGGCCTTGATGGCGAGCACGTCCTTGCGGCTGAGCGCGGTGTACGAGGTGTACGGAAACGCCGGATACAGCCGCTTGCCGTCGGCCCGCACGCCGTCGTGCACCGCGCGCACGAACTGGTCGTCGCTCCAGCCGCCGATGCCCGTGGCCGCATCGGCGGTGATGTTCGACGAATAGATCGTGCCGAAGGGCAGCACGAACGGCACGCCGCCCGCAAAGGGCTGCCCCTTGCCGGCCACCGTGTGGCACGCGATGCAGTCGGCCGCCTTGGTGAGGTATTCACCGCGCACCAGCAGCGCCGCATCGGGCGCCGCGCCGGCCAGCACCGGCGCCTCGCCCTCGGAGCTGTCGGTGCGGTTGAGAAAGAAGTACAGCGCCACGCCAACGACGAACAGCGCCACCACCACCTTGAGGAACCGCTTCATGCCGCGCTCCTTTCGTCCTGCGCTGCCTGCGGGGCATCGGCGATCTTTTTCTTCATCGCCTCCTTGTCCTGCGCGAGCAGCGCGCGGTTCACCGGCAGTGCGCGCAGGCGCACGCCGGTGGCCGCGAAGATCGCGTTGGCCAGCGCCGGCGCCGCAATGGCGGTGCCGACTTCGCCAAGCCCGCCAGGGGCTTCGCCGCTCTTGACCGTGTGCACTTCGATGGGTGGCGACTCGTTGATGCGCAGCATTCGGTAGTCGTGAAAGTTGCTCTGCTCGATGGCGCCGTCGCGCAGCGTGATCTCGCTGAACAGCGCCGCGCTCAGGCCGAACAGCAACCCGCCCTGAATCTGCGCTTCGATGGAGCTGGCGTTCACCGCAATGCCGCAGTCCAGCGACACCACCGCGCGGCGCAGGCGCACCTCGCCCTGCGGCGTCACCTCGACCTCGACCATGGCGCACACGCGGCTGCCGAACGGGTCGCCCACGGCCACGCCGCGTCCGACACGCGCAGGCAGCGTGCCCTTGCCCCAGCCGATTTTTTCAGCGGCCAGGTCGAGCACCGCCAGCGTGCGCGGGTTCTTTTTCAGCAATGCGCGGCGGTAGGCCACCGGGTCTTTCTTGGCGCGCTGCGCCAGCTCGTCGATGAAGCTCTCCATCACGAACAGGTTGTGCGTCGGCCCCACGCCGCGCCACCAACCCACGTTCAGCCCCGCCGGCATGTCGTGGCGCACCCACTCGACCTTCAGGTTGGGTAGGTCGTAGCAGGGCTCGGCCACGCACTCGATCAGGTCGCCGTCCATGCCGTCCTTGCCCATGAAGGCGGGCGCCCAGCGGCCCAGCACGGTGCCGCCCGCAATGCGGTCACCGAACCACAGGATTTGCCCGTCGCCGTCGACCACTGCCGAGATGTCGTCGTGGTACATCGGGCGCACGATGTCGTGGCGAATGTCTTCCTCGCGTGTCCACACCACTTTCAGCGGATAGGGCACCTGCTTGGCAAAGGCCACGGCCTGTTCGACCGAGTCGGTCTCCAGCCGCCGGCCGAAGCCGCCGCCCAGGTACTGGTTGTGCAGCACCACCTTGTCTTCGGCCAGGCCGGTGATCTTGGCGGCCACGCTCACGCAGCGCGCCGGCACCTGGGTGCCGACCCATATCTCGCACCCGTCGGGCCGCACATGCACCGTGGTGTTCAGCGGCTCCATGGTGGCGTGCGCCAGCATGGGCAGGTCGTAGGTGGCCTGCACCAGCGTGCCTTCGGGCCGCTTGCCGGTTTCCTTGCCGACGATGGCCTTGTCCTTGGCCAGCGCGTTGGTCAGCGAGGCACGCAACTGCTGGGTGGTGAGCGCGGCGTTCTGCCCCGGCGTCCACTGGATCTTCAGTGCGTCGAGCCCGCGCTTGGCGGCCCAGAAATGCTCGCCCACCACGGCCACCGCGTCCTTGATGCGAATGACGTCGATCACGCCTGGAATGGCCCGCGCCGCCTTGTCGTCCACCGAGGCCAGCACGCCGCCCAGCGTGGGGCAGGCAGTGACCGTGGCCACCTTCATGCCCGGCACGCGAACGTCCAGGCCGAACTGCGTGCTGCCGTTGACCTTGCCGGCCGAATCGACACGGCGCAGCGGCTGGCCGATGAGCTTGAAATCTTTCGGCTCTTTCAGCGCCACCTTCTCGGGCATCGGCAGCTTGGCGGCGGCACCGGCCAGCGCGCCAAAGCCGAGCTGCCGGCTGGAGGCCGCATGGCTCACCACGCCGCGCGCCACGGTGCAGCTCGCGGGCTCGACCTTCCACTGCGCGGCGGCGGCCGCCACCAGCAGCGTGCGCGCCACGGCGCCGGCCTCGCGCAGCACGGCGTAGGTGCCGCGCGTGCTGGTCGAGCCGCCCGTGATCTGGCCGCCCAGCAGCGGCATGCCGTACAGCGCCTCGTTCGGTGGCGAATGCTCCACGCGCACCTGGTCGAGCTCCACGCCCAGCTCTTCGGCCAGCAGCATGGCCGAGCCGGTGTAGATGGCCTGGCCCATCTCGACCATCGGCATCACCAGGCGCACGCCGCCGTCGGCGTCGATGCGAATGAAGGCGTTCGGCGCGAAGGCCGGGTTGCCGTCCGCCAGTGCGGCGGCGGCGTCGGCCGGTTGCTGGCGCGGGCTGATGGCCGCAAAGGCCTTGCTGCCGCCCACCCAGGTGAAGGCCAGCGCCAGGCCGCCGGCCTGCAGCGCGGCGCGGCGGCGGATTCCGGTGGCCGCGCTCATGACGCGCTCCGGGCCGGCATCGTCATCACCGACTGCAGCACCTCCGGCTTGCCCGTGGCCGCCTGCTTGATGGCGGCCCGGATGCGCGAGTAGGTGCAGCATCGACAGACGTTGCCCGACATGGCCATGTCGATGTCGGCGTCGCTCGGGTTGGGGGTGCGCTGAATGAGCGCGGCGGCGGACATGATTTGCCCGGACTGGCAGTAGCCGCACTGCACCACGTCGACGTCGAGCCAGGCCTTCTGGATGCTCTGGCCGGCGGGTGTCTGCGCAATGGCTTCGATGGTGGTGATGGCTTTTTTGCCGATGCTGCCGACCGGCAGCACGCAGGAGCGCACGGGCTGGCCGTCGAGGTGCACGGTGCACGCGCCGCACTGCGCAATGCCGCAGCCGAACTTGGTGCCGGTAAGCCCGACGATGTCGCGCAATGCCCAGAGCAAGGGCATGTCGTCGGGAGCGTTGACGGCAACGGACTGGCCGTTGATTTGGAGGTCGATCATGGGCCGTGCCTTTTTTATGTGAGGGTTCGCCGTGGGGCGGCAGCGAACCATAGCGCGACTTTGAAAAATGCGCTTGAGGCAGCGTGGCTACGAAGGCTCGGGCCCCGCCGCATTCACCTGGAAGTATTTGGCCGCGAGTTCCTTGGCAAGGCGCAGCCCTTCGTCGGTCAGCACGACCGACTCTTTTGCGCTGTGTGGCTGCGTAATGAAGCCCTTGTCGTGGAGGGCGTCCATCACCGAGAAGTCATATTTCTTCCACACGCGGCCGTTCTCGAACTCGAAGACGCCGAGCAAGGCCAGAAGCGCCTCTTCGACCTTGACCATGTCGTATTCCATGGCGTTGCCCTCCAACGTTGAGCAGGAAGAGGGGCAGCCCCCTCGGGGGCTTCTACTCTGCTGGCAAAAGCGGATGAAAGCAACCACGGTCGGCCGTGTCGGCTGCAACCCTTTTGAAAGGGATGGCCGCTGCCTGGCCAATAAAGCGGTCAGCCCGATCAGGCGATCAGGCGATCAGGCGATCATCGATTCCAGGTCCGCCGCCAGCTCGCGCGGCGCCGGCATCTCCTGCACCACCGCCTCCGACAGGCCGATGGCCTCGGCCGACTGGGCCGGCCACACGTGCAGCGCGTCGCCGATCACCAGGCCTTCGCGCTCCAGCGCCACGCGCCACACCGCCAGGTGCAGCACATTGGCCAACGGGTCCTGCGGCTCCAGCGCCATGGGGTCGGCAAAGCCGGAGAGGGCGCTGATGAACTCGGGCGCGAAGTCCCAGCGGGCGGCCAGCCGGGCGCTGACGTCGCCGTAGTGGTAGCCCAGCGCCTGCTGTTCCACCTCCAGGCGACCCATGCTGTCGAAGGGGTGCTGGGCATTCAGCGCGGCCATCTGCTCCTTCATGGCGCCGGCCATGATCAGGTGGCCGATGGCGTGCATGCTGCCCACGGTGAAGGCCAGGCTCTGGTCGACGCGCCGGGTCTTGCCCGACAGGTAGCGCGCCACCGAGGCCACGCGCAGGCTGTGCGACCAGAACTTCGGCAGGTTCACGCCCTCGACCTTTTGAAAGGTGCCCGTGAGGCCCGAGCTCACCACCAGCGAGCGGATCGACGAGAAACCCAGCAGCTGGATCGCGTCCTGAATGGACGAGATCTTGCGGCGAATGCCGAAATACGGGGAATTGGCCTGGCGCAGCACCTTGGCGGTCAGCACCTGGTCGAGCTCGATCTTGCGAGCGACGGTGCCGACAGCGGCGTCTTCGTCGCGCAGCAACTCGATGAGGTCGAACACCACCTTGGGCACCGTGGGGAGCAAATGGCTGTCGGCAAACAGGTCGTCCAGGGTCATCGCGGTCTCGGGGGTGTGAGTTTCTCGGAGCCCGGGATTGTGCGGCAAGCCTTCTGTTACGTGTTGTCGGATGAAGGCGCGCGTCGGTTTGTGTGGCGTTCCGCCATCGCCGGGCTTCATGCATGGCGGCACGGCGGTACCGTGCGCCACCGCGCGGGCCGTTCAGCCGTTGGCCGCAATGGCGGGGCTGGCGTCGTCGTTCGTGCACACCCGGTTGCGGCCGGCCGTCTTGGCCACGTACAGCGCCTTGTCCGCCGAGCGGATCAGCTCCTTGGGCAGGCCCACGCCCGGCACCGGGCTGAACGCGTCCACGCCGGCGCTCAGGGTCACGAAGCCGCCTTCGGCGCCGGCGTGCTCGATGGCCAGGTCACGCACCGCGCGGCGGATGCGTTCGGCCAGCACCACGGCGCCTTCCACGTTGGTGTCGGGCAGCAGCACTGCGAGCTCTTCGCCGCCATGGCGCGCGCGAGGTTGGAGGCCTCGGTGTGCATCTCTTCGAGCTGCACGGTGCGCGAATGCCAGCTGTTCCATGTGTCGAGGGCGAGCAGGCTCAGGCAGACGACGGTCACGAAGGCCATGGTTCTGAAGGTGATGGAGGGGCGTTTGGGCACGAGGCAGTTTCGCCACGGGGCGGTGCAGCAGTCTGTGCCGGACCGCAGAATCAGGGAAACTTTGAAACCGCTCCCCGCCATGGCATTGCCTCCGCGTTTGTCTTCCTTGCCCGAGGCTGTTGCACGCAACAGCCTCCTGAGCGTCATTCCGCCTGAAGTGATGGCCCGGATGCAGCCGTTTCTGGAACGCGTGCCGCTGCGTCTGGGGGAGGTGCTCTACGAGTCGGGCGTGGTGCAGCAGCACGTGTTCTTCCCCACCGACAGCATCGTGTCGCTGCTCTATGTGCTGGAGAACGGGCAGTCGGCCGAGATCGCGGTGGTCGGGTTCGAGGGCATGGTGGGGGTGTCGCTGCTGATGGGCGGGGGAAGCACGCCCAACCGCGCGGTGGTGCAGAGCGCGGGCCACGCCTTCAGGCTGGGCGCCACGCACATCAAGGCGCTGACGGACAAGGGCGGGCCGCTGCTGCACCTGTTGCTGCGCTACACGCAGTCGCTCATCACGCAGATGTCGCAAACCGCCGTGTGCAACCGGCACCATTCGCTGGAGCAGCAACTCTGCCGGTGGCTGCTGCTGAGCCTGGACCGCCTGCCGGGCAACGAGTTGGTGATGACACAGGAGCTCATTGCCAACATGCTGGGTGTGCGGCGCGAGGGTGTGACCGAGGCGGCGGGCAAGCTGCAGCGCCTGAACCTCATCAAGTACGCGCGCGGGCACATCACGGTGCTCGACCGGCCGGGGCTCGAGCGCCAGGTGTGCGAATGCTATGAAGTGGTCAAGCGCGAGACCGACCGGCTGCTGCCGCACCAGCTGTGCATTTGAGCCTTTGCTTGTGCTTCGGCCGAGGGCGTTGCCGCGCGCCTTGGTGCGCAGGCGCGGCGCTAGACCGCGGGGCTGCGCATGTCGTGTTCGCGCAGCATCACGGGTTCCGTCGAACCCGTGGCCAGCCGCCGCAGTACCGCGGCCTCGATCTCGGCCACGTGCTGGCCGAAGGTTTCCAGCGCGTCGGCGCTCTCGGCGGTGCGAAAGTGGTAGCGCAGCGCCTCCCTGCCGATGCTCGCGCTCACCGCCTGGCCGCCGTCGGTGCCGACCCAGAAGCGGACAGAACCTGAAGCGTCATGAAAGTAGGGGGCATCGGACATCGTGAAGATCTTTCGGTAGGCGGGGTGTGGCGCGCACTGTCGCAGGTTGGCGCTTTCGGGTCTGTGCGGTAGCGCTCTTAGCGCCGTTCTTTGGCGTGGGTGCTGTTTTGGGTACTGGTTAGGGCGCTGCTGTTCAGGGCGACGCTCACGCCGACGGGGTGCCTTGCTCCGCGAATGTCCCCCGGCCTGCGGCCTCCTCCTTTATTTCGCTGCGCAAGGCACCCCATCGACGTGAGCGTTTTCAGAGCACTGGTTGATCGTGCGATCACTCAGAGCGTGCCCAAGTGCACAGGGCGTCGGGTGCTCCCCGCAGCGAAATAAAGGAGGAGGCTGCAGGCCGGGGGACATTCGCGGAGGGGAGTACCCGGCGGCCTGTGCACGCGCCCTGAACAACAGCGCCTAGAACAATGCAGCCCGTAAAAACTTCCCCCGTGCTGTCGGTCGCGCATCTTTTTGCGGCGCATTCGCCTGACCATTCGGGGGGATGAATCGCACGCCGGTTTTATCGGATACGACAAAAAATGGAGATTCGGCTGCGAATTTGTCGGATCCGATAAAAGTCAGGATGGCTGATTTGTCGAACACAGCGAATTTTCCAACTCGTCCGATGCTTGAAACGGTCACGCTCAAGCGCCGCTGACGTCGCCCCATCTCTCAAGTACATCCGCCACCGCTTGCGCATGCGAAGGCGCCGCCCCTTGAATGGACGATGGCGTGCGCGAGAAGCGCGGCGCGGGCGCCGGATGCTTCACGCCTTCGACATCGACAAAGGCTTCACGCGCAAGCTGATGCGGATGCGCTTCCGCCTCGCTCAATGCCAGCACCGGCGCAAAGCACACATCGCTGCCTTCGAGCAACGCAGTCCATTCGTCGCGCGTGCGCATGCGGAAGATGCGCTCCAACTCGGCGCGCAGCGCGGGCCACTGCGCGTGGTCGTGTTGTGCACCCCGCAGCGCCGGCGCCACGCCCACCCGCTCGCACAGGTCGGCAAAGAACTGCGGCTCGATCGGCCCGATGCACACATGCCGCGCATCCGCTGTTTCGTATGTTCCGTAGTACGGCGCGCCACCGTCCAGCGCGTTGCTGCCGCGCGCCTCGGCGAAGGTGGCGCGCAGGGCACTGGTCGCGCAAAGGCTCATCAGCGAGTTCACGCCGTCGGTGATCGCCGCATCGACCACCTGGCCGCGGCCCGACTGCCGTGCCTCGTGCAAGGCCGCGAGGATGCCGACGACCAGGAAGAGGCTGCCGCCGCCGTAGTCGCCCACCAGATTGAGCGGCGGCACCGGCGCGCCGCCCGCAGGCCCGATGGCGTGCAGCGCGCCGGTCAGCGCGATGTAGTTGATGTCGTGGCCGGCCGCCTGCGCGAGCGGACCGTGCTGGCCCCAGCCGGTCATGCGGCCATAGACCAGGCGCGGGTTGCGCGCCGCCACCACGTCGGGGCCGAGGCCCAGGCGCTCCATGACGCCGGGGCGGAAACCCTCGACCAGCACATCGGCGTTGGCCAGCAGTTGCAGCACCTCCTCGCGCGACGCCGGCTGCTTCAGGTCGGCCAGCACCACGCTGCGCCCGCGCCCGGTGATGTCGGTGCGGTCGCCCAACCTGCGGCCCGGCCGGTCGATGGTGACGACGTCGGCGCCCATGTCGGACAGCAGCATGCAGGCGAAGGGGCCGGGGCCCAGGCCGGCGAACTCGACCACCTTCAGGCCGCTCAACGGTCCGTTCATGCCGCGCTCTCCTCGTGCAGGCGCCACTGCAGCAGCGAGAACGGCGGCTGCGCATCGGCATGGTGTTCGTACACGCCTTCGACCTGCGCGCCGATGCGCACCTCCTGCATCGGGTCGCCCGCCAGGTTGCCGACCATGCGCACACCGCCGGCGTGCGGCAACTCCACCAGCACGACGAGGTACGGCCCATGCCCCTTGAGCGCCGCATGCGCCGGATGCCACACGCGCTCCCAACTGTAGATGCGCCCGCGCGGCGCCACGTCTTCCCATGCGGGGTCGAAGGCACGGCAGCGGTGGCAGAGCCATTCGGGGCCGAACTGCCATGTGCCGCATGCGGCGCAATGCTGCACGCGCAGGCGGCCCTCGCGCAGCCCCGACCAGTAGGGCGCGGACAGGCCATCGGGTTCGGGCACCGGAATCGGAAGCCCCGTCGGAAGGTAGTGTGTTGCAGTCGTGTCGTTCACAGCACGTTCTCCGATGCCAGCAAAAGACTGCTCACCGGCGACACCATCGGCCCGCCGATCACCAGTGCCACGTCGCTGCGCGCCGCCTGGCTGGTGGCGGTGCCGCGCACCTGCCGCACGGCCTCCAGCACCAGCTCGAAGCCGTGGATGTAGCACTCGGCCAGGTTGCCGCCGCTGGTGTTCAGCGGCAGCCGGCCGGCAGGCGCGACGAGGTTGTCGAGCGTGAGGAAGTCGTTCGCTTCCTCGGGCCTGAAGAAGCCGTGCTCGGCCAGCGCCATGGCCACGCCGCCGGTGAAGTTTTCGTAAGCCTGCACCACGCCCACGTCGGCGGGCGCGATGCCGGCCATGGCGTACAGGTCGGGCGCCACGGTGTCGAAGTTTGCGCTGCCGTAGCGCGGCGCGTTGTGGGGGCCGGCACCCGCGCGGTGGTCCGAGCCGCTGGCCGCGCCGAGCAGGTAGGCGGGCTTGTGCGCGAAGTCTTTCGCGCGCTCCGCGGCCACCAGCACGATGGCCGCGGCGCCGTCGTTTTCCATGCAGCAGTCGTACAGGTGAAAGGGCTCGGCGATCCAGCGCGAGGCGTCGTAGGTGGCGGCATCGAGCGGCTTGCCGTGCATCACCGCGCGCGGGTTGGCCTGCGCATGGTGGTAGGAGGCCAGCGCGATGGCGCGCAGTGCGTCTGGGCGCACGCCGTGCTCATGCATGAAGCGGCGCACGCGCATGGCAAAGCGCTGGGGCGGAGAGAGCACGCCGTAGGGCATCAGGTAGGCCTTTTCGCCAGAGGCGGTGTCGATGCCCGCCACCTGGCCGAAGCGCCCGTGCTGCCCCTGCGCCAGCGCGCGGAACACCACCACGCAATCGGCCAGCCCCGCTGCGATGGCCGCCGCGCCGTTGGCCACCGCCGCGCAGCAACCGCCACCGCCGCCACCCCATTGCAGGGTGGCGCTGCGCAGGCGGTGCGTGCCCAGCGCCGCGGCCAGCCGCGAGGCGTCGTTGCGGTCCTCGCTGTACGACGCAAAGCCGTCGATCTCGCGTGGGTCGATGCCGGCGTCCGCGCATGCCGCGAGGATGGCTTTCAGCGCCAGCTTGAACTCCGCGTCGGGCGACTGGCCGTGCTTGTAGTACGTCGTCTCGCCGATGCCGACGACGGCCACGCGGCCCCGGAGCGATCGCTGGGTCATGCGGGCGCGCCGGCAGTTTCTTGCTGCACTGCGGGCGGGCCGAAGGCACCGGCCTGCGCGAGTGCGGCAAGCCGCTCATCGCCATAGCCGAGTGCTTCGCGCAGCACCTCGTGCGTGTGCTGCCCCACGGTGGGCGCCGCCACCGGGTCGGCGATGGGCGTGCGCGCGTAGCGAATGGGCAGTGCCATGTTGGGCACCCAGCCGACAGCGGGGTGCGGAATGCGAGTGACCAACTGGCGCTCGCGCGCCTCGGGCGATCGAATGGCCTCGCCCACCGTGCGCACCTCGCCGCATGGCACGCCGGCCGCGCGCATGCGGGCCTGCCAGTGCGCCCACGGCTGCTTGGCAAAGGCGTCGCCCAGCAGCGCGAACAGTTCCTCGCGTCGTGCCGAGCGGTCGCGCCCCGTCGCAAAGGCCGGGTCGTTCGCCACGTCGGGCCGCTCGACCACCTGCGCCATCAGCCGCTGAAAGATCTTGTTGTTGCCGCTGTTGATATAGAAGGAGCGGTCCTGGGCCTCGAACACGCCCGAAGGGCAGGTGTCGGGGCTGGTGTTGCCGTGCCGCTGGGGCTCGGCACCGCTGAACACATGCTGCAGCGTGGCGTAGCCGGTCATGAGCACCGCGTTGTCGAACAGCGCCACCTCCATCGACTGGCCCTGGCCGGTGCGCTCGCGCGCCACCAGCGCGCCAAGGATGGCGTTGCACGCCATCATGGCCGTGCTGATGTCCATCACCGGCGACAGCGCGCGCACGCCCTGGCGGTCGGCATAGCCGTTCATCGACACGAAGCCGCTTTCGGCCTGCGCGATGGGGTCGAAGCCCAGGCGGTCGGCGAATGCGCCTTCGCGGCCGTAGGCCGACACCGAGCAGTACACGACCTCGGGGTTGGTCTTGCGGATGCTTTCGTAGTCGAGCCCGAAGCGCGCCATCACGCCGCTGGAAAAGTTCTCGACCACCACGTCGGCGGTGGCGGCCAGCGCGCGCGCCACCTCCAGGCCTTCCGGCGTCTTCAGGTCGAGCGCCACGCTGCGCTTGTTGCGGTTCGACCAGAGAAAGGGCGCGCCCTGTGCCAGGTCGGGGTGTACCGGCGGGTACTGGCGAAAGTCGTCGCCGCGGCCGGGGGCTTCTATCTTGAGCACGTCGGCGCCCATGTCGGCCAGCATCATGGTGGCGAACGGGCCCGCGATGAAGTGCGTGAAGTCCACCACCTTGATGCCCGCGAGCGCCTGGGGCGCGCCGGCGGGGCGGGGGGTGTGTTCGGGAAAGTCGGTTGCGATGTTGTCGAGCATGAATCGGGTTCTCACATCTGGATGTTGGCTTTGCGCACCACCGGGCCCCACTGCGCCATCTCGTCGCGAATGAGCTTTTCGAGCTCCTGCGGCGTGCTGCTGCGCGCCTCCACGTTGCGGTCCGAAAACATCTTGCGCACCTCCGGCCGAGCCACCGCGGCCACCACGGCGGCGTGCAGCCTGTCGACCACCTCCTGCGGCGTGTCCTTGGGCGCGAGCACGCCGAACCATGCCGAGCTGCGAAAGCCCGCCACGTCGTCGGCAATGGCGGGCAGGCCCGGCACCGTGTCGGTGGGCTTGAGCGTGCCCACTGCCAGGTAGCGCACCTTGCCGGAGTTGACCAGCGTGGCGCCGTCCAGCCCGGTGACGAAGGCCGCCTGCAGCTGACCGCCGGCAAAGGCGGTCATCATCGGCGCGCCGCCGTTGTAGGGAATGTGCTGCAGCTTGAGCCCCGCCGCTTCGTTGAAGTATTCGGCCGTCAGGTGCGACAGCGAGCCGTTGCCGACCGAGCCGATGTTCAGCGCGTTGCCGTTCTTCTTCGCGTACGCGAGAAACTCCTTCATCGTCCTGGCCGGGCTCTCGGCCGGAACCGCCAGGATCATCGGCGTGATGGCCACCGTGGACACGGGCCGCAGGTCTTTCAGCTCGTCGTAGGGAACCTTGCGCATCAGCCCGACCACCGCGTTGGGCCCCGTGTTGCCGAACACCAGCGTGTAGCCGTCGGGCGCGGCCTTGGCCACGTAGTCGACGCCGATGGTGCCGCCCGCGCCGGGCTTGTTCTCGACGATGACGGTCTGCCCCAGCGTTTCGCTCATCGACTGCTGGATGGCGCGCGCGAGCTGGTCGGTGCTGCCGCCGGCCGCGTAGGGAACGATCATGCGGATCGGCTTGCTCGGGTAGGCGCCCTGCGCAAAGGCGGGCAGCGCGCCGGCGGCGAGCGAGAGGCAGGCGGCGCACAGCAGGGCGCGGCGGCGGAAGAGTGTGGGTTTCATGGGGCGCTGTCTCCGTTGTCTTGTGTGAATGCGTGGGTGAATCTCTGATGCGTGCTCAGTCGCCGAGCACGCTCGACCAGTAGCTGCGCGCGCGGTCCATGTGCCGCAATATGAGCAGTTGCGCCTTGGGCGCGTCGCGCGCGCGGATGTGCTCGAACAGCCGTTGGTGGTCGCGCAGCGAGGCCGTGCCCTGCACCGTGTCTTCGAACATCGCCTCGCGGCGCCGTCCGGTGAAGCGGTAGAACGCATGCAGCACGCGCACCAGCACCGTGTTGTGGGTGGCATCGACCAGCGCGATGTGAAAGTCGGTGTCGGCCGTGGCGATGTTGCCGTTGTGCGCCAGCACTTCTTCGGTGTGGCGCAGCACGGCCTCCATGCGCGCCAGGTCGGCGTCGGTGCGGCGCTGGCAGGCCAGGCCCGCGGCCAGCACTTCGAGATGGCCGCGCACCTCCATCGTCTCCGCCACCTCGACCGGCGTGGGCGTGCCGCCCATGTCGGTGAGCATCACCAGCGCCTCGAAGCTGGCCTCGCGCGCCACATGCCGCAGGTAGATGCCCGAGTTGGGCCGCGACGCCACGATGCGCAGCGTGACCAGTGTGGCCAGCGCTTCGCGCACCGCGTTGCGGCCCACGCCCAGCCGCTCGGCCAGGTCGCGCTCCGACGGGAGCCGGTCGCCGGGCTGCAGGCTGCGGTCGCGCAGGTAGGCCAGGATGCCGGCGATGGCGCCGTGGCCGTTCCGGTGTCCGTCCTGGGCCTGATGCGCTTCGGTGGTGGTCGTCATGGCGTGCATTCGGCTCAGAGGTCGAGCACCAGCGTCTTCGAGCGCGCGCCCGAGCAGCAGACCATGATGCTGTCGTTGGCCTGTTTTTCCTGCGCGCTCAGAAAGTCGTCGCGGTGGTCGGGCTCGCCGGACACCACCGTCGTGCGGCAGGTGCCGCACACGCCGGCGGTGCAGGCGTAGGGCACGTCGACCGCGTGGTCGAGCAGCGTGTCCAAAATGGTCTTGCCGGGCACAACGGTGTAGCGCGCGCCGCTGCGGTTCAGCACCACCTCGTAGCCGCCTTCGGTGGCGGCCTCGCTGGTGGCGGCGAAGCGCTCGAAGTGCACGGTGCGCGCCGGGCGCGTGGCACAGGCGGCGATGAAGGCATCGATCATGCGGGCCGGGCCGCAGCAATACAGGTGCGCGTGCGCCGGTGCATCGCGCACGAGGGCTGCAATGTCGAGCCGGTCCGTGCGCGAAGAGCCGAAGCAGAAGTCGACCTCGCGGCCGTCGCCGGCCATGGCGCGCAGTGTGTCGGCGTAGGCGGTCTCGCGTGGCGAGCGGCTCGCATAGTGCAGCCGCCACGGCCGGCCCAGCTCGCGCAGCCGGCGCAGCATCGACAGCACCGGCGTGATGCCGATGCCGCCCGCAATGAACACCGACTGCGCCGCGTCCTCCACCAGCGCGAAGTCGTTGCTTGGCGCCGCGGCGTGCATGCGGTCGCCCACGCGCGGCGCGGTGTGCATCCACGCCGAGCCGCCCCGGCCCTGGGTGTCGTGCTGCACCGCCACCACGTAGCGCCCGCCGTCGGAAGGCGCGTTCACCAGCGAGTAGCTGCGCACCATGCCGTGAGGCAGGTGCAGGTCGATGTGCGCCCCGGCGGTGAAGGCGGGCAGGGCGGTGTCGTCGGCCGAAACGAACTCGTACGACGCGATGCCTTCGGCCTCCAGCCGTATCTGCCGCAGCCGCAGCGCGATGGGGGCGGGCATGCTCATGGCGTGTAGCCGAAGTCGGCGCCCAGCCGCGCGGTCATGGCCTCGCGCCCTGCCTCGTTCCACGCCGCGCTGGCCGGCAGCGTGAGCGACACCGCGCGCACCATCGGCAGGTCGGGGTCGTCGATGCGCGGCGGGCGTTGCTGGCGCACGGAGAGGTTGCGCACGGTTTCCAGCAGCAGCCGGCGTGTCATGGCGATGCCGGTGTCGCTCATGCCCAGGTGCTCCTTGGAGCGGTCGTAGATGGGCGCCACGCCGGACTGGCAGGCCGCGTCCTGCACCCACAGGCCGGGCAGGCCGGAGAACCACGTTTTGGTTTGCGCGTCGTAGTTGAAGAGAAACGCGCTCTGCAGGTTGAACTTGGTCCAGTACTTCGCGTAGGGCTCGGTCGGCGGGCGCGGTGCATAGGCGTTCACGCTGGGGTGGCCGGTCTCGCGCCCGGCATGGCCGTTGTCGAAGATCTTGCGGGTCTTCTCGTAGAAGGGCTGCGTGGGGTGGTACGAGAACATGATGCACAGCGTGTGGTGGTCGTCCAGCGGCACCCAGGCGTGGCCGCTGAGCTCCGGGTACTGCGACTGCGGCGGCACCAGCGTGTAGAAGGGCAGCATGAACTGGTTCACGCGCCAGTAGTGCGTGTGCTCGTCCAGCACGCGCCGTGAGGCCACGCTCATGCCGAAGTCCTGCCGCTTGCACTCGAAGGTGGGGCGCAGGTCTTTCTTGGCGGTCCAGTCGCTGATGGCGCCCTGCTGGTCGATGCGCCCGTGCAGGATGGGCGCGTGCGCCGAGTCGATCTCGCCCTCCACCGCCTGCAGCCAGTTGCACTCCTGCACGCGAAAGCTCAGGTACACGTTCTCTTCGGGCACCAGGTTCCATTCGAGGTTGGGCAGCGGCGGCAGGGCGTCGCGGTCGGGGCCCATGTAGGTCCAGGCGATGCCGTTGCGCTCGCGGCAGGGGTAGTTCTTGATCTGCACCGTGTCTTTGAGCCGGCTCTGCGCGGGCTCGGCCGGGGTGTCGAGCACATGGCCGTCCACGCCGAACTTCCAGCCGTGGTAGATGCAGCGCACGCCGCAGTCCTCGTTGCGCCCGAACACCAGCGGCGCGCCGCGGTGCGGGCAGGCATGGTCGATCAGGCCGATGCGGCCCTCGGTGTCGCGAAACGCCAGCAGCTCTTCGCCCAGCAGGCGCACGCGCTGCGGCTGGCCGTCGGCGACCAGGTCGCGGCTGGGCAGAAAGGGAATCCAGTAGAGCCGCATCAGTTGGCCCATGGGGGTGCCGGGGCCGACGCGGACCAGGGTTTCGTTGTCTTCGTGGGAGAGCATGGGCGCGTTTTCCTTGATGGGTCGCGGGTGTGCGCGGACACAGAATGTGGTGTGGCCAATCCGGATGACCAGATTGGTAGGACCAATGCTATGGCCGCGCAGGGCGCGGTGTAAAGCATCCGCGTCAATAACCTTTAGAATGGATCAACCATAGATGTCCGATTCGACGAGCGTGACAACAGTGACAAGTACGACGATGAACCCAGTCTCGAAAACGCCGCACCCGTCAACAAATGCGGCCGTGCCCGGCGTGCGGCCCGTGCGCACCGCCGCTTCGCTCATCGTGCTGCGCGACGGCGCGGCCAGCGGCAGGGGGCTCGAGGTGCTGATGCTGCGCAGGGCCGAGAAAGAGGCCGACCAGAACAGCGGCGCCAGCGTGTTCCCCGGCGGCACGGTCGACACGCACGACCCCGCCATGCACGCGAGCTGTTGCGGCCTGGACGACGCGGCCGCGAGCCGGCGCCTGGCCGTGCCCGCCAACGGGCTCGACTACTACGTGGCCGCCGTGCGCGAGTGCTTCGAGGAGGCGGGCCTGCTGTTCGCCTCCGACGAGGCCGGTGCATTGGTGGCGCTCGACACGCTGCCCGACAGCGAGCGCGCCGCCCTGCGCCACGCGGCCGAGCAGGGCTCCGACGCGCTGCTGCACATGTGCCGCGAGCGCGGCTGGCGGCTGGCGGTCGACCGGCTGCGCTACTTCAGCCACTGGCTCACGCCGCCGGGCATGCCGCGGCGCTTCGACACGCGTTTCTTCGTCGCGCTCGCGCCTCAGGCGCAAACCCCGAGCGCCGACACGCGCGAGACGGTCGAATGCCTGTGGCTCACGCCCGCCGAAGCGCTGAGCGAACAGCGCGCGCTGAAGCTCATGAACGTGACGCGCCGCATCCTGGAGCAGCTGCGGTCCTTCGATACCGCGCAGGCCTGCATCGATGCCGCGCAGGCGCTGCGCGCGGTGCCGATGATCATGCCGCGCGTGGCCAACGGCAAGACAGGGCGGCAGCCGGTGAATCCGTGGGAGCCGGCGTATGAGGAGGTCGGGCGGCTCGACCCCGATGGGCACGGCCAGTGCCACCACACGCTGGAACCCGGCCTGGTGGTGCGCCTGTCGCCGCATGTGCTGCGCGTGACGACCGGCGCGCAGGCCGAGTGCAACAGCTACCTGGTGGGCGGCGGCGAGGGCAATGCGTGGGCGCTGATCGATCCGCCCGCGGACGCAGCGGCCTTGGCCGCCGTGCATGCGGCGGCGCCCGGAGAAATCCGCTGGACGCTGCGCACCGGCGATGCGGCACAGGGCGCGAACGACACGCTTGACCTTGGCGGCTCGACGTTGAAAGCCGTGCAGTCGTCAGGCGTGAATGCGTGGCTGCTCGAAGAAGAGCGCACGCTGTTCAGCGGCAACGCCACGCGCGCCGACATCGCACGGGTGCCAGACCCCATCGACTGGATCGCCCCCGCCCAAGGTTTTCTGCGCACGCGCGCCGAACCCATGCAACCCCTGTTGAAGCCGACATGACTCCATCCATTTCCGACACCCCTCAGGCCACCGCCTTCGACGCCGTGCTAGACGCGCGCTACAGCTGCCGTGGCTACCTGCCGCGGGCCGTGCCGCGCGAAGTGATCGACGACATCCTGCAGGCCGCGCAGCGCACCGCCTCGTGGTGCAACTCGCAGCCCTGGCAAGTGGCTGTCACCAGCACCGCGGCGACCGAGCGGCTGCGCCAGGCCATGGCCACACCCGAGGCATCGGCCGAGCAGGCCTTCGACATCGCGCCGCCGGCCGAGTACCGCGGTGTGTACCGCGAGCGCCGGCGCGAATGCGGTTTTCAGCTGTACGACAGCGTGGGCATCGCGCACGGCGACCGCGAGGCGTCGGCGCGGCAGGCGCAACTGAACTTCAGCTTCTTCGGCGCGCCGCACATGGCATTGGTGACCACCGAGGCGGTGCTGGGCACCTACGGCGTGCTCGACTGCGGCGCGTATGTCAGCAACTTCATGTTGGCCGCCAGGGCGCGCGGCGTGGCGAGCATCGCGCAGGCGGCCATTGCGTCGCGCGCGAAGTTGCTGCACCGCTGGTTCGACATTCCCGAAGACCGACAGGTGGTGTGCGGCATTTCGTTCGGCTATGAAGACCCGGCGCATCCGGCCAACCGCTTCCGCACCACGCGGGCCACGGTGGCCGAGGCCTCGCGCTGGGTGGACTGACAGATTGGGCTGAGCCGACCGCGCTTCAGGGGTTGCGTTCAGGGACTGCGCTCGGCCAGGTAGTGCCGCGTGACCACCGGCACGCCGGCCCGCTGAAAGCCGCGCGCATTCACCTCCAGCTCGTTGCTGGCCACCGTGGCACGCGAGCGCTGGCGCAAGTAGTCGGCCCAGGAGGTGACGATGAAGCGCTCCACATAGCGGCTCGCATCGCCCAGGTCGCGGTACACGCGCCAGAAGGTGGCGCCGTCGCGCCGACGGGCCACGGCCAGCAGCTGCACCGTGTCCAGAAAGCGCCGCGCGTCGGCCTCGTGAATGCAATACACCACCTCGACCGCCACCGGCCCGGCCTCGAACTCGGGCTCGTTCACCAGCAGCAACTCGTCGCTGTGCGCAGCCAGGGTCACCTCGTCGTCCGCGCCCATGCGCAACGGGTACGGCCGCGCCAGGCCCACGCTGGCCACCATGAGCGCGGCCGACAGGCACAGCGCCGCCGGCAAGCCCAGCAGGCTGGACACCGCCCCCCACAGCGCCGACCCCAGCGCGAAGGCGCCCAGCGAGCACAGCGTGTGCAGCGACGCGGCGCGCGCCCGCACCCACGGCGGGGCGCTGGTTTGGGTGGCGGCGTTGAAGGTCGACATCATCGTCATCCATGCCGCGCCGCCCAGCACGAAGCTCAGGTACACCAGCGGGCGCCAGGTCGACAGCGCGCCCACCAGCATGGCGCCGGCAAACACCAGGCAGCAGCAGGCGGCCAGCGCGTCGAGCCCGAAGCGCGAGCGGATGCGCCCGACGAAGAAGCCCGCCGACACCGCACCCGTGCCCAGGCACGCCATCAGCAGGCCGTAGCCCGCCGCGCCCAGGTCCAGCCGCTGTTGCGCAATGACGGGCAGCAGCGCCCACAGCGCCGAGCCCAGCCCGCTGAAGCCGGCCGTGCGAATCAGTTGCGCGAAGATGGCCGGCGAATGCCGCGCATAGCGCAGCGCGCTCAGCATGCCGCCCCACAGCCGCTCGGCCGGCAGCCGGGCCGGCAGGGGCGGGCGCGGCGGCCAGCGCCGGGTGGCGTAGCTCATGCCGATGGCGGTGAGCACGGCCGCGGCGAACACCGCGCTGGCGCCGGTCAACGCAAACATCAACCCCGCCAGCGCCGGCCCCACGGCACGCGCGCCGTTGAAGGCCATGGACACCAGCGTGATGGCCTGGGGCAGCTCCTTGCGCTCGACCGTGTCGCTGACCGCGGAGTTCCACGAAGGCGACTGCAGCGCCGTGCACACGCCCAGCAGAAAGGTGAAGAACAGCAGCGTGCCCGGCCCCACCCAGCCGGCCAGCGCCAGCCCGGTGAGCACCAGCGCCGCCACCGCGTACACCCCCTGGATGCGCAGCATCAGCTTGCGGCGGTCGGTGGTGTCGGCCAGCACGCCGGCGGGCAGAGACAGCAGAAACATCGGCAGGAACGAGGCCGTCTGCACCAGCGCCGCCAGAAACGACGAGGCCGTGAGCTCGATCATCAGCCACGAGGCCGCCATGTTCTGCATGGCATTGCCCACGAAGAACAGGCTGCCGGCGGTCCACAGGCCGCGAAAGGGCGGGTGCTCGAGCGGACGCCAGATGGAAGGCGGGGGAGCTTTGGAAGTTGCGGGGGCGGCGGGGTTGTTTTTGTTGTTCAAGCGCGGGAGGTCCGTCGGCGGGCTGCGCAAATCATATCGGCGCAACCTCCAATCTGCGCGCGGTGCTTGTCGCGCGAAGCTCTCAGAGCTTGATGCGGCCAGTGGCCACCAGCTTCTGCGTCAGCGCGAGCTGCTCCGCAAGAAAGGCAGAGAGCTTCTCCGGCCCCCAGCCCGCGGGCTCGAAGCCGAGCTCCAGCAGCTTGGTCGACACGTCGGGCAGCTTCACGATGCGCGCCATCTCCACCGTGAGCTTGTCCAGAATGGGCTTGGGCGTGCCCGCCGGCGCAAACAGCGCGCCGAAGCCCGGCATGTTGACCTCCGGAAAGCCGGCCTCGGCAAAGGTGGGCACGTCGGGGTACAGCGGAAAGCGGCTTGGGCTGGCCACCGCCAGCGCGCGGATCTTGCCGGGGTAGCGCGACACGCCGCCCAGCGACACCACGGCCGTGTCGATCTGCCCGCCAATCAGGTCCTGCAGCGCGGGCGCCTCGCCCTTGTAGGGCACGTGCACGGTGTCGATGCCCGCCGCCATGTTGAGCAGCTCGCCCACGAAGTTGCCGCCCGAGCCCGGCCCGTAAGAGCCGTAGGAGATGCGCCCCGGCTTGCTGCGGGCCAGCTCCACCAGCTGCTTGAGCGTTTTCACGTTCAGCGACTCGCGCACGCCGATGGCGATGGGCGTGAGCGCCAGCATGCTGATGGGCGCCAGCTCCGACATCTTGTAGGTCTGCGTGGGCTGCAGCACCAGGTTGCTGATGAGCGCGCTGTAGTTCACCAGCAGCGTGTAGCCGTCTGGCGCGGCCTTGGCCACCGTGGCGGCCGCAATGGCGCCGCTCGCGCCCGCCTTCGACTCCACGATGGCGGGCTGCCCCCAGGCCTCGGTGAGCTTCTGGCCGATGACCCGCATCATGGTGTCGTGCCCGCCGCCGGGCGGCGTTGGAATGACGAACTTGATGGCATTGCCCGGGTAGGCCGGGTTGGCGCGCGCGGGCAGCACCAGAGCGAGCAGGGCGGCGGAGCCCGTCAGTGCGGGCAGGGCGGCCGTGCCCGCCAGTGCGAGACCGGTGGCAAAGGCGTGGCGGCGGGTGGGGTGCATCGGTTGTCTCCTGCGGTTTTCTTCAAATTGTCATTGGTTGAACCATAACGAATACGCAGACAATGTCAATCCGCGCCGGCCCGGGGCGGGCACACTAGCGGGACCGAACGCGGCCCCCTGCTTGCCGGGCTGGTCCACCCGTTCGGGCCGTTCGTGATCCAGAGGAGGAAACAAGCCATGTCCGACACCCCCCCCGTTCTTGCCCCCGCCGTTGCACCCGTGTTCGTGCCGGTGCGCATGCGCCGCGCCTTCGAGGCCATCTGCGACCAGATTCGCGCCCAGGTGGCCGACGGCCTGCTGGCCGCGGGCGACCGCCTGCCGAGCGAGAAGGAGCTGTCGGAGCAGTTCGGCGTGAGCCGCAGCGGCGTGCGCGAGGCGCTGCGCAGCCTGGAGATGGCGGGCATGGTGGAGGCGCTGACCGGCATCAACGGCGGCTTCTACATCAAGCAGTCGCACCCCGATGGCATCACGCAGGCGGTGCGCGACATGGTGGCGCTCAACCAGGTGCCGGTGTCCGACGTGACCGAGGCGCGCATCCTGCTGTGCGGCCTGGCCATCAAGCTCGCCTGCGAGCGCGCCACCGACGAAGACTTTGCCGCCATCGAGGCCGACATCGACCGCTTTGCCGAACTGGTGAAGCAGGGCAAGCCGGTGCGCGACAGCGGTCTCATCACCGAGTTCTACCGGCTCATTGGCCGCGCGACGCACAACGAGGTGATCGTGATGTTGATCGACGCGCTCTCCGAAATACTGCGCGGCCTCATCGCCCAGTTGCAGACCCCGCACAGCAACGTGGTGCAGGTGCGCCGCAAGGTGCTGCGCCTGATGCGCGAGCGCGACGCGGACAAGGCCAGCGCGGCGCTGGCCAAGCACCTGACCGCGCTGCACTTGCTGCTCGAAGACATGGAGCGCAAGAAGCCCGCGCGCTAAGCCGCGCTGACCCGCTCTGAACTGCGTTCAGCGCGGCAGCCCCAGGCCGCGCTGCGCGATCAGCGTGCGCTGTATTTCGTTGGTGCCGATGCTGATGACCCACATCAGCGAATGGCGCAGGTTCTGCTCGATGCGACCGCGCAGCACGGCGCCCGGGCTGCCTTCCGACAAGGTGCCGGTCATGCCCAGAATGTCGAGCGCCGTTTCGCCGAAGCGCTCCATCAGCTCGCCCGAATACACCTTGCTGGCGGCGGCGTCGTGCAGCGGCGTCTCGCCCGCGTCCACGCGCTCTGCGCAGTGCATCATCATCTGGCGGCCGGCCTCTATCTGCGAAGCCAGGTCCGCGATGCGATCGCGCACCAGCGCATCCAGCCGCATCGGCCGCCCGTCGATCTGCGCGCCGCGGATGTGCTCGCACAGCAGTTCGAACGCATGCGCCACCTTCATCACGATGCCGCCGCCGATGAAGCCGCGCTCGGTGGCCAGCGCGCCCACCAGCACCTTCCAGCCGCCGTCGAGCTCGCCCACCATGGCGTCGGCCGGCACGCGCACGTTGTCGTAGAACACGTTGGCAAAGCTGCCGCCGTAGAGCGTGGTCGAGGTCTTGACGGTGATGCCCGGCGTGTCCATCGGCACGATGAACAGGCTCAGCCCCGCGTGCGGCGGGCTGGCGTCGGGGTTGGTGCGGGCGGCCAGCAGCATGTAGTCGCCCCAGTAGGTGGTGGTCCAGATCTTCTGGCCGTCGATGACGTAGTGGTCGCCGTCTCGCACGGCCCGCGTGCGCATCGAGGCCAGGTCGGAGCCCGCGTCGGGCTCGCTGTAGCCCATGCCGTAGATGGCCTCGCCGCGCAATATCTCAGGCAGGTAGCGGTCTTGCTGCGCCGGCGTGCCGTGCACCTGCAGCATGGCGGCCTGCACGGGCGCGCCGGCGCGCGGCGCCTCCGCGCGCTCCATTTCCTCGACGAAGGCCAGTTGCTCGAAAGCACCGCGCGCCTGCCCGCCAAAGCGCTCCGGCCAGCCCAGTCCGATCCAGCCGGTCTGGCCCAGCGCGCGTGCAAAGTCGCGGTCGAACTCGCGCTGCTTGAAGCCGAGCCGGTCGTGCGCGGCCTTGCGCTCACCCGACCAGTGTTGCCGCAGCCAGGCGCGCACCTCCTCGCGGAAGGCATTGCCTTGCGGGCCCAGGTCGTACCGGGGCAGCGCATGGGGCTCGTCGCCCAGGAAGTGCTCGGCCAGTTCTTCCCTTGCGCGGCGCATGCCGCCGTGCCGCAGCACATCGAGTTGCACCTGCTTGAAATGGCGCGGTGCCTCGTGCTCCTCGCTGTAGCCGATGGCGCCGAAGGTGTGCTGCGTTTCCAGCGCCACCTGCCGCAGCGTGGCAGCCGCGAGCGCGCAGGCCGCCGCGGCGGACACGCGCCAGTCGGCGGCCCTGATGTCGTGCTGCCGCGCGGCATGGGCCTGCGTGAGGCGCGCGCCCATCAGCGCGATGTGGTTGTTCGCCAGCTTGTGCTGCACCGCCTGGAAGCTGCCGATGAGGCGGCCGAACTGGCGCCGATCGCCGGCGTAGGCCACGGCCATTTCGAAGGCGCGCGTGGCGGCGCCGGTGGCGCGCGCGCACAGCGCCAGTTGCGACATCGCGCGCAGATCGTGCAGCGCATCGGCGGACACGCAGACCCGCGTGGCCGGCACGTTGCGCAGGCTGATGCGGCTCAGGCCTTCGGTGCCCATGGCGGGCGTGGCCTCGATGCGCACGCCGGGCGCAGTGGCTTCGACGATGGCCAGAGCGTGCGCCGGGCCGGCCTCCGCCACAACCGCCGCGAAATGCGTGGCGCTAGCAGCGCATTCGACGAAAGCCAACTCGCCGCTGAGCTGCCCGTCCTTCAGTACCGCACTGCCCGCGCCGGGGTCACCGTCGAACGCGCCAAGCGCCAGCACCACGCGCGCGCTGCCGGCGTGCGCGGCGCTCAGCAGCGGCGGCGGGTCGCCTTCGGGCGTGCGCAAGGCCGACAGGTTCAGCAGCGCGGCGTGGTGCACCGGCACCGGGCAGGCCGCGCGGCCCATCTCTTCCATCACGATCAATATCTCGCGCAGGCCGCCTTCGGCGGGGTCGCTGCCCAGCGCGGTGAGGCCCTGGCCGGCCAGCTGTTGCCATGCGGCCTGCACGCGGGCCGGGTCGCGCGCGCTGTGTACGGCGGTGGCGGCAGGCCAGTGCCTGGCGAGAAAGCCGCGCACCGCATCGCGCAGCATGGCGCGTTCTTCGTCGCTGGGGAGGGGCTGGGGCGTCATGGGTTCTCCGTGCTTCGATACTGCAATGGTACAACCATTGCAGTATCTGTCGAAGAGGTCCGCAGGGGCGTGGGCGCGTGAAGGCGGCATTTATCATTGGCTCAAAGGTCCAACGTTTCATTTTTCCCCGGGAGATTCCAATGACCGCCAAAGAACCGCAACCGCCCCAGACAGAGCAAACCGCGGCGCCCGCCACCAAGTTCAAGGCCATTCGCTCCGCGCGCGCCTTCGAGGAAATTGCCCAGCAGATCCGCGCCGAGCTCGCCCAGGGCCGGCTCAAGGTGGGCACGCGCCTGCCGTCGGAGCGCGCGCTGTCGGAGCAGTTCGGCGTGTCGCGCAACACGCTGCGCGAGGCGCTGCGCTCGCTGGAGCACGCGGGCCTCATTCGCCTGCAGAAGGGCGCCACCGGCGGCGCCTTCATCAGCGGGCGCAGCGGCGACGCCATTGCCACCGGCCTCATGGACATGTATCACATGGGTGCCATTCAGCCGGCGCAACTGACCGAGGCACGCATCTGGCTGGAGTCGATTCTGGTGCGCGAAGCCTGCGCGCGCGCCACGCCGGCGGACATCGAGGCGCTGAGCAACAACATCGACGCGGCCGAGGAGGCCACCCGCAACAACGACTTTCCGGCGCGTGCGGCCACCAACCTCGAATTTCACCGCATCCTTGCGCGCATGACGGGCAACCCGATCATGGTGATCGTGATGAACGGCGTGCTCAACGTGCTGGCCGAGTTCATCGGGCAGGTGGGGCACTCCGACAACGCCTACGTGCTGCCCTCGCGCCGCCGCTTTCTGAAGCACCTGAGCGCCAGGGACTCGGACGCGGCCGTGGCGGAGATGGAGTCGATCCTCAAGCGGCTGCAGCGCAGCTACCTGTCGAAGGTGGAGGGCGGGGCGGACGAAGAAGCGGCCGAGGCGCCCGCCCCGGCGAAGGCACGGGCAAAGCCCGCCGCCAAGCCTGCTGCCAAGACCGCCCCCAAGCCGGCAACCAAGGTTCCCCCGAAGAGCCCCGCCAAGCCAGCAGCCAAGCGCGCCCCGAAAACACCGCGCTGACCCGTGCGCGCCTCTTCGCGCCGCCCTCACCCGACCGCTCGCCGAAAGGCCAGCGGTCTTTTTTTGCCCGCTCCAAGGCGAACCCCGCTTGACAGGCCTGTGGTTGATTCCTAGCATTTAGCAATGGTTCAACCAAAAACACTCACAACCCCGCAGGCCGACCTGCCAGCCGACGGCCAGCCCTCGACCGGCGAGCTGCTCGCGGTGCTCCTGGCACGCGACTTCGAGGACGGCGAAAAAGTCATCATCGGCACCAACTCCGACATTCAGCTGGCCGCCTGCAACCTGGCGCGCCAGATGCAGGCGCCGCGGCTGTGGTGGATCTCCGGGCCCGGCGGCATGGTCAACCCCGTGCGCGACCATCTGCTGTCGACCGCCGACTCCGACAACATCGGCTCGGCCGAGGCCTGGATGGACCTGCCCAACATGATCGACTTCATCGACTGGAAGATCCACTTCTTCGACTTCGCGATCCTCTCCGCGCTGCAGGTCGACCGCTTCGGCAACATCAACACCGTGGTGGTGGGCGACCACGCGCGGCCCAAGGTGCGCGGGCCGGGCACCGTGGGCATCAGCGCGCTGTGCGGGCTGGCCAAGCGCTTCTACGTGGCACTCACGCGGCACGACAAAAGCGCCTTCGTGCCGCGTGTCGACTTTCTCTGCGGCCCCGGCCACATGCAAGGCGGCAACTCGCGCGAAGAGGCCGGGCTGCCCGCGGGCGGGCCAAAGCTGGTGGTGTCGCCACTGGGCGTGTTCGACTTCGAGCCCGTCAGCAAGGCGATGCGCGTGCGCTCCGTGCACCCGGGCGTCACGCTCGCGCAAGTACAGGCCGCCACCGGCTTCGACATGCGCGTGGACGGCACGCCGCCCGTCACCACCATGCCCACCGCCGAAGAGCTGCGGCTGCTTCGCACCCGTGTCGACACGCGCGGCACGCTTCGCCGCAAGTTCCCATAATTTCCCATAGGCCAGGCGCAACCCCCATGAGCAACAAAAGCAAACTCATCTCGCTCGACGAAGCGGTGTCCGCTGTGAAAGACGGCGACAAGGTCGGCCTGGGCGGCTGGATCTTCAACGCCCAGCCCATGGCGCTGGTGCGCGCGCTGATCCGCAAGGGCGCGCGCAACCTCGACCTGGTGCCCGCGCCCGGCTCCATCGCGCCCGACATGCTGATTGGCGCGGGCTGCGCGCGCAGCACGGCCTGCGTCTTCATCAGCTTCGAGCAGTTCGGCCTGGCGCCGCACTTTCGCCGCCAGGCCGAGGCCGGCACGCTGAAGGTGTACGAGCTCGACGGCCCCGGCATTGCGGGCGGCCTGCGCGCCGGCATCTGCGACATGCCCTGGACCGCCATTCCCGACCTGGGCACCGACCTGCCGCGCCACACGCCCGAGCATTACTGGCCGCTGCCTTCCAAGCCCGGCGAACGCAGGATGCTCGCGGCCGCCGCCATCAAGCCCGACGTGTGCCTGCTGCACGCCCAGCAGGCCGACGAATACGGCAACGTGCAGTTTCTGGCCACGCCCTTCTTCGACGCGATGCTCGCGCAGGCCTCGCGCCATGTGATCGTGTCGGTCGACCGCATCGTGCCGAGCGACACCATTCGCCGCGCGAACCACCTCACCAAGCTGCCGAGCGTGATGGTCGACGCGGTGGTCGAGGCGCCATACGGCGCGCACCCGACCGCCTCTCCCACGCTCTACCGCGCCGACGAGCGACACCTGAAGGAATACGTGAAGGCCAGCGCGAGCGAGGAGGCCTTTGCGGCCTACCTGAAGCGTTATGCGAGCGGCGCGGCCGCGCATGCCGACTACCTCGATGCGCTGGGCGGCGCCCGCCTTGCCGCGCTCGCGGTGTCCGAATCGAACCTCGCCTGAAGGGCACCTCCATGAGCAGCAATACAGCAGACGCCACCAAGACCGGCACGCCCGGCAAGCCCAAGCCCAAGCCCGGCATCCTCGACGGCATTCGCGTCCTCGACTTCACCGCCATGATGTCGGGCCCGTACTGCACCCGCCTCATGGCGGACCTGGGCGCGGAGGTCATCAAGGTCGAGCCGCCCGAAGGCGACCACATCCGCATGCGTCCACCGCGCCGCGAGGGCCGCAGCACCTACTTCGCCCAGCTCAACGCCGGCAAGAAAAGCCTGTCGCTCGACCTGAAGAAGCCCGAGGCCGTGGCGCTGGTGCGCGACATGGTGGCGCAGTGCGACGTGCTGGTCGAAAACTACCGGCCCGGCGTGATGAAGCGGCTCGGGCTCGACTACGACACCCTCGGCGCGCTGAACCCCAGGCTCGTGTACTGCTCCATCTCCGGCTTCGGGCAACAGGGCGCGTGGTCGGGCCGCAGCGCTTATGCGCCGGTGCTGCATGCGGCCAGCGGCTACGACATGGCCAACCTCGACTACCAGGAAGGCGACGTCGAGCGGCCGCTGAAAAACGGGATCTTCGTGGCCGACGTGCTGGGCGGCTCGCTGGCCTTCGGCGCCATTCAGAGCGCGCTGTTCCGCGCCGCGCGCACCGGCGAGGGCGACCATGTCGACCTGTCGCTGATGGACGCCATGCTCGGCCTGCTGGTCTACGAATGCCAGGAGGCGCAGTTCCCCGCCGAGCGGCGGCGCCCGCTCTACCGCCCCACGAAGGCGAAAGACGGCTTTCTGCTCATCGCGCCCGTGAGCCAGAACAACTTCGAGGCGCTGGCGCGCGGCACAGGCCACCCGGAGTGGATCACCGACCCGCGCTTCTTCGCCAGCCAGGAGCGCGAGCACCACTGGGGCGCGCTGATGCAGCTTCTCGACGACTGGGCCGCCTCGCGCACCGCCGCCGAATGCGAGGCCGAGATGAACGCGGCCGGCGTGCCGTGCTCACGCTACTTCACCGTGCGCGAGGCGATGAAGTTGCCACCGCTGGTCGAGCGCCAGGCCTTTCAGACCATCGACGACGGCGCGGGCGCATTCCAGGTGCCCAACCCCGCCTTTCGCTTCGCCCGCACCGCCGCGCACGCACGCGGCAGCGTGCCCACGCTGGGCGGCGACGGCCCCGCGCTGCTCGGCAGCCTGCTGGGCCTGAGCGCGGAACGCATCGGCGCGCTGAGAGAAAGCCGCACCTTGCATGTGAACGGCTGACACCGCCGCACCCGCGGTTCGAACAACGAAGGAGACAAGACATGACAAGCAGGTTGAAGCGCCTCATCGCGCTGAAGGTCAGGGCGCTGTGCGCCGCACTGTTGGCGGCGGGCGCCCTGGCGCTGCCGCAGGCCGGCATCGCGCAGGCGTCGGACTTTCCGAACAAGCCGATCACCATCGTCGTGCCGTATCCGCCGGGCGGCACCACCGACGTGCTCGCGCGCGTGCTGCAGGAGCCGCTGCAGCGCTTTCTGAAGCAGCCGGTGATCATCGAGAACAAGGCCGGCGCGTCGGCCGTGCTGGGCACCAAGTTCGTGGCCAAGGCGTCGCCCAACGGCTACACGCTGCTGTTCCCCAACAACGGGCTGGTCATTTCGCCGCAGGTGTCGAAAGACGCCGACTACGCGCCGCTGAAAGACTTCGCGCCCGTGTCGCTGGTGTCGCTGCAGCCGATGATTCTGGTGGTCAACCCGTCGGTGCCGGCCAAGTCTGTGAACGAGCTCATCGACTACGCCAAGGCCAACCCGCACAAGCTCGACTTTGCGACCGCCGGCCCCGCGTCGTTCGGCCACCTGGCCACCGAGCTATTCAGCCGCCGCGCCGGCATAGAGATGACGCACATTCCCTACAAGGGCCAGGCGCCGACCACGCAGGCCATCCTCACAGGTGAATCGAAGGTGCTGCTGAGCACCAGCTCGTCGCAGATGAACGCCTTCATCAAGGACGGCAGGGTGCGCCTGCTGGGTGTGTCGTCGCTGCAGCCCTCGCCCTTGGCGCCGGGCGCGCCGCCCATCGCCAACACGCTGGCCGGCTTCAACCCCGAGGTGTGGTTCGGCCTGTTCGCGCCGGCCGGCACGCCGCGCGAGGTGGTGGCCAAACTGAACGAGGCCATCGTCAAGGCGCTGGCGCTGCCCGAGGTGAAGGAGAAGTTCGAGACCGCCGGCGCGGCCGCCACCGGCAGCACACCCGAGCAGCTGGGCGCGCGCATCACCGAGGAATATGCGACGTGGACCTCGGTGATCCGCGAGGCGAACATCAAGTCGGAGTAACCGACTCCGCGAGCGGCGCGAACATCGGCACCGCGAACCCGCCTTCCGCCGCCTTGAAGCACACCTTGACGCGGTCGCCGATGCGCACTGCATCAAGGTCGCAGTCGACGATGTTCGTCAGCATGGTCACGCCTTCGTCGAGCGTCACGTACGCAATGGCGTAGGGAATGGGGCCGGCGCGGCGCGTCACGCTCACGCTGTAGACGGTGCCCAGGCCCGAGGCATCGACCCATTCGGTGTCGCCCAGGCAGCAGGGGCACAGCGCGCGCGGATACCAGTGCACCTTGGCGCAGGCGGTGCAGCGCTTGATGCGCAGAACGCCTTCCTTCGCGGCGTTCCAGTAAGCCTCGGTGGCGGCATCGACGATGGGCGTGCCCAGCGAGCGTTCTTGGTACATCGTGGTCATTTCAGCTCCTTTCCATGATCAATGTGGCGCTGCCGTGGCGCGAGCCCAGCAGCCCGCCGGTGCCTTGCGCCAGGGCCAGGCGGCAGTCGGGCACCTGCACCTTGGGGTGTGCTTCGCCGCGCAGCTGGCGCACCGCCTCTATCACCTTGGTGATGCCGCCGCGGTTGGCCGGGTGGTTGTTGCACAGGCCGCCGCCGTCGGTGTTGAAGGGCAACTTGCCGATGCCGGAGATCAGGTTGCCGTCCATCACGAACCGGCCGCCCTCGCCCTTCTTGCAGAAGCCCAGGTCTTCCAGCTGAATGAGCACGGTGATGGTGAAGCTGTCGTAGATCGATGCGTACTGAATGTCGGCCGGTGTCACGCCCGCCTCGGCGAAGGCGATAGGGCCCGAGACGGCCGCGCCGGAATACGTGAGGTCGACCTGCCCGTTGGCCTGGCCCTTCACGGTTTCACCGGCGCCCAGCAGGGTGACGACAGGCCGCTTGAGCGCGCGCGCAATCTCCGGCCGCACCACCAGCAGCGCACCGCCGCCGTCGCTGACCACGCAGCAGTCGAGCTTGCGCAGCGGGTCCGAAATCATCGGCGAGGCCAGCACCTCTTCAACCGTGACCGGCTCGCGCAGCATCGCGTTCGGGTTGTGCTGTGCATGCGCGGCGGCGGCCACCTTGATCCATGCGAGCTGCTCGCTGGTGGTGCCGAACGCGTGCATGTGGCGCGCCGCGGCCAGCGCGTACATGTTGACGGTGACCGGGGCATAGGGCATTTCCCACGGCACGTCGGGCGTGGCCGCGGTCACGTTGCGCGGGCCGGTGCCCACGCCGCTGGCCTCGCTGCGCGGCCGGCCCGCCAGCGTGATCAGCGCCACGTTGCACTTGCCCGCCGCAATGGCCTGTGCGGCATGCGACACCTGCACCAGGTAGGCCGAGCCGCCGGTGTCGGTGCTGTCGACATGGCGCACCTTCAGGCCCAGGTAGTCGACCATGCTCAGCGGCCCCAGGCCGGGCGCGTCGCCGGCACAGAAGTAGCCGTCGACGTCCTGCAGCGTGAGGCCCGCGTCGGCCAGCGCGCCACGCGCGCATTCGGCATGCAGCTGCGCCACCGTTTTGTCGGGCGCCTTGCGCGTGGGGTGTTCGAAAGCGCCTGCAATGCAGGCCTGCCGTTTGATGCTCATTCGGTTTGCTCCGTGTTGACAGTGGATTGCCGCCGTCATTATCATTGGTTCAACCAAAACAATGCAAGACGACAGACTGTCTCTCCGCCTGCGAGCCTTTTTCCAGGCAGGGCGGGCATGAAGAACAAAGGACGACAAGCGTGACCCCGCATCAACTGAGCACCTGGCCGCGCAACCTGCCGCGCGACATCGACGTTCCGCCCACCAACCTGTGCACCAACCTGCTGGTGTCGGCCATGCGCTCGCCGCAGCGCGCGGCGCTGGTCGACGACTTCGGCAGCCTGGCCTATGCAGAGCTGGTGGAGCAGACGGAGCGCATCGCGGCCTTTCTGCATCACGAGCTGGGCGTGCGGCGCGGCGACCGCGTGCTCATCTGCCTGCAGAACGGGCGCGGCTGGGTGGCTGCTTACTACGCCATCCTGCGGCTCAACGCGGTGGTGGTGCCTGTCAATCCGATGAACAAGCGCGACGAACTGGCGCACTACCTTGCCGACACCGGCGCAGTGGCGGCCTTTTGCGGTTCCGACAACGTGGCCGAGCTGCTCGCGGTGCCGGGTGCGCAGCAGTTGCGGCGCGTGGTCATCGTGGGCAACCCGGGCCCGGCCGATGCGCTGTCCGACGGCGCCGTGGAAGCCGCACCCAACCCCGCGCGCACCATCGGCCTGCGCCGGGTGCTCGCCATGGCGTCGCGGCCGTTGGAGCCGCTGGAGCACCTGCCCGATGCGCTGGCCCTCATCCTCTACAGCTCCGGCTCCACCGGCGCGCCCAAGGGCTGCATGCACACGCACCGCACGCTGATGGCCAGCACGGTGTGTGTCGCGCACTGGATGGGGCTGGTGCCGCATTCTGTGCAGCTGGTGGCGCTGCCTTACTTTCACATCACCGGCATGCAGAACCTGCTGAACGCGCCCCTGTACGGCGGCGGCACGCTGGTGCTGATGAGGCGCTGGCAGCGCGACGAGGCGGCCGCGCTCATCGCGCGCCACCAGGTCAGCCACTGGACCGCGATGCCGACCATGGTGATCGACTTTCTGGCGAGCCCGCGGCTACAGGAATACGACTTGCGCTCGGTGCGCCGCATCGGCGGCGGCGGTGCCGGCATGCCCGAGGCGGTGGGCGAGCGGCTGAAGGCGCTGACCGGACTCGACTTTCTGGAAGGCTACGGCCTCTCTGAAACCGCGCACGTGTCTGGCAACCCGCCGGCCGCGTTCAAGCGCCAGTGCCTGGGCGTGCCGCTGTTCAACACCGATCTGCGCATCGTCGACCCCGACACGCTGGCCGAACTGCCGCCCGGAGAGGTCGGCGAGATCGTGATGGCCGGGCCGCAAGTCTTCACCGGCTACTGGCGCAACGAGGAGGCCACGCGCGCCGCCACGCTGCAGATCGACGGACAGCGCTTCGTGCGCAGCGGCGACCTGGGGCGGCGCGACGAGCAGGGCTACTTCTTCATCGTCGACCGGCTCAAGCGCATGGTCAATGCGTCGGGCTTCAAGGTGTGGCCGGCCGAAGTGGAAGCGATGCTGCACGAGCACCCGGCCATTGCCGAGGCCTGCGTGATCGCGGCCTTCGACGCCTACCGCGGCGAGACGGTCAAGGCGGTGGTGGTGCTGCGCGAAGGGCTGGCCGCCCAGGTGGGTGCGAAGGTGGGCGAGGACGACATCATCGACTGGGCCAGGCAGCGGATGGCCGCCTACAAGTACCCGCGCGTCGTGGAGTTCGTGAGCGAGCTGCCCAAGACCGCCACCGGAAAGATCGCCTGGCGCCAGCTGCAGGACGCCGAGCGCGCGAAGACCTTGCGCGCGGCCGCTTGATCGCCGGCGTCAAGTTGCATATCATTGGTTCAACCAAAATGAATATGAGCGAAAAATCCATGCAGAACCTCGTCACCCTTCAAGGCCGCACCATCGTCGTCACCGGCGCGGGGCAGGGCATCGGCAAGGCCGTTGCCGAACTGGTGATCGAGCTCGGCGGCAACGTGGTCGCGCTCGACCTGAACCCTGAAACGCTGCAGGCCGCCATGGCCGGCTTGCCCGCCGCGCGCGTGCAGCAGGTGGTGGGCAGCGTGACCGACGCGGCGCTGGCCGCCAGCGCCGTGGAGGCGGCCGTGCAGCGCTTTGGCGCGGTGCACGGGCTGGTCAACAACGCGGGCATCACGCGCCCCGCCATGATCGAGAAGATGACGCCCACGCAGTGGCAGGAGGTGATCGACGTGCACCTCACCGGCACCTTCTACTGGCTGCAGGCGGTGGGCCGCCACATGGTGGCGCGCGCCAAGGGCGGCGACACCACGGGCGGCGCCATCGTCAACATCTCGTCGGACGCGGGCCGCAAGGGCTCCATCGGCCAGGTCAACTATGCGGCGGCCAAGGCCGGCATGCTGGGCGTGACCATGACGGCCGCGCGCGAATGGGGCCGATACAACATCCGCACCAACTCCATCTGCTTCGGCGTGGTCGAAACACCCATGACCGAGGTGGTGCGCGGCGAGAAATTCCGCGACGGCATGCTCGCGCAGATTCCGCTGGGCCGCTGGTCGACGCCGCAGGAGGTGGTGAAGACGGTGTGCTTCTTGATGTCCGACGCGGCCTCCTACATCACGGGCCAGCACTTGGGCGTGAATGGCGGCTTTCATATCAGCCTGTGAGCGGCGGGCCATGTGCAACCTTCGGTCGGCACGGCATGTCGCGGCACCGCGCGTGAGGGTCAACGGCACACCCCACTGCGCGCTGCAGGAGCCCATCCGATGAAGACGATCGAATTTGCGCTTGACGAAGGCGTCGCGCTGCTCACGCTGAACCGCCCCGAGGCGAAGAACGCGCTCGACCCCGTGATGGCCGACGAGCTTGGCGAGCAACTCGCCGCGCTGCGCGCGGACGCGTCGGTGCGCGCGCTCGTCATCGCCGGTGCGAGCGGCGCGTTCTGCGCGGGTGGCGACGTCAAGGCCATGGGGCAGGGCGGGCCGCGCACGCAGGCGCAGCGCCACGACGGCATGGCGCGCTACACGCGCGTCTGCATCGAGCTGATGGCGCTGGACATTCCAGTCATCGCTGCGGTGGACGGCGTGGCGTTCGGCGCGGGCTTCAGCATCGCGCTGATGTGCGACATCGTGCTGCTGAGCGAGCGCGCGCGGCTGTGCATGGTGTTCCAGCGCATCGGGCTCATCCCCGACATGGCCGCGCACTACACGCTGCCGCGCGTGGTCGGGCTGCAGCGCGCGAAGGAGCTGATCTTCTCGGCGCGCGAGGTCGATGCGGCCGAGGCATTGCGGCTGGGCATCGCGATGGAAGTGCTGCCTGCCGACGCGCTGCTGCCGCGCGCGCAGGCCATCGCGCGCAGCTTTGCCGGCGCGTCGCCCGTGGCCATGGGCCTGTCGAAGCGCGCGCTGCAGGGCTCGCTCGGCAACGACCTGCACACGCTGCTGGAGACCGAAGCGCAAGGCCAGGCGCTGGCCGCGGGCAGCGACTACGCCAAGGAAGCCGTGCGGCGTTTTGCCGCGCGCGAGCCGGCCCAGTTCCGTTGGCCGGCAACTGCCTGAACTCAAGGCAAGGACACCCATGCTCGACTACCGCAAGGCACGCGACTGGCACTCCGGCCACGTGCGCCACAGCTACACGCCCAAGGACACGATGCTCTACGCCCTGGGGCTGGGCCTGGGCACCGACCCGCTCGACGAGAAGCAGCTGCGCTTCGTCTATGAGAAGGCGCTGGTGGCGCTGCCCACCATGGCCGCCGTGCTGGCCTCGCCGGGTTTCTGGATGCGCGAGCGCAAGGAGATCGGCATCGACTTCATGAAGCTCGTGCATGGCGAGCAGGCGGTGCGCCTGCATGCGCCGCTGCCGCCGTCGGGCACGGTCGTCGGCCGCACGCGGGTGACGCGCGTGGTCGACAAGGGCGAAGGCAAGGGCGCGATCCTGCATGCGCAGAAGGAGCTGGTCGACGCGGAAGGGCAGGCGCTGGCCACGGTCGAGAGCGTGTACTTTTTGCGTGGCGACGGCGGCTTTTCGGCGGCCGATGGCCAATGCGACGAACCCGCACCGCCTTCGCCCGCCGTGCCTGACGCCGCACCCGAGCACCTGCTCGATCTGCCGACCCGGCCCGAGCAGGCGCTGCTGTATCGCCTGTCTGGCGACATGAATCCGCTGCACGCCGAGCCCGCGTTCGCCGCCAAGGCGGGCTTTGCGCGCCCCATTCTTCACGGCCTTGCGACCTGGGGCATGGCCGGCCGCGGCCTGCTGGCGGCGCATGCGGATGCAGACCCCGCGCGGCTGCGCGCCATGCGCGCGCGCTTCTCGGCGCCGGTCTACCCCGGCGAAACGCTGCGGCTCGAAAGCTGGCGCAGCGGCACCGAGCTGGCCTTTCGCCTGCGCGCGCTGGAGCGCGACGTGCTGGTGCTCACGCACGGCCGGGCCGAGCTGAGCTGATTCGGCCGCGGCCTGCGCCTCAACGTTCAACCCAAGGAGATGTCATGAATTTCGATCTGCCCCCCGAAGCCGAAGAGATGCGGGTGGCCACGCGCGACGCAGTCGACGCCTTGCTCAAGCTCGAGCCGCGGTTCCATGAAACCGGCGAGGTGCCCGAACAGGTGGAGACCACGCTGCGCGAGATGGGCTTCTACGGCATGGCCATTCCGGAGGCGTGGGGCGGCATGCCGATGGACCACCTCACCAGCGTGGCCGTGCAGCTGGAACTGGCACGCCTGCCGCCGCAGTTCTGGCCCTTCGTGCGCTCCGCGCTCGGGCCGGGCGTGCACATCATCGTGGACCACGGCTCGCAGGCGATCAAGCAGAAGTGGCTGCCCGAGATTGCATTGGGCCGCACGCGCAACTGCATCGCCATCACCGAGCCGCATGCGGGGTCTGACGCCGCCCGCATGCTCACGTCGGCAAAGCGCGACGGGGACCACTACGTGCTGAATGGCGTGAAGACCTTCATCTCCAACGCCAACCACGCGCACTCGATCACCGTGCTGGCCTCCACCGACCGCTCGGCCGGCAAGCGCGGCATTTCGGCCTTTCTGCTGGACACCACCACGCCGGGCTTTCAGGTGACGCGCACCATGCCGACCATGGGCTGGATGGACAACAGCCTGTGCGAGATCGCCTTCACCGACTGCCGCATTCCCGTGGAGAACCTGCTGGGCGAGGAAGGCCGTGGCCTCTCGTATGCCATGTCGGGCCTGAACGAAGGCCGGCTCAATGTCGGCTGCCAGGCGCTGGGGCCCGCGCAGATCGCGCTGGACGAAACCATTGCGCACGCCAAGACCCGCGTCACCTTCGGCCAGACGCTGGGCGAGCACCAGGCCATCCAGCACATGATTGCCGACATGGCGATGGACCTGCACGCCGCGCGCGTGGTGCTGTTCGAGGCCGTGTGGCGCGCCGCGCGCGGAGAAGACGCGCGCATGAAGGCGTCGATGGTGAAAGTGATCTGCACCGAGGCCGCCTGCCGCATCGCGGACAAGGCGCTGCAGATCTTCGGCGGCTCGGGCTACTGCCGGGGCACGATCGTGGAGCGTGTGTACCGGGACTTGCGGGTGCTGCGGATCTACGAGGGGGCTTCGGAGATTCACCGGAACATGATTGCGAAACAGCTGCTGGCGTAGGCCCCTTCAATCCAAGCGAAGTGCATCGTCGAGCAACGCGGCTCACGAGGCTCAGGCGGCGGCCCTCTCATGGCGCGCGGAACGCGCCCACATGAAGGTCATGACGGCCGCCAGCGCCACCACCGGCAGCATCGCGGCATTGAGCGGTGCCCAGCCGAAGTGGTCGAGGGCGGGGCCGGCGGCCAGCGTCGCGCAGGCGGTGCACACGTTGCGCAGCAGCTCGGCCGCGCCCTGCGCACGGCCGCGCTCTTGAGGGCGGTAAGACTGCGCCAGCAGCGTGGTGCCGCCGACGAACATGAAGTTCCAGCCCACGCCCAGGCAGAACAGCGCTGTATAGAAAGCAGGCAGCGTGGTCGAGTTCATCGCCACCACCGAACACACCACGTTCAGCAGCATGCCCAGACTCACCACACGCGGCAGGCCCCAGCGCTGGATGAGCGCGCCTGCAAACAGCGCCGGCGCATACATGCCCACCAGGTGCCATTGCATGATGCCCGCGCCGTCATTGATGCTGTGGTTGCAGGCCACGGCCGCCAGCGGTGCCGCCGTCATCACGAACATCATCGACACCGAGCCGACCACGTTGTTGGCCAGCGCGGCGATGAAGATGGGCTGGCGCGCAATCTCCTTCAACGGGCGCGGCGGCCGCGTGTCGACCGGTGCGCCCGCCGCCGCCTGCGCCTGCGTGTCGCGGTAGAACGCAAGGATCAGCACGACCGAGATCGCGCCCAGCACCGCCACCATCAGGTAGGCGCCCGCGAACAGCACGGGCGGGAACAGGTCCTTGCTCCACGCCGCCAGCGCCGGCCCCGCAATGGCTGCGATCACGCCGCCGGCCAGCACCGTCGATACGGCGCGGCTCTTGTCCGCCACAGCCACGCCGTCGGCCGCCGCCAGCCGGTAGAACTGCGCGAAGGCCTGGTACACGCCCACCAGCGCCGTGCCGGCGCAGAACACCCAGAAGTTGCTGTGGAACACGGCCCACACCGACACCAGCCCGCCCGCCGTGCCCGCCAGCGCACCCAGGGTGAAACCGCCCCGCCGGCCGATGCGCTGCATCAGCAGCGAGGCGAACCATGTCACCACCGCGCCCGCCACCGTGATGAGCGCGAAGGGCAGGGTGGCCAGCGACTTGTCGGGCGCGAGCATGTGGCCGGTCAGCGCGGTGAGCGTCAGGTCGATGGAGAGGGCCGCGGTGTACAGGCCCTGGCAGGTCGCGAGCACGCGTGCGTCGCGGCGGCCGGCGTGGGCCGTGGCAGTGTGGGCCGTGGTGGTGTGGGTGTCGGTCATGGCGTGGGGCACAAGGGGTTTGACAGCACCGAATCTATGCAACGACACTGCGGCAAGAATGACTTATTTCCCTCATAAACCGACATGACCCGTTCCGTCGCATTCTTGCTCGTGCCCGAGTTTCAGCTGCTGGACATGGCCGGCCCGCTGTCGGTGTTCCAGGTGGCGGGCGAGGCGGGCCGCAACCGGCGCGGCCCGGCCTATGACATTGCGGTGTTGTCGGAGCGCGGCGGGCGTGTCGCATGCTCGGGCGGCATCGAAGTGCACACGCGCACCTGGCGCGACACGCAGGCCGCCACGCTCGTCGTGCCCGGCGGCTTGGGCGCGCGCAAACCCGGCGCCGCCACGCCCGCGCTCCAGCAGCACCTGCGCGTCGCGCTCGATGCCAGGCGGCGCGTGGCCAGCGTGTGCACGGGCGCTTTCCTGCTGGCCGAGGCGGGCCTGCTCGACGGCCGCCGCGTCACCACGCATTGGCGGCACGCCACGCGGCTGCCACGCGACTACCCGGCAGTTACCGTCGACAGCGACCTGTCCCCTATACACATCTCCGAGC